>JACCDG010384776.1_pt1 | contig 32602 bp, 42 predicted proteins | sample 7442471 | NCBI WGS metagenome assembly JACCDG01 (sample SAMN15323444, study PRJNA562643) | freshwater metagenome | isolation source: river surface water | place: USA:Blue River Watershed | collected 2017-08-17 | reverse complement strand
TTTGAAAAATCAAAACCTAAAAAGAATCCAAGCTCAGGTGGTGCAGTACTCACTATTAATGATACACAATACAGCTTCGGAGAAATCGCTCGCCTATTTTACTACTCCGATGAAATGATTGAATTGTTCCCGGTGCATTAATTAATGTTACGTACTTTAGTTTACTTTCTTGATTGACTCTATCCCAAACCCTACTTTATGTATATGTTCAAACCCAGGAAGAGGATGTCTTTTAAAAGTTACATCTACTTTATCACCCTCACAATATGTGCTGGATTCTTTCTCAGAGACGCTCATTTTTATAACCCCTTTACTGGTCTTAACATAAATATCATAACGTTCAGGTAACTCTACCGTAGAACTAACACGAGCACCTGGAAGCAGACCTAAACGACGTGGAAGAAATTTTACTTTGGTAACAACACCCTCTTCATGTAACATTTTTTCATCAACTAAAGATTGCTCAACATGTCTTCCAACTGCTCCAACCGCAGCAAGACCAAGAAATGCTGCCCCTCCTTTAATAAAACTTCGCTTTGAAATTCCATTTTTCTCGTCAGGTGGATTGTTGTTATTTTGTGGTTGTTCCATCTTCATCATAATTTTATAGTATCGTAGATTAATTATACTACACCCCTTGTCACTTTTTACTTATTTAACTCAACTAGGTTGATTATAATTACATAAAACGGCAATTTAATAAAAAGAAAAAGCACGCGACCGTAGTCGCGTGCGTTGCTTGGGGACTATTTACCCCATGATCATTGGTACAGACTTGCAAGCACTATCCAGCAAGTTTGAGAGAACAGTGCCGCAGAAGTCAGTAATCGGCAACATGTTCACCACCTGTGGGACAACCAGAACCCCACCCACATTGAAGACCATACGGTTGACTTGAACTGTCTGGGTCTTCTGGGTCACATACCCAGTAAGGACAAATTCGTAGTAACCTCCGGCAGGCATCGCAACAAAGTTCGTGGAGAAAGATGTGACATCATCCTCCACAAATTGATTGAAAGTCTTGAACCCTGAAGGAGCAATGTCTTTCAATCCAACTGCAAGCACTTCAACGTGCGCAAGTTCGCACGACTCCTGCTTATCAGCAGTGTAGTCATACGGACACATCACGGAGACGCTCATGATTGGCACCGTTTGCCCTGGGTACATCAGCTGATTTTTGCTCCAGTACGCCTCAACCTGCGGAAGCGGCTTCCAGATGATATCAGTGGTTGTGAACCCGGGAAGAATTTCACCCTTAATTTCGCCGTCATAAACGACTTCGTCCAGCGACAGTTTCATCGATGCTGTATAGGCATTCGGTGACACATCCCCGGCAAGGTAGAGCGTGTCGACTTCACCAGTACCTTTGCCTACATAGCCATCTGGGAAAGTCACAGTAATCGCCTGCTCCTCGTAGAGAATCCAGTACTGGACCCGACCGTCCAAAGGGCCTTCCTCATCATGAACTTGCAAATCCTTGTTGAGGAATACCCATAGAAGACTGTAGTTTTGACTGGCAGTCCCCGGAACGACCGGTGTGGAGTTCAGAAACTTGAGTTTTTTTGCGCGAGGAATCTTGCCGTTGTTGTTGACTCGTTCGACCGTTGCGAACTTTACGCCAACCTGGCCAATCCGCGCAGTCTGCTGACCACCATGTACGCCAACGTTCTTGAACGTGACATCAGTAGCAGCGTCTGTAGGTGAAACTGTTGTGGAACCAACCACAACAGAACTCTTTTCCTGCTGCTGAGCAAGAAATTGTTCCGCAACCTTTTTGACGGTTGCAGTGAGATCCTCTGGCTGGACACACGCAGACAGTGACAGCGACATCGCGACAAGCGCAATGAAGCGGCAAACAAAATTCAGAAATTTCATGGAACCTCCAATTGGTAAGAAATTAACGAGCAACAAAAAAACGGCCCATGCCGAATGTTTATATTCTATCATATATTTAAGCGTATGTCAATTTATTGCATCGTAAAATAAAACAAAAGAGCGACGCCGTAGGCGTCGCTCTTTTGTATTCGTATATTCTACAGTCTACAGTCTAAAGTCTGTTTGACTACTTCTTCTTCCCTCCTTTACCACCTTTCTTTGCAGAAAGTTTCTTTGCCTTACGGTCAGCAATCTTCTTAAGCTGCTCATCAGACTGTGGCTTAGGCTTAACAGTTGTTGTTACAGTTCCTCCAGCTTTCTCAATTGCAGCAAGTGCCGTAGCTGAAGCAGTACATCCTGTAACTGTAAGAGCGATATCAAGAGAGCCAGTTCCAAGAATCTTCACAACTGGTGTCTTACCAAGGATTTCCTTGATGAGCCCCTTTACAATAAGAGTCTTTGGGTTGACTGCGTCTCCCTTACTAAACACATTAAGTGCAGAAAGGTTAACTACAGCTTCTGGACCACGGTAGAATGCTGATTCTGATCTATTCTTACCATGACCTCGCAACTTAGGAAGCTTCTTGATGATGTCACGCATTGCAGGGCGTACACGGTGTCCGGCTCGCGCTGTCTGTCCCTTTCCTCCCTTACCTGCGGTCTTTCCTCGCTTTCCACCACGAGCTACCAACTTACTTTTCTTGTGCGCGTGATCGCGTCTTATTTCGTGTATTTGCATAGTAGTGTGGTTATTCAGTAATAATTGGAGCTACGACTGCAACTTCTTCCATCTTAGTTGCTGCTACTGGAGCTTCTCCGTGAGCGTATGCTACTTGCTCAAGAGCTTTCATAGTTGCACGAGCGTTGTTAAGCTTATTCTTTGTTCCAGAATAAAACTTCGCTGTTACGTTACTTAAACCAGCTAGCGCTAGAATTGTACGAGCTGAAGATCCAGCAATGAGACCACGTCCTTTGTTAGGCATAATCATCACCTCTGAACTCTTAAACTTCGCAGAGATGTCATGAGTTAGTGACTTATTCTTTGAAAGCTTAATAGTGAACATATTCTTCTTCGCAGCCTTAAGAGCTTTCTCGATAGCAACTTGTGTATCAAGTGCCTTACCAGTTCCAAGACCAATACGTCCATTTCTATCTCCAGCAACGAGTGCTACTGAGAGAGTAAAACGGCGACCTCCTGAAACCACACGAGTCACACGACGAATACTAATAGTCTTACTATCGAATTCTGGCTTCTCGCGAGGTGGACGTGGGCCACGTGATCCTCCGCGTCCTCCTGTAGGCTTACCTCCCTTTCCACCACGGAAGTTTCCGCGGCCTCCTTCTGTCTTTTCATGTGCTACCGCAACATTACCTGTCTCAACAGTCGCCTGTGATACTGGTGCCTCTGCTACTGTAGGTGTTGTATTTGTTTCTGACATATATTTAGAGAAAATTAGAAGTTAAGGCCACCTTCGCGTGCGCCTTCTGCTAATGCCTGTACTCGACCACGGTACGAGAACCCGCCACGGTCAAAAACGACAGTGGTAATATTTTTCTTCTTTGCTTCTGCTGCAAGCTTAGCCCCTACACTTTTCGCACGCTCAACCTTTGACATCTTATCTGTCAAAGAAATATCAGATGCTGATGCAAGTGTTATCGCAAGAACATCATCAATGAGTTGTGCATACATGTAGCGGTTAGAACGAAATACAGCAAGTCTTGGACGTTCACCTGTCCCGGTTACTCGAGAACGAATCTTCTTGTGAAGACGCTCACGCTTTTGTGTTTTGATGTTTGTTTTCATATACGTTTAAAGACTATGCTGACTTCTTACCTTGCTTACGACGGATAACCTCATCACTGTAACGAATACCCTTACCCTTGTATGGTTCAGGCTTCTTAAGTGAACGAATTTGGTTAGCAAAGAGTCCGACCTGCTCCTTATCGATACCTGTAATGGTGAGAGCTCCCTTTTCTGCTACCACAGTAAGACCTTTCGGAATTGCTTTGATAACTGGGTGAGAAAATCCAAGTGACATGTTGAGGTCAGTGCCTTTCACTTCCCACTTGAATCCAACTCCTTCTACAAGAAGTCTCTTACTAAATGGAGTAACCACACCTGTAATCATATTTTGGATATGTGACATGTATGTTCCCCAAAGTGACCGTGAGAACTTATCGTTTCGACGAGGTTCTGATGTGATAAGACCACCTTCATTCTTGAAAGTAATTTCATCACGAAGTGCGCGTTCGAGTTCTCCAGCTGGTCCTTTGACACGTACAGCATGGGCATCGAATGTTACTTCAACACCTGCTGGAATTTGTATTTGTTGTTTTCCTATTCTGCTCATACGTTTTTACCAGATTGTGAATAATAGTTCCCCACCAACAAGTTCTTTACGAGCTTGCTTGTCAGAGAGAATGCCTTTTGGAGTTGAAAGTACTGTCATACCATGACCGTACTTAAATGATGTAATATCCTTTACTCCTGTGTAGACACGCTTTGACATCTTTGATACACGCGCTACCCCGTTGATACGTGGTGAGCCTTTGACATATTCAATCACAACTTCGACAGTTGGCTTGATATCTCCGTGCACAATATAGGTTTTAATATACCCTTCTTTTTTGAGAAGCTCTAAAATTGCCACCTTCATTTTTGATGAAGGTACAGTTACAGTTGCCTTGTTAACAAGACCACCGTTCTTGATTGCAATGAGCATGTTTGCTATTTGATCCATAGTGTTGTTGTTACCAAGAAGCCTTTTTAATACCTGGAATCATTCCTTCGTTAGCAAGCTCACGGAAGCATGTTCGACATAGTCCAAAATCTCTCATAAAACCTCGCTTTCGACCACATTTGAAGCATCGGTTCACTAATCGTGATGAGAATTTTGGCTTTTTATTGCTTCTTGCAATAGTTGATGTTTTTGCCATTCTTGAATTAGTTTATTGGTTAATAGATATTAGTGATCAGTAGTTACAAATTCAAGCTAAAATGCAAAATCTGTGCGTACCAGCACTAATCCCTCTGAATATCGCGTAATTTTTACGTAAATCTTGCTTTTTTGGGCAAAACTTGCGGAGAAATACGGATTACAGAGAGTTTCGTAATACTACCATACATAACAGCTATTAGCTAGTGGCTTTTAGCCTTTAGCCAGAAAATACAAAAGCCCGGCTCCTTACGGAACCGGGCGGCAGTCTTTACTTGAGTCTATCGAGATCTGCATAGTCACTAGCAATCTCCTCAAGCACAGCATAGTCACTTTCAACCCCCTCTGGGACAACCCCACGGACATGCCAAATGTCTTCCTTTTGAAGGCCTGTGCTCACTATTTGCTGGAACGTTGGAAGAGATTCAATCCTCTTAATCCTGCTGTGAGCTTTGATTTTTGCTGAATCAGCAGCAATTTCATTACTGGTGATTTTTTGCAACTTATTCATGCACGCCAGTAAATACTGCTCGTACTGACACTTCAGTTTTGTTTTCTGAAAAAGACGAAACAACGGAAGAACCGGGAATCCGGCATCTTCAAAACTCAGAAGTTGATTCAGGAGCTTTTTGTCGTCCAAAATAAACAAATTTTTGACGATATTTCGCTTTTGCCACTCAGTAGCATGCTTGGTTAACCTGGAATCCAGAAAACAGATACACAGTACACAAGGAATAACCCCTGCAAGACAAATGAAGCTAATTGTGAACGTCCCAACCAACAATCCACCGAGAATCAGAGTGAGTGCTGTCACAGCAAGCATAAGCCGCCGCTGCACTTCCAAGTAGCTCTTGAAATCGTCGACATTGTCCATATAGTTCCCCCACATCAAAAGACCATGTTAATCTACTACCTTTAACCTACCATAATTAAGCCCAGTAACACAACATAAGTAACAACTACGTCTATGGTACACTGATGAATATGTTACCAATCTTAACTTCCTCAATTGCAGGCATTATTAGCTTCATGGTTCTTGATTATATTTTTCTTGCGCAAATTGCAAAGAATTTTTATCTCACTAAACTCGCAAGCCATATTACCGTAAAAGATGGGTCGCTTGTCCCCTATCTTCCTGCAGTTCCGCTTGTGTACATTGTTGCAGTTATCGGCATCTGGGTGTTTATTCTCTCTAAAGTTACAACACTTTCTCAAGCATTCTTGTATGGCTCTCTTATGGGATTCGTCATGTATGCATTCTATGACTTTACTAACCTTGCAACACTAAAGGACTACCCATGGTCTCTTACTATTGTTGACATTATCTGGGGAACATTTCTAGTTGGAACAGTAACTGCTATTATGTTTTTTGTTAAACAATTAATGGCGTAGTTATCATTGTAAGAAAAAAAGGGGCGGCCTGCGGCCGCCCCTTTTTTCTTACCAAACCCTTTCCCCCCTTAAACTATTTATCTACACGAATCATTATTAATCATACTTCGCGTAAAGTCATACATCATTCCTGTTTCTGGTAATCCTCGAATTCTTTGATATCTTTTCACAGCTTCAACAGTTTTGTCTCCATAAAAACCACTCACCTCACCATCCATAAACTCTTGAGAAATGAGGAACATCTGGAGTAATCTTGTGTCTTCAGATTCATCTCCGCGATGGAAATTACGTTTTAGGTTAACACACATAGTCGAAGCGCCGAGCACTTGTGGGTAACTACTATTAAAATTTAATCCTCCTCCTGAACCAGGTGAATCCAGAGACGGCAGATTGTTAACATTAATCTTTGGACAATAACTTACTGTGCCAGCTGAATCTTTTACGTAGATAGCTACAGGATTACCATCATTTTCATTAGGATAAAAATTAAATTCATTTTCAGAACTTTCTCGCATTGCAATCACTGGATTAATGAGTGAAGACGAGTTGAACCATTTATATGGAGCAGCGCCACCTTTTGTATAAATGGAGACCCCTTCTTTATTAAGAGTAATACTGGTTGAAGAAACAGTACACGTTAGTGGACTCGTAGTATTAGTTGTTTCAGGAGCGGTACATGTGTACTCCCATAGTGTTGGGATTTGCTGCTTTACAGCATCAGATGTTGATTTTAAATTCTTTGCATATAACGCAATTTCGCTTGAATTAACATCCATTGATGTTGGGTACACCATTTTAGAGGCAACTGCTTTTCCGCTTACACATGCTCTTGTTGATACAATGCAACCAGTTTTTCTTTCAGGACCATATCCTGCCTGTGGGCACATATCAGGATCTCCCCCGAACTCATTACCATAGTCCCAGATACCATAACAAGCAACTTGCCCCTTCTCCAAACCATACAACGTTGGAGATGCGCAACTCATTGCGTTCTTACCAGGCCCGTGCGCTTCTATGGTAGGTTTATATACTTCAGGAATTGCTTCAGCACTAGTTGTATAGATCACGTCTCCATTCCACATGCACTTCAGTGCTGAATAGGTGTAACTAGCTTGATATGCTTTACATTTTATATAGCTATCATCCTTTGACATTGAGTCTATTTTGGCAATCACTTCGCTATTTTTGTAAATTACAAGTGCACCAAGATTAGCTTTTGGCTTACCCTCAAGAACTTGTGCACTAGGAGTATAGATTACTTGGTTGTTCCATATACACTTAAATACTTGTGGCTCAGTCACAACCATTGCAACTGAAATGTTAGCTGCGATTATCTCTTTACATTTTCTATATGCATCATCTTTAGAATTTGCACTAGACGTGTTTATAGCTGATCCATTCATATACACAGTAAGTATGTTTTTCTCTGAAAAAGGCTTCTCTGGTACTATTGTTTCTATAATTGGTTTCACTCCCCCGCCACAGCTTCTTTCTTTAATTGCTTGTCGTGTATATGCTCCCACAAGACCAGAATTAACTAAACCACTTTGCTTCTGAAATGCCTTTACTGCTTTCATTGTTGCGGCCCCAAAGTATCCAGTCGGATCTGTATCAAGGAGACCAATATCTAGCAAAAATTCTTGTAACTTTGTGACTTCATTATTTGTTGTAGCGTCTTTTGAACGAAGCTTAAGTGTGTATTGCAAATCTGTACAAGTTAATTGCATATCTTCTACATCACCTACTGGCGCTATCGTCATGTTTGATGTCATTTGTGGCACCATTACTTGTGCCCCCGCAAAACCTAAAGTCGAAAATGCTAGTAAAGCAATAGTGATGTATTTTTTCATAATACTTTTAGTATATCCATAGAAAAGTCCAAAGAATACCTAAATATGTTAATAAGAAAAGCCCGAGCGTGAACGCCCGGGCTTTTCTTATAACTTTCCCCTTGTTTATTTAAAAACTAAAAGGAATTGCATTTACCATAACTCTTGTTTCTGCTGTGCCAATTACTTGGTTAGAAAGATTGAGAACCGTTACTTGGAAGATAACTTCTTGCTTGTAATATGTACTATTTGTAATGACAGCAGGGATTTCTTGCTGAGCATTAATAACTGTTGATGGTACAACGAACTCTTGACCACATACCACTCCAGCAATACTTGTTGTGACTGCAGTTGGGCAGATTGCACGAACTCGTACAGAATAAGTACCGTACATATCTACTGTCTGATATCCGTAGTTATTTGTTGTAGGTACATTGACGTAGAGCTTAAACACCTCCCCTGAGTTAACTGGAGTCTTACTCCCTGTAACACTTATCGTTGCATTAGAAAGTGGTCGTCTGATAGTAATCGGAGCAATTGCCGCACGAAGTGTTGAATTAATACCAGCAATATCAGTTGTTGGAGTTGTAACAACAATTCTAAATGAACCAATTTGGTTATTGTTACAAGTTCCTGAACAAACAGCATCGAGAAGTTCCTTAGTGAGTACAAATGAGTATGAACTACCACTTGTAGATCCTACAATCTTACTTTGCCCTGAGATATTACTCTCAAGTACAATGTTAAATGTGTACGTTGCAAGATTATTTGTCCCCCAGTTTACAAAAACAGTATCACCTTCAGAATATACAGCATTAGCTACTGGTGAGGTAACAGTTACTGAACCACTTGCAGGAGTTATACCATAGGTGTAGCCAATCTGAGGACTATAGATTACTTGTGTACTTGCGATTTGTGAAGAGTTATATGATGACCCCATCTGGATAACGTTGTTCCCAAGTGTAGGAGTTGCTACAAATGCGTTAGTTTGTGGGGTTGCGTAGACAATAGGTGCTTGTACTGGTGGGTTAATCACCGTTACAAATGGATCAGTTTGTCCAACGTATGTTGTCCCACTTGTGTAGTTATATGGATTAAATGTATATCCTGAACCAATAGAAGTAGAATAGTCACCTCCGCAAGCAACTTCGTTAAGTGCATTTCGGGTAGCTGGGCCAACAGTTCCTGTTGCACGGATATCATTGTTCATCTGGAAAGCCTGTACAGCATACTTGGTCTGTAGACCAAAATAACCATTAGGAGTTGCATCTAAAAATCCTAGTGAAGCAAGAATCTGCTGAAGTGTATACACTTGAGAGTTCTGTGAACCGACCTGTAAATTTCGTGTGATTTGGGCATCACATACACTTACCGGCGCATTATTAAAGTACCCCGCAGACACATTAAGTGCCGCAGAAGCAAAAAGGCTAATAAATCCCGCAATTACAATAATCTTTTTCATCCCCGTACCCTACCATACATAAAAATATATGTCAAGTCCTTGTAAAGCAAAAGGAAAGCCCCTATTCGGGGCTTAATTGGGGGTATTTACAGGCTACCACCCTCGCCAAAACCTAACATTTTCACAAGGACGAGCATCATCCGTCCCCGAATGAACAAAATGTGTATTTGTCCCAAACTGAAAGTCCGAAGGAGGCTCATAGAACCCGGAATCGAATTGTGTCCTTTCTTCCTCAGTCCGAGCACTTCCTGCCTCAGTCAAGTCGAGCGCATCATCAAAATCTCGACCCCCTCCTCCACAATTCTGAAATGCCGTGTGAGCATGTATCGCCACCTGAGCTGCTGTCAGCCTTGAGAGATTCATGTATATCGCTGGTTTCCTCTTTGCCATCTACATCTCCATTCTTTTTGAAACTTCATATCTACTACACATATCGAAGCAATGGTGCAACGATATCTGATATCCTACACCCGAGTTACATCATTGCAAAATGATAACTAATTAGCAAAAGAGCGACGTCTACGACGTCGCTCTTTTGTATTATGTATTTAGCTAAAGGCTACAAGCTAATAGCTAAAAGCTGTCTACTACGCCTTCTTGAAAGGAATACCAATTGATCCGAAGAATATTGCCTCCTCCTTTGTCTTCGCTGTAGCCACAATCGTAATAGCCACTCCGAAAACATCCTTACGTTCTTCGTCTTTAATTTCTGAGAAGACTGTGTGTTCCTTATGTAGATATAGACCAAAAGTCTTCAGATTATTTAGCCTTGTATTCCTCTGGACTCAAAATTGCGGAAATCCTACCTTTTTCAAACGTTACGACATAGTCAAATAAATGTAGTAAGTTTCGTTTGTGTATACTTGAGACAATAATTTTGTCACTAAAATTTTCGAATATCTTGGAATAAATAGCCATTTCATTATCCTGGTCTACACTACTTGTAGGCTCATCCAGTAAGAGTATCTCCTTATCCTTTGCAAAAAGAAGACCTCGAGCAAGGGCTAGGCGTTGCTTTTGACCACCTGATAAATTGACCCCTTTTTCAAATATTTTCGACTCGAGACCTTCTGGAAGCGACTCAATCGTCTCTTTCATCCGCACTAGCTCTAAAGTATCGGTAATCATTTTTTCTTCAAATGGTACACCGAGCGTAATATTCTCTCGTATCGTATTTGAGAAGAGCTCCGGCTCTTGAGGTATAAGCATTGTAATATCTTTTATATTCTCGATTCGTGAACGAACTCCATCTATATCAACTACATGATTATCAACCTTAACTAGAGATGCTAAAATTTTAAGCATTGTTGTTTTACCGCAGCCACTTTCCCCAACAAATGCATATTTCTTTCCTTTAAGAAGTACAAGATCGTTTACTGTGAGGCTGAACTTTTCATTATACGAGAAATGTATGTCTTGAACAGTAAGTTTGTTTATATTAGACTTTTGAACAAACACCTCTTTATCTATTTCTTCAAAGTGCTTTGATATATCTTCACTATTAAGAATATCTCGATTCTGCTCCTGAATGTTAGATACCATCCATGCAAAATCATACAGAACATCTTTTAGCCTAAATAGATATCCATAAATAATATAAAGGCTCCCCACCATAAGGACTGCCCCAAGAACATACACACTATAGACATAAAAAAGTAGTACGCCAACAATAAAGATGCTCCCTATAAGAGATGGGATATACCATTTTATTTCATTAAGGACGACTTTCTTCTTTAGAGACTGAAACTTATGTGTTGTCTCATTATCCAGAGATGAGCTTACAAGTCGAGAAAGTGACAACATCTTAATTGTTGTAATATTTGAAATTGTGTCATAGATAATTTCAGACAAAATATTATCACTTTTGTTTATCTTATCTCTAAGAGGGTTAATTTTATTTTCAAATACTTTTATAAGAAGATACGTGACAATCATGAGGACTAATCCTGCAAGTGCGTATCTGTAGTCGAAAATTGCCAGAGCAATAAATACAGCAACTCCAGTAAAGACTGATTTAATTAACATAAATCCATTTTCGGCAAACCTTGTAATAGCGTCTTTTCCTTTATTTATTTTACTTATTATCTGCCCGCTATGTTCTGCATTATGATAACTAAGAGGTAACTCAAGTGTGTTTTTATAGAGATAATCTCTAAAATTATTCGAAATATAAAAGGCCATCTTCAATTCTATGACTCGTGCAGGACCATGAAACCCCCAACTTACAATATCAATTACAAATATAAGAAGTACCAGCCCAAGGACTGGGTAAATAGTCTGATCATTAATTCCATTCTTTTGGATATAGTTAAAAATATACCCCCCAAGTAAGATGTCCATCTGATCGACAATATTTACAATAAAAAACATGAATGAATAACCAAAAAGCACCTTCTTCTTTTCGTAAGAAAAGTGGTACATATATCTAAGAATATTGAGAATTGCAAATGTTTTTTTCTTATTGTTTAACATTATTTTGTTGGTGAATTATAACACGTGGAATTGCTGACACATGACCTTGTATACACTTGTGGAGCTTATGGCTATTTTTTGTACTTAATACAACAACAGGCGACACGTAATCGTGTCGCCTGTTGTTTAGAAAATACTCTATAATTATATTTTCTTAAACGGGATACCGATTAGTTCGAAAAAAGCTGTCGCCTCCTCCTTTGTCTTCGCTGTTGTTACCATAGTAACCGCCATTCCAAAGACATCCTTAAGTTCTTCATCTTTAATTTCTGGGAAGATTGTGTGCTCCTTAATACCAAAGGTCATGTTACCGATATCATCTACTGATGTACGGTTAAGACCACGGAAGTCCTTTGTACGAGGAAGTGACACATTAAGCACCTTATCCAAGAATCCAAACATACGAGCGCCACGAAGAGTAACTGCTACTCCGATTGGATCTCCTTCACGAGTCTTAAATGACGCAACGGACATCTTAGCCTTACGGATAGTTGCCTTCTGACCAGTGATCTTAGAAAGACGATCCATAACGAGATCGTTTCGCTTCTTGTCACGCTTCATAGCTGAACCTGTTGCAACAGATACTGTCACCTTAACAAGGTGAGGTGCTGCCATAATATTCTTGTAACCAAACTCCTTAGAAAGCTTCTCAAATGACGCTTTCTGCTTATCCTGGACACTCATTATTGCTGATTTTGTTGCCATATTCTTATTGTAAGTACGATTAATCTTTTCGGTAACAACCTAAAGATGGTATACGCGCTTATCTTACAAGTTCACCTTTCGGCTTTCCTTGTGTTAGTTGGTAGACCCCTACTCTACCACAAAAGTGAGGTTTTAGCCAGCCCATATATATGTAGCATTTTATATAAAAAGGGCGACCGCACGCGGTCGCCCAAACTCCCACCCCCCCATCCAAGCATCTAGATGCCAGACTTTGAAGCAGCTATTTCTGCCGAACATTCCACCACATACTTGGTCACAACGTCATCGAGTTCTGCTACAACTTGCTGCGCAAGCTTGTAGGCATTTCCCCCTGTGATCTCAGGATCAAGGATCAGACTCACAGCTTCACTTGCATCTCCAACGCTCAGCCTGAGATCGATACCCCGTAACCCACACTCGAGTTTGTCGATCAGTTCTTTGAGTTCAATATATCTGTTCATACGTTTGAGAACACCTTGGAACCACTCCGCACGCTGTTCCTTGGTGTCACTAGGGACAATCCCCTGGTACTTCAAGAGAACTTCATCAATCTTTTTCCAGACCCCTCCATAACTCTTGAGAGGGTCACCGTACTTCATCTTTTCAAGTGTGTCAAACAGGTAGCCTATCGCCCCAACTGAAGCGAATTCAACATCGGTACCCGAAAGGAACATATTCGCAATTCGAATACCTCTTGCGACCTCGAGTACGTACTGCCCACTCGTCGGTAGACGCTGTGTGTGTATCGTCATCCTAAACCTCGACTTTCTCCTCGTTTGAGGGGTTGATTACAAAACAGTCTTTCAGTATAGTACTCTTTTATTACTATTTTGCAAATTACTTTTTTATCCCTACGTATGAGAGATAATCTACTTTGAGTGCTTGAGTACTTTTAGTCTAAACTGAGAATACATAGCGTATCGCAATGCGAAGAATGAATCTTCCTTTTCAAGGACAATGTGTGCGGCTTTAATAATATCCTTAGTAGAAACATACTTACTCCTTATCATAAATAAATTGGTGATGATTTCTTTTGTGAGAGCTTTTGCTTTCATAGCATCATCCCCTTGGTCACGCCCCTTACCTGCCCCGACTGCATTTAAGACAGAAGCAAATAACTTTTCATACACGAAGCGCTTACGTGTCAGATTACGCTTTACTACATAGAGTGAATCGAACGAAAAGTGTTCGCTTGTGGTGAATACTTCCGCACAAGTAAGACATTGCCTGCGGCGCCAGACCTCTTCACCAAGCTTTGCTTGGCGAGAATTAATCACATCTGTTTTTGAGGATTTATTATGACTTTCACAATATGGACATTTCATGACTATATATTGTCATAAATATATCTTAAAAGCAATAAATATGACTATATATAGTAATTTCATATATCTTCTGTTTTAGATATTCTGCATGTGTAAGTTCTTTGTTAATCAACATTGGAGAATTGCTATGCATGTTTACACAAACATTCCCTCACGCAAAGATCTGCTTACTCATGCTAAGAAATTGCTTGGAGAACAGCGAATCACTTGGAGACGGCACCCAAGTGTTACTGTGAACCACCCAGTGAGTGATCAGTATGATGCAATCATGAAGTCACGCGAGATTCTCATCGCAGAAAAAATTGGATTCATCATTTTTACGGTTAGTTATGAGATGGAGGGCCATGTCGATAGGAGTGACTTATATCGTGGCAACTTCACCTATTCAGAAAATCTATCTGTATCTGGTTTTACCAAGAAACTTGGTGAATTTTACAGTCATGCAGTTCTTAACACTAAGGTCCCTGCCAGAACTTTTGGCAGCATGAAATCCTATCTCACGAAAAAGGACTGGGACAGAATCGCTACTAGCATCACTTTGGTTACATCACTTAATCCTATAAGGAGACAAACATGAAAATATTTGTTCGTGACATGAACAACCTCCCTGTGTTTAGAAAACTTTGGGAAGTGTGTCCAAATATCATTTTTGGAATAGATAGTCGCTTCGAGGAATATCGTGTACGCAGTAGACAGTTACGACTCGAATGTAATTCTTTCACAAACGAAAGTGCACGTGATGAGTTCTACCTCTATGCCATGCAAAAGCTTTTTCCAGGAAGTTCTAAATGTTACCTAGCAACACTTGTCGTACTGGAGAATGCCTTTCTGCGGTACGAGGTGATGGCTGATCATACGGTAGTGAAGCGAGAAAAGGCAGTAACACTCATGAAAGAGTACTATCATGGGTATGAGATACCATTTACATGTCAACATGCAGAACTACTACAAAAAATAGTTGTAGCGCTATAAAAACTCAACACACAATGGGCGACGCTTACGCGTCGCCCATTTTTATGTATCCTTATTTTTCTTATATAAAAAAATAATTCGTCCAGAAACACAAGGAGTAGCTATTTTGCCTTCTTAGCTTTTGCTGCTGGCTTTTCAGCTTTTGCATTCTTGTCAGATCTATCTATGTCGAAACTTCAACAAAATATCTCTAAAAACTTTCCTGTTGAAGTTTCGACATGAAATTAGCTAAAAAGCTATTTTGTCTTCTTTGCTTTTTTCTCCTTTGGTGCAGCTTTTTCAGCTAATTTCACATTACTTGCGTGGATAGACATCGCGATATCAACGATACCACCCTTCTCCCCTGGCTTAGGAGCTTTTACATGCTTCTTCATCATGTTAATACCCTCAAGTACAACTCGGTTAGTGTCCTTAAGTACTGTTACAACAGTAGAACTCTTTCCCTTGTCCTTACCAGCAATCACTATTACTTTGTCTCCTTTTTTTACGTGCATATATTTTGTATTAAATGTTTTTGTGTTTGGGTGGCTACAAGCTAAAGGCTAATAGCTAACGGCTGCTAAATGATTTCTGGTGCAAGTGATGCAATCTTCTTGAATCCATCAATACCCGTAAGAGAAAGCTCTCGAGGAATTGGCCCGAATACACGTCCAGCCTTAGGTTCCTTCTTTGTCTTATCAACGATAACAACAGCGTTATCATCAAAAGAAATGTAAGAACCATCAGCACGACGAACTTGCTTTGTTGTACGAACAACTACTCCATATACCACATCCTTCTTCTTAGTTTGCTTTCGAGGTTCAGCAACCTTAACAGAAAGCACTACCATATCACCAATAGAAGCATAGCGACGCTTACTTCCTCCTAACACCTTGAACACTCTTCCACGCTTTGCGCCTGAGTTGTCGGTGATTATTACATTTGTTCCTGCTTGTATCATGGTAGTTCTGTTAAAAGTTGCTTATAAATTACTTCTTTCCGATAACGGTGAAGTTCTTGTCCTTTGAAAGTGGACGACATTCTTCGATGATTACGATGTCCCCTACTTTGTACTCATTATTTTCATCATGAGCTTTGTAGTGCTTGTCGATCTTGTAGTACTTTCCGTACTTCTTGTGAGCAACGTAGCGGTTTACGTTAACAACAACTGTCTTGTCCATTTTATCTGACACAACAGTTCCTGTTAGCTTCTTACGAGCTACCACTACTGGCTTACTTTCTTCTTTTGTTGATGTAAAAAATTTCATAAAATTATAATTAACGTGCGATTACGCGTGTCTTAACAGGAAGCTTACATCCTGCTTTTCGAAGTGCCTCGCGAGCAACTGATTCTTCAACACCGTCGATCTCAAATAGTACTCGCCCTGGACGAACCTCAAATACGTATCGATCTGGATCTCCTTTACCCTTACCCATCGGAACTTCTGCTGCCTTTTGTGTAACAGGACGATCAGGAAAAATACGAATCCATACTTTCGCGGTCTTGCCTGCGGCACGTTGCATAGCGCGACGAGCAGCTTCGATTTGATTAGCAGCAACACGTGCTGGAGATTCTGCCTTAAGACCAAATGATCCGAAAGAAACAGTAATACCTCGTGTTTCTGGGCGAGCGAGTTTAGCCTCGGATAGTCGGGCTGTCTGCCATTTTCGGTGTTTTACTTTCTTTGGGAATAACATACTGGTTTAATTAATTACTATAAATATACTTTCTACTTTGTACCCTCTTTTTTATCAAACTTCATACCTCGGTATATCCATACCTTGATACCGATAACACCGTAAGTCATGTGAGCTTTTTCACGAGCGAAATCAATATCAGCACGAAGTGTCTGAAGTGGAATTCCGCCACGCTTGATTTGTTCACGGCGAGCCATTTCTGCTCCTCCTAAACGTCCTGATACCTGGATACGAGCTCCTTGTACATCACGGTTAGCCATCACCTTTTCAATAGTTGTCTTAAGAACTCTTCGGAAAGGAAGACGCTTCTCAATACCTTCAGAAATCATAGATGCAACAATTGCAGCATCAGCTTCTGGGTTGTTAACTTCAACGATATCAAGCTTAACGTCCTGTGGAACGATAATCTTAAGGCGAGCCATCTCTTTCTTGAGTGTTGCACGGAGTTTTTCGATACCATCTCCACCTCTCCCGATAATCATACCAGGACGTGATGTGTGAATCATAATACGATACTGCTTCTCACTTCGTTCAATTTCGATAAGTGAAAGGTACATACCTCGGAGCTTCTTTGTTAGCCATGCGCGAACTAAAACATCAGCACGAAGATGATCTACATAGTGAGTTACATTCTTGCCGAACCAACGACTCTTCCAGTCGCGGATGATTCCAAGTCTATGTGAATATGGGTGTACTACGTGTGTCATATAATTACTTTGTCTTATTTGTTATTGGCGCAAGCTCGATAACTACCTTACTTGTGTGCTTATGAATAGGAAACGCGCGACCCATAGCTCGTGGCATCCAACGCTTGATAACTACCCCTTTATCTACTGTTGCATTCTTAACAACAAGTGTGGAAGCGTCCGCACCTGCGTTAGCAACTGCAGAATCAAGAAGCTTCTTCATAGGAAGAGCACCTTTCTTGATAAGGTGTGAGAGAATTCCCTGTGCTTGGACAGCAGATTTTCCCTTGATAAGGTCAGCGATGAGACGAACCTTACGTGGTGCTTGGCGGTAGTTGTTAAGTGATGCTTTCATAATTATTTCTTCTTAGTATCAGTAGTAGCCTTTGCGGTCTTAGCAGCAGAAATTTCAGCTTCCTTCTTCTTCTGGTCAATTTCCTTTTGCATCTTACCTCCATGGCGGATGAACTTACGAGTTGGTGAGAATTCGCCAAGCTTGTGTCCAACCATATCTTCAGTAACAAGCACTTCAATATGAGTCTTACCATTGTAAACACCAAAGGTGAAACCTACCATTTCTGGAGAGATGTCTGAGCGTCGAATCCATGTCTTAATAACGCCTGTAGATTCAGGGCGCTTACCGAGTACTTTCTTGAGTACTCGTTCATCGACGAATGGTCCTTTGTGTAGTGATCGTGTCATAGTTGGTTAAGTTGGCTTATTATATCAGATTTTTGTTGAAAGTAAAGCGTTTTTTGGATTTGTATTTTGTATTTTACTACTTTCTACTCTCCACACTCTACTCTCTGTTGTAGTTATTTCTTTCGTACTACACGACGAGTAACAATGTGTACGTTAGAATACTTTGTTGGCTTACGTGTCTTGTGACCTCCTGTAGTCTTACCTTGCTTTGTCTTTGGACGACGTGTTCCTCGTGGTTGCGCACCTTCACCTCCTCCGTATGGGTGGTCTACTGGGTTACGAGCCATCGCACGTGTCTTTGGACGAATACCGAGGTGACGTGAACGTCCAGCCTTACCTACATTTCTAAGACGATATTCATCGTTAGAAACTTCACCAATTGTTGCGTAACATGTGTCTACCACCTTACGAACTTCTGTTGAAGGAAGCTTGATAGATGTATACCCACCGTCGTGCGCAACAACTTGTGCGAATGTTCCGGCTGAACGAACAAGCTTAGCACCTGCGCGGAGCTTGAGCTCAACGTTAAATACAAATGTTCCAACAGGAATATTACGAAGCATAATACGATTACCAACTTCTAGGTCTGCCTTTTCAGAAACAATGAAAGTATCACCCACTTTCATGCTCTTAGGAACAAGAACATAACGCTTAGCTCCGTCTGCATATGAAGCGAGTGCAATGAATCCAGATCGGTTAGGATCGTATTCAATAGTCTGAAGCTTCGCAGGAATGTCGTGCTTATCGTACATGAAGTCAATCTCACGGAATGAGCGCTTGTGCCCTCCTCCTCGGTGCTGAGATGTGATACGTCCAAAAGCGTTACGTCCAGATCCACGACGGAATCCTGAAGTAAGTGGCTTGTATGGATCGTTCGTTGTAAGAACTCCACGGTAGGTTACCGTTGTCATCTTACGACGTGATGGGGTGATTGGTTTATATGTTTTCATAGAAGTTAGTAAATCAGTATGTATTATGAGAGTGCTATCGTATCACCCTTCTTCAAGAAAACAATCGCTTTCTTGATACCCGCTTGTGTCCCAAACTTACCACGGATGAATGTATTCTTTCGTGGCATGTTAGTGATGTTGATTGCAAGAGGGGTAACTTTGTACTCTTTCTTGATTTCATCACGAACACTTCCCTTTGTTGCATTCTTAGTAACAACAAATGTATATGCATTAGCAGATGATTGCTGTGATGCCTTTTCAGTCATACGAGGAGCAAGGATAACCTTGTTCGCAATCACTTCCTTTTCAGTTGTAGTAGTCTTTTTTGCCATATACGTTTAATTACTTAGATGCTGTTAGCTTATCTCCTAACTTTGAAGACAAGTACGCAATAGTCTCTTCTGGGTTAGCTATAACCAAGTAACGAGTATTGGCGAGATCAAGTGGGTTAAGGTCATCCATATTATGAAGTGTCATATATGGAAGATTACGGAACGCACGCTTTGTTGTCTCATCACCTTTCTTAACTGTAAGGTACACATTGTTAGGCTTCTTGTAGCAAAGTGTCTTGAATCCTTCGATTGTTGTAAGACCTTTCATAGATGCATCAGCTTCCTTTGTCTTACCAGTAAGGGTAGGAATTTCATCAACGAAGATTACCTTTCCAGATTTTACCTTAGCAGAAAGAAGTGAAAAGAGTGCTGCAACTTTCATTCCTTTAGGAATAGTCTTCTTGTAGTCCTTATCATTACGTGGGCCAAAAGTCACACCTCCACCTTTCCATAGCGGTGATTGTGCAGATCCGTGACGAGCACGTCCTGAACCCTTCTGATTCCAAGGCTTCTTGTGTGAACCACGCACTTCTGCGCGATTCTTTGTGTGAGCAGTACCCGCACGTCGGTTAGACGCTTGTGAATAAAGCACTTGTGATACGAGATCAGCATTCCAAGCCGCTCCAAAGATTGCCTCTGGAACTTCGAGAGATTTACTTACCTTACCTTCCATTGTGTAGACATTTACTTTCATATACGTTAACTAAGCTTTAATTTCTACAACTGTTCCACGCTTACCTGCAACAGCTCCTTTGATGAGGATAAGTCCGTTCTCAGCATCAACATCAAGAATAGTTACATTCTTTTGCGTAATACGGTCACTACCCATTCTTCCTGCCATGCGCTTACCCTTGTTAACACGCTGCTGACCTGTAGAACCGATAGAACCAATTTCACGCATTGAGTGCTTCTGACCGTGCTGGTGCCATCCTCCATGCATACCGTGGAGCTTCATAACTCCTTGGAAACCCTTACCTTTAGAAATACTAGAAACAGTTACCATGTCTCCTTTGTTGAAGATGTCACACGCAAGTGTAGCTCCAACCGCTAAGTCTCCAGATGCAGTTCTGAATTCCTTAAGAACAGAATATGCCTGTCCTCCTAGATGACCCGAAAGAGCTTTTGAAGTACGAGATACTTTTTGGGTACCTTGTCCAACTTGGATAGCCTCGTAGCCGTCCTTTTCAACAGTCTTAAGAGCGGTCACCGTTAAAGGTGTTGCTTTAAGCAAAGTTGCTGGATGAACCTTCCCGTCTTCGGAGAAGAATTCAGTCATATGTTGTTTTGTTGCTAATGTGAATTTCATGGTAGTGGTTTCTAAATAGTATTTCTGATCGGCCGATATTATGCCATTTTTACATCAATATCTACTCCTGATGGAAGTGAGAGATTGGTAAGTGCCTCGATGAGCTTAGCGTTAGGATTAACGATATCAACGAGACGCTTATGGACACGCATTTCGAACTGTTCACGAGCATCCTTGTAAACGAATGATGCACGGTTAACGGTGTAACGCTTGATTTCTGTAGGAAGTGGAATTGGTCCAAGTATTACAGCTTCAAAACGTCGCGCTGTATCGATAATCTGCTTAACTGAAGCATCAAGTACCTTACTCTCGTATGCTCGTACACGAATACGAAGCTTCTGAGTGTCTTGTACTTTCGCCCCTTTGGCAGATTTTTTTGTTGCTGTTGCTGCTGTCATGCTTGTAAGTTTGTTTAGGTTATCTTTTTCGAAGATAAGGATAATTATTATGCAATGATCTTAGTCACAACACCTGCTCCAACTGTCTTACCTCCTTCACGGATAGCAAAACGTCCTTGTTCCTCAAGCGCGATTGGCGCAAGAAGCTTAACAGTGAACTTTGCTGTATCTCCTGGCATGATCATTTCTGTTCCTGCTGCAAGAGTAACTTCTCCAGTTACGTCAGTTGTACGTACGTAGAACTGTGGCTTGTAACCATTAAGGAATGGAGTATGACGTCCACCTTCTTCCTTCTTAAGGATGTACACTTCACACTCAAAGTCTGTATGAGGCTTTACTGAAGCTGGCTTAGCAAGAACTTGTCCACGGAGGATATCTTCTTTCTTAACACCACGGATAAGGATACCAGCGTTATCTCCTGCGATACCTTCTGGGAGTGACTTGTTGAACATTTCGATACCAGTTACTGTTGTCTTAACAGTATCCTTAAGACCGACGATTTCGATTTCTTCGTTAAGCTTTACAACACCACGTTCGATACGTCCTGTTACTACAGTTCCACGTCCTTCGATAGTGAAGATATCTTCAACTGGCATAAGGAAAGGCTTTGTAATATCACGTTCTGGAAGTGGAATCCAAGTGTCAAGAGCAGTCATAAGCTCTACAATCTTCTGTGCCCATGGGTCATTGATATCAGTAGCTTCTGATGCCTTAAGGCCAGAACCACGGATAACTGGTGTATTAGCACCATCAAAACCTTGCTTTGTAAGGAGTTCACGGATTTCTTCTTCAACGAGTTCGATCATATCTGGATCATCAACCATATCACACTTGTTGAGGAATACAACAATCTTAGGTACACCCACCTGCTTGGCTAGGAGGATGTGTTCACGAGTTTGTGGCATAGGACCATCAGTTGCAGCAACCACGAGGATAGCACCGTCCATTTGAGCGGCTCCTGTGATCATGTTCTTGATATAGTCAGCGTGACCTGGCGCATCGATGTGTGCGTAGTGACGAGCATCTGTCCAGTATTCTGAGTGAGAAAGTGAAATAGTGATTCCACGAGCCTTTTCTTCTGGAGCCTTGTCAATTTCGTCAACACCCTTAATCTTAATAGTAGTATCTTTAAGGTGAAGTACATTAAGGATACCTGCTGTAAGGGTTGTCTTTCCGTGGTCAACGTGACCAATGGTTCCTACGTTTACGTGTGGTTTTGAGCGATCAAAATTTTCTGCCATATGTTTTTGTTGGGTCTTGTCTCCCTAGTGTTTGCCTTGCAAATCACTTGGGGATATTGGACTAATTAATTATTTAAATAAAAGAAACTAATAAACATTGCTACTACCTAGCCAAGCGAGTCTCTGTAGTGCTAAGTGAGTCTCGCTATAATATCACATTCTTTATCAGTTTGCAACTGAGTCGCATTCATCTTTTAACTCAATTATTCGGACAATATTAAATTCATCTTTTTCTAATATTTTTGTTTATTTTTAAGCTTTTCATCGAAATAACCAGCATAATTTCTTGCTAGAAATTTGCTTTTGCCCGCGCCGTCGCGCTCCGGCAGATTATTTCTCATGAAAAAGCCCGGGAATTTGAAATACGATACGGGGCAGACGCAAGACCTCAGAAAATACTCCTTATAAAATAGAAAAAGGGCCGCTTAAGCGGACCCTTGTGAATGCGAAACTAAACCAAAACCCCGTCTTTGTCATAGACTTGAGCCATGTCACCCTCTGAAAGGATTTGGGTTTGGAGCGTTTTTGCTTCCGGGAGTGTCCTCATTCGAAAAATGTGCGACCTTTCTGGGTCTGAATCTGAAGACAGGTAGGCTACTGCAAAATCACCATCTTCTGTACCTTTAACCAATTCATGTGGTGGTTCAGTCCAAAAATTTGCCATGTTTATCCCCTTTTCTGAAAGCGTGAACAAATAGATTACTTCTGTGGATCAAGTAATGCGATGGATGTGAGCATTTCAATCTGAACCACAGGGAAGTCTTGCAGAAAATCTGTCGCTACCCCGTTAGCCATGTTGATGGCTCGCCCTAGTGAAATGACCGAAGGCTGCAAACGACCGTTAGCAGGTCTTGAGACATTGTTCAGTGTCTTGATAAACACGTTGTACTTGTTACGTAGCCCGCGCCCGTTATTGTCACCTGGCCAAGGCAACAAGATAAACATTTCACCGACCATCAGACTACTAAACGTCATAGGCACGAAGCAATCATCAGGCAACTCTACCCATTGTTGTTTTAGTGATTTTGTCACGCTTTTCCACTCCTTGCTATTCATGAACAATACGAATCTGGTTCAGATACTACTTCACTAAACAGATACCGTCAACTTATTTTTTAGATATGATTTAAAATATCTATCTATTTTCAAAATACGAACTCTACTGAAGTCTCCTTCGTAAATCTTCTTGTACTTGTAGCCAATCATTATATTCTGGTGATTCTTCCCAGAGCTCCCTCAGCTCAGAATTAGAGGTAATTCTTTCAATTGCTTGCAGTGCAAGTTTAGATAATTCCTCAACATTTTGAGGTGTTACATCTTTTAATTCTTCTGGAAAATCTTCGCTAGGTTTACCTCTCATATACGCGACTACTTCAGCAGCAGAAAGAGCAGTTGTGCATTCTGGTGCTTCAAGATAGTCATCTTGAGGAAATTCCGCCACTTTCTTAAGAGCAGTTTCTAATTCTGAAACACCATTATCTTTAACCGCCCAAACAAAATCTGCTGCATCATCATTACCAAAATTTTTTCTGTCCCATGTTCCCATATATTTTATTTAATTATGAATTACTATAAAGTATACCAAATTTCAACATATTCTTTACTATTTAAAATCAAACACAATATCTTAAAAATCGTTTATTCTGCTTCCTTTTTCGATAATGATTACTCCCTATGAATTGCATTTGGTTGTCTAACAGTAAGATATGCTTTTGGGTTGGTTGTACTTGAATTATTTATACTAATGACGTATTCACCATTTTTATCTCCAAACAGCCCCGCTTCTGAACCTGTTAACGTCCTAGCGTCGATATTTGTTTGAGGCGTACAATTCACGAAGACTTGTGTGTCTGTTTTTGCAACTTGAACATCTGCGTTTCGTACAGTTATGGCACTAGTTGGATAGATAACTTGAAATGACTTTGGGTTCGAGTCTTTGAGTATAGTAAGTCCGTCGGAAACTGGGTACCCCTCTTCATCTATTCGCACATTATCACAAAAAACTTGTGACTTATCTGTAGCATACTTCAAATAGCTTGTTCCCATCATCTTTTGTAAGTATGGTTGAAAAGTTGCAAGGTCTGCCTCATTAACTTTAAATACATAGATAGAATCTGATGTTGCACTAGATCGACCGTCACCATGATAAATAAATTCACCATCGGAAGCAAACTGTATATTGCCGTCCATTTGAGTAATTCCTTGGTAGGGGTTACGTGGGCTAGCTATATCACCTTTATAGTACTGCTTATAAAAGGTGCTTCTGAAAACATTATAATTTGTATTAAGTGCAGGTGTGGTTGTGCTAAGTGTTGATGAGGCACTACCTCTGATAACTTTCTCTCCCTTAAATATTTGATGATCATCCCAGCTGTATAGTCCGTAATGTGACTCGTTTGGGTCAAAGTAACTTCTGAAAGTTTTGTATTCTGGTTTAGAAAATACTTTATATTGATTTGAATCATCGTCAAGAACATACACAGTGTCACTATCCTGCCCATATATATTAGATATTCGTACAAATGATTCTGGATGCTTAACAATATCTTGCACTACACAATCAGAAAATATATCTGCAATAAAATTACATCGATATACAGCAAGGCTATCTTTTAGTAACCCCTCTTTCTCGTGTAGCTCGGTGAGTGACTTACCATCTTTAATAACTGCTTTATTAGTAATCTTTTTCAATAGTGCTTTACCACTAATGGATTCGTCTTTAGGGGTGAGCGAGGAAAGAGAAAAGTCTCCCTTATTTGCCACCATAAAGTTACCAACATATAAAAAGGCTACTACTACAAAAACTACAGCCCCGAGTTTTTTAAATAAATCAACATTATTTGTAAACTTTGGCGGAACTTGCTGAGGAACCGTAGGTTGGGTAATCTGGCCTACTACCGGTGGAACAGATTGGTCGGTTGTTGCGTTTTGTACACTTGAAATATTCGTTTCTTCCATAGTTGAAAGTGTAGCGCCGTTACAAAAAAAATATAAGGAACAAGTAGACTTTTGCTTATTTAAAATCGAACACAACCTCTTCGAAATTTTTTATTTTGTTATCTTTTTCAATCTCTATCCCCTCTTGTTTGTATAGCTTCAGACGCTTAGCTCGGTATTCATCACTTACCCAGATAGTGCCGTTGGCATAAACGATACGGTGAAATGGGATAGCAAGACCCTGCTCACGGTGAGCTTTTGCAAGTATTCCAGTAATTGACTGTGAAGCCATTGGGCCCGCGCCACAGGCGCGAGCAAGACGTCCGTAGGTTGTGACTCTGCCTGATGGGACAGACATGACGGCTTCGACAACTCGCTCACTGAATGTCTTGCCTGCTATAGATTTCTTTTTCATGATGTAAATATAATAAGTAACTAATAAATTTGTCTCAGACAGATTTATCGGCTTCGACAACTCTTTCACTGAATGTTTTACCTGTTATAGATCTCTTTTTCATACAAAAAGTATAACATTGTGTTGGAGGATTTTTTGGCTGGGTGTGTCGCCAAAAAATCCTCTCTATCTTGTATTTAGAATTACCTACTTTCTACACGCTACCTTCTACACGCTGTCTAATACGACACCGTAAACGAAATCTCCTTAATCGGTAGATCCATGTCACTTCCTGTAAGAATATCTGTTACTGTAAAAGTGCCTCCATAGGTTATAAATCCTGATTCATGGGTTTGAACTTCTGCAACATTTGCATAGAGATCATATACTTTTGATTGATTTTCATATAAAGATACATTACCTAATGAAAATGATGGTCCGCCATAACTTGTTCCTTCCATCGTGTCTTTAAGTACAAAACCTGTAATCTTAGTCGGGAGTACTGTTGATGTACTTGTCGATGACAGAGTGAGAGACTTTAATTTTACTGAAACCCCTGCACTAATTGTAATTGATCCTAATTTTACATCATTTGTTTTTGGAGTTACTGATGTGTTTGATCGTGCAGAAAATGATGAAGTCGTAATTCCTTTTAGAGTAAGGTACCCAAGATTACTTGCACCCCACTCATTTGAAATAGTAAAACTATAGTCACCGAGTGGTATTTTTTCAGTACAGCCAGTACCACATGGGAACAATTTATTAATAGTATGTAAACCAAGGGGTAACGTTATGCCATCTAGCGAAGCGAATTCTCCAAGAACATAACGCTTGCCCGTGTATTTAGAAACTAAAGCAACAGTATTTGTTGCTGCAAAATTTTTTCCATAGAATGTTAGGGGTGTTTTTGGAACCGTATCTCTTAGGATGATCGAACTACTACTTGAGGCAAACGCAGGGGCTAAGTAGGTTGGAGTAGAGATATGTTTAAAGTCCTGACAGTACCCATTAAAATTACACGTCACCTTTACGATTGCTTTGTCTTCTGGACTCTTGGCTGCAAGTGTAATCTGATTTGTCTCACTACGAGTAATTGTGTATCCAGTTAGCACACTAGTTGTAGCAAGACTTGGGTCGCGAGGAATCCGTGACATATATGAAGGTGTGAGGTACGCAATATCAACATAATCCTTACATGGTGAATCAGGAGTTGTGAGGACCGCAACCTCTGTGGCGGTCGCAGTTGGCATTACATATGGAGGCTTCACACAAAGTTCTATAGGTGTCTCAGTAACTATAACAGGATGAACACCGCGAGAATCACTAAATCGTGAATAAAGCCCCTTTAAGAGTTTTTCTAAGTCTTCGCGTCGCTTTGCATTACGAAGACCGCTTGGCGTGTTAATTACCGCAACTGTAGGTTTATATGTCGGTTCACTTTTTATTGTTACTACTGCTGGTACTAATGTCGTCATTTGTACCACCGATGAAGTGCCGCATGTTTCTTTTCGAATAGCAGCACGGGTTGCCGGTCCTACACTTCCCGCTTGTTCAAAACCTAGACTTTTCTGATATGCTTTGACACCTGAGAAGGTCCCTGCCCCAAAATATCCATTAGGCTTTGCTTTTAAATAGCCTTTTTCAAAAAGAAAATTCTGAAGTGCTAATACATTACTGTTCTCCATTCCCCGTGCAAGCCCACTTTTAAGATCAACGCATGTTGCGGCAGAAGCGTACGAAATACTGAGGAGACCCACGAGGACACATGTTAGTTTTTTCATAATACTAAAAGTGTACCATGCAATAGAAAACAGGTTCACGCCATCTGGGTGAACCTGTGTACAGGAGTGTCGGCCCTCACCGTAAATCTTCAATAGAAAAACCTTTCTGAAGCAGATACTTTCGGCACTTTCTCATAGCACTCTGCTCAATAGAAAGAATACTTTGCCTAGAAACACCGAAGATTTTGCCGATTTCTTCACGTGTAAACTGATCGGAATCAAGTAGTCCTGTACGCAATACAAAAACTTCTTTTTCGCGAGCGCTCAATTTCCCTTTGCTTAAAAAGTCTAGCAAGAGCTTAGCGTACTGACCCCTAGCAACATTGTCTTCTGGAGAGTCATTGCTTATTTGCAAGCTCTCTAAATCATCATCGCTCTCTGTAAGCAGAGTAGACAGCGAGACAACATCATCTACCGTTGGGTTACTTGCAATCTTGTATGTTGTCGTCTTTCTGGCAATACATCTAATATCTTTTTTTGCTTGTTCAACTCTTTCGTCATAGCTTCTTACTTCTTCTTTTGCTTGTGCTGCTAAGAAACGAAGTCTCTCCACTCCGAATGTGGACGCAAACCATACGCTGAATTCGAACATTGCGTAGTGTGCATCAAATAATGGGGTACCCCTGTCCTTTGCATCTTCATTGTGAGCGACCGCATCCATGAAAGAACTCCTTATGAAACAAGACTCCATCCTACCATAAATAAAGAGGTAAACACAAAAGGAAGGTACGAAGCCTCGACTTTTTCTCTACTACTAATGCGCCCTACTTAATATCAACAAATTTTGTTTCTATATTTTCTGAAGGCTCTGTAAATTTGTGCGGGACGTTCTTTCTTTCAAACCTTAGCGTTACTGAATCTGCATCAGTAGACGTTAGTTCCTCTTTCGCTATTAGCCAATAATTTCCATCTATACATGGGTCCCCTGCACAAATATTCCCAAGCACCCAATTACTATTGTCACTTTTTGCGGGGACTGTGGCGATCAACTCTTTAATCTGTTTACCATTACTAAAGCTAATTCGATACATATAACTGACCCCACTGTCATTCTTTTCATTTATAAAATAGATAAGCTTGTTAGGAGTTTTAGAATCATATGTAATACAGTCATAATGACATGCGAAGAGCTCTATAAAATCTTTTCCATCTGAACTTACTGCATAGAGTATCTTGTACCCTCGCATATATGGCTCATCTATATCAACATCAGCAGTCATATATGTATACGTATCTTCTGTGCCAGGAGTCTGGTTTACATAAACCTCCTTATTAAATAAAACACTGCCGCCTTGCACATCTAGCATTCTATTTTTTAGTTCAGGTAGTTGTATCGTTTTATTTGCAAAAGGTGTCGCAACTACACACCCTGAAGAATATATAGTTACATCAACTGAACCATTTGATTGTTTAATCCGAGCATTCTTGTCATTACAACTAACACCAAACGCAGTATCAGAAAGATAGCGAGGCCCATTATATTCATTAAGATTTACAGAACTTCGAGTGAACTGCGGAGAATCCTTCTGCAAGCTACTTACCTGCACACCCCTTTTTAGATAAAAGAAGATCTCGAGGAAAACCACTATTACACAAACAACCATGACAATACGTCTAAGGATTCGCCTAGTCTTACTCTTTAACATAATTTGAGTATACTACCACAGTCATAGATTATTATTTTATATGTATAAAGCAAAAGCGACCTCGTAAGAGGTCGCTTTTGGTATTTAAGCTATTTACATGTATCCTCTTTTATTGCCTGTCTTGTATGGTCATATACCATTCCAGTCTGAGGAAGTCCTTTCATACTTTGATATTCTTTTACTGCTTCAATTGTTTTATCTCCAAAGAATCCAGTTACCGAAGTCTCGTTCAACAAGCCTTTACTCAAAAGGAATGCTTGGAGCTTTCTGACCACAGGCACTTCGTTACCACGATGAAGATTACTATTTATTTCGATACATGTTTGAGGCTGATTAACTATACTCACAGACTCTTCAGCAGAAGCTGATCTTACCGATGAAAATGGCGACAAGGTGCTGACTCCTCTTTTAAAGAACTGATTAATCGCCATAACGTCAGCAGCTATGTCCTCGACAACAGTGGACACCTTTGTGGTAGAAGTTGCTTTCGGAGTAAAACAGCGTGCTGTTGGGGTGACTAAGCAGCTCGCTTTTGGATAAAGCTCAAGACACTTCGCTTTATTAGGGGCTCTGCTGGTAATCTCTCCTGCAGACCCGTAAGTTATGAATGGATATTTGGCACACCATTCCTCAAGCTGGACTCGAGACGTGTTACCATAATCTGCAAATGTATTTTCTGGGCCATTTGTAATGATATCTTTAGGTATTTCTGTAATAAGATAGAAAGCGCAACCATAAACTGACGCAGTGGTACCCCCAAAAGTACAAGTAGCGTCTATCGTATTTGGATGATTGACTGTCCAGTCAATTGCTACATATCCTGGCGAAATATAATTAGTTCCAGAAGTGATGTCTTGTGTAGAAAGACAGTTCTTTCTTATCACAACCCCCTTTGGATCTTTCTCTCTAACACACGGCATAATATTTGTAGCATTATCACCTTCGAAGGCTACATAATAAAATGCTCCCTTGATTCGTAATGGGTGATCTGCATCAATTGGTTTATAGGTACCACCAGTAAACGGAATGTCTGCTGTTGCAAATTGATCAAGATGCGGGATACGTAACACTCTATAGCGTGTTTCATTTGGTTTCCATGGTTCATAAGTTATAGAACAAGAACGCTTCGCTGCACTTCGTTCTCGGGCATTCCCGCTTGTGTGTCCACTGCAAACCATCTTTGTGCCTGCTGGTACAAAAAGTGGCGTAGCTGACAGATCTGTAGATGTATTAAAATTTCCATTAGTAGCTCGGTACAAACCACTCCAACAAAAAATATCAGAATATCCTCCGGTGTATGCAGGGTACTTTGTTGGATCCTTGTCACGCCAGATATTAGCACAATAATCAAAAAATGAACCTTTGATAACATCTGTCATACTGCCGGAAATACTTGTGATCTTAGCGTCGATCGGAATTGTGTACGGCTCCCACGCTGGTTTTGCATCCCCATTCCATGTAATAGTTGCGCCACCACTAGCTTTAGCAACAACATTGATTGGTTCTGTTTTAATAGCAGGTACTATAGTTGCACTTGTTGGACCACATGACTCACCAAAGAAACCAACATTGTTTTCTACCATTTTGTATGCCGGATAGAATGTCCCAGGAGTAGTAGTTGCAGTCAAAATAAAGTTAAGTGTCACCTGTTCACCTGTCTTTACTGGACTAACAGGGAGACGACTGATTGTACTTGGTATGTAAGACTGAGGACTACGATACCCTGGCATAGCCACATTAATATCTCCACGTAATGCACCGTCATTATTTGCCCAAGAATCAGTTCCAGTATTCTTGAAGGTCACTGAAACCAACTTAGATTCTCCAGCCATCATAGTCGACGGAATAGTGTGTGCAATACATTGTGCATCTTTTACAGCAAGAGGCGGTTGCGTAACTACAACTTTATCTTTTCCGCAAGCATCTCCAAACCATTCCACGTTTTGCTCAAGCATACGATAGTTAATGGGATATGTTCCAGGTGAGGTTGGTGCAGTTAACGTAAAAGTAAATGTTGTAGTAGCCCCTGAACTAACAGATGAGGCAGGGAGTGAGTATATTATTGATGGGTCTGTATTATTTGTGGTAGCGGGAGGATGTGGCCACAATGACATGTCATAATTACCAGTTCGCCCACCTTCATTATTTGTCCAAGTACCTGCACCTTTATTTTTAAATGTTACAGTCACAACTTTTTTCTCTCCCACATTCATCGTTGAAGGGATAGTTGTTGAAATACATTCAGATAAATTCTTAGGCGGTGGCACTACAACAACTGCATTCTGACCGCAAGAATCACCGAACCACGCAACATTCTGCTCAAGCATGCGGTACGCAATCGGGTAAGTGCCTGCAACAGCAGGCGCAGTGACAGTAAACGAATATGTCACACTCCCACCAGGTGCAACTGTTGAAGACGGGCCACCAGGTATTTCATCGAGAAGATTTGGTAGCGCGGTTGTACCTGTGGTAGGCGGCCAAGGCCAAAGTGATGCATCATAGTTCCCAGTTTTTGAACCAGGAGATAGATTCGTCCATGTTTTTGTTCCGGTATTTTTAAAAGTAACAGATACAGTTTTCGTCTCACCGGCATACATTTTTGTAGGAATTGTAGTTGATATACACTGAGCACCATTGGTGAGCGCTGAGCCGAAAGAAACAGATGAGATTAATAAGAGTAAACTCAGAATATATTTTTTCATAATTACTCCCAGTATAGCCAGAATCTATCTACAATATTCTAAATATAAGCTTTATCTGGGGACAAACACAAAAGCGACCTCGTAAGAGGCCGCTTTTGTATTGCAATAAACTTTGTTAATCCACTAAATGCTGTTTTAGGTCGTCGATAAGAAGTTGTGTAAGCTCTTTCTTTTCCCTTTTTAAAGCAACTCTGTCTACATCTTTCCTGAGAAGACGCTCTGCTGCAAGATCTCGCTCAATCTCTTTTATTTTAATAAATAACTCTTCAGACCTATCCTGCGGAAATAATCTATTAAAATCTTCAATATCTTTTGGGTTGATTTGATAGTATTCAGGCCTTGCAAATTTTATAGCATCTCGTATTTCAGTAACGATTTGAATATCACTTGGATTTAGCGCACTTTTCCAAGTGTAACTATCAATACCCTTAGAATTTGCAACAATTCTATCAATCAAAGCTTTCTGTTCCTCAGAAAAACTCACTCCTTTGTAATAATTACTTAAATTTTGTCGATAGACTGAGTCAGGATTATAATCATGACTATCTGGATGTGATTCAATTTCTGCTCTTAAAAATCTGAAGTTCTCACTATGAAGACGTCTTCTACTGTTCTTATAGGCAATACGTTCAGCCTTGTCTTCTGGGATTAACTCTGTCTCTCTTGCCCTGATTTGTTCATCATGAAGTCTATTTTCTAACTTATGAAGAGGTAAGTAACCTAGTCCCAGCTCTTTTGGAGTACTGTGTGAAGTTTCTGGACCTGGGGCACTCCCCGGTTGGCCTGTTTGCATAAATGTGTTTGATATTTAATTGCAGCTTTTCTAATACCCTTAAGTATGTCTCTCTCTTATGCATTTTGCAAGTTTTAAGAGAAATAGCG
>JACCDG011012755.1_pt1 | contig 32616 bp, 32 predicted proteins | sample 7442471 | NCBI WGS metagenome assembly JACCDG01 (sample SAMN15323444, study PRJNA562643) | freshwater metagenome | isolation source: river surface water | place: USA:Blue River Watershed | collected 2017-08-17 | reverse complement strand
GAGCATTCGGGTTTAGAAACTTTCAAAATTACAGAAACCGAGTCCTTGCTCACTGCGGTTGGGATGGGGTATTTGCGATCAGAAATTAACTGCCCAGGGGCCATGCCCCCTTCGATGGAGTAGAGCCCTGAGGCTAAGGTTCAGTTTAAGGTTAAATTTAAATAAATGGAGCGGGACACGGGACTTGAACCCGCGACCTTCTCCTTGGCAAGGAGACGCTCTAGCCAACTGAGCTAGTCCCGCATCATTTCTAAGAAACCTGGAAACTAGTGGTTTTTAGGCCTAATTGCAACTTATTCCACTAGGTTTACCGGGACCGTTGGAGGGCGGGACGGTAGAGAAGGCGGGGGTGGGGCCACCGGCATTACCTGCATCGCCTCTGGTAACGTGATCCACCGACTCGGGAGAAATTCTAAAGAACTCGATGCCGCTCGTACCGAAGGAGTACGCGGGCACTCTCCCGCAAAGATATACGTCCCTTTGTGATTGGTAACCGACAAGTGGAAAAAACGAGCGAGTTCCTGCAGTGCCTCATCCAGCGTTTTTGCAGCCACCTTGTCCTCCGGGTTAGAGGAGCCAAAACTCCAGTCAATCTGCTTAGAAGCACACTCGCCGGGGATCATATAGCTAAATCGGCTCAGATTTTGGCCGAGAACAGAGTCTCCAAATTGCAATTTGAGTTCGGCCAAGAGATCTCGCAGTGCCACCGTGCGGGCTACGATCGATCGGATTTTGGTGTTGGTCTCGTCGAGAATGACTTCCAAGTACCGCTCTGGCGATTCTGTCATGGAGGTTTTCAATAAATCAAAACCGCCTCGAGTCCGCACTCGACCATTCAACTGGCCCACAATCTGAGCCACGACATTTTGAAAAGGAGAGCGCATATCTGCATCGGCAACCATGGAAAAAACTACCTGATTGCCATCAGAAAAAACTTGGTAAGGCCGCCCATGGAGCTGTGGCATCCCCTGATAGGACTCCGCAAACTCCTGCTCAATAACTCGGCGCCCCCTCTGCACCAAGGAGGGGCTGGATTCGTGAATCACAAAATACACCCGCGAAGTGAACTGTGGAGGAGTGGTCGCAAAAGTCGGGAAGGATTGCACTCCGGCAACCAGAGCAGCGTACTGCAACAAGCGGCGTTTTTTCATGGGGTACTCACTGTTTCGAATTCCATGCTATGCAAAAGTTCTGGCTGTACGTAATGCACGCGAACAGCATTTCCATCCCGAACTCGGATCGACGACAAGGGCACCTGGGACTGTTTGGTAGCGGCAATTTCGGTCTCCTGGCTGCCAAAATAGGGAGAAAACCAAAGCACCGACACAATAGCAGCAAAGGCCACCCCCGCCGGAAAAGCCCAGGTACGCAAGAACAACCGGGAAGAGGAGGGGCGCTTGTTGAGCAAGTCTTCTAGTTTCCAACCTTTTAAGATCAGGGTTTCATCTCGTTGAAGACGGGAATAGACACGCAAAAGAGAAGTTGCTATTTCGGGTTCTGGTTGAAAAGTATTTTTCCAAGTGTCTCGTAGCTCATTCAGATTTTTTTTGCACGATCGACAGCCAAAAGTATGTGCTTTGAGCCTTGCTAAAGAAAGGAACCCCCGCTCTCCGGGGAAAGAAATGCTCTCCAAGAGACGCTCGGTGCTAGGACAACTCTGCAGCATGTGCCCCTCCTTTGCCTACTCCATCACCAACTAGCTCAATCAAAGCCCGTTTAGCTCGAATATAGGCCTGTCGACAGGCCTGTTCGGTGATACCGACTTTGTCGGCAACTTCCCGGTGCGACATGCCCATTCCATCCTTGAGCCATAGGATTTCAGACTCTCGCTCAGAAAGTGAACTCATAGCCACAGACAACTCCCTTAACTCCACTGCCGTTTCAGCGCGGTGTTCGATGCTTTCGGGAATGTCCCCCACCGCGTCCATAGGCACATGGGGGCGGCGCGCTTCGGGCGACCGCGCTACTTTATCAATCAGGCAATTACGCACGATTTGCAGTAGATAAGACTGGATCGCGATGTCCTTGTGGGACTCCAAGCGATCGATGTTGAGCAAGAAGCGCACGTAAGTCTCCTGCAGGATGTCTTCGGCTAATGGGCGGTCACCGTTGGTTTTCCATAGCAAATAGCGCATCAATCCCGGCGAAGTTTTCTGGTAAAGGGGCAAGAAGGCCGATTGGTCCCCCCCCTTTAACCGCTTGAGTAATCGCTTTAAGCTCCCTGGCATCTTCTCCCCTGTGCAAGTGAGACGGAATAGCTTGGATTCGTGTGACAATTATAGGTATAACCCAACGCCGAATGGCGTCCAATACCAAGCAAAACCTCAAAGGCCTTACCTTAGAGCAGCTCGAGGCCGTAATGGTCGAACGCGGCCATGCCGCCTTTCGGGGGCGCCAGCTCTTCCAGTGGATTAACCAGAAAAAAGAGAGTGATTTTAATAAGATGACCGATCTAGCCAAGTCCTTCAGGGATTGGCTTACGGAAAATTTTGTGTTGCCGTGTGTCGAGGTGGCCGAACGTCACGACTCGGACGATGGGACCGTGAAATTTTTGGTGCGGCTCGGCGATGGAGAAAAGGTCGAAGCTGTCTTTATTCCCACTCAGGGGCGAAACACACTGTGCGTTTCCACTCAGGTGGGGTGCAAGATGGCCTGCGCGTTTTGCGCCACGGGCTATCAAAAATTCACGCGTGATCTCCAGAGCTGGGAAATCGTCGATCAGCTCCTGACCCTACCGTTTCCAGGCCGAGTAACCAATATCGTGGTCATGGGTATGGGCGAGCCGTTTGATAACTATGAAAATGTCTTGCGCGCCTTGGAAATCATGCAGCACCCCATGGGTCCGCAAATTGGCAAACGCCATATCACTGTATCAACTGTCGGGCTAATTCCCCAGATCCAGACTTTTATCGACGCGGACTGTGGAAAACTCGCCGTTTCCCTTCATGGGACCACGGACGAACAGCGCACTCGCATCATGCCGATGAACAAGAAATATCCCATCGAACAGTTGCTCGAAGCTTGCCGCAATTTGCGTTTGCCAGGTCGTACTCGCATTACCTGGGAATACTTGATGATCGACGGTATTAATGACACCGAAGAAGACGCGCATCGATTGGCTAAAATCCTAAGAGGCATTCCGAGCAAGATCAACTTGCTTGCCTACAATGAAAACAGTTTTGTGGATTTTAAACGCCCGCCCGAAGCACGGGTGCTTCGTTTTCAAAGCATCTTGCTGGCGCAAGGCTATACAGCGACCTATCGTCGCAGTCGGGGGCGGGACATTGCCGCCGCTTGTGGGCAGCTACACCACAAATCAAAAACGCGGGATCTGCGAGAACAGGCTCGCTCTACGGCGTGAGGTTTCGGGTCCCTTTTTTCCATTTTAACGCGAACTCAATTTCTTTGGTACGGGTCGCAAAAAGCTCCGATTCGTTGCCCTGCCAATGATCGCGAAACCAGCGCGCCGTCGTGTGTGCAAACTCCGGCCAGGGAGTCGTCGTAAAGCCAAAGTCTTTCCGAGCTGAACTGATATCCGGAATTAAATTTACCATACTCGCGTAGGGGCCACCGAGATCTTGCAAGTTGTCTGCGGCAACATCCACGTAATCGGGTACGACCCCCAACGCTCTGGCGCTTTCTTCGACAAAATCGCGCAGTGTGATAATTTCATTTTGTGCAATGAAGTAAGCTTTTCGCAGGACACGCTTTCGGTTTTCCATCACTTCCAAAAATGCGCGAGCAGCATCTGTTGAGTATATGAACCTAAAACTGTTTACGCCGCCATCGGAAAGCAAAAGGGGTCCCCCTCGCAGCAACCGGCCTACGTACCAAAAGCCCCTATCGGTTGGGTCATCTGGGCCATAAACAACTGGCGGCCTGAGAATAGTCCATGGCACTTTACGTTGACTAAAACACTCTCGTTCGGCTTCGAGTTTGCCTCGGGCATACTTCCAGTGAATATCCGATGGGTCTTCGTTGGGAGGGTCAAAATTGAATGAAACGTCCGACTCCCGAATGGGCTGGCGAAAATGCCCAGGAATAAAACGATACACTGAAATTGTGCTGCACAAAATGTAGTGGGAGATGGAGGGGAAAGTCTTGAGCGCGGTCCGCACATGCCCAGCGTTGTAGGCTATATTATCAATAACTACATCCCAGTCTTCGGTCTCAGCAGCTCTGCGCAGATCTTGGGGGTTTTCCCGGTCGCCCTGGATGTGCTGATGTGGCGCAAGGTCTTTTAGACTTCGATTCCCTCGAGTAAAAACGCCCACACTGTGTCCTGCTTCACTGCAGAGTCGGACGATTTCTTTTCCAAAAAACTGGGTTCCCCCCAAGATGAGGACTTTCAAGGTGTTTCCCTTAAGCTAAGTCGGGGACTATTTCTCGAATGCGTTCTAATTCTGTTCCCCATTTTTCCCATTCAATCATGAGAGCGTGCAATTTGGTATCGACTGCTGTGTGTTGTGCCGTGAGCGCCTCCGTTTGTGCAGAAGTCAATCCACTGGCTTGGAGCTGCGCGTGGATGCGATCCTTTTCTCGCCCCAGCTGCTCCATCTCCACTTCGGCGGTCCCGATCTTCTTCTCTAATGATTTTGCCAGATTCTTGTACTTTTTGCGCTCTTCATAAGAAATTTTGGGAGCCGCTTTCTCGGTGGGAGCCTTGGTTGCAGGCGCTTGCGAGGGAGTGGATCGAGCTCCCTCGAGATGGCGAACATACTGCGGGTACTTTTCGAAAAAACTATCCAAACCGCCTAGGTGGTCAATGAGCTGGTGATCGTTTGTCAGGTAAATAATACGTTCCGCGATGGCCGCTACAAAATCTCTGTCATGTGAAACAAAAATGGAAGTTCCCTCAAAACTACGAATCGCATCTTTGAGCAGCTCCTTGGTCTCAATGTCCAGGTGGTTGGTCGGTTCATCGAGCAGGCACACATTGATCCGGGTTACTAGAATGCGCAGCAAAGCCAGGCGAGCTCTCTCGCCCCCACTCAGCACTCGGACTTTCTTGGCGATTTCGTCATCTCCCATAAAGCCAAAGGCGCCCAACCACCCTCTTAGCTCTTCATAAGAAACTCCAGTCGCTCGCGAACGTAGATTGTCGAGGACCGAGTCCTCTAGGGAGAGCTCGTCCAATTGGTGCTGACCGAAGTACCCCATCAATACATTGTGGCCAAGGATCACTTCACCCGTCGCGGGTTGAAGCCGTTGCGCCAAGACGTTGAGCAAGGTCGTTTTACCCGCGCCGTTGTCTCCCATGATGGCGATGCGCTGTCCCCTTCCGACATCTAGCGATACATTCTTCAGTATCAATGGCGCCGTAGCCTGGTAGCGGAAATCAATATTCTGAAGAGCGAGCGGGAACTTTCCACTGGGGCCAGCATGGCGGAATCGGAACTTGAGATTATAAGAAAAGCCTTCGATTCGAGTGAGACGGTCTTTGAGTTTGATCAGATCTTCTTTGAGGGCTTCGGCCGCCTTGAGTTTGCTCTGCGCACGGTTGGCAGTGTTCGCTTTGGCGCGAAACCGCATGAAGAAATCCATGTTCTCATCGATCTTGCGCTGGACAGTCTCTATTTCTTTTCCAATGAGGCGCTTTTCTTCGCCCAGGGAATCTCGAAAAGTTAAGTAGTCGCGCTGATTCGGCCGAAAGAAAAATCTCCCTCCGTGGAGCACGGCGAGTGAATTGGTGACGCGTTTCTGCAGAGAAACATCGTGAGTTACCAGGAGCAAGCTGCCCCGGTACTCTTTTTCTAAAAACTCCTCGAGCCATTGTATCGATGAGATATCCAAGTGGTTGGTGGGTTCATCCAGAAGGAGAACTTCGGGTTTTTCGACCAGTGCCGCAGCAATGAACACCCGCAGCAGCCACCCCCCACTGAGTTTTGCGATAGGGCCATCCATCCACTCATTGCTAAAACCCAAGCCACTCAATGTTTTGCGGGTTTCCCACTCTGCTTCGATCTCGTCGAAGTCTTCGGGGTCTTTCCCCTCGCCCAGCCGGCGTATGATGTACTGCACGGGTGAGAGGTCGGTTTCCTGCTTTTGTTTGATGCTTACTACAGCTGAGTCCAGAAGCGATTGATCCAAAAATCCTAAGCGGAGTTTCTTGCCTCCAACTACGATGCACTCGCCACTCGAGGCCTCGCTTCGACGGGCGAGAATTTTGAGCAGGGTGGACTTCCCGGAGCCGTTGCGCCCCGCCAGCGCGACGCGCATGCCCTCATAGAGGCTCCAGTTTACGTCCTCAAATAGAACCCGATTCGGCAGCCGAACCGACACATTTTCTAAAACCAATTGAGCGTTCATTATAAATGTCTTTTGCGAGTAAAACGGAGCAATGTCAGTAAGCTGCCTGTAGTACCGTTCTTCGGTCGGGCTTGCAACAGTTCAGTGAGCCGAGTCTTGAACTCGTGGGGCTTTCACTCGGCCAGTTTTCAGAGCGGAGAGGATCTTTTGGTAAGTGGACGATCCCCCCAGGGCCGCCTCGGAAAGATAGTCTTGGTACTCTGATTCCTGTTCCATAGCGAGATCCGCGGCCCGGCTAGAAGGGTTTGCATGAGAAGCGACGGCACGCTGGGGAGTTTCAGGCTGGGGCATTTTATCCGCCGCTTCCCAGTTCTGAAAACGCTCGCTGGCCGCAGCAAAGAGTAGTGGCACCGGCGGTTTGCGAGGAGTTTCTGGAACTACCAACGGGGAGCTGTCCTGGGTCAAAAAATCGGGTGAGGCGTCGGGCTCTGCCTCGGTCTCGAAACTTTCTTCGATCGGAGGGAAATCAAAATGCTCTACCCCTTCGCAGTAGCTCTGAATGGGCGCGCCCATGAGAATGACTGCCAGCAGCAAAAAGTAGGCGTTTCGGTTCAAGCCTGTCCCCCTGCGCACTAGCTTTGCAATGCCGCGGCCAGGAATTCAGGCTGGAAAAGGACGGCAAAAGGGGTAGCCCCTAGTCGTATACTCTATGAGTACATTTAACTGCTTGTAATTTATCTGTTTTTCAGTGCGTTGGATTTGCTGGCGTTGCCTAGGGTTTCGCTTAGTTTCTTCACACTCGGGTTGTCATGGTTCCTTAGGCGAAAGAGCAGTTTCTTGCGAGAATCTTCGTCCAATAGACCTGCCAGATTTTCCACGGCGGCTGCCGTATCGGCAAGATCTGCAGCGGCTTGGCCCGTCGATGCCGGGGAGCGAGAGCTTTGCTCAGCATACCGAACGAGGAGATCCCAGCCCTTGGCGCCCATGTACACACTAGCGCGCGCTGCTTGCTGCCGCGCCCTGGGATCCTCGGAAGAAATGTCGTTAGTGATGCTGGCAAGCAGGGCGGCCGGGTCCTGGTTAACGAGAAATCGGGCGTTTGAAGTGAGGCCCTGATCGTTGAGGGAACGTATCCACGCGGCTCGATAGGTCGGAAGCGGGTTTAAAAAGAAAGCGCGGCGCAGTCTTTCATACGCTTTCGTGCGGTCGGCACATCCTAGTTTGGGGTTGTCTAAATCTTCGGCTGCTCGGGCAGCGAGAGTGGCTGCTTCTTTTTCGAACTGAAAAATTGCCGACTTTGGGTCAGCCAAGCTTTTTTCTCGAGCGGGCGAGATTAAGTTTAGCGATCGGATTCTGTCGACAGTGGCCAATGCTCTCACCGCATTTAGCGTCCCCACTTGTTGACGGTATCCTGCCGCCCCTAAGGCGGTATGTTTTAAGATTAGCTTGATATCATCAGCTGTAAGGTCTGCCACTAACGATCGCGCGGCCGCGATGACTCCTGCAGCCAGCGCAGAAGCGCCACTCGTGCTACCAAAGGTAGAAGGTTTTTTCCCGTCAACTGTTGACTGAATATACAAGTCACTCGGTACGCTCGCACTGACGTCTTGCATATCGGCATTTGCGGATGGGTAGCCTTGGGGGGAAACGCTGCTAATGACGATACCCGGAAACTTGAGCTCATTTTCTTCAGGGGGGGCTGGCCAGTTTGAATCCGCTGCCGCTACAAGAATCATTTTCTTACTCAGGTTGGTCAGGACCTCCCGGACTAAGGAGCTAGATCCTCCTAAATCGACGGAAATTTGCAAGACGTCGGGCCAATGGCGTGCGGTCTCTAAGGTTTCCCAAACTTTCAGGTAGTCAGCGGTGTTGCGGACTTCAAATAGGTGTGTCACTTCGATGGGGGGTTGAACCGAATAGGGGGCCGGCCCGGTAATGAGTCCGAGCGTCAGAGCTGCGTGTGTATTCGATGATCCAGGTGCGGAAAACACCGAAGGGATGACTTTGTTTTTCAGGGTGGGAATGACCGCTCCGTAGCCCTGGTCTATCACTCCCACTCGAACTTGGACTCCTAGGCGTAAAGTACCGCGGGGGAAAACGACTAGGTCAGCTCCGGTGAGTTCTTGCGCCCAAAATGCCGAGAGTGTGCCGCCCATGAGTAGTGGGGCATTGTGGCTGGGCGTGAGGACGCAAGCTGGAGAGCCGCTCGCTAGCCCCGCTGGGGCAGGCGTTGGGGTGTTCTGGTTGTGTGCAAAGAGATCGTAACTGATTTCGCAGTCGGCCACCGCAGCGTTTGTTCGGTAGGTTTCGCATAGCTTAGCCAGTGCCGAAAAATCACGTTGTTCGTCTGCAGATTGGGGAACGACAAAATCAAATGGAGATCGGCGAGGTCGATAAACAAGCTGGGTGGTCAGTTGTTTGTGGAGTAAATCGCGCGTTTTGAAGGTGTTTTTCTGAGTGCTGCGGAATTTAACAATCACTCCGTGGGCATTCTCCGTTGGCGAAAATGCGCTGGCAAATGCGGGTGCTAGACAAAACACGACTGCCCAGGTGAGTTTCAACACAGAGATTCCTCAGGTGAATAGTTTGGATCTTTCCCAAACATGAAAACCTAGGCTTCGAACCAGTGTCGAAGCCATTTGGTTCAAATTCCGTTTAAATGCACTGATTGCCTGCGGGGATATTTTACGCCGAGAAAGTTGATCGAGAATCAGAATTTCCAGTGCACATGAATGCAGCCAGTCAACTTCCTGGGTGAAGCCGCAGACGGCCGAAAATCGGCTCTGGTTTAAAAAGTCGAGAAGTTCGCGTCTAGAGGTGCGGAGTGTTTCGCAAGAGCCAAAGTGGACTACTCGGCCTTTCCCTACTCCGGAAAACTCGTGGAGATCCCGCAAGGGAACTGCTTCATTACCAATATGCACTTTGCCTGGCGCGCCATGCACACCAAAATACAAAATGGGATAAGCGCGGTATTTCGCTCGCGACCATTCCAGCACAACGCGGCGAAACTCATCGCGTGTAGACGCGGTGCGGTGAATGTACGGGATGTTCCATTGACTCTTGAGCAGTTCCAAGACCGGGAGCAGGCTTCGTCTGCGCCGCAACCCTTCTTCCCAGTCCCCTTCCAAGCAGAGAATTCCATTGCGTGCCATCGGATCTAGTTTATTGCACTTATGCCAAATTCCTTACGGAAAATAGATTGTTAACTTTTGTTTTGTCTTAGATGGTCAGCGTCAAAATCGCGCGTTGACACCAATATGCTTTCTAGGAAATCAATAGCAGCATCAGCAATTATAAAAGGTTGGAGGGGTCCCCATGAGTCTTATCCTTGAAAAGTTCCACGCCGGCGGCGTTTTCATGTACTTCATTTTGATTTTCGCTGTCTTCACTGTCGCCATCATTGTGGAACGTGCTCGGGCCCTGTACACGAAGGTCAAGGAACCCGCTGCGGACTTTCGGCAGCGTATTTTAGCGCACCTTCCCAAAGGGGATTTCCTGGCGGCTGCTGAAGCCGCACGGACTGCCCAGCCTCCCACGGCGCTCAATGGAATTGTGGAAATCGGTTGTCGCCTGCGAGCCAACAGTGCTGGAGAAGAAGAGCTTCAAGCGCGTATGGACGAGAAGTTGGCCGAGGAAATTTCTCTTATCGATCGCCGCATTGGCTTTTTGGCTATGTTCGGAAACGTTTCAACTCTTCTCGGGCTGCTAGGGACCATCAGTGGGATGATTTCTTCTTTCGCGGCTGTGGCAAGTGCTAACCCCGCGGAACGCGCCACCATGCTCAGCGCCGGTATCTCAGAAGCGATGAACTGTACGGCGTTTGGGTTGTTGGTTGCTATTCCGGCGCTGGTCTTTTACGCGGTCTTTCAAAACCGAACCGATCGCATTGTGACTCAGCTCAGCCAAGTGACGGCGCAGATTTACCACGATCTGCTTTTTTACACCGAAACTCCTGCTCCCCAGACTTCCAAGCAGAGCGCAACTCGCCCAGCTACCGCGGCGAACCTGAACGCTCAACCTGTGGGGGCTTAAATGGCTGGCGCAGGACCGATGATGCCGTCCTCAGGGGGGCGGCGGAGTTTGGATGCAGAAATCAATCTGGTACCGTTTATCGACTTGCTCTCGGTGTGCATCTGCTTTTTGCTGATGACCGCAGTCTGGGTGCAGCTGAGTACCGTGCAGGTGAAGCAAAGCCACGGAACCGAAGCCGGGACTCCGGGCGCGTTTGAGCTCGATATGCGATTTTCGACTCCCCAGGCTGTCGAACTGGTTCTGAAAAAGAACGGCAAAAACTTTAAAAAAGCCGCCTTTAAGTCAGAAGATTTCAAGGGGCTTCTCGCCTCGGTAGATGGGCAGCTGAAAACTTGGCTTGCCGGGATTACTCCCAAGTCGCAGCCAGGAGTTCCGGATGTTTCTCCAATAACCGCCGCGATGGTTTCGCCCAAGACTGGCGTTTCTTACGGGGATCTGGTGGCGGCCATGGATGTTTTACGTAGGAACCAAATCGTAAACCTGGGAGTGGTGCCGGTAGGAGAAGGCAAATGAGTCTTGTTTCTAATACACTCAAACCCGGTGTTTTTGAGCATCATCTGGTAGGGCGAGGCAAAGGACGCAAAGGAAAGCGCAGCATGCTTTCGGGTCTGATGCTCACTCCCATGGTGGACATGTTCAGCTTGTTAGTGATCTTCTTGCTTCAGGCGTTTTCAACGTCGCCTGAACTCTTGGTCCTGATCAAAGGGGTTACCCTTCCTAGTGCTTCCACCGGCCTGGAGATAAAAGACGCTCCGGTGCTTGCGGTTGCACCAACAGGAATCTTCTTAGACCAAAAAGAGGTGGGATCGACGGAGAAGGTTTTGAAGGATCCCACGGAGCTGTTGAAGCGACTTGGGGATTTGAGGAAGCTCTGGATCAAGGGGAATGCCGGTAAGCCTTTTCCGGGGGATATCACTCTGCAAGCTCACAAAGAGATTCCAAGTACGACGATTGCTCAGCTGATGGCCATACTTCCGAGTGCACACTATGGGTCAATTCAGCTAGCTGTGATTTCTGGCGGTTGAAACGTGCCGCAGGGCACGGTTTTTTTGGGGGATGTTCGTGAGGGTTATCAGTCGAGTTCTTTTGTGGGTAGGGGTCACCGGTGGGGTTGTTTTCGCAGCTGCAGATCCGCAGTTGGCCCGAGATGTGGAGAACCTGAGAAACTCTCTGCCACTCAAAGATTCAGCTCGGCCTACGCTCACCTTGCGCCTTGCGGACGTTCTTTTTGATCAGGCCGTCGAGCTGGGTGGTAATCCCCTCGCCTCGGATGCGGAGAAAAAGCAAGTCGAGACACTTAGGAAGAAAACGATCGCGCTTTATTTGGAAGCTTTGAATGGCACTCAGTTTCACCCCGGCGTCCAGGGCGCACTCGCCTACAAGATTAAGTTTCAGATTGCACGTTTGCAGCAAGAGATGGGCCAAGTCGATGCTGCAAATAAGTACTGGAAAGAGTTGGTTGAGCAAAAGGAACTCAGTGACTTGCGTAGGGAAGCTGCTCTTCGGCTAGCGGAATACTACGAGAAACTGAAGACGAAAGTCTCTCTGAAGGAAGCGGATACGTATTACCGTCTTTCTATTGAGCTCTGTGGGGAAGGGGACCTCTGCGCCTACGGGCACTTTCGAAGGGCATGGGCATTGCGCGAGGCGGGGGATCTCGCCGCAGCTATCGATGAAATGCAAGTCGCTCTGTTCGACTCCAAAGGCCAAGTACGTGATGAGGCCTTGCGGGATCTGATAGTGTTCCTCTCCGCCGAAAAAACCGATGGGGAGAAGGCGCTGCTACTAATCGAAAAACTTGCCAAGCAGACGGGTCGAACGGGACTGTTCGAAGAGCTAGCGGAGGCTTTTTACTCTGCGGGTAACCGCGAAGCCGGTACGCGCGCTCTGGAATACGTCAACGCTCGTACGCCCAGCCTGACCTCCCAAGTGCGACTGCTTGAGGAATACTACGGGTTGCGTAAATGGGATAAGTTTCGCCTCGTATTGGACCAGACTTTCAACGCGGCCATCCCGCCCGAGGGCGTGGATGCGAAGTCGGAGAAAATCTTGCGTCGATTGACTGTGCAGCTGGATGGCGAGAGGGCGAGTCGCGCCGAGTATGCTGCCGATTTCAAGTCAGTCGTCTTACTCTACATGCACCTTTTCCCCAAGGATAAGGACCGTTTTAAAATGATGGAAGGTTGGATCGCTTCTGAAACCGACCCCACAGCCAAAACCAAACAGATTGCCGAGTGGGTGAACGCGCCTGACAGCACTCTTTCCAAGGCCGAGGAAATCAAGCTTCGAGAAGTTCGGCTAGCACTCGCTGTGAAAGAAAAAGACTCCGCCATGATCGAGGCGGAGTCAGCAAAGCTAGCTGTTTTGGTTTCCGATGCCGCTCGGGTTCGGGAATACAATTATATTCGCTCCGTAGCTATCAAAGAACAGGGCCGTGCCGACGAAGCGCTGGCTTTGCTTAAGACATGGGCGTTGTCGAATCAGCCGCAGGATACTTGGACGTTTCGTGGTGGATTACTACAGGTAGATATTCTTTTAGACAAAAAGGCTTACGCTGAAATTGCCCAAGCCGCTGCGGAGTGGGCTGATAGCCCTCAAGTAGCAAGCGCGCATAAAGTCGCCAAGGATCGCAAAGTTTGGGACGATGGGTTGGCTCTGTTAAACCGAGTGCGTGACGAAGCCAAGTTTGAAGCAGCCACCGCTCTGGGAGAAAAGCAAGAAGCCCTGGATGTGTTTCAGGCATACTGCCTCGGGCAGAAATTTCTGCCCAAGTCTTGCGAAAATGCTCGCGTTTTGGCGGTAAAACTAAAAAACCAAGCGGCGCTTATTACACTGCTCAAATCCACCGGGAACAAAACGGAACTGGCCGCAGAGTACGAGGCTTCGGGTTATTTTGCTGAAGCCGCCGAGTTGCAGGAGAAGAACTTAGGGGAGAAATCTGAGGACACGGATTTTCTTAAAGTCGCACTCTTGTATGAACTCGGGAGTCGCTTCACAGATCGCAATCGTGTGCTCGAGCAGCTGACTCAAAAGATGAAACTCAGAAAAGCTGCTGGTGCAAATGAGGATGTAATCTTTGCGACATTAAAAGATGCAAAACTCCTAGGAACGTCTGCGTTGGATTTGCCCTGGGGAGAAGAGAATCGCCTGCGACTAGCCAATCAGCTTGAGCTCGAGGGAAAGGGCAGTGATCGCACGCGAAAAGAATTGTTAGCAAGCAAACGATCTGCGGGAGTCGCTTGGTCACGATTTGTGATGGAAGAACTCGCAAAGCTCGATCAGGCGCAACGAGCCATTGCTTTTTATGGTAAGCGCGGGCAAGCCAAGTTTAAGCAACGGCTGGCCGCTATGTCTGCCCTAGAAGCTGCGACCGAAAAATATTTTGGCGGAGCAGATCCCAAGACCCGTGCTCGAATCGGCATTCTGCTCACGCGAGCTTATGGAGATTTTTCAAAGGAGATACTCAATAGCCCAACGCCACCGGAGCTATCTCCCGAGGTTTTAGCGGAAGTGAAATCTTCACTCCAAGCATTGGCAGATCCCTTTCTTAAAAAAGCGGCGGACTTTGAAAAGTTGACCCGTGACCAGTTGGCGTCGATTTCACAAGTTTCTGAAAGAGCGGCCCTGGAAGCGTTGCTCTTGCCTGAAACCGAGACACACCAGATTGTGAAAGTTGAGTACCCAGCCCCCGCCCCCGCCGTGGGGACAGCGCCGGCGGTGCCAGAGGAGGGCTACAAGGCCGCGATCACCGCTTTGCATGACAATCCTGGCGCAGCATCTGCTTTGGCCCAGATAAAAAGTTTTTACGAAGCGCAGGGCAAGAGTCGCTTGGCATCGTATTTCCAGGGACGTCTCTTGCAAACTGAGGCGGGTAAAGGGGAAAAACAATGAAGTCTATTTTTATCGTTTTCGCCGTGCTTTGTTTTGGAGCGGTAGCTGCGGAAACTCCCGCCTCTACTCCAAATACGGCTCCTGCATCTAAGGTGCGCTATCGAAAAGCGAAGGATGTAAATTTTGAGGAGCTGCTGATCCAGGGGCAATTGAAGCGAGGAGAAATCTCCGTCGTGACTGGAGACGCGCAGGACGGCACAGATGGTTTGCTCCGCTTGAGAGAAAATTTCCTAGACCGAGTGGCAGTGGATGCGGGTGAGGAGGTTCCATGATTGCGATTGCGACACATTCTGGAGATTTTCTCAGGGCGATTCCTGGAGATGCAGAGCGGATTCTAGGTTTTCACAACCTTTTCGGTTTTATTAGCGAGGAAGCCGCCCAAGAAAGGGTGCGTAACCGCAAACACCACGGTTTGAAGTCTCACCGGGGGCAGTTTCTCTTTCGATTCAAACTCAAGCCGGTAGGCAAGAAGTTTGAAGTCACTGCGCTCGAGAATTGCACAGCGAAAGCGGTAGCGAACGGAAACTGGGAGCTGGCGTCAAATCAGGGTACTTTTCTAGTAGCGCCCTCTGCGGAACTTGCGGTTCCTGTTCCGGCTGTGGAGAACGATGAGCAATCGAGCCGGTGGCTATTAGCAGTCGCAGTATTGTTTTTTGTCTTTGCTACCGGACTGTGGATTTGGACACCTACCGAAGAAGAGGCGGCTCCGCCGGCGTTAGAGCCCGTCACGGTCACTGTAGTTCCAAAGAATGCAGTGCGGGTCCCTGCGCCCACACTTACGGCTCCGACCTCAGAATTGACGGCCACCAAAAAAGACGATGGTGGCAAACGCGCGGTTGCTCAAAATCTAGGGTTTTTAGGAATGCTGGGTAAAAAGGAGCTTACCAAGGCCGTTGGTGGGATCCCTTCTGGTATGCAGAACGTCAGTCCCGGCGCAGGGATTGAAGGCGACAAGGGGACCGGGGGCGAAATGCTCGTAGGCCTAGGTCAAGGGGTGAAGCGCACGACCGTTGGAAACACGGGTGTGGCAGGTTTGGGTGGAGTAGGTGGAGGCAAAGGTCCCGGCGGTGGAGCCGGTGGCTATGGGGATACTCTAGTCGGTTCCGGCACTGGCGCAGGAGTAGGTGAAGGCAACGGACGTTCTTTGATGTCCTTGCCTCTTTCTTCTGACATTGAATTGGACGGCGGATTGGATCGCGCAGTCATTCAAGCCACTATTGCCAAGTATTTGAGCCAAGTGCGGGCTTGTTACGAAGAAGGCTTGCGTCGGAAGCCTGGGATTTCGGGGCAAGTGTCCATGAACTTTGAAATCGGCCCTACGGGAAAGCTGAATTACTCCAAAGTGGGTAAGTCGAGCTTAGGGGACGAGGAAGTCGGCTCTTGCATCGCCGCTCGCATGTTGACTTGGGATTTCCCCAAGCCCATCGGCGGGGTGAATGTGAAAGTGAATTATCCCTTTTTGTTAAGGCCCGTGAACGGCTAAGGAGCACACGTATGAATCGATTGACAGCACTGTTTGCAACTGCGCTCGTGCTTGCGGCTTGTAAGCAGAATCCTTTTCCAGAGAGCGGCCGGATTGTTCAGAAAGAACCCGATCCTCCTGCGCCGGTCGTCCCACCATTGGTTTTGGATGTCCCCGATTCAAGTGAAGTTGTCGAAGGACAGAAATTGGAAATCCAGTTGGTCGCTTCGGTGCCCGAACCTGGTAAGCCCTTGCTTACGGTCCAGGGCTTGCCTGAAGGGGCTGTGTTTTCTCCTGAGACAATGAAAATCACTTGGTCTCCAGGTTTTGAGGCGGCCAATGATGATCGGGATGAAAGTGTGCTATTGCGCACGTATCCCATTCACTTTGTTCTGAGCAGTTCCGAAGATCCCGTCACGATCACTCAGCGTTCGTCTCTGATTGTCGTGAGAGATCTCCCGCGCCCAATCACTATGGGCTTGCCTACTACTCCCATTCAAATGAATGAAGGGGACCTGCATGAGCAGGTGATTCAGGTAAAGAGCGAAGACTTTCCCAAAGGGCCGTTCCAAATCCAAATCAAGAACGTGCCAATGGGAGCTACGATCCTGAGGGACCTCACCGATCCGACGAAGTTTACGGTGAAGTACTCCCCCTCGTTCCGCGAAGTGAATTTCCGTGAAGCAACGACGACTTCCGGAGATACTTTAGTGAGGGAGATGGAAGTCACGGCTTTTGCTCCACGTGGTGCCAGCGTTACTGAGCCGCTCGTATGGCGAATCAAAGACTCCCGTTCTACGGCGCTCGTTTTTGGCCCCAAGAAAATCACCCAGGGCATGAGTGTTTCTTTCAGCGTTTCCGCCGAAGATCCTAATGGAGAGGAGGCGCCGTCGATCACCCTCAAGCCTCGTCCCGGCTTTGGATTGGCGGATCTGAAGACCGAAGCGGTCAACACCGGAAATCCCAGTCGGGGAGTGAACCCTTCTCAAGTCGCCACATTTCGGTGGACGCAAATCCCACCAGAACAAATTGGTCAGACCTCGGACGTTACTTTCAACGTATGTGTCAAGCGCACGATGTGGTTGAAAGATCTCTGCAAAGAACACAAAGTGGCAGTCACCTTCGAAAAAGAAGAGCACAAGCCACCGGTGATCGATCGAAAAGAATACCCCGCCGGATCGATTGTGCATTTGCGTGAGAAAGAATCTAAAACGATTGCAATGCCCGTTCGAGATGGAGAGAGGGCAAGTACTGCTCCCTCTGTTGTGGTGAATCCGGTTTCGGACGAAGTGACCTGGAAAGCAGGCGCACTCTCTATCGACGCGAAAAAGGCCGGGTTGAAACAGTTTTCGGTCACAGCAACTTCGGTATTTGGAGTGACTCAGGTGGAGGCATTCCTGCTAGAAGTGCTTCCATGGAGTTGGAGCGGTACTTTGCTTTTCGGAGATGGGCCCAACCACGCAGAGGTGAAGGCAACTCGGGATTTTTTTGAGAATCCCCAGATCGCTAATCCTAGCCTCCAGCTGGGAGATCCTCGGCTCCTCGTCTTGCGCGATTTGGTCTATATCGGAACCAGTGCCTTTGACGACACTGGAGCCATTTCTCCCATGGAGAAACAAGCGGTTACCGTTGCGAACGTGTTTTTGAGCTCCCCAGCAATCGCAAAATTGGAAGGCTCGCTCAAAGACGAATTGGCAAAGCTCGACATTGTGATCGGGACGAGGCTTGCCGACCTCACGGGTTACTCTCTTGAACTTGGCGCGGACGCCGGCTTAGTGGCTCCAACCGATCCATTCAAACTAGCAGGTAAGCTGACTCCGGAGTCGGCCACGCCAGCTCCCGTGTCGAGCACGAATGCAGACTGCCGTACATTGTTTGTTCTGAAAAAAGCTCTCGATCCTGTTTTGCCAGTAGCTGTTTCATGCAAACGTGCGGGAGGCGGACGGCTGGTGGTTGCGGGGTTTGAGTTTGGAGATGTTCAAACCAGTCCCGCCGATAAACCGCTGATCAAGAATTGGCTCACAAGCTTGGTGTCTAAATGAAAATGAGAACTCTACTTGCGTTAGGTGTGTTTGTTTTTCTCGCTGGAGTGTCTGGTGCGGTGGAAACACCCGCCTCAAAGACATTGGAAGATCAGCTACAAGAGCTTGGGACGCCGGGCGACCAGGCTCCCGTGGGACTGACCTCAGAGAAGCTCTACGCGGTTCAGAACCGGTTTTCCCCGCTGGGGAGGCGTTTTGAAATTGCAGGGGGAGCGGGAACGAATTTTTCATCGAGCAGTTTTTTAATCTCGAGAAATTTCGATCTTAGCGCTCGAATGTATTTTTCGGATCGATGGTATGCGGGACTGTCCGGAAATTATGTTTTGAATCAGTTCACCAAAGACGGTGAGGATCTGGTTAACAATCCCGGCCTAGTACCTGATGTTGGGGTGGTTTTGTTTCGTACGGACCTCACGGTTGGGTACAACCTCTTTTACGGCAAATTCCGTGTGACGATGGACAAAGTTTTTTACTTTGACCATTACGTCGCGTTGGGGGCGGGTGTCATCTGGCAGGAGCTCGGCCGCCGTTTGGCAGCGGTAGGAGATACAGGGATCGCCATGCGATTTGGTCGCAACCTTTCGCTTCGGGTTGGTGTGAAAGACTATTTTTTTGATGAGCAACGCAAGATAACCCACAGCTTTACCCATAATTTTGTGGGCTATATGCAGGCCGGTTACGTATTTGGAGGTTGATCATGATCGGTCTATTTTTGTCTTTGGGTTTGGTGGTTACAGGCGCGGTTTTCGCCGAGGATAAAGGCGCGGATGCCCTGCTTAATTCCGTTGGGGGCGCGCCGCAAGCCGAAGCCGTGGTTCCCGGAACTAACCTCATGTCTTCTGAGTTAAACGATCCGTTCTTGATCCAGTTTTTTTCCCAGGTTCAAGTTGAGCGCGATTTGCCCTACGAGCTGCGGCTATGGGCCCAGAAAGTGCTGAAAAAAGACTACGCGGGCGCTGCCCATCTTTGGACCGCGATTCAAAAACAAATGCCCGCCAAGTTTGAGCCGGCTGCTCGGACTGCCTATCTCTATTGCTTATGGAAGCTTAACGTTCCTCAGACTTTTTTTAACGAGTGGGTGGATTCCCTGTCGCGCAAGAGCTTTCAGGACTCGGCTCTCTCACTCGCTCTCGACCAAACTATTAACCCTGGTTTCGATAAGTGGCTTTTGGACAATGTGCCCGCAGTGACTGCAGAGCAGCAGCGCATTCTTGCGCAGGTTGGCTTCACCCGGGGAAGCCACTACGCTTCACTCTACGCTTGGGGGTTATTGCGCAGCGGTGAAAAAGCCAAGGACGCCTTGGGAATTCTAGCAGCGGATCATCCTCTCAAGGCCCCTCTGTCAGAGACGGTTTCTTTGGCGCTCGCTCGAAAGGGCGATCTCAAAGGTGCCGGCGCCGTGTTGAAACAGCATTTGGAGCCGGCAATAGAACATCGCAAAGATGTTCGCGGGCTTTCGCGCCATTATTTAGAAATCGCACGCCTTTTGTACCAAGCTGGGGCCTTGGAGGGAGCTGCGGATTTTTACCAGAGAATCCCGGACGGATCGCCTGACTTTTTGAAGGCACGTGAAGAGTTGGCTTGGGTGTGGCTGCGGCAGGGTGATACGGGCAAGTTGCGAGGTGAGCTCAAAACACTCCGTACCGGTCTTTTTACGGCACAGTTTTCTCCCGATGTTTATGTAGTCAGGGCGATTTCTAGCTTGAAGCTTTGTTTCTATAGCGATGTGGAAAAGGAATTGAACGATTTTGTCACAGCAAACAAGACCTGGGCGGGCAAAATCGAACAGGCACTCAAGGCAGAGGACCCGGAACAGGATGAGCCGGATTTCTTTGTGGATCTTGCCAAACGCGCGGTAGTCGCACGCCAAACTGAGGCGGACTTTCTATCAGCGTTAGCAACGCAGAGCATTACAGCGACTCTGCCAGCAGTGGGACCCCAGAAGCACTGGGAAAAGGCCCGTGTTACCTCTTTGGGTGCGCTCGAAGACTCCAAAAAGAAGTCGGCGGAGGAAGTTCGCCGCCATTGGAAAAATCGAAAAACAATTCTGGCAGAAGCCATTCGTAAGATGCAGTTCGTCAAAGTGGAGCTCTTGAGTCAGGTGCGAACTCTGAGCCGGGAAGCAACACCCGCAAGCGGTGCCCCATCGGGGGCGATTTCCTCATTGGAACGCGAGACTAAGGACCGATTGGATGCTCAGACGCAGGCCGCCTTGAAGACTGCGTCGGAAGGCGAGATGGTATACCCATTCGATGGAGTTATCTGGCCTGACGAGCTATTTAAGCTAACTTCCGTTGCTCAGTCCAAGTGCCAGGAGAAAGTGAGAAGGTAGGGGATGCGCATATTGGGGGTGGTACTCGCGTTTTTGGCGATAACCGGTTGCGGGCGCAAGACTGAGTTTCTTCATCATTTACAGGACATTCCGCCACAGTTTTTCGATACCGTTCATAAGCTCAAGGAACTCCAGGGCGAAAACCGAGTGGACATCCTTTGGGTGGTCGATAATAGCGGTAGCATGGGTTCGTATCAGAATGAACTGATTAAGAACGCCGATGTCTTTATTACAGACTTTGTTTCCAAGAACTCCATTGATTGGAAAATGGGGCTGATATCAAGCGACAAAAGCCAGGAGCCATTTCTCGGGTTTACTCCATCGACTTTGTTTACTCATACCTCGCCGTCTCCGGTTAAAACCTTTCAAAAAGCAGTTGCAGCTCTTGGTACTATGGGGGATTCGTACGAGCATTTTTTTGAGCCTGTGAAAAAACACCTAACTGCTTATCCCAAGTTTTTGCGCGATAGAGCCACGCTTGCGCTGATTTTTCTGACAGATGCTCCAGAGCAGAGCCAGAATATATCCGCCACACAGTTCCTAAACTTCATCAAAAGCAAGAAGGGTAGCCTGGATAAAGTGGTGAGCTACGGCGTGTTCGCAGCTCAGGATTTTGGGTGCGTATACACAGACGAAAACTGGTCCTACAAGGGGAGTAAGTACGAGGCCGTTATTAAAGCGACTAAGGGCAAGTATTTCAAACTGTGCGGCACTGACTTTGGCAAAAACCTTGCCGATTTGGGCAAGGACTTAGTCGACAAAGTGAAGCGCCCCTTTATTCAGCTCAAAGATCGCCCCGTAGTCGCTACAGTCAAGGTGTCCTATCGTGGTGAAGACCTCCCCGGCGGGCCATTAGACTCAGGGGGTTACTGGATCTACGATTTTGACTACAATCGGGTTGTTTTTCACAATCTCGATTTTGCGCCAGGCGATACGGAAGAAGTAACGATCTCGTTTCAGCTAGCTGACGAGATTATGCGTTAGGGAGCCGATACGCCCAGAAGCCTCCCGACGCCAAAAGTTGCTGTACCCGCTGCCGATCCAATCATTGCCATTCTCAGCGCGCCCCAGACCATCGATCTCCCTGTAAAAAGACTTAATACGGCTCCGATGCCTAACAGCGCCATAAAGGAAATCGCGATGGAGAACAGTACTGGTGTCTGCATCGTTCGAAACAAAAATGGAATGAGCGGGATAAAAGCTCCGAAAACAAAACTGATAAACGACGAGGCGGCAGCGAGTAAAGGGGAGCCGAGAGAACCAGGGTCAACACCGAGTTCTTCTCGAGCCAGGGTTTCGAGTGCTTTTTCGGGATCGGAGATCAATGTTTTGGCGTGCGTTTGCGCCTGTGCTAGTGGGAGACCGCGTGCTTCAAAAATCAAGGCGAGTTCGGCGGCCTCTTCTTCCGGGTAATTATCCAGCTCCTCTTTTTCTACCGCGATTTGCTTTTCGAAAAATTCTCGCTGAGATCGTACGGAGACGTATTCTCCACATGCCATTGAAAAGGCGCCGGCCAACAAACCCGCAGCTCCAGTAAGCAAAATTACTTGGGAGTCCAACGAGGCCCCGGCTACCCCTAAAATCAAGCTGGCGTTTGAGACCAGGCCATCATTGGCTCCAAAAACCGAGGCTCTTAGCCAATCCCCGGCCCCAAGATTCTTATGGCGCATTCCTACTTGAGAAAGCTGTTCTGGCATGTCGTGGGTCAATGGCGCTTGGTAAACGGACATGCCGCGCACTTTCATCGCCGATAGAATGCCTTTGATGGCTCGCGGCCCCGTGAGCCCAATGAGCCATCCGGTAAATCGGGTGCGGAAAGAAGGGATAAAAACGGTCTTTGCAATCCCTGCTGTAAGCTGGCCCTCCCATATGGCCGCTTGTTTCTCGGCCTCTTCCGCTAGGCGAGCAAACAAATGGCTCCGCTTCGGGTCTTTCTCTTTGCGTGCCAATATACGATAAAGATACGCGGACTGCTTCTCAAACCGCCAATTGTTTATAGGGGTTTCCATAACTGATCTTAATTCGGTGTTAGCTTAAAAGTGTCTGTCAAAGCCATCTCTTTGACAAGCCCTCTGAAAACTCCCCCGTAAATGTTTTGGGTCAGCCAGGCCTTCTCATTCTCGAGTTCTTCGACATATATCAAACGATTCCACACTCGCTTTTCGACGTCCCAACGATAGCCGCGATCTTTTAATGCGTTCTTGGTTTCGATGGGAGAGTGGGTGGCAAATATGGTCGCCATTTTTCTGCGGGCGTTGAGCACCAACTCGCCAAAATAGGCGCGGTTTGAAATGGGGCAAGACATTTGAATGAGGTGAAGCAAGGCGTCTGAGTCGGCTAGGGCGCGGTGAGCGGTTGAAAAAAAACCGTGGTAAATGGCGAGGATTTCCAGCTTTTGGCTCGGGAATCCCTTTTGGGTCCAATCTATCTGCTTGAAAGAGCAGCCCCAGACCTTGCTGCTAGAGAGGGGGACATAGCGATCCAAAAAGGGCCGATCAAAAGAAGCGTTGTGCGCTACGACAATACTGGCCTCTGCAAAGTAGCGCTCCACCTCCGCCCAGTCGATAGCTTGGCCACGAAGCATTTCATCCGTAATACCGGTAATGCGCACGATCTCTGGACTGAGCGGAAACCCCGGATCTTCTAAAGCTCCGTATCCGTCCCCTCGTTGTAGAATTTCACCCGTTTCTCGATGAAAGCGAAACTTGCGCAGCCCAATTTCTATTACGGAATCACTTTGGAGGTTTCGCCCGGTAGTTTCTACGTCGACTACCAGGCCTGTTCTCCAGGAGTCTGGGTGCTTTTCAAACCACTCGGGGGTAGCGTAATCCGGCGCTAGAAATTCTCCCCGGTAACGATTGAGAAGAATCGTCTCACCATCTGCGGCCATTCCAATCCAACGAAAACGGTGCTCAGAAGTACTCATGGATCAAATCTCAATCTGAAGTCCGATTTCGATCACCTGGTCAGGGGGGATTTGAAAAAACGCCGTCGCTCTTTGAGCATTGCGAGACATCAGAGCAAACATTTTCTCACGCCAAACTTGCATGCCAGCCTTTTGGCTAGCGAGAATAGTCTCTCTTCCCAAGAAGAAAGTGACGTCTTGCAGAGCAATGGAAATTCCTTCGGAGCCAAGTTGACGCAGGATCTGTGGGACATTGGGACGATCATTGAAGCCATACTCTGCGAGCACCAGGAAAAAATCATCGCGCAAAAGCTTGACCGACACACGGTTTCCAAACGGAATGTGAGGGACGTCCCGAGTAGCAACTCTGATGACGAGAATGCGTTCGTGCAGGCACTTGTTATGGCGTAAATTGTGAACCAGTGCTGGCGGCGCTACCTGAATATCGCTGGCCATGAATACCGCGGAACCGGGGACTCGTACGGGTTTGTCTTTTTCGATGCGTTCAAAAAGCTTCTCGTAGGGAATGGCATTCAGCGACATGTAATGCGCCAAAATACGTCGACCAGTCCTCCAGGTTGCCATGACCAGAAGGATGATTCCGCCAACAAACAACGGGTACCAACCGCCTTGGTGCACCTTAAGCAAATTGGACCCAAAGAACGCGATATCGACCACCAAAAAGACCAAAAACACGCTAATCACACGCCAAAGCGGCCAGTTCCAGACCCGGTGGGCCAGAAATCCGATGAGGAAGGTCGTAATGACCATTGTCGTCGATACTGCGATCCCGTACGCCGCCGCCAAACTACTAGAGGACCGGAAACTCAAAACGAGCCAAAGCGTTGTAAAAAATAATAACCAGTTCACTACGGGAACGAAGATCTGGCCTTTTTCTTCGGAGGAGGTATGGCGGATTTCGATACGCGGAAGATAACCCAGCTGCACCGCTTGGTACGTCAGGGAAAAAGCCCCTGAAATGACGGCCTGGGAAGCAATGGCCGTGGTAACAGTCGCCAAAATCACCAAAGGAATTAAGAGGGAGTTTGGTGCAAGCAAGTAGAAAGGGTTTTCGGCTGCTGCAGGATTTTGGAGGAGCAACGCTCCCTGTCCAAAATAATTCAAAATAATTCCCGGAAAAGCGACTCCAAACCAGCCAGCGCGAATTGGACTGCGCCCAAAATGTCCCATGTCGGCATAGAGCGCTTCGCCCCCGGTCACACAGAGGAAAACAGCTCCAAGAACCTCGAATGCAAGCCAGCGTTCTTCTAGTAAAAAGTTCAGTCCGTAAACGGGGTTGAGCGCAAGCAGTACATCGGGTCTTTGGGAAATGCCGTGAAGTCCGAGAGCCCCGAGCACCAAAAACCACAGAATGACGACGGGGCCAAAGATTCCTCCGATGCTCCCTGTCCCAAAGCGCTGGAAACTAAATAAAAGAAGCAGGATCAAGACGGTAATGGGGAGCACGTAGGGATCGAATACTGGGGTAGCGACTTGCAAGCCTTCGACCGCACTGAGAACGGAAATCGCTGGCGTGATCATGCCGTCCCCATAGAGCAATGCTGCGCCGAACAGCGCCATGAGAATGAAATAATGGCGCACGACATCAGAATGGATTTTCTTTTCGGGCTGAACTAGCGCGAGCAGAGCCAGAATCCCGCCTTCGCCATTGTTGTCGGCTCGCAAAACAAGGATGAGGTATTTCAAGCTGATCACCAGAACGAGTGACCAGAAGATGAGCGAAAGGATTCCAAAAACGTTCGCTGGAGAAGCGGTGAGCGGGTGGGCATTAAAACATTCGCGAAAGGCGTAGAGAGGGCTGGTTCCGATGTCCCCAAACACGACACCAAGTGCCCCTAGCGTTACTAGGGCGAATTTGCCCTTTGGAGCAGTTTTCAAAGCAGATCTCCAAAAGACCCAGGCTATCTTTCTGCCGCGAATCCGGCAACCGGCATTTGCTGGGGCTCTAGGATCATATCCGCGAGAATGGAAACCGCTTCTTCGACAAGAGGCGACTCCATATCGTTTTCTTTTTCTTCGGCAAACTCTGCCTTCGAGTCTTTTTTCTTGTTTTTGCCGACTTTTTTCCGTTCCTCAGTCGCCTGTTTACGCAATTCAGCGAGCCGCAGTAAACCGTCATTCTTCTTGGACTGCTCTACTTTTTTGGCGATATCAGCGAACTTAGCGCTTTTACTGACACGGGCCTTGGATTTCTCAGCGAGTGTTTTGATCAAAGAACCAGTCACTGGCTGCCAGCGATCTTTTGCCTCGTGCGCATTGGCATCCTTGGAAATAAACGGGCTGATTTTTTGCGTTGGCAAAGAGTAGTCCAAGGTTTTTTCGCCTACATCAGAGTCGTTAAATGTCGGCGGAAGGGTGACGTCAGAAGATACTCCCATATGTTGTGTTGATGCTCCCCCTGGCAGGAAAAACATGCCTGTTGTTACTTTCATTCCGCCAATACTTAAGGGGAGATTAGCCACGGCTTGTACGGTTCCTTTGCCGAAAGTATGATCGGAACCTACGATCAATGCTCTGCGGTAGTCGCGTAGGGCTCCGGCTAGAATTTCTGACGCCGAAGCGCTTCCTCGGCTGATCAAAACTACCAACGGGCCTGAGTAAGCGATTCCGTGATCTTCGTCGTTTAGGATTTCTTCAGAAGCGTCAGTGGATTTGGTGGCTACGACGGCGCCGCGGTTGATAAAAAGACCGGAAATGTTTACCGCTTCTTCTAGCAAGCCGCCACCGTTGCTGGCCAGGTTTAGAACGATACCAGAAACTTTTTTCTTCTTTGCTTCTTCTAAGAGTTTTCGCACATCTGCAGAAGACGAACGTGTGCCTTTTTTCCCACTTCCGTAAAATGAAGGCAGGTCAATCACTCCAATGTGGATTTTCTTTCCGTTTACGGCTTGGTCTACGTAGCGAATCTTAGCGGCTTGTTCTTCTATGCTGATTTTGTCTCTTACGATTGATACTTCAAAGGTTTTGGATTCTTCTTCCTGACGTAAAATAGTCAGTTTTACCGTAGTTCCTTTTTTCCCACGAATGAGTTTAACCACGTCTCTTAAGTCCATATCGATGACCGAAACGGGTTTTCCTTCACTCTGGGCCACAGCGATAATTTTGTCTTTGGGTTTAAGAGCTTTGGATTTTTCCGCGCCGCCACCCTTGATCAAGCTTTCAATTACAGTAAATCCGTTTTGAGGACGTAGCACTGCTCCAATGCCTTCAAGAGAAAGTTCCATCTGAATCTGGAAATCCTCCATACTGTCTCGTGAAAGAAACGAAGAATGGGGGTCCAGTGCTTCTGCAAACGCCTCAGAGAAAGCTTCAAGGCGGCCTTCTTCGGTTTTTTCTTTGGTGCGTTTAGTCACCAGCTCGTATTGGTGGATTAGCTGTTTTTTGGCCTCGGGCAGTTTCATATCCGTCAGCAAGTAGTTCGACATCTGAAAGTGGATAAGTTTTTTGAGGAGGCTCTTCCGCTCTTCGAGATCTGCGGCATAGTCACGTTTTTTGGGGTCGAGGATTAGCTCGACGTTTTCATCAAGTTTGTATCCATCGCCTAAGAAGCTTTTTGCAAAATCTTCGTTTTCCTGTGCTCGTGTGGCGAGTAACTCGTACGCCTTTTGAAGGGGGGAACAGTCACCCCCTGCCATTTTGTCAAACAGGCTATGGAGCTGGGGACGCAGGGTCGCCACGTCACTTTTTACAAGAGTGTTTTTAGTTCGATCCAATTCATTGAGGAGCTGGTCGACTGTGCGCTCTTTCAATTGGGGCGTCAGCTTCTTCATGCTGTAGTGGTTACGCAGGTAGATTCCAAAAATGGTGGGTAAGATTTTGCATTGAAGTGCTGTTCCGAAAGCGGGAACACAGAGAGTGAACAAAAATGCTACGGCAAACCCGGAACGTTGAACAAAATGCATGCAGATCTCCCTAATTGCGCGGCGTCATAATACGGGTGTTGGTGTGTTTTGAAAACCGAAACGCACTTAGTAATATCGGAAAATCATTACCAAACCTTGAAGCTGCTTTGAGAGTGTCTTGACGCGGGCCTTCGTTTGGAGAGCTTACGAAATTCCCACGGTGCAGTGGGGTGAGCGTCGGCCCACAGGCCGATCAAGCCCTCCTGGGCGCGTCTTTGAGCATTTTCGTACGCTTGGCGTTCGGAGACGGGCTGGTTGCGCGCAAACTGTTTGTAGTGCCAGGCCAACCCCGTTTCTATCATTTCACGGTTGATGTCGCGCACCCCGATTTGGACTTTGCCCAGCAGGCGCCCGAATCGATCTCGCTTTTCGTATTCCACGAGGACCGTCTGCCCCAGGACTCGGCTCGCAAGGGCGTCTTTGGACTTGGTTCCAAAAGCCTGTTTTCTCTCTGGAGCGTCGATACCCAACAGGCGTACTTTCTCGAGTCTTTTATCAGCGTCGATAACTTGGATGGTGTCTCCATCGGAGACGTGCACCACGCGGCCCACCCATTCTTTGGAAAAGACAGGCTCTGCCCTCAGTAAGGCCACGACAGTGAGGCCGAACATAGGGGTTATTTTCGAATAAGCCCGCATTCTTGAAGTTGAAAACATTGGTTTCCTATCTCCAGCCGGTCGCCAGGAGTTATGAGATGCCGTGCAAAGGGCCGCAGCCGTAGCCGATTGAGGCAAGTCCCATTTTCCGAGCCAAGGTCTTCACATAAAAAGAGGCCCAAACGGGCATCTAGGGAAAAGCGCAAATGTGCTTCGGCAAGGAGGGGATCTTCCGGAAACAAAACATCCCCCCGAGTTCTGCCTAAGACCATTCTATCAAACACCCGTAAAGGCGCCGAATGATGGGGTTGGGTGAGAACCTGAGAGACGAGCCGCAAATTCGGGGGCATGCTGGGAAGCGTCCGAGTACTTGCCATGCCACCTCTATCGGTAAGCCACCAAAAAAACTAAGTTTTTCTAGTTTGAGTGCGCTGGGGCCCCCGGTCCCTGATAACGACCGAAGTCAGTTTTTGGCGGTAAAATCTAGACACGGAGTGTTAGGTAATGTACGACTCCTCATCTAGTCCAAAGGGAACGGGTGAATGAGAGTTACGCGCGCGTCACTGTTAGCACTTATTATCTGCCAGGCGCCGCTGTTGGCTTCGCTTCCAGATGGTTATTTTCTAGTTTGTGGTTCGGCAGCCTTCGTCGTGCCTTTTAGTGGCCCTAAGTTTACTGACCCCGGAAGTACCAAAGAGCTTAAACCGGTGGCTGAATTTATCGCGAAGAACCATCAAGGCGCGCGAGCGATCAAACCAGCAGATCTGATGACTCGGAGCAAAGATGGCATCTTTGCTTCATCGCCCTTTTCAATGGTTGATGTTCACCGTGGCGAACGGGTCACCGATTTGTGTGTGATCTTTGGGGTGGGCGGGGTCGCCTATAACATCCACCTTCACAAAACGATCACGGACCCGCTATCCGTATCCTCTCCCGACGCCAAACGCGCTTTCGATGCGGCTTTGAAAACCAGCGACGATAAGTGCTTGGAAGAAGCCGCTCTTCTTGTCGAAGAAACGACTTCTCCCTGATTCTTTCTAAAAGATCGTTCCGCTAAGCCACACATTGATCGACGCAGTCTTAGTCCAATCAGGAGGAGAATTCGTGCCCAGCTGATCGCGCCGAAGCTGATCGTCGAGTGGAGTGGATGTTAGCAAATAAGTGTAGATACTTAACTGTGGGCTGACATCGTAAGTTACCCCGAGTTCAAAGGGCATGAAGTTCCGGCGCATCGAGGCCCACCCAATGTTTTTGGAGAACTCTAAAGTAGTGCCCAGTCGGACGCCCACTTTATCACTCGCAGCGTAGTTAATTGAGGGGTTGATATAGATCGAGTACTCGGGTTTTGCATTGACGCCTCCTGTCTTGGCGTCCTGGAGAGCCAAGGCATCTCTATCTCGATAAAACCAGATTCGTGGCGCTAACAAGGCAAATACTGACCACCGGCTTCCGGCCGGCGTGTAATCAAACGTCGCGAACATCCCAGGGTTCAATAAGAGTGTACGTTGTGTGGGGATTTGCCCCGCAATTGCTGCGATGGGAACGTCGGAGTTGATGGCTCCAGCCAGGACCCAATCTTCGCCTTTTAGCAGTTTGCCCGAAATGCCCAAGCGTTGGCCTTGATGTCGGAATTCCCATTGGTTTGTGACCACCAGCTGGTTGCGAAACTGAACATCCAAAGCAAAGCGTTCACTGAACTTCCATTTTACGGAGATGAGGTTGAAGAAATTCAGTCCAGAGTCTGCGGCTTCGCCCGTGAGGCCCGGTGGTACGCTGAGAGGCTGGCCAATTCCTGGGCCAGCAAAAAAGCTGTTGTAGTTCATTCCAAAGTTGCGTTTGAGGAATGCCAAGGCCCCTTGTTCGGTGGCCGCGGCGTTTAGCGCCGATTCCGTTTCTTCGTCGGCAAGAGCATGCGAAGGCGAGTACATCATCAAGACAAGGCTTAAACTGCGTGCGCACCTAAAAGCTTGGATTCGCCAATTTGTTTCTTTTGCCATGAGCCCCCCAATTGAATTGAAACATCAGTCCCACTCTAAACGTGTATAAAAAGCAAGAAATATACCAGGCGCACCAAGGCACTAGGGGAGTGAGAGAATGGGATTAGGCCGGGGCCAATCCGACACCACTGGTGCCGGATCGGTCACAACGGTCTTACTTCTTGTGCGCTTCCTTGTTTGCTTCAGTCTTTTCGTGGTGTTCACATTTCTTATGCTCGCACTTACCCGTTTTGGAGCAGTTGCACGATTTGCACTCACAGCTCTCACCTTTACCTTGTGCACAGTTTTCTTGGCATTTTGCGTCGCAAGCGCATTCGCTCTTGGATCCCGCAAATGAGTAAGTATTGAGTGTTAGGAACGCTGCTAGGGCGAGTTTGGTTAAATTCATAATATTCTTTCCTTTTCAGTTTTGTTTAGGCCACTAAACAAAATCTTACTCTCAATATTCGGGCAGGCAATTTGATTCGCCGCGTATTTATAAATCCCCCAAGAAGCTTGACAGCGAACGCTTCTGGGAAAAAGCTCGTTACATGGGTATGCACTCCGCAAGGCGGAGTGTAGTTAAAAAATGAGGGGGAAGTGATGTGGCATAAGCCTAGTCGGCGGCTGTTCTTATCTCTTTTTGGGGTCGCCTTTTTTACGGTTTCAAATCTCGCTAACGCCTATTGGTACAATAGTCCCGGTTTTCATAACTGGTACTTCAGTGGCGGCTATGCCGCTTGGGGTGGATACAACGGTAGCACCTACGAAGGCGACTACCTACGCGGCATGGGAGCTTACATCGACGCGGTAGGGCGTCTGCGTGTAAACAACGCAAAGGCGGCAATCCATTTTCAAAAAGCTTACAAGCTCTATCTCGAAAACCGACGAGAAGCGGCAAAGCTAAAATATGAGTTGCGCAAGATGCGCGAAGACTACGAAGAAGCTCACAAGAAAAAACCCACACCCGAGCAGATAGCCGCATTCCAAAAAGCAAAAGAGCCTGTTCGTCTGGCGTCCAATCAACGCGACCCCCAAACAGGGGCCCTGGCTTGGCCTTTGGTCCTCAAGCGAGTGGAGTTTGAAGAAGGGCGAAACGCCATCGAAGAACTCTTCATTGCCCGGGCCACTCGACCCGAAATGGCAGGGGAGGGCTCGGACAACTACAATCAAATCATCGGGCAATTGGAAGACATGCGGACCGATTTGAATGCAATTATCGCTCAAGTCAGTACGCGTGACTGGTCCTTGGCTAACCGCTTTCTAAAGACGTTGGCTAGCGAAGCTCGGTTTGCAAAATAATACTGCCGTCCCACCGCATTAGGATGTGGTGGAGACGGCTGTTTTATAGAACTAACGCCTAGCGACCAGATTTTTTTTGCAGGTAGCCGAGTAGCTGCTTTTTTTGCCTTTTCAACAGCTCCTCCTGAAAACCAAAGAGAACATCCGCCAGTTTGCGGGGCTGTGTATTGCAAAGCTGGATAATTTTCGGAAGCACTTCGGTAGGGGGCAAGGAAATCCCTCTTTCCCAATTGCTGATGAACTGAGCGGTGGAATAGGACAGTTTCTTGGCCAGCTCTTGCTGAGTCAGCCCGGCCTTTGTCCGAATAGATTTGAGAAACTCGCCTACATGCTTTTCACGCAATAGACGTTCTTCGGCCTCATTTTTTCCTCTAACGATCATGTGATTAATTGAACTCCTACTACAACTGAGGTTTTGCCCAAAAAGGCAGGTGCATACTAGGGGTTGGATGGGCACCTGTAAATAGATAACTTCATTGCCGAAAGCGGCCGCCACAATTCCTCCCTTTTTCTTTGAGAAAATCAAGCACATGAGAGCGGTTCTAGTGTTCTTAGTGTTTTTCGCGACTGCGTCGGTTTCCGCGGCGCCACCGAAAACGGCAAGTGACTTAAGTCCACGGGTGCCTCCGGCGAACGATTGCGTTCAGCTTGGGTGCAACGTGAGACCGGCAGGCAAAGTGTCGGCAAATCGCGGTGTGGATAGCGTTTTTAACCCGGCCCGCAAGTCGCCCTGCTGCTCCTCCCAGGGGGGCGTGTGCGGTTGTGCGGGCGGGCAATCGGTTTGTTGTGATGGTTCATTCACTTCGTCTTGTAGTTGCGAATAAAGAATCCTCCCTTTAGGGTGTGGGCCATGCAGGTCCACTCCAATCAAGATATAGAACGGTATAAACTTCACAGGCGTTTTGATCGCATGGGGCGCTTGGTCGGCGATCAAAAGATGGCGGCCTTGCAGCGCTCTCACGTCATGATTTTGGGGATGGGGGGAGTGGGGTCATGGGCGGCGGAGTCTATTTTGCGATCGGGTGTGGGCGAAATCACCTTGGTAGACTTTGATTCTATTTGCATCACCAACTTTAATCGACAGCTCCATGCTATCAATGGAATGGTCGGATCCTCCAAAACCAAGGTGATGGCTGAACGAATGCAGCAGATCAATCCAGGCGCTCAGATCCATGCTTTTGATCTCTTCTACAATGCACAGAATTCGGATCGCGTGTTTGCACGTCGTCCGGACTATGTGATCGATGCCATCGATAATATGACGGCAAAAGCGCATTTGATCGATCACTGCAAGCGCAATGCAATCCCCCTCGTGACCTCGACTGGATCGGGCGGGCGTTTGGATCCGACTCGCATTAAACTTGTCGATTTGGCATTCACCTCAGTCGATCCCTTGGCTCGGGAGTTGCGTAAGATTTTGCGTCAGAAGTATGGCTTTCCGTTGGAAGGGGAGCCCTTTGGTGTGACTTCAGTTTACTCCGACGAGCCGTACACCGACCCATTGGAACTTCAGTACGACCGAGGGGAAGGGTTCCGGTGTGTGTGTCCACAAGGAGATAACCCGTTTTTCCAGTGTGAAAAACGCAATGTGATCATGGGTAACGCTGGTTTTGTCACGGGGGCGTTTGGCCTGGCTTGTGCGTCCGTTGCAGTCCGAGAGTTAATGGCGCGTGGATGCGGGCATGCGTGAAGGTGTTGTTTGGGGGCGCAAAGCATTTAGATCGGTGCAGCTTTGAAGCGAGCCTGAGTTACAAGCGGATTCAAAGAGTCCTACCGCCTTAGCCAATAGCAAGGCACTATCTTTCGTTCGGCCTTCTTTTTGCGCGAGGTTAGCGCTGTTGCGGCAGCCATGTGCAATGGACTTCTCGCAAGCGATTTTGTACCATTTTCGGGCCTCGTTCAAGTT
>JACCDG010498244.1_pt1 | contig 32616 bp, 37 predicted proteins | sample 7442471 | NCBI WGS metagenome assembly JACCDG01 (sample SAMN15323444, study PRJNA562643) | freshwater metagenome | isolation source: river surface water | place: USA:Blue River Watershed | collected 2017-08-17 | reverse complement strand
TGGCGAGCAGTAGGTAAAAAATAACTGATTTTTTTAGAGTCATCGTGTCTAAGATGAGCGCTAAACCAAAGCCAAAGCCAACTCCAAAGCCAAAGCCAACTCCAACTCCAAAGCGCATAATCAGCTGTCCGCGGGTCACCTTACCTGATATTACATCATTTGACTGCGGTCAAGTGCGCTTTATCGTTGATTATCAGCAAGTTTGTCATGCGTGTATACCATGGGCTGGCAAACCGCCTAAGAAAATAACAGTGCATGATCAAGTTTACAAAGTTGTCGGGCTGGAAAAGTTTAAGATGCCATTTGACTCAACACTGTGTGGCGGCTGCCCCGAAGAAATCCTCGAGAAAATCATTTCTCATTTCGTCGTCAAGTATCGTGATAACAGCGGTTGTGAGTTTTCATGGAAGGCCGATGAGTGTAAAGACATGATAATACTCACACGCGCGGCTGATTAGCGCACTTTTGGTGCTCGTCGGCGCTCTCGATCTTTTTTCCGACAATTGAATTATGGCATATATTGTATACAACGATTCCCGTCATGGGCGATGTTAAAACCATCAGAATTGTCACAGATCACAGTGTGTTCATCTACCCAGCTCACGCTATACCCAAACATGTTACAGTTGACATGTCAAATTGGCCCCGCAAGGACTTAGGCGACGGCATAGTTGAGATAGTAGCGCCAGGCGGTCGGATGCCCCCTGAACTTGAATTTTAGACTCGCGGCCGACCTAAAATCCCCACTTTTTTGCCCATTTATTCAATAAAAGGTAGGCCCGCAGCCTAGTATAAGGCTCGACAGCTTTAAAAAAAATTGAATCGCTCGTCTTCCCAGTACACACCTGACATCACACAGCATGCAGATTTTCGTGAAGACCCTGACCGGCAAGACCATCACTCTTGAGGCTGAGTCCTCGGACACGATCGCGCAGATCAAGCAGAAGGTGCAGGACAAGGAGGGCATTCCCCCGGATCAGCAGCGTCTGATCTTCGCCGGCAAGCAGCTTGAGGACACCCGCACGTTGGCTGACTACAACATTCAGAAGGAGGCCACTCTGCACTTGGTGCTGCGTCTGCGCGGTGGCTTTTAAGCCGCGACCTCACACACCTCACAGGTACCATTAAATTTTTTCCGTTAAATACTCTATTCGTATATAGAGTAACATGAACGACGCCATTCTTGACGATAGTTTAGACCTTAGCGGCGATTCGATGAGTTCAGTAGACACAACTGACACATTCCACTCACTGCAGCAATTAACAGACTCTATACTCGATGTAGTAAGATCAGCATATGACGCTATCGGCGCGGAATTAGATCGCCGACCATTTTCTGTGATTGCGCTACATTGGAGTCCACCGCTCGGCCTGAGAGACTGTGACATCGCGATCATGCAAGCGATGATCATAGCGATGGCTTCATTTGACTCGCAACGTATCGCCAGAATCCTCTTCACGCGCCCTGACACAGTCATCATCAAGCCCACCCGCGACTATGCGGCCGATAATCTGCGCGAATACTTTAGACTGGCTCGCATGCAACAAGTTAACATTGACACATCGGCACTTACATGCGAGGAAATCTGCCGTATCGCAGACGGCACAAAATACACATTCCGCTCATCAACTGAACAAGGTGAACTCGTATTTGTGCACCAATCGGCCTCTCTGCCAGTCGACGAGTTGCGCAGATGCCGCGCTCGAGCCTCAAATGTGCGGCGACTACTTGAGCTCGCACATTGCACTATTTATGACGGATGTGGCGCCGGGTGGCTCGAAGAAGCCGCCGAATATCCTGAACTGAAAAAATTAGTAGGCGCTGTTAGTGTGCACATGGCACTTAAGGCTCTCACACCCACATAGGATCCGCAACACATTTCTTAACGCCTTCCCGCGCTAGAACATTGCGTGTTTTTTTGTCTACTCTGTCATACAAACTGCGCATATCGTGGCCGGACAACTTATAGTCGCGCGAATCGCCCCGCAGACCTTCTGAAATGTCGCGGTCGACATGTCTGTGATGCACAGTGCGCCGGTTAAACGGAATTCCACCTTCAACACCTGATTCAGTACGGAAGATGCGGCGACTCAACAGTGACTGATCCATAGCTACTGATCCGTCTCCGAGCACAGACTGCGGACTGTTCCATGCGCGCGTAAGGGCATTTTCATACGTGGCCTCAGCTGGATTGCACCCGCTCATGTCTGTGTAGTCAACTGTAGCCGTCGGTACGCAGCCGGACTTCATGAGCACGGTCGAATGCCCGCCGCGAGCCGCATATTGGTGTGCCGGAGGGCACTTGCCATCATACATATCAGTCCTGTAATGGATCACGGGACCATACGACGGGAGAGGCGCACCATAACTATTAGGTCCGTCACTCTGCGGGTCCTCGCGATAAGCATACATGCTAGCTGGCGCATCGATCCAGTTCGACAGCAAACAATCGGCCGACTTTGAGTAGTCGGATCGCGCGGCCGGTAGCCCGTCTGACATCGAATAGTGCATTTCATCCGATGGACTATGTTCTTCAATCATGTCGATCATGTAGGCTAGAAACTGTCTGTTGTATTCCATCAACATGTGTGTGCTGTCTACTCCCGGTAACGGATCAGACATCGACAAGTCATGTGCAACATGCTGTGTGAAATTGAACATCATTCGTGGTACCTCCGCAAGCAAAGGATGTAGTGGATAACGCTCGGCCAACGCGGCTCGGCACTTATTAACATTGTCAGCCGCCCGCAACCGCGCGCAAATATCTCGCGCAAATTTAGTTGTCATCTTTGGTCAAGTGATTATATATCAAGGGCGGTTCTTAAAATGTATAACAAATTTACACTGCTCCTGTTTTGCGTCATCATCCTTGTAGCTATTTCATTAGCGGGTGTGATCACAACTGCTAATTCAGGCGTTCAAGCACCTGACGAACAACCTGACTCCAAAATTGGCAGTCATGACAAAAAACAACGTCGTCCTCTACCGGACGACTCCAAAAAACGGAAATACATAATCAAGGACTTGGTCGCGCACCCTAGGTCGCGCATGGAAGCGATCATTATCGCCACCGCCGAATCACTACTTGACTGCGAACTGCCGACTGTGATTTACAAAGGTTTTGAGCTCGATGGCTACTGTGAAAAACATAAATTAGCGATTGAAGTCCAGGGTCCGCAACATTATAAATATTTGCGGCGCGACGACACACTGGCTGAGTATCGCCAACGTGTGATCTCCGATGTGAATAAGCGCAAGATGTGTGCCGACGAGGGTATTAAGTTCATCGCCGTTTACCCGCTCGAACGTATTAACTATCGACGCTACTTACAGTCCAGGCTCTACGACATAGGCCTGTTAGCAGATCGCCCACCAGAGTATGTGCCTGCATTCGAACCCATGCCTGAAGTGCCTGTTGCATGATTGCCTTAAAAATATGAATATAATCTCACCATACCAGACTTAATGGAGTTCCACAAAACAGTAGGTACAATTAAGAACCTATGTTTCGTCGACGGTCTAGTGATTGCAACAACCCGGGACCGTATATATGTTTGGACTTTGATGGTGGCTCTGGCACCAGGTACGTATATCGTGCTGTCGACGTTAGATATCACGCTTAAATTTTCAGTATCGTTCAGACGCATGACGCACATTATTACAGTAGATGCCGTTGACCATGATAGACCCCCGTTAGAGGTGGCACAAATTGTGCTAGCGGATTTGTGGTAAAAAAACGGGCATTTTTATGACATCAATCTGTCTTTTTTCATACGAGAAAGTCATCAGCGCTCTGCGGCGGATTCACAATGTATGAATCAGCCACTTGACTGGTAGAAGCTACACAGTCGGTCTCGACCACGACCCGGTTCGGGTCAATCGCGCCAACTCTGCGCGCGTATTCAGCGGTCTCTTCGCGGCGCTTGATATCAAGCAGCTTCTCAAGCTCGTCAACGCGTCCCTGCGCGTGTTTCAACGCGTCTTTAAACTGCCGATATTCAGCATACAGCATATGCGTAATATTCGTGCGCAGGTTGCTGATCGCCGTGGCAGTGTAGTGAGCATGCGTCTCACGATACAGAAATACAGCATATTCAGCCTGCAACTCAAGATTTGCCACTTCCAGTGCCTCCATGCGCGCGGCGGGATCAGGAATCGCGCTCATTTCAGTGGTCAATTTCTTGCCACGGACTGTAATCCAGCCAATATATCGTCTGAAGGCGGTCTCTGAGAACTCACCCATCGCCATGTATCGCATCACAATAGGATATGATTGCGAAAACTCCTTATTTGATGCGCGCAATTCGGTTAACAAATCAGCGCACTCATCGTCACCAGGATGCTGTTTGCGCCATGCGCGAAATCGCTGCGAGATAGTCTTTGCTTCAGCGATCAATGAGTCAAGCGTTACTGCGGCCATTTGAATATCAACTGCTGCAAAATTTAAGTAAAAAATGAATATGTGATATAAGCATATACCGAGTGGCCCGTCTACCTACAACAAATGGAGTCTAAAGCACAAATCGTCTACAATAACATCCACAAAATGATGACTTATCATAAACTCAAGGCTAACCCGCCAACGGCGAATCTGTCTGGTGAACTAATGGCTAAGGAATATATCATTGTGCAAGGCGAAGGTGAGCGCCCGGTTACTGTTATTATGATCGCGCCTAACTCAGAGTATGCTAGCAAGACTGGTTCATTCAAAAAATTAATGACGCAGATCGAGAACAGTGACAAAGATTATGAGCGCAAGAGGACCATTATCGTGTCAGACGGCTTGTCGCGCAATATTACCAAAGCACTGCCGACAATTCCATCACACCCTGAGAGCTATCATTATGATATTTTCATGACTGAAGTGCCCAAGCATAGATGTCACTACTTGCACGATGGCCAATTTGTGTTTGAGCGATTACCCACTTTGCCGGCCGAGCTCGTCGCAAGATTTGTGACGTTGAGTAGTCTGCCTAAAATTCCGACGTCTAGTCCACTGGCTGTCTGGTGCGGCTTGCAGCGCGGTGACATTTTCATGTACGATGCGCTGTCTGAGACTTCAGGCGTCGAAAAAATCATTCGCTTAGTCGAATGAATAGCTTAGTCGAATGAATAGCTTGGTCAAATGTTAGCTGTCTATGCTTTCAACATCTTATCAACGTATTCTGCATGCTCATGGCGCGGCAACTGTTGCGCACCTTTGATAATACCAAGAATGCGCTCTAGTTCTGGCATTTTTTTGTCCAAGAAACCCACTTCGCGCGGTAGATCATATGCCTCGACTGCAAACAGTTTCCATGGTAGGACGCAGGTGAGAGGCGCCGGACTTGACTCAGCCGAATCCATAACAGCGTCTAACATATCGTCACATCGCTGTGATATAGTTGCCGTCTCGAGATAACCACCAGGCGGCGCGATAAATGGCGTAAATTTGTGATAAATAGGCTTAATGCGACCGGCGCCAAAACTAAACAGGGCATCTTGGATAACAGCCTTCGGCACCGCACCGAGGTCATAAATTGACTTGCCGCCGAATAACGCACTCAGTTTAGCATCAAGTGCCGGGTCATCGCCGCGAAACTCGATCACGCCACACGCGCGCAATGTTCCGCTCCTAGTCGGCGCCAGTTCGCGATCGCATGTGTAAGTCGGCGCACAGTCATCCCATTTGCATCGCCGAAAGACACACTCGGCGAAAATGGACCAGTTCGGCAACAGGATTTCCATACCGAGCTTTGGCTGGCCAACATAATACACTGGAATCTGCCCGCGCGGCAGGCGCATAAACATACACTTGAACTCCCACAGAACCAGACGCGTTATGCGCTGTGTCGACTGCGTATATGAGACTCCATCGGCGGTCTCGGTCATGATCATGGCACCTGGCTCGTTGCGCGTAACAATCGACAGTCCATCAGGCGAATAACATGTTGGCCCCGGGCCGAGTACGAAACTCGATGCGCCCACTATCTGCGTATCGAAATAATATTCGCACCATGCTTGAGCGAGATCCTCGAACAAAGTACCATATAAACACGGTATCTTATCCTCAAACGGACTGTGACCAAGTCGCTCCATAATAATGTCGCGCACAGTCTGATATGGGTTTACACCTTCTATCGTGCCCATCGAGGAACCTCCGAAGCGCTCAGCTCGCTCGTTATGCCATTCTGGTGATCGTTGTTCGATACCATTTTCCTCAAGCTTACGTGCATATGCCACTAGTTTGGCACATGCGAGTGCAATGGCAGCCGGTGGACAGTCAATGATTGCATTCCCGTCCATAATAGACTGGGCAATTTTCTCAATTTCATCATGGCTCATTTTCAGAGATCGTTACAGTTACTACTATAACATGTTCAATTCAAAAATACACAGGTCTATTTTTTATATATTGCATATATATAACCAGTATGTCTCGCAAATTAGTCATTGCCTTACTTGTAGTCACCTTATTCTTGATGGTTGGAATTTTCGTCATTTATGGCATATTTGCGAGTTCCGGCGAATCGCAGCCTGTTCAGGCCGACCCTTATCAACAGCCGGCAGGTCAGCAGCCTGCCACTCAGCCTGCCACTCAGCCTGTTCAACAGCCTGTTCAACAGCCTGCTCAACCTACCACTCAGCTAGGAACTCTTGGACTCCCAACCTCGCCTCAACAACCGGCTTCCCCTTATACATCGCGCGTATGTGAATACTCATTTACGCCGCAAGTTATGTCACAAGGTGGCAATATGTCATTGGGTACAGTAGCGTGGACTAATCTTGCAGACATGAAACAAAAGTGCTCTCAAACTCCTCTGTGTTTGGCATTCGACTCAATGGGCTATTTCAAGAGTTCTATCGTATCAGACTTAACAAAGGATGGAGTAAAAGTTGCATATTGGACGCCCGAGCAAGGTACGTGGAAGCAGACAACTTGCAAATAAAATGATTGACGACACCTGATATAATGCGATGGAGCCTTCTCTCTGCACAACACAGAAACCGCGCAAAGTGCCGATAGATATCGACCAGTGGCACGATGTGTTCTATAGATATCAAACCACACAACTAGTGCTTGAATATATCACTGATTTCACAGTAATGAAAAATCTGGCCGAGTTCTGCAGTCAGATAAAGTGTGATCCAGCCCACTTATGTAAATACTTACGTAAGCATCTGCACACTCAATGCGTCATTCGTGGCTCAACTTATAAACTGCGCGGACATCATACACCCACGTCAGTTTCAACCGTGCTAGACGACTATATTCATAAGTATATCCTATGTCACATGTGCGGTCTACCAGAGCGCAAAGATGATGTATGCCAATCATGTGGTAATTAGGCACATAGCGAGTCGATAAACTATGTTAAAGAGACGGGTGTGGTATATTGTAGTTTAAATGGAAGTCATACCACATGAACAAATGCCGGGAGGTGCAGTGCGCAAACGCGTAATCGCACCGCCTGTTAAAAAGCGCCCGAGCTGGTCGCAAGTTGTGCAAGGATCGCACAAGGCTGCAACACCGAAGTCGCATCGCCGATCTACAAAGCGCACTGAAGGCAGTCCACCTGGAATAACAAAATATGACACACAACGTGATACACAACGTGATACACAACGTGATACACAACGTGACTTACAAAACACCGAATCGCCCAGAAAAGTCGCTGATAGGCCGATCATCAAATATAGACACTCAATCGGCATCGTACTCTTTCGCAGGAATCCGACGACCAGTGGCGTCGAAGTTATGTGCGTCCGCAAACGTTCGACTTATGCCTATCATTCATTTGTACATGCGCAATACAAGTCCACGTCCGATGACTGTATTCTGGCACTGCTAAACAAGATGACGCCGGATGAAAAAGTTGACCTCTTGAGTCTGAATTTTTCTCAAATCTGGTTCCGCGTATGGATTTATGGTACGTACAGACATGTGTTTTACGCATCATGCGCGCATAAATTCGAGAATAACTTTTGCGCCGACAAGGGTGCGAGACTTCAACGGCTCATCCAAGAGAGCACATCCGGCGAAATTGTATGGGAAATTCCGAAAGGCCGCCGCGATCCGAATGAGGACCAACTTGATTGCGCCATCCGCGAATTTCAAGAGGAGACAGACATTGGGCCAAGTCAATACAAGTTTGTGACTGTCGGCCGCAATCATCTGATGTCATTCACACATTATGATGAGGGTGTATCATACACAAATTCGTATTACATCGCAGTCACCGATTCTGACTTTGAGCCGGCGGTCAACTTCCGCAATAAACATCAGGTCTCAGAAGTATCAGCTATTCAATGGATGTCACTCAGCGCGCTTGAAGTGCTTGACTCGCGACGACTCATCATTAACTTTGTGCGGCCGATCATGAAGTATCTGAAAAAACATAAGATGGTCTAGGCTTTGGCTTTTTAGGAAAAAGCCAAGCAAAAAGGGCTTTTTCCTAAAAAGCCAGGCAAAAAGGTTAATATAAAAAAGGTCAATAGTAAGGGGATCACTTACAACTTCTGCCACACGGGCACCGACCACACATGGCCGCCACGACCCTTCACGCCGATCGTAAAGTTTGGCTTACCCTCGATGAGCCCCATAATCTTAAGCGTCATAGTATGGGCCGGCATGTGACGAGTGTCGCTGACGTGGATCGCCATGAACCCGCGCGGCTTGACGAGCGACCACAATTTTTTGATATATACGTTATACCAACTGGCCCAATCATCACACTCACTCGCCTGCGATGGGTCAGGTGAGTAGCGCTCACCGCCTTTTTTGAACGGCGGCGAAGCAATCGCGAAGTCAAAAGTACGGCCGCTTGAATCCCACGTCTCGAAACCACACGGGTACAGCTCGATATGCGGAGTTCCATGCACCGCATATGCATCAACTAGCTGGTCAGCTGCAGTCAACAGTTGCGCATTCGGGTCAACGCCGACGTATGACATACCCATCGCGATCGCGGCCTCAAGTCGATTCAACCAGCCAAACGACGGGTCGATGACAGAACACTCCGATGGCGATTTGTCAGACAGACTACAAAGCACCTGCAAAATGCCAATCGCCCAAGTGAGCTTGAAACACGTCGCCATACCGGAGAGCTGCCACAGCCACTCGCGCATTGTACGATACTCTTGCGAGTCAAGTGGTAGGCTATTCCATTGCTCAACTGTCATCTCAGGTTTCGCAGTTGTATCCTCATCATGCGAACAGTTAATATTTTTGCCGATCCACATCTCACCTTGGGCGGCCCACAGTACCCACGCTGACGGCTTGTCATTGATCTGAGACTTAGCGCGCTCCTCGGCAGTCAGGACGGACGACATAAACTGCTCATCCTCGAGTGTACCTGGCTTAATCAGGTAAGAGGTTTGGACCATCCTTCCATCGACACGATCATGAGTCCGCACGGCACTCGGTATCCATTGGCGCGTCGCGGCCAAACCCTTAACATGCTCGACAGCGCCGGCAAACACTGGCCATGCTGGATAGCGCGGTTTGGGCTTTACATCACCTGACTCAACATCGCCGGACTTAACGAACCACCAACCATTGACCTGATTGAACTTGGTATAGTCAATAGACGGGATAAAGTTAGAGTCGGCTCTTGCCGCAGTTTGTAAATCAGTCTGCGTCTTAACTCGCGGCTGGATCTTTTTCGGCTTCCCGCGATTGACCTTCGAGTGAGGTCTTGACAACTGGCTAGCAGTCTCGAAGCCTTGCTTAACCTCACCGTTCTCCATATACCAGAATGGTACTTTTGGATCGGATGGGTCACTAAAGGGTACAATGCCCACCGGCGTCGGCAGACAGGCTTTTTGTTTCGTATCAGGTTGAGCAACTGTCGTATCAGGTTGAGCAACTGTCGTATCAGGTTGAACAGCAGCCATAACGTCGCCCCACTTGCCCACATCTTGCTTGGACGACCAATTGATCTCTCCGGTCTCGGACATGGTGGTATACCACAAACTGAGTACCTTGAGGCTTTTGGGCCAAAAAAATCAGTTTTTTTATATGGCCAAGCCACTTTAACGCTGAGTAAATTCCTTGAACACTAGAAAACATAGAATGTCGTGCATGATCTGATCCTGAAGTCGCGCGACCTCATCATTGGTTACAGTGACTATGTCAATATCAAGTCTATCGCGCGATCCAAAAGTGCGTGCGCGGCGATCGCCGTATAGCCAACTATGCGCCAGAAAGTTACGACAGTCAGTCGAACCATGGAACAATGTCGGGTTATGATAATACTCACAAAGTGCTCCCTTTGTGCACGTGCCGACATAGCGACAGTCTTTGATTTTCTCATATACATTCTGCGTGAAAATGCGCCCTATGTTGCCATGAAAAGTGTGCCCGGCAATATTTATCGCAAAATGCTGCATTCGCGGGACATAACACAGTCCATCTGCACCATCTGCGTCGTCGGGCGAGTTAATAATCTTAGCCAGGAGTGACAATTTCGGTGTGACGGCAATCCGCCGCACGTCGCCTGTACGCGGATACATTTGGTGTAGGACCAATTTCATATCCGAATGGACCCCATGGGTAGGTACTTCAGGTGAATCTACCACTTGCGCCGATGATTCAGTCTCAAAATGCCGCAACTGTTTTGGTTGTCGTTTGCGCACAAACTGGTATACTGCATCATATTCGCTGTTGTAGATAGCATCAATCTGACATAATCGCTCCTTAAGAAAGTTTTCAATCATATTACATTCATCAAGATAGCCTCGCAATGCCTCAATCGTAGATTCTCGCGATTCAATAACTTCAAGCGTAGTTTGTTCAGCAGGCATAAATAGTTCAGCGCGTTCACATGTTAGTTCAATTTTGCTGCGCAATGTTGCAAGTAATTCTTCCATTTTACACAATATGTGTAAGTTTTTTAAGATAAAAAACGAGGCGTATATGATTATACAGGAGTCACGATCACAATGTATAAACCGCTTGTCTCCGATGACGCAGTTGATGATCTAATCGCGCGAAAAGAATTTTATCAACTGCGTCAGGCACATCGCGGGCAGTCGGCTGATCCAGTGTCAGCGGATCTCAATGCGCAAATTGACGCAAGTATCCGTTCTAGGTTTGAGCCGCGGACACATCAGGCTATCATCGGTAATATGATTTCACCTGATACGCCCTACACGCGTCATCATTGTAACATGCAGACTGGAGTTGGTAAAACACACGCTGGTATTCAGAGTGCTATGCGATTTATCCCGGTGTTCAAGAAAATCTATTCTATTCAGGCTACCAAGGTCGCCGGCAACAAAGCAGGCATGTTAGAACTTGACCGCACAACTCCATCAGTGTTTATTATCGGGTTCGCCGGCACAAAAGCGGCCTTTATGCGAGACCTGATTTTCACGCCGAGTTATGGCTTCACGACGCCTAGCGAACTTGAGGAATTAAACCGTCGACGCAAGTCTATTTCACTTGGCGAAGAGTACCTAAAGTCATACAAGGATTATTACAACTGGATCCGCAAACGTGTCACCAATAAGTCAAAGGGTGGTTTCTTTAAGTTCTATGGTTATGATGAATTTGCGCTCGCACTGTTTAATTCGAAAGAGCCACTTACAACTTACGAGGAAGAAACGGCGCGTAGATTGCGCAATGGCGAAAACACATCCCTCGAAGCCGTGTTTGACGAGCATATCGCAGCCGGCGATATTAGCATCAACGACTCACTGTTGAACATGTTCAAGGACTCACTTATGATTTGTGATGAGATTCACAACACGTACAACATGAATATGCGCAACAATCGCGGTGTGGCTATTCAATATGTGCTTGACTCAATGCCGACTGTGCGCTTCCTGTCACTTTCAGCCACGGCAATCAATAACTCGCCGACTGAAGTTGTTGAAGTGGTTAACTATCTAGTGCCGTCCGACAAGCGTCTGTCAAAGCGAGACTTGTTTATTAACAATCGCACACTTCAGGCTGATGCACTTGAGCGCCTAGTTGACGCCACTCGTGGCAAGGTAACATTTATCCAAGACTCGGATGTCAGAGATTATCCGCGACATGAAATCGTAGGTAAAACGCTAACTGTCGCTCATACTGTCGATAATGCGCTCATGGGGGGCAGTTCAGTACCATATTTGTCATTTGTCGAATGTCCAATGTCCGAGCTGCATCAGGCTACATACATGGATATGGAAGCGCGATACGCTAAAGGTCGTGACCTAACTGAAGTTGCGGCCGAGGTTGTTCCTGATGAACCAGCCGATGAAGAGCAAACGGGACAAGGTGCCAACATGACGGCAGCTAACACGGTTGACTTCGCCGCAACCGCCGAAGAGCAGGTTACACTCACAAAGGTGCCTAGTGATGGCTATACAATCTATGATATGGTGTTTCCAGACCCGACAGCTGGCTCCAATCGAGGCTTATACACTAGTATGCAAATCCGCAACGCAATCAGCGCGGCTAGTCAAGCGGACCGCGATCGTGTTGGGCTTATTCAGAAACGTCTACCGGGCGGTATAAATGTCTACACCGGTCCATGGCTTCAAGAGCTCAGCAAATATTCATCGAAGTACGCAACAATGCTAGACTTGCTAGGGCGCATCATGTCACAAGACGGCCCATCGCGCAAAATCATGATATATCATGAGCGTGTTCAATCAAGTGGTGTCCTGTGTATCGCGCAAGTCTTAATCGCCGCTGGATTTCTTGACGAGACTTCTGAGCCGTCTGATAACACTATCTGCTCGCGCTGCGGTCGGCGGCGGTCTGAGCATGCTGAGTCGGCAGACCAACATAAATTTAACCCATCGCGATTCCTAGTTGCGCATTCGATGCAAGATCGCGGCTATATCGAGCAGGCCATGATTAAATACAATGCAGTTGATAACATCCACGGCGATTACTTCCAGATTTTCCTGGGCTCGCGCATTATCAAAGAGTCGTATGACTTCAAGTGTGTCCGCGATCTTATCATTCTGTCGCTTCCGACAAACATGCCTACCTTGCTCCAGGTGCGCGGCCGAGTTGTGCGTCGCGGATCGCACGCTGACCTCCCACCGACTGAGCGCGATGTGCGCATTCATATTCTTATCACGACAATCAATACTTCATTGCCACATAATGATACTATTTCGCTCGAGTTGTACAGGTACATCTACAAACTGATGGACTATAAGACTATTCAACTGATTGAGCGCGAGATCAACAGAAATTGCTTCGATGCCGATATTCACCGCGCGATTAACATGTCGCCTGACATCCGCGCGCTGTATTTTGGCAAAGAAGAGCTTCCAAGTTCAGCCGCCACACCGCGCGAAATACTCGGCAACTTGTACTTTGACCCAGTGCATAAACTGCCGCCCGTCGACGAGATCACAACCTCTACATGGCACGCCTACCGCTATTTTGAGCATGAAATCCACATGTGTATCTACATTATCAAGCGCCTATTCATCCTCGATGCCGCATATACATGGTCTGACATCGTCGCCGCGGTTAGGTCACCACCTTTCTATGTTGGATTTGATACAACTCTGATTGGTGAAGGGTCAATCTGCATCGCACTAACACAACTTGTGTCGCACGATGAAGAGATTATCGCCGCTGGGGCGTGGACGGAGCGTCTATTTGACCACACCTCGAAATACGTTTATACGCCACATGGCCGCTACAAAATTGAGCATGTAGGCATGTGGTATGTGCGCTTTCCAGTTGAAATCATCGAGCCTAATCCAGTCGGCGTCGTTCGAGCAGAGAAGGAATTCATCCGCGACAAAGAGCGCGCTATTATCCGCCAGCATGTGTCGGACGTCGTAAAAATCAATCGCGACATTGAATCTAGTACGCGCAATGTGGAGCGATATGTGGCAATTGAAGTGTCGCTCGACTCGTATATAGCCACACAACGCGCGAATTCTATGCAACATATTAAGCGCAAGGCTCTGTTTAGCGATCTCAAGGCCGGGCGCCGCACGATTGCTTCCATTATTTACGACTTTGATGTGCATTTTCAGGTCGGGCTTATTGAAGAGGCGATTACTAAGCAACACACTAGGCACTCACTCTGGTCGCAGATTTTGGACTACTATCGGCAGTTTGATATGCTCCTGCGCGCCGGCGAAGTTGGAAAATACAAAGATATGCTGCGCTACTTCAAATCTGGACTGCCGGCAGACCCCGACACGGTTGTGGGATTTGTGGCGACTCGTAGTTGTCGATTGTATGACGCGTCATCTGGCGTATGGACCGATGTGTCAAAGTTATCCCTCAATCGCCATACAACACTCAAGGAGAATGATTTAATCGTCGGGCAGTTTGAGACAGTCGACGGCGTGATGAAATTCAAGGTGCGGCGACCCATTCATGTGATCGCAGCGGCCTTGCGAGCAGGCGAAGGGTCAACTGACACACGTCTTATTGAGCGCGGAATTGTTTGTGAGACTAAATCTAAGAGCGAACTAATCGCGGCGGCAGGTATGTTAGGCCTAAAATTAGCGCCTGGTGCGCGTATCAAAGATATTTGTATGCTCGTGCGCGACTCACTGATCGCTAGCGAGATTAAAGCGCGGGCTGAACGATCACGATATGCTTACCTCTATTCATGGTGGTCTGAGGTACCACGTGTGCATATTTAAGATCCGACGCGTATGCGAAAACCCAAATAATACTTTTAATTTTTTCAGGCGGAGTGTATAACCATGGACTATAACTCGTACATCACTCTCCAAACTAGGCGTGAACTCGGACACTCGGCGGGTTTATTGCATGCGGCAATTCCGGGGCGCCAGGGGCTCTATATGCGAGTTATCCCTGATGTCAATCGCCGCCCAATGGTTATTTGGCTTCAGCCGGGAGTTAGCACTTATGGCACCCGGCCAGTTGTGCGCAGACATTGGACTCGCACTGGCCAATGCGCTAAATAAGGCATACAATGAATTGCCGTTTAAATGAAAGCCAACCTAGTTACTAATCACAATGAGTAACATGACGCACCCTGAGTATGATGCTTATGAGCATGAGCCTATCCGTGGTGCGCCTCGTGTAATTCGTGGCGCTACTCGTGGTTTAGGCGCTACTCGCGGTGTAGGTGCTACTCGCGGCGTAGGCGCTACTCGCGGCGTAGGTGCTAATCGCGGCTCGCAATCTCAAAGTGTACAAGGTGGCGATCGCACAAAGAGTAGTTATACGCGTGGTAAGCCAAACTGGCAAGTGCGCCGGGGTACACAGCCTAAATCACAGGAAGGTTCAACCGCGCCTTATCAAAGAGGGGCGGGCTATCAAGGTCCAAAGCATGTTGATGCAAAGGGTCACCATCATGCGCGGCCGCACGCGTATTGCGGCTTTGAGTTTTGCTATGTAAAGCACGCTAGTGAAGCACATACTATCGATGGGCAAATCGTATTCGATGTTGATACGCCGGAATGCCAAGCTGACTGTGCCATCATGCAGCAATTTAGCGATCAACTGGAATTGTCTGGCATTCCAGCATCCGAGTATAGTAAGTATCATTTTGACCGATATGCGCACCATGATGCGCCGTGCATAGTGCGAGGATGCCAGAACCCTGTAAAGCACTTCAGATATCGCTATAACAACAAAATGTGTGACACTCACTATTGCGCCGACGAGCAAACTGTAGCGTATCGACCTGTACATGTTGTGCCTGACAACACTTCACAAGACAACTCGGTGCAAGACATCGCAACACACGACGATCTCAGACTTGCCTCGTGTGATTCAGGATGGGAGATGTCAGCTATGGCGGTCGCTATTTCGCAAACGTTAAAGAGTTCACAAGATTCCGACGCGGCGTCTGAAATTCTTACGCCTCATATTCCAGAAAACACGCATGTGCCAACTGAAGTAAAGTACTTCAAGGCCAGAGACACTGGCATTAGCTGGGGTGACGATGACTCGGATTCTGAGTAAAAGACTCCTGAGTAAAAGACTCCTGAGTAAAGACTCTGCATAAAAACCACTAAAATGCGCCAGACGATAGAATTTTATTTTTTCCATCATAAAAATATGATTTATATGAATAGACTATACTGACAAGATGCGAATTAAGCGTGTTTTCACTGAATCGCTCGACATCGCCGATCCTATCTCATTTGCCGCAGATGTACCCTCTAACCTGCTCGAACGATGCCGTGAGATCTACGCTGGAAAATGTCACCGCGGCGAATGTCTGATCTTGTCAGTCGACAAGATTCTCAAGTGGTCTGAACTTCATGTTGGTTTTGAGTATGATCCGTCTATGGGTCAGATTAACTACAAGATGGAGTGCACAGTAATGATTTATCCACCAGGCGAGATGTTACTGGCAAAATGCTTCCAGATTGACCAGACCGCGCGGATTGCAGCGCTTGCAATTCCACATGGTGCATGTGTCACAACCTTACCGGAATTTATGTCGTCACTGCGAGTTGGACAGCATATTGTAGTGTCAGTTGTCAAAGCAATTTATAACACTGGAACTGATGTTGTCTCGGCAAGTGTGACCGTCTACAATCCTGGCACGGTCGACAATCGCATATTTGTGTTTGATCCAAAACTCGTGGACCGCGCCGAGATTGAACCATTCATCCGCGAGATTGCGGACATTAAGGCTGATGACAATTGCAAGAAAATCCTTACCACTCTTGATAATAGCACGACTGTTGGAACACCGATTGAGCGCATTTTGGATATGACCGGTGAAGCGTCAGTGGCTGTAACCCGCAACGGTGTCGGCAAGATGAGTGCGACCGCGACTGTGCTAGGTGCCGACACTAATACACCTAATACACCTAACACTGTTAAAATGATACCCGTCGGAGAGCTTAATGAGCACACTGCGATTGTACTTGCGCTATGCAATGATATTATCAGTTGGGCTAATGTTGTCAAATCATTCGTCGGTGTTTTAGCGACGTCAGAAGACATTATCGCACATCGCAATGTGTTGGCGGTATACAAGAAACTGGTAAAACCGACAATTTAAAGTTAGACTTTAGTACAGGGCATAATAACAAAATGAGTACACTTGACGAGCAGATTTTGGCGGCGCTCTGTAAGCCAGACGTCGTTATGCCATCTACTGATGAGCAAATACTCTACATTAAACGATATGCGAAGTCCATTGATCGCGACACAAAAATTAAAATCGGGCTTATGGTAAAGCCTACCGGCGCATTGCGCGATCATCCAGAAGGTGTGTCAATGCGCCTTGATACATTTCCACCTGACCTGATTGAGCGCATTTACACAACGATTGTTGATGCACTTTAGTGCATTTTAGTGTACTAGAGTACACTTTTCCAGCGCGCGTCAAATGAAATTTTCATTTTGATCTTTTTTATCATTGTTATACACAATGGAACAATATCACTTGTCGGCCATTCTTGATGGCCAACCATTGAAGCAAGGTGGTTCGCAAAGTAAAGATAGAGCGCGGGGTAAAGATGGCGCTTATGAAACAGACACAATGTTCGTGCCTACGATGGATAGTATCGGCGGGCATGATTTAGCCGAATTTGATAGTTCATCGTCGCGACCTATTACGGTGATCGGCGGTGCGACGCGTCGCATATCATCTAGCCATGCATCACAGTCGATCACATCTTCCAGCGGCGAATTTAGCGCGTCGACTGTACATAAGTCGCTGATAGACCTGTTCGATGGTCTGCGATCTCGGCGAGTCGAGAAAAGCCACAACACTCGCGAGCAAGTTGGGCAACCGGCCCTCAAGCGCAAGGTCGTTGCTGCACCGGCCGAGCCTGATCTTAATATATTAAATATTCTTGCGCAGGAAAAAACTGACAGCTCTGATTCTGAAACAGATACTGATTATGATTCATATAGTGAATGAGTACCCTGGCAATTATTTATTTTCATCAATCGTTTTTGTCATGATGGTTATATAACACCTGTCTCGAAATGCCGGACTTGTCTACCCCTGTGTTCGCTGGTTACTCTCTTGCCGCTGTTCTGCTTGGCGTGCTCTTGATCATTGTCTTGATCCTTGCTTACAAGCAATTTTGGTCTGAGGGTCTGATGCCCGGAGACACCCACCGCTTCCAGCGTGTTGCGCTCAGCGGTTCGGAGGCTCTCGACAACACCCGCACTGGATCGTACTTTGCCGCTTCCGTGCAGGGTGCTCCCGTCCAGTGGGCCGCCGGCGTTGTGCCCGGCCAGCCCATGTCGAACGCTGAGATTCTGTCGTCTCCTGACTTCAACTGCGCCAAGGCTCAGTTGAGCGAGGATGGCACCGGTGCCTGGGATTGGCAAAACAAGGTGATGCACGAGAGCATGATGGCTCGCCCGCGCACCGAGTCCGACATGTCTCTGGCGATGGCTGGTCTTTAAAAGACTTCAATTTAACGCCATACACCTCCAAAAACACACAATCTATATCCGCGCCACCTAAACAAATTACTTTTTTGGCACCCTACACATGCAACAGCAGCGGCCCGTGCGCAACTTCACACGATGCGGCGATTTCATGCTTTTTTGCATCGTTGAGCAGAATAGCATAAGTCGACGTGGCAACTGCTTCATCGCCGGACATCATAATTAGCGATTTACCGTTGTAATACACTCTCGCGCTGATGTCAAACGACTTGCGCGCCCATATCGCGTCAACAAACCCGTCAATCGCCGATTCCGGGATATGTGTCTTAAAGTGGTATTGACCATCGCGGATATACAAAATATACCCAGGTGTGCGCCACCATAACCAGCCGACTGTCTCGGGTATCAGCCTAAAGATAAAGTCTGACATTTTACAGATGGATTGATAAAAAATAAGAATTGTAATGTCAAAAGCAACCCCCTAAACTGGATGCTGCAGCCAAGCATTGTGTGGCGCACATAGTTGTTCAAGCAAGGGAGTCCAGTCCGCCGCACCAATCTCACATTCGGCAAGCTCTGCTTCTGATAGAACGTATGCCGCGATCGTAGGTCGCATCTCAAACGCGGCGCGGCAGAGTCTATGATAGCCGTCGACTACATACCAATATGGCGCCGCGGACACTGTTTTGTAGCAGATAATTATCGGAAACATCAAGTCCGCGCGCATAATTCTCGATCGGTGCACCAGAAACTCGGTCTTGTCTCGTGCGCTACGATACAGAGATGGCGCAGCAATGTTGGCGCGATAAAGATACAGAAGGCCAAGGATGGCGTCCATTGTAAGTTTGCCATCCGTGCCATTGATGTCCCACGCAACAGTATTGCGGACATGAGGCCATAGGTCGGCGACGTTAAGGTGTTGCGCGACTTTGCCGACACACTTGCCATATGCTAAGTGAATAGGATATACAAGTCGGCTCAGCGGGTAGTCAATGTGGTCATCGCAGAATGCAACATGGATACGGTTTTTTGCTAGTTTGTCCAGAAATTCAGCCTTGGCTTCGGCCGTTTTATGTCTCGCCAACATCTTAGTCTCTTCTTCAGTGAGCTTAAACTGACTCGCATGACGAGTGCGCCATTCGCGCATAAAGCGCATGAACAGGTCGGCTAAAGCGGACACGTCCGAAACAGCATGTACAGCCGTTGACATTTGACGAGCTGAGTCTGAGACATTTAGCGCCAAAAAATCAAATATTTTTAATAGTCAACTTACACAAAACTCTTTCTCGCCCACGCCGTGTATGGGTTTGTCACCGCGCTACACAATGTGTGCCAGTCAACAGTTCCAATGTTCATCTCATACATCTCAGCCCAAGTTAGTACGTACACACCGATGCTGGGAAGTTCCTCAATGATGGCCTTGCACAGGCGATGGTAGCCATCGCCGATATGACAATTGTCACCTGCATCTTCGTACATCATGATGGGTTTATCAACATCGGCGCGGTTTGCCTGCTCGTAGTGTGCCATGAAACTAGTGAGCTCAGCGTCGGTCATCCCTTCAATGGTGCCGCCTGTTTGCAGAATGCGCATCGCTTCGATGACGGCCCCAAACGTCATCACCTCGCCACCGCACGTCTGATCCCATGGGTGGTTATAATGTGCGGCTTGATAAATTTCGGCGATCCCAACAAGCGTGGGCATGATGGGCATACAGTAATGCGACATCAGGACAACCGGTGCGATAAGCCCGGACTCATTCGAACACTCGCCGCCTGTGGCACAATCTCGACATGCCATGCAATCAAGTGTAATTTTGCAAACTGGCGAGATGCCGGCCACGCCCTCGAGCAATTTCACTCGGCCGTTGAACGCAATTCGTTTGGTTGCACCTTGGAATACTCTCGCCAGCATGCTGGCGATCGCCTTCAACTGATCGGCAAAATCCGATTGTTTGCATTTTTGGGTGCGCAGTTGCGCGTTGATCGCGCGCAGTGCTGTGATAGCAACCGTAAGCTGCTGGTCCATGAGTTGACTAGTTGAACTGGCAGCTTGCATGCTGTCCGAACTGGCCGTTTGCAGACTTTGCAACAGCGGCTGCGGCAACTGTTGATAAGGGTGCGACAAGATTTGGTTTCCACTATCCATGAATGAACGACTGTTTGAGTCAGTGTGGACTCTAGGCGCTAAAATTTCAATTTTTTTACTCTTGGGCTGTGTGAATCTCGTCGATCAACTTGTCCACTTCTGCGTCTAACTGTGTTGGGGTCATCTGGTTCTCAGGTGGGCCCGCAACCATCGGCTTGCTCGATAGATACCATATCAAGATGATAAAAATAACAACGCCGACCGCGATAATCCAAGCGTCTACTCCTAAATCAAAGTCCTCGAACATAGTTTATACCCTATGCGCGATAAAGGTCCAATGTAAATTAAAAAATGAAAAAATGTCAGCCCACATAGAAATGTCGCATCGACGTTCAAGATCATGCGACTTGACTGTCAGGCGCCGAGCCGCACCAGAATGTGACTCCACATTTATGCGTGAGATGACAGACCTCGTCCACTGTGTTTACAACATCAGGCTCGCAAGACGTGAGTCAGGTAATCCCTCCAATCATAACTGCCCATCGAGCTTGCTCCTGCACTTTGACATCCAGTATAAATCAGTCGACCACAAATGTGAGTTCCTAATGGCCGTCGGGCAAACATCGACTTTCCAATTTCGCGAGCCGCATGAATATTTTCCTGTTGCAGTTGTGACATACTTATATGGGCGACGACCGCCGACCAGGTACGATGCGCGAGCTTTACTTGCACATGTCGACTACAACCCATGGGATTTAAGCAGTGGTGGATGTCCGATGCGCCTCAGTCAGTTTATCGCGTGCATGACAGGCCCGAGACCGTATATGTTACACAACGAGTCAGCTAAGTTTAATCATCATGCATCACGTGTCATAGCCTCGCGAGTGCCAATTATTATCGCACATTTTGGTAGTAAAGCTGTCATAGTTGATGGTAATCACAGACTTTGTGCGGCCGTAATTGCCAACTCGCCGATTGACGTGATTGAAATTTCATTTGCGGAGTTGCAGAAGTGTAACCTAGCGCACGTGTCATGGCGGACACTAGTCCGCGCGCTGTTAGACGATGTGAATGAGTGGATATGGCGCTGGGGGTAGGTAAAACAGTGCTGGGGTGGTTAGTACTCGTGGTAAAAATGTCCAACAATCTACTAGAAAATTTGATTTTTTCAGTCCATACTTCGTCATGGAAGCCGACAATACCCCTGAGGCTGCTATCAAAACTTACATCGGCCGTTGTTGGCGGCTATCTATTCGCCCGGATCTCACAGCTGATCAGTGGGCTATTCTGGATGCGCAGCGTCCAGATGCCGACGCAAAAATTGACTTTTGCACGCAGAACAATATTAACATAACGTACAATAGCACATGTTATGGGTGCGGCAAGTGCACGGGTTGTATAGTTCGGCTACACTGTGATGTTGCTGTACGCAAAATTCATCCTGTCCCGATCATGATTCGCGCAGTCCAAGGTCGAGAACCAAGTCAAATATCGATCGCGCAATTTGCTGACACCTGTCCCTGGGGCCTCTCACTCGATGGCGAGCCCGTATCACTTGGTGAGTTTGCCAACAATGTATATGACCCTTTTGACGAACAATCACTGAGACATGAGCGCCGACTATTGTGTGATACATCCATTCCTTGTATCATCCTTAAGACTGACCATGGAGAAACAGTTGTTCTAGACGGCAATCATAGAATTTGTGTGGCATTGCGCGAGGGGGTCACTACGCTACCAGCCTACGTCATGACTGATGCCGAACTTGCCGTATGTGAGCTGTCACATGTCGGTTGGCAGGAGTTTATTATGTCAATGTGGCCATAGTGTAGACTGGCAGGAGTTTATTATGGCTCAATGCCATAAATGGCTAAAAATAGTTGAATTTTTTGAACCTATACTCCCACCATGGACACTGAACCACTTGATGAAATTGCAGCCGTCGTCAAAAACTGTATTCGCGCCGGCGTGCCGCTTACACAATTAACCCCTGCTCAGACTGACATACTCAGCGCTATGCCGGCCGACGCGCGGACTAAAGTAGGATTTTGCAAGCGCGCCGGCATCAAATTGCCATACTCAAGTGAGTTGATGCCTTGTGGTAAGTGTCACCTGTGCGCGACCGGTAAGGGCCATCAATGTGAACTTGATGAGCGCATTTATGCACTTGTGACGCTTATCGGCATAGTCGGTAGTCGCCGCGCGACTAGGCTTCCAACATCTGTACTTGCCGCATATGCTGGAGCCCCATGGGGCCTTGTCCACAACGGCCAACATGTCACCGTCACTGACTTTGCAACACGCAAATATGATACGTTAGACCCCGCCACGCAGGAACACGAGCGCCAAGTTGAGGGCGCAGACTGTACGATGCCGATTATAGTAGCCGACTGTATCGACGATGCCGGCCAGTGGTATTGGGTGCTCGACGGCTGTCATCGGACGTGTGCGGCCATACGCCGAGGATACGAGACGTTACCGGCGCTTGTCATTACAGAGGCCGAAGTTAACGCATGTGAGTTGTCAACTGTCACGTGGCTAGACTTCTTACGGTCACTGTGCAATCCGCGCGCGGCATGGACGCATATTTAATCGCTTTTTTGTACAACAAAAAATTGATTTAATGAACTCACACTGATGGGTTCCGTAGTCAAATGTGTAAGTCACGATAGAGTGAGCCACATATTCTGGTTAGTTACTCCTGAATTTGTCATACGCTTCTCAGCTTGGGATGCCGTTGCAGAACTTGGCAACGTCCTGCGGATTGATGGGCGTATATTTACACCTGTAGTAACAGAGTGCTGTCGCAGTTTAGAGTGCTGTGAGGTCAACATACTATTAACCGAGTGTAAATTTATAGCAACCTTTCCGAGAGCTCTCTGTCTGAGCCAAAACAGATCGCCATCTTGTGCATTTGCTGCTTTTGCAGAAGTTCAGCAACGCATTTACTGAAAAAAGTTGAGTTTTTTAACCAACAATTATCATTCAGCATGGATTGCAAGGTATACTACATACGCATGGGACAAGTTATGGTTGTACCTGAATTTATAATTGAGTATAAACAAATACCGCAAAAAATGTTCTGGGAAGTTATATTGCATCAGTGCGTACGTGTTGGGCAAATTGCGGTGAATTCCTCAATCGTCCTCAGTTGCAACTGGCCATTTACCAGTTTTGATCCATATCGCCATGTGGTTATACGTGGCACGTTGCGTAATCAGGCTGTTAATATGCTTAGTCGCCTCAACTATTGTCGTATACCATACGACTCATTTGAGTCATTCATGAACAGCATCTACTAGTTAAAAACTGAATTCTCACGCTTGGAACAACCAGATGAAGTGTATCATATACAGATCTAATGCACCTGGGCGCAGTATGTATGTTATTACGCCAGAATTCGTAATTGGACGTTCGTACGGACGCTATCCTTCTCTTACTATGGTCGGTATGTTGCAAAATTCAACCAGTAATAATGTTGTTGTGTCATATGCAGATGCAGATGAATTTGTATACCGCGGTGTTGCATCAGATAATCAGACGTGGTATTTGTTGCAAGATAATGCACTCGACATGACCACGTCGGCACTTAATGACATAAAAGACGGAATAATGCCGTATGAGTCATATATGACACTTCTGAATAGCCTTTACTAGTTAAAAACTGAATTTTTTGCACGCTAGTATGTCCAATGAAGTGCATCGTATACACCCGTCGACTAACCCAGATAAATGGAACAATCCATGCCGCAACAACGGAATTTATAATAGTCCGTTGTTACTCAATTATGTCCGGTGGTTTTGAGTGCAGTTTATCCGAGTGTGCACAACATATGGGTATGGGTAATGTTATCTTGAACTCTGCACATATATGTATGCGTGAATACAGTAATTTTACAACCCGCGATCATATGATCTTCCGACCCCTACGTGGTAATATTCATGATCTAGCCATGAATATACTATATGCAATGCCTGGTGACAAATCGCCATATGTGTTATTAAAGTCCTTATTAGACAGCCTTTACTAGTTAAAAACTGAATTTTTTTATATCCAAACACTCCATGCTCACAGACGCTGAAATCCGAGCTCGCTTTCCGCTCAAATCCGCCGAAGACTCAGTCCGCGACAAAGACTGGGCGGCTGGTACCAAGCAGATATGTGAGTCAAATGAGTGTATCCTCACAGGTCATACGCTTGCCCAGCGCAAGGTGCGATATGCGCCTTCTTGGCTCAAAATGATCGACGAGCCGCTTGTTAACGCTACAGATCAACTAGTCGCCGGCACAGGTGTCACTGAAATCCGCGTGGACTACACACCTGAAAAAATATCAATCATGAACAACGGTCAGGGTATCCCAATCGTATTGCATCCTGATGCTATGCTTGATGGTCAACGGGTCTATATGCCGCAATTCCTACTTGGAATGCTCTATCAGAGTGGGAATCATAACAAGGTTGCCGGTACATCCGACGACTTAACAGGCGGCATCAATGGTATTGGCGCGAAAATCACTAATCTGCTATCGAAGTCTTTCATAGTCGAGACAGTGTACTATGGAGGTTCGAAAAGGCAGTTTTACCTGCAACAGTGGACAGATGGTATGTCCAAGACTAAACCGCCAAAGATTTTCGACCTGGACTCTGACTGTCCGCCCTATGTGCGCAAGAATTCGGCGCAGCATACGCGTATCACGTTCGAGCCTGACTTGGCCCACTTCGGGTACTTGCCGACTGACTATGCCGACATGTTTGATGTTGTTCAGACACGAGTTGCCCTAACTTGCGCTTATGTCAAGGCTTATTCCGGATGCCGAGTATGGTTTAATGGAGTCGAGATGTATCATACTATCGGCTCACTATTCGGCACTCGCCATTCAACTGTGCTTAAGCCACCGGCGACAAGCGCATACCGATACCCATGGACTGTAGCTGTTAACACAGGCGGGTCTTCACTACGCCTCACGGTTATTAACGGTATTATCGTGCGCGCCGGCAAGCATATTGCAACTATCGAAGATCAACTTGTTGAAGCGGTCCGCAAGGAAATCATTAAAGTGTTTGAAGACAAAACTATGAAATTCCAACCAGGATATGTGAAAAAACACATGTCTATCGGCATTATTGCGCAAATCCCTCAGCCAAACTGGGAGGGCCAGCGCAAGGACACATTTGTGATTGACGACGTCAAAAAGCTCGCTGGGTATAAGATTTCGCCCAGTTTTGCGGCTGAAATAGTCGCTGAGCTTAAGGGTCCGCTACTCGAAATGATCTTCGGCGCACAAATCCGCGAACTGCGCACTAAAAGCCCGCCAGCATCCGACTACAAGAAATATTGGCCCGCACTGAAGTCGCACTCGAAGCCTGCGCAGTGCACTCTGTTCATTCTCGAAGGCGATTCGCCGGCCGAGTCTGTAAAGCGCGCACTGAAAAATACAGTCGGTATGGACTTTCATGGAGTGATGACAACCGGCGGCGTGATTATTAACGTGCGCAAACACTCGGACATCATCCCTATTCCCAGTGGGCGATTCATCAACCAGGATAAGATGCTCAAGGGAAACATATTCATCAATGCATGGTATGACATCACAGGTATGAATCCATATGCGGCATACGATCCCGCATCGCCGACTTATCGCAAGGAAATTGCCGCGCTTAAGTATGGCAAGTTCGTGTTCTTCACTGATCAAGATTATGACGGCATCGGTAACATCGATCCGCTGTTAATCAACTTTGTGCGACTCTACTTTCCCAGACTCATTGAGCAAGGATACATCTACTTCTTCGAGACGCCGCGCACGCGTGTTTGGCTCAAGGGTAAGATCTACGAGTTCTATTCAGATGATGCACTGCGCGATTTTCTGGCCGCCAATCCAAAGCCTAATGCTGTGAAATATTACAAGGGTATTGGGTCGCACACTAGCGACCAAATGCAGCGCATTATCGAGGGTGCCGACAAGCATATTGTCCGATACATAGTTGATGCAACCACTGACAAAATTCTAGAGGACTTCTATGGCCGCGATACAACTCCGCGCAAGGTTGAGCTGTCACAAGTTATGACCCTGACCGCCGACGATGTTATGCAGGTGCGCCGGGCAGCCAATGGTATGCCGATCACAACGCATATTCTCTTCGACGCCGGCCAATTTCAGCGCGACAACATCGCGCGCAAACTAATTTCAGCGATAGACGGCTTTAATCAGTCGTCGCGCATGATTTATAACACCGCCCGTGCGTTGGGGAAGGAGCAAATAGTAGTAGCCTCGTTCGCCGGCCGTGTTCATGCAAATGAGAATTATGCGCACGGTCAAGCATCACTTGAAGGCAATATCCAAGGTTGGGCCTTCACGGCGCCTGGTGGCCGCCAAATTCCGATGTTCTATCCTCATGGTGCATTCGGTTCGCGCGCATGTGGCGGCGAGTCGGCTGCTAGCCCTCGATATACTTCGGTTGAACTGATTCGCGCATGGCCGCTAATATTTCCAGACGCTGATCTTGAAATTCTGGAATACAATTTCGATGAAGGTAAGCGCCGCGAGCCTAAATACTTTGTGCCGGTCATACCTATGGCGTGCTTGGACAATGTACAACAACCGGCGCATGGTTGGAAGATCAACATTTTCGCGCGATGTGTGCGAAGTGTGGCGCTCCAGACGCGAGTGCGCATTGAGCGCATGCGATCTGGGCTCGAGATCACACCACTGACCCGCGGCACTCTGCCACTTGCGAGCAACTGCGAACAGAGACTTATCAACGGCAAACTGTACTCTATGGGCAATTATGTACTGCAGGGTAATATGTTGATCGTCACTGAGCTGCCGTATCGCGTTTGGACTAACAAATATGTTGAGTATATCAAAAAACATAAGACTGCCGTGATCGCCACAGGCCCTGTGCCTATCCGCGACAAGTCGTCAGACACCAAGATCCATATTGAAATCGACCTCGTGCCTGACGCTATCACACGCATTGCCGACTATGCAACTCAATGGTCAGACTGCATTGAGGAATATTTCATACTCAAACACTCACTTACGCCGCACCTAAACCTTGTCGGCACTCAAGGTCAAGTGATTGAGTTCGACAGTTATGAAGCGATATGGGAGCTGTGGTTCGCCGAACGCTTGAAGCTCTACAAGCGCCGCATCGAGCGATGTGTAGTACGTTATTCGGCGTTTGTTACGTACTATGAAAACCTAGTCCGCTATATTCGAGACCCGTTCCGAATGGCAACAATGAGTGTGCCTGATATGGAAGCACGTCTCTCAACTGAAGGCTATGTGCGCATCGACCGCGCACGACTGTTCCGCCTTACATTTGATAAGACAGGTGAGCTTCATGATATCATATTTGGCAGCACGGCAAGTTATGACTACCTTATTGACCTATCTGATCGCAAAAAATCTGCGGCTGCACTTGCAACTGCTGAGGCCGAGCTTGAAGCGGCCCGCCTCGACCTGGCGAAGTATAGTCAAGCAGACGCACCGTACACTGTGTGGCTTGACGAGCTTGCTGCAGTTATGGAGTCAGTCGAAACAGGCATTGCGACGCAATGGAAGTATGACTCTATGACAGGCTATTCGTATGCTTAAGTGGTCATCTGACTATTAAAATATGAAATTAAACTCTGTTTTTTGTAAGGATGCAGGCCGTGGGCAGGTATGACTTGTGCATGTTAGTATTGGCAGACGGGTTGATCATTTCAATAAGAGGCCTGCATTTCCCGTACGTGGAAAAGGTACACACGAAGTTACTTATGTTGATAAGTCCTAATTGTGGTGCATTGACTTATATAATGGCAACATCATATGATGTACCATCATTAATAGCGACTAGACAAGTTAAATTTTCAGCTAGACATACGCCCGGCCGCGACATCGTCCGTCGCATTCACGGATTACAAATGTTAACTGGCGCACCTGGTACATCACAGTCATATACACTATCTGAATGTGCAAACGTATGTGCATTCATCAATGAGCATATGTGGTAATTAATTCTTGTAATCAGGTTACTCTTTTTATCCCAAGTCGGCGAGTTATACTGTATCCACTCGCTTGTACTTGGAAAAATACGTATCAAATAGTCGCGCAATGATTGCTTAAAAATGAATTTTCGCGCATTCTGAACTCAGACGATGCAGATAGCCGTTTACAACGCCGCGACCGCTATTATCATAGTTGATGGCTTAGTATTTGGTAGATCTAACGGCGTAGAGAGCAGTATATATGCAGTGGTTAAATTTAAGACAATGGATGCTAATCTTAGCATAACGATGTGTGTATCATCATATGACATTGCCGATGCTATTAAGGCTCCTATATCGTTATGTAGGTATGATGTGCGTTTTACAGCAGTACCATCATTTTCACAGATGGTAAATCATTACCTGCAGTTGGGTATCTTTACTGTGCATAATGGCACCACTGATGAAATACAGTTTATTATGAATTTCATAGTTGAACACTTGTATTAAAAAACTGAAATTACACTCTGTTTTTTGCGCGGCCACAGCTAAAAATGCGAGTGTTGTTTTGTGGTTCATGGCCCACAATAGCCACCAGCGAGTTTATGATTTATCTTGACCATTGTGAAACCCACGTATACACGACTGCTATATTTAACCAACCGGCAGTGCAGTCACATATTGTGACTGCTAATGATTGTGTTGACATTGTTACCGCAAACAAATGGTCGTCACAAAAAAGGTTGATACGTGCGACGTTTATGTCAATATTACGCTCTTCATTACATGAAGCTCTGCTAACTGGAAAGTGTATTCATTTTACATCAGCTGACATAGAGTTAGTCTTTGAGTTTATCAACCACAATATGTATTAAAAACTGAAATTACAACCTGTTTTTTGCACAAACTGTGATGCGAGTGGTACGCGTATCGGGGCGAGTGACCATTGTTGTCGCCGATGGATTTATGATTGCTGCTTATCATTTTCATAGTGAAATGATCACATCTATTACATTTGACTTTCGCGCAGGACCTTCACTAATTGTGAATTCTAACGACTGTAACAATGTCATTATTGCGGATAAATGGTGTTCACGACAGTTTACTAAATGCCATAGTATGCTAGTTATTGATACACTACCTTCAGTGTCACCTAGTGGACGGAGAGGCATTACACAGTGTACACTGTCTGAAATGGCGTCAATCATTGAGTTTATCAACCGCAATATGTATTAAAAAACTGAAATTACACTCTGTTTTTTACATAGCCTGCCCGCTGATTTAGTTAAAAACCAGTTCCAATGCCAATATACGCCAACAAACAGACGTTCATGACTAAATATCTATTACCGGAACTCCTCATTTCAGGCGGCTGGTGCAGAGTATATGTGCAGGATGTGATCATTATTCACACTGACACTATTACAAAAAGTTCGTTCAATCGTCGCGGCGCTCACATTCCCGTATCACGATTCGATAGACGATATAATGGGTCTTTACCAGTACCCATAACGTCCAAACATCACTATTGTCAGCAGTTACCGGATATCGAGTATCTCTACAAGTGGACTGTTTGCGATGACGATCAGACAGCTACCATACTTGCGGCAATGGCGGAATTATTGTATTAACTAGGCTCGCACTCTAATTTTTTGTTGAACTACTGTTCATGTCCTTACATACTATGGCCCACGCTAAACCTATTCAACGTCGCACTTCGAAGCGCATTCAAGGCTTAAAATCATTCGCAGCAGATGACTTGCCGACTGTTTATTTTCCACATGACCGCCGAGATTGGCCTACTGTCCAACAGTCCATCGCGGGTATCACGACTATGGGCAGCATGATCAGTTTTATCTCGTCGCGGCATAATGTGTCAATTACACCACTCGCTATGAATCTTACTGCGGCGTTCGAGCAGTTAAAGTTGCCAGAGCCTGTGTTTGTAGAGACAATACTTCCGTGGCTAGTTGCAACAGCGGTCAACCATGGTAAATTCCTGCCAAAACTAACATCGCTATATGCGCGCACCAATATCACATTGACGCAGCGCCAATCGGCGAGTATTGTAGTACTCATGTGGTTTGGATTGTGCTCATACGATTTTGTGGTAAACGACAGTATTCAAAACTACCCATATCCTAAGTTCGATAACATCTTTCGCGGCTGCACTTTTGGATTATGTGCTCTCATCAGTTATTTTATGCGGATGATCTGCCGCGATACGGGCGCGACTGCCGCGTATGCCAAGTTGTCGCAATATATGCCCGGTATCGCGCTTGAACCGAGTCCTGTTCCACTTCTTGACTTGCGTAAAATAGTCTATATGCGCTCGAGCGATGCACATCCATCATGCGGCCGAGTATCCATCGTACCTAAATGGCTTGAGTGTAGCGCGCCACTTGGCGAGGTCCAATTTTGCCAAGCTAGAGTTGATGACTCGCTTGATGCACTTATCCAAACAGTACCTTGTCAGGCGATTCTAGGAGGTAGGACGTTCACGCAAGACGTAGGTGATATGTTATACGAGGATGTAATCTTCTGTGTGCGGCCTGATTGCCTGCCCTTGCTCATGCTCGCCCCTACGCTCGAGTCCGACACAGTTGCCGTAGTTGGCGCTGAGAAATATTCACAATACAGCGCTATGATACCATTTGTGCAAGGCGTAGTCTCTTATGCCGGCCATTTTCAAGAGTCAGATGAGCAGATTTCAACAGTGCGGCTTGTAACACTGTTTTACGATCTCAGCCGGAGTGTGGCGCCGATAGAGCAGCTTCAGAAAAACTGGTCACATGACATGGCAAAGTTATACATCGGCATGTCTGCAGTTATCGCGCCGGGTGCAATTGCAGTGCAACATCCCACGACGCGCGGAATAGGTGGTGATATTGAACTGCGCTTTTTGCAGATGTGGCTAGCGGCTTCGGCTGCAGGGCGCACACTTATTTATCATTCTGCCAGTAGTGAGTTCGAATCAGTAGTCGAGAAGTTCTACAATTATATTCTTGATAACGCGGCTTCAGTGGCCGATGAACTTTCTAGCTCGGGCGCAGAACCGGATAACCGCCACCCAACTGTCGCCGATGTAATGTGTATTTATAAGGCTATGCTCAGGGCACGACTATCCAATCGCCGCACAGTTGGTATAAACTTATTCCGCGAGATGATGAGTATTTAAAAAAATGAATGTCCTCCAATATATTATACTGCAACGCAAAATGCATTGGTCGCCAAAGATAACGAACTTTAAGATTGAGTCGCTGAAATCGAGCGCAGTCGAAGACAAACTGGTCTTCCATCCATGTGAGGTGAGTTTTAACATCGACGGCGTTCCATCAAGTGTGCCGAATGCCCTGCGTCGCACAATTTTATCTGAACTACCAGTATGGGCATTCAAACCAGTCCACGGCGACTTGGAGACCGATGACAAGCATATTATCTATGACATGGTTATGCGCCGTTTCGCAAATCTGCCGATTGAACAACGAGATGGTGAGCCAATTGAGTTCTACGCGTCTAACACATCGCCACTGATAGTTGATGTGAAGTCAGATGTCCGGGATGCAAAGACATCGAAGCCGGTTTGCAACCCGAATTTGACAATGTTTACACTTGTGCCTAACACATTCCTGCGCATTAGACTGCCGCGCGTGCTCGACTACGGGTATTCATTCGCCGGTCATACACTAGCATCATGTGCGTACTCGCGCGTTCCCGAAGGCATTTTGCGCGGGTCAGTGTCCACTTCGGCTATCACGAGCTGGGAGTTCGGATTCACTACAAATGGTAATATGGAACCACATAAGATCATAGAATTGGCATGCGATGAGATTATCAGACGTGTAAAGTCGGTCGCGGGCGCGCGCCACGATATCCATGTCGCGCACGTGCTTACAGTCCCGGGCGAATCGCACACTATCGGTTTCCTGATGCAACAATTTCTAAATGCGATTTCAGGCGTAACCGCGACGTATCAAGTGTCAAATGTGGCTCGCGAAGTCACGATTACAGTTCACACGGCTGACTTTGAGAGATGCATTGCCGACGTTATCAAACATATTGTTGAAATCTTTGAGTCTATCAAGATGCTTATTGCTATGTAGGCCGATTATTGCCATCTAAACTGGAGTCAAAATCTATTATTTTATTTTTTCATTACAAGAAACAGGCGCAAAAGTATACATATCCAATGAAGGAATTAACTTTGTATGTCCAAGCGAGCGCTAATTCAGTCACTGTGCTAAAGTATGTGCGCCGCA
>JACCDG010276216.1_pt1 | contig 32616 bp, 37 predicted proteins | sample 7442471 | NCBI WGS metagenome assembly JACCDG01 (sample SAMN15323444, study PRJNA562643) | freshwater metagenome | isolation source: river surface water | place: USA:Blue River Watershed | collected 2017-08-17 | reverse complement strand
TCACCTAAAGCAGCTAGCGCGAGAAGTACTAAAGTTCGCCAATGGATAAGCTGTATTTGATATACTTGATGTAATGAAAGAAACTAAATGGGACGGAGTACTTGATATAACTTTTAAGAACAGTAAAAGGGGACGTTTTTTACTACGACGTATCTATCAATTTTAGTAGGAACAAAGTAAAATTTACTCTCCCTCGCTATCATCCAATGGTTGGCTGGATAGAGATATTTGGGTTACCTCCACAGAATGAGTGGGTGTTTCTTGATAATGAACAAAAGGCATGGCACAAAACAACACCATTTAATTTTGAAGTTAATGGTATGAAGTTTAAAATGAAAGAAACATTAGAAGTCTTTCCAGATCTTGTAAACAATCGTCGCTCACTGGAACTTAGAAGAACAATTGGTAAGGAAATAGAAACACAATGGTACGAGGAGGACTGGTCAAAAATGTCTTCAGAAAACAGAATAACAAAACGATCGGTATTTAAACACTCAGGAGGACATTATTTTGTAGACGAAGAAATGTTCTTTAATCCAACTCTTGAGATGCTTAATAAAAAGCAGAAAAGTTTTGTTGAAAATATAAAAAAGAAGCACGGAAATCCAAGTATGGGTATATGGCTGAAACGTTCCAAAATGAGTGGTTCATACCCACCAATATATTCACAACTATTTCCTTTTTGGAAAAAAAATATTCTTAACGCAAAATATGTCGAATCTGTTGAGCTTGGTTATGAGATTACTCAAGCACATGGTGATTGGTATAAAAATTATTGAGATAGCTGGAAAGGTCTATGAGATAGAAGAAGATAACTATACCGAAAGAGACGAGATTTACAAAAATAAAAAAGTAAGTATCAAAAATACCTACAGAAAAAAGATACGTGAAATAATATAAGGATTTAAAAAGACTCGCGAGAAGGGTTAAACAAAACCTTCTGGATAAATATCATACCGTGCTAAGATAGATCTCATGAACAAAGCCGACAAAAAATGCATCGTCTGCAAACTAGACCTTAATACTCAGAAAAGCTTCCAGGAACGCGAGGACTGGGAATCTGTGAAGTTCTGTAGCAGTAAGTGTAGAAAAGCCCTTGCGGCTCGACCGTCATTTAAGAAGAGAAGGTAACTCTTCTTTTTTACTGTTTCTTACTTCCAAAGATTAAGAAACACACCGACGTAATGCACAACTACATAGAGAAAGAACAAGTACCCGAGCACACCAATGATGAGTGCGAGTGCGAACTTGTTAATCAGCTCATTTCTTCTCCGCACTGCTTCGTCTATGGTACACACACCTATCTGGCGGCGAATATAGACTATAAATGAAATAACTAAAGCAATCAAACCTGCTGCTCTAAAGTACCACTTGTACTCTCCATAAAAAGTATCTGCGAGAGAAGAGGCAAACGACACGCTCGCCACCCCAAGAGACACTAGTATCACTGGCGACAGGCAACATAGTGACGCAATTAGTACTGGGATACTGCTTATTTTAAATGCACTTTTAATTGATTCTACTGTTGGGATATTCATAGTGATGATTATTTAAATAATGAAACATACTCTCCGTACCCACGAGCTTCTAATTCCTCCTTTGGAATAAAAAGAAGCGCTGCTCCGTTCATGCAGTACCTCATTCCACCTCTATCCTGTGGACCATCTGGAAAGACGTGACCTAAGTGAGAGTCTGCAATGACGCTCCTCACCTCTGTACGAGAAGTGAACAGGCCTTTGTCTTCATGGAGTGTCACAGAACTTGTTGCGACAGGCTTTACGAAAGATGGCCATCCGGTGCCTGAGTCATACTTGTCTTTTGATGAGAAAAGTGGCTCTCCGCTTACGATATCTACATACAGCCCGTCTCTTTTGTTGTCGTTATATTCATGTGTGAATGCTCGCTCTGTCCCCTCTTCTTGTGTCACCTTAAGAGAAAGCTCGGTGAGGGTCTTTAATTTCTCCTCCTTCTCTTCTTTAGTAAAGTCTTCCCAGTGTCTTTGTTTCATAATTGTAGTTGATGTTGATGATGTCTGCGAACTAAATATATCTTTTACGTACGGACTATCGTCCTGCCAGTTTTTTCTTATGAATGCATTCCTGCCGTTTGCCTCTCTGTAAGCGGCGTATCGCACAGGGTTCTTGTCTTTATAGTCTTGGTGATATTCTTCAGCTGTATAGAAATTAGTATACGGCAATACCTCTACTTTTACCGGGGAAGAAAACTTCCCTGTCCCCTCTATCTTTTGGATAAGTATGGTGGCGAGATTTTTCTGAACGTCGTTAAAGTAATAAATCGCTGGCGTGTACTGATACCCGTGGTCCGCAAACTGCCCACCTGCGTCAGTTGGATCAATATGACGGAAATATATCTCTAGGATTTTTGCAGTTGAAATAAGCTTCTCGTCATAGATTACCTGGACCGCCTCACGCGCTTTTACCTTACCACTACTTACATCTGCGTATCTTGGATTCTCAGCTGCGCTGTCTGCATACCCAGAGACTGCTTCTAACACCCCTACTTGATGCTCATACTCACTTTCGGTACACCAAAAACAACCTCCGGCTACGATGATCTTCGTATACGAAGAGTTAGACGCTACTCCGCTATCAGAAACGTGTTGTGGTGATATTGCCCTATTATACGTATTGTAAAGAACGTACCCACCAAAGACAGCGATCGAGAAAAGAAGAACTTTTGTAAAGATATTCATTTAACTTGAAAAAGGCTGTGATTGTTCACTTTTACTCTGCTGGATTATGAGCTTGCTTCTCATTATTTTTTAACTTTTCGTAAAAGTGAGCCTGGGAGGTAAGCATATACGGGATAAACCAGAGTAATCCAATACCGAGCGGGATAACAGCAAGTACTAGCCACGGTATGAATCGGCAAAGGAAACGGAAGTACTGCCACTTGTACCCCATCATCATCTCTTTACTCTTTTTGAGTGCTTCAAGTGGGCGAAGTGATGGATTATCGGCTAGTAAGAAAAACGTCTGAGAGTACGCGAGCGCAGCAATGACACCTGGAACAATCAATAGTACAGCCCAAAGTAAGATAAAAACAACCATAACCAAGTATGTGATACATGCACTACCGAACTGCTTGAACCCGTCAAAGAGGTCATCGTACTCGTACTTCTCTTTACGAATAAATCTAAGGTAGACAAGTGCGACACCGAGCATAATAGGTCCGTCTATAACAAGAAGAGCCATATCTCCCCCAGGAAAGAGGCTAATGAGTATTGTTACTGCAAGATAGAGTAGCGTAAGCTTTACAAAAAAATCCCACTTACCAGCGAGGTCAGCCCTAGCTGCATTTGTAATAGCCCGATTGTGAAAATGTTTCATGATAGATAAAGTGTAACATGTTAAAGATTGTTGCGAGAGATGAGAACGCTTACCTCCTAGACTCCTTCCCACTTAACAATAGCTTGATGAATACTGGGCTTTGTCTGTTTCTGTGCGTCTTCCTTACTTTTACGCCCCTCTCTCCAAACACCGTCAAACAAAGAATATTCTTCCCTGTCACTTACATACCTCTTATAAACACCACAAACGCTGGGCTGTTTAAAGTCACGAGGCACACCTATATCAGAATGAGGCTTTAAGTCCCAGTCACTGTGTGTCCAAGCAACAAAAAGAGTCCTTGTTGTCCCTTTAACCTCTTTGATACGGTGATAGGTGGCGCTTCGTCTTATGATGACAGAACCTACTTTGTGGCGCCTTTCTTCTATCTGATTACTCTTTGTAAGAATTTGCTCAATATATCCACCTTTTAAAATAATCGATATATATGAAAATGGATGTCGGTGTATATATGGGGTACCATCTGGGCTAAGAAGCACGTGTACCCGAATATGAAGTGGACCAATAATAAGCATACTAAACCTGTGAATGTATCCCGGCAAATGTTTATATGGCCTAAAGAAATACAACATGTTATTTTATTCGCACGACTTCAACACTAGGAAGGCAGTCTTCCCAGATGTCTGGCTTAGCTATTCGCACACGCACTTTGCTTACCTGCATATCTTTTAGTAGTTTCTCTGCTATTTCTACTGCCAGAGTCTCAATTAAGTTAAGAGGCGGCTGAGCAAATGTTTCTAGAACACAAGAACGAACTTGCTCGTAATTAATAGTCTGAGCAAGGTCATCGCATGCGCTGAGCTGTTTGAGTAGACAACACTCGACATCCACGATGAATGTCTGAGGTTTTTGTTTTTCGTGACCGTAGCAACCATGTGTTGCCTGTAAATGTAATGATGATAGTCGTATTATGTCCATAGGTGCAGTAATTAGTTAATAGTAACTGGTAATTAATTCTTGGTATTCAAAAAATCATCCTCACGGGCTGTGCAGCGCTCTTTCCATTTTCATAATGTCCTCTTGATTGGTGCCTAGCATCCGGAACCCTAAAGACGTTCTCACTTTCCCTTCTTGTATCTTTTTGATGTAATGGACCGGTCGCTTCTCTATTCCCTGGAATCCATAGCCACGCATGAGAATGATATCGAGAGGCTTCGCATCAACATATCTCTCGCCATTGCACTCCCTGTCTTCTGCCACGTAAAATTGGGAATCGCCTTCTAGTAGAAGCACAGCTATAACTTCGACACAGGCTTTGTAATCAACATGTGGAGGAATCGCAAACGCACTATCAGTGTCAATATATTCATACTTTTGTAAGTTAGGTAACTCAAAAGTAAGACCGCTTGACGGCACAAAAGAGAATTTTTCATACACCTCTTGTAGAATCTCTTCCTCAATCTTTTCTTTAAGTTTAGTTATAAGCTCTATGTTCTTGAATATTCTTTTCTGAGAGAAATTCTGATGAATATCTTTTATAACAGGTGCACGCTCCATATCGTAATCACATTCAGCGAGAAGCTCTGTTCTCAACTGTTCGAAACTCTTTCTGTCACCCTTTAGGTGGAGTACCGTCACACCGAAAGACAGCAGATCAGACATTGCATTTTCATCACTGCAATACGACAGAGAATCAACTTGGTTTGAAAGTATGGTGTTAAGCATAGGTAGTTTTAAAAATAGTGAGGGCATTTATCGTATGCTTCACCTCGTGAGTTCTGATAATACTCACCCCATCTCTGAGAAGACAGGCATGTAGAAAAAGAGAATACCTATCGAGCGAATCATTATCTTCGCTTTCAGAAATGGTTTTTATAAATCGCTTTCTTGAGATGCCAAAGAGTACTGGCGCACCTGCATTCTGCACCAGATGGGCAGCAGACTTAATAAGCTGACAGTTCTCCTCTAGATTTTTTGAGAAGCCGATACCTGGGTCGCAGATAATACGGTCACTAGTAACACCCAATCTGGCGAGCTCGGATATCTTTTGCTTCCAGAACAAAATAACGTCTTCTACGATAGTATTACCCCCATAGCTCTGGTGCATTGTCTTGAAACTTCCTATAACATGGCCGAGCACATAAAAAACATTTTTATTCTCGACTATGACCCTAAACATCTCAGGATCGAAAGTGCCGCCGCTAATGTCGTTAATGATGTCTGCGCCTTCCTCTATTGCGGCTCGAGCGACAGAAGCTCTCGTTGTGTCTACTGAAATAAGTATGTCTTTTGAGAGGATCTTTATAATCTTAATGGCCGCGACCACCTTCTCTTTCTCGGCACGCTCCCCCACTCTCGTAGCGCCAGGTCTTGTGCTTTCGGCGCCGATATCTATGCATGTGACGCCGTCATGAAGCATCTGTGCCACCTTATCTCTCACATCCATTTCGTCTAGAACACCATCCCCACTAAAACTGTCGACAGTAAGGTTAAGTACCCCCATTACAAGAGGGTATTCTAACTTTCTTATTTTGTTGTTGGCAGATGGGCTTCGTTCCATATGATAACTATAAACATTTATGAAAATTAATGAAAATATTCTTGAGCAAGTGCTTAAAACATGCTGTTATATAAGCTTTGAATAAGAAAAATAAAAATAGTCATAATATGTGACTATTTCTTCAAATGTGCTACAGTTACTCCATGGACAGAACACTTATCGAGATGATAGAAAAACTCGGACTCTCAAAGCTCGAGGCTGAGGTGTACCTCTCTACCCTTATTTCCAAGAAAGGTACTGCGTATGATATTTCACGAGGGTTAAAGACAAGGACAAGTGTTTATACTACGCTCGATAAGCTGAGAAAAAAAGGGTTGGTAACGCTCAGTACCCAAAAAAACAAGAAGTTATACAAAGCTAAAGATATACTCTCACTCATTAATGAAAAGCAGGATGAGAGTGATATTATCTATAAAAACATTCTCACACTCTCTACCCATCTCTTTTCAATTAAAAGTACGGGAATAAAAATATTTAAAGGTGAGGTTGATCTGAAAGAGGCGCTACGATACGGTGTCCCAAAGATAAGAGGTGATAAAAAAAGTACTATCTACTGTATCTATCCGTCATCTTCTCGTGTGACTATTAGTCCAAAAGATACTATCTACTATAACTTCAACTCTAGTCTACGAGACTATGGGTATACAAAAATAATTCTTTCAGATACAAAGGTTCGCAAAGAGTATGAGTTCCTTGATAAAGAACTTGATTTCGTGAGGATTAAAAAGGATCTACCTATACTCTTTGATCTATCTAAGCTCTCGGTTGGAGTAGAGATAATAGAAGACTCTGGGATTGTAAAAATATTTTTCTATAAAGAGACCCTCATCCTCGCCATCGAAAATAAAGAACTGTCCACATTCTTGATACAATACTTGCAACTAACCCTCAAATGAAAAAGTATTGGCTAATGAAATCAGAGGAAGAGGAATACTCAATCAATGACCTAGAGCGTGATGGTAGTGTGGCGTGGTTCGGTGTTCGCAACTATCTAGCAAGGAACTACATGAGAGACCAGATGAAGATTGGTGATCTGGTTATCTTTTACCATTCTAACGGTAGACCATCAGGCGCGGCTGGAATTGGAAAAGTTGCCAGTCTCCCCTACCCTGACGAAACCCAGTTCGACAAAAAGAGTAAGTACTACTACCCGCGTGCTACAAGAGAAAATCCAGTCTGGATGCTTGTAGATATTGAATATGTTAAGACGTTCAATAAACTAATCTCTATTGAAGAGATGAGAACTTATGGAGAACTTGAGAAAATGGTCCTTTTACAGAAAGGCAGTAGGTTATCGATTACACCAATCACTCAAGATGAGTTCACTTTTATAAAAACACTCGTTGAGAAAAAGTAAAGTTGAAAGACGGAGATTTTAGGTGTAGATTAAGGGCTGCTGTTCAACTATTTTTCTTTGGAGTAAGAGCGATGAGAAATTTCATTCTCCCTATTTTTCTTCTCGCCGTCGCGACCTGCTCTGGTGTCGCTACGGCGCAACAGAGGGTGCTAGAGTCTGGGACTTACGTTGTGAGAAACCTGACCACAGGAGCTGTCGGCCATGAAACATGGCACATCGAAGGTGTCGTAGATGTGGAGTACGACCCAGACTACAGAACGAGAAAACTTTTCCTTATACCTCCATATAAACCAACAGCCACACTTCAAGAAGAAGCCTTCGACAGAAGGACTGTAACGAAAGGAGACGTTAGTTACCACATCACATGGTGGGTACATCCTTCTATGATGAGTCATGGGGACAGAACGTTTGGTCATGTCTTGGTGAAAAATAGGAATTCGAATATCCCAGACAGAAGCTACCCAATCTTCTACGAGGTGACCAAGGTTGGCCACCTCCTCTTACGTCTCACCAGCAAAACCTTTCTCGAAAATGGTATCGTGATCGTGTTGGAGGAAACCTACACAAGAACGACATACCATCTCCCTGTGAGTATCGTCCAGAGGACTTTGGACCCACTCGAGAAAGTACTTGAGGAAATCAGGCTTGAAAAGCAATAACCCCGGAGGGTGTGCCATTGGCACACCCTCCTTTCGTATTGCTGTAACTACCTATTTTGCCATTCAGCTTCTTGTCGCACTAAATACTTCTCTGCTGGGTGAGTTTCGGCGAGAATCATCTTTACAGCTCTTTCCATACGAATGCTTTGTGACCCCTTAAAATAAATGACATCCCCTGGCTCAATCATACTCACAAGCTCTTTTCCTGCCTCAATTGAGTTGTCGCACTGTATGATGTTGTTGTCGTTCATCTTCGCGTCAAGAGCGCCTTCTGCCGTAATGCGCGAGCGAATACCGACAGTGAATAGTCTGTGCACAGATTCTCCAGCTAACTTACCGATACGGTAATGCTCATCTCTTGTGTGCTCACCAAGCTCCATCATATCTCCAAGCACAGCGATTTTACGCCCATTTGTTTCAACTGAAGAGAGGGTCTTTAGCCCATGCTCTGCAGCTTTGGGTGAGGCGTTGTACGTATCGTCAATAATAAGCGAGCCATTCATCCCAGGCAGCAGTCTCATTCTTCCTTTTGGTCTATCTGCATCACATAGTGACTGGAGAGCGGTAGGAATAGGAATCTTAAACTCCAGAGCAATAGCAAGCGCAGGGAGTGCGCAGTATACCGGTGACTTACCAACAACTTCAGGTAAGACTAGTTCATAGGCCTCGTTGTGTATTTCTACTTTTGCTTTTGTTCCGGAGGCTGGGCTACCGTAGAGACTAATCTCAGAAGCTCTAACATCAGCTGTCTGTTCTATACCAATACTGACTTTCCTTGCTTCTGTCTTGTGCACAAGCGTCGTCTTTGAATCATGATCATCTGCGTTCCAAATGTACAACCCGTTCTTCTTAAGCGCAGACACTAAGTACCCTTTCTCCTCTACAACCGCATCTCTGTCTTTAAAAAACTCTACGTGCACTGGAACTTTACCGAACTGAGTTACAACGGCGATATCCGGTTTGACCCAGGAAGTAATACTTTTGATATCCCCTGGTCTATCTGCGCCAATCTCTAAAGCAAGATGCGTTGGATACTCCTTACCAAAAGCGACGAAGAGCCCTCTGATTATCACTACCAGCCATTTAAAGGGATTGTTCCAAGCAGATTTCTCACCCAAGATAGTGAGCGGGACACCAAACTCACTGTTCATACTCTTCTCACTGCGGCGAATGTGATAATGATCCTTGAGCACCGCATAAATCGCATCCTTAGTACTAGTCTTGCCGAGATTCCCAGTGACACCAATGATGAATGGCTTGTGACGCTTGAGCACCAGCTTTGCTTCCCAAGTAAGAATAGAAATGATGAGTGGTTTGATGAGGTCTTTCATGAATTAGTTGGCTGTTACTGGTTTGTAGTTACTAGTTTAGCACAAACTATTTTAGCTCAATCGCAAGAATTCCATACTGTTGTAACTTTACTTGATACCCAGGGAAGGAGTGGTACATGGCAATTACTTCTTCCCTAGTTTTAAGTTTGGGGTTAATTAATTCGGTCGCGCTTTGTGTTACCAGTTACTAATTACTATTAACTAATTACGTAAATATTTGTATTCCTCACAATCACACTTCTTAACCTTCTTCCCTTTTCCACACGGACATGGATCGTTGCGACCAGCCTTTAGCTTACCGTCTGATAATGTAGTGCTCTTGTCTGCACCTGGTGCCTCTGGAATTACCTGAACGAAATCAGTCTGTGCTCGTGTCTGCTGTGAAGCGAAGAACCCGTCAATATTTTCAATGAAAGAAGCAAGTTCGTTCTTCAGCGTGATTTCGAGTGACTTGAACGCACGGAGACCTTCCTTCTTATATTCTACGAGAGGATCACGCTGACCATAGGCTCTTAAGTTAACTGAACTTCGGAGATGCTCCATCTGGTCGAGATGTTCCATCCAAAGCGTATCAATAACCTGTAGCATCATGATGCGGAAAATATGGTGCACTGCCTCTTTACTATACTTCTCTTCCTTTTCTTTTATGAGCGATTCGATTTCTGGTTTAAGTGCTATAAGATCAGCAAACACCTCGCTTACAATTCCCTCATCGCCAAAGAGAATTCTCCTGCGCTTGTTATAAATACTAGTACGCTGCTGGTTAAGGACATCGTCATACTGAAGTGTATGCTTACGAGTATCAAAGTGAAAACCTTCTATCTTCTCCTGAGCACCTTCAAGTGCGCGAGAGACCAGTCGTGACTCGATAGGCTCATTCTCTGGGATCCCAAAACGCCCCATCATATTCTTAATGTTCTCTGAACCAAACACACGCATGAGATCATCCTCAAGAGATACAAAGAATTGTGTCTCACCCTTATCGCCCTGACGACCTGAGCGACCACGTAACTGGTTGTCAATTCTGCGCGCCTCGTGACGCTCTGTACCTATAACGAAGAGCCCGCCAAGAGTAATAATCTCTTCTTTTTCTGCTTCTGTTGCGTTTGGTCCTCCAAGTTTGATGTCTACCCCACGACCTGCCATGTTAGTTGCGATAGTTACAGCGCCACGCTTACCAGCAGCAGCAATAATCTCACCTTCCTTCTCATGGTTCTTTGCATTAAGCACCGAGTGGGGAACACCCTCACGCTCTAGATACTTTGAAATAGCTTCATTCTTTTCGATAGAGATAGTTCCAATGAGGACTGGCTGACCCTTTTCATGAAGCTCTTTTACCTTTTTCGCCAGTGCTTGCCACTTCCCTTTTTCTGTCTGGAAAATAAGGTCTGAGTGATCCGTACGATTAATAGGGTTGTGTGTGGGAACTGGGGTTACAACTAGTCCGTACACTTTATAAAACTCTTCCTTAGACGTCTCTGCTGTTCCTGTCATTCCTGATAGCTTTTCATAAAAACGGAAATAGTTCTGAAAAGTAATTGAGGCGAGGGTTCTAGACTCTTGTTCAATCTTTACGCCTTCCTTAGCCTCAACTGCCTGGTGTAAACCATCTGACCAACGACGCCCGGGCTGCATACGTCCTGTGAACTCATCCACTATAACGACACCTCCGTCACGTACTACATACTCTCGTTCCGGAACGAAAAGTGCCTCTGCTCTTACTGCTGTCTCTAGGTGGTGCACATATTTCATGCCTTCTACTGAATAGATATTGGAGATACCCAGCATCTCCTCTGCCTTGTTGATACCGGATTCAGTCAGACTGATAGCGCGCTGCTTTTCGTCTACTGTATAGTCTTCATCTTTAATAAGCGTTCTTGCGATCTTAGCAAAGGTGACATACATCTCACTTGATTCTTGTGCTGGCGCAGAAATAATAAGTGGGGTTCGCGCCTCATCAATCAAGATAGAGTCTATTTCATCCACTATTGCATAGTGATGGGCTCTTTGTGTCAGTTGCTCTTTGTTATAGCCAATATTATCTCTGAGGTAGTCGAAACCAAACTCATTATTGGTACCATAAGTAATATCTGCCAAGTATGCCTCCTGACGAGTACATGGTTTTAGGTAGTCGTAGACGATCTTGTACGAGCCGACATCATCACGCTCCTTATCATCTTCCTTCTGATCCTTGTCTTCTATTTGAGTACTATCATAGAGGTAGGAAGACTGGTGATTAATAACCGACACAGAGAGTCCTAGGGCGTCAAAGACTTGCCCCATCCAGACAGCATCACGACGTGAGAGGTAATCATTCACTGTAACAACATGCACGCCGCGGCCGGAAAGAGCGTTTAAGTATGCAGGGAGTGTAGCTACGAGAGTTTTACCTTCCCCTGTTCTCATCTCAGAAATATTCCCTTCATGTAGAAGAATACCTCCGATTACTTGCACACGGTAATGCATCATGTGAAGCGTGCGACGCGAAGACTCACGCACAAGAGCAAAGGCAAGAGGAAGAGCTTCATGTAAAACTTTTCTTTCTTCGTGTTTCAGCTCTTCGCCAGTTTTACCTTCGAGCTTATCCATCACCTCTTTCTTAAGTGCGATACCTCTTTCTTTTAACGCTTCGTCTGAAAGTGCTTTTAGCTCTTCCTCGTAGGCAAAAACTTTATCTACTAAAGGGAGCAGCTTTTTAATGGTCTTTTTGGACTCATCTGGGAAAAACTTTTCTAAAAATGGTATTCCAAGTGACATAATCAAGCAATTATAGCACAAAAAGGGTTACTTTTACAGTGCAAACATAGCTAAAAAGAATAAGACAGTTCGCTTTTCTATATACTCCACTATTTAGTAATTAGAAACAAAAACACCCCATGGGAGTGGGGTGTTTTTGCGACTCACGTGACTATGCACGCTTTGCTGTCTTCTTTGCGGCTTTCTTCTTTGGAGCAGCCTTCTTTGCAACCTTCTTAGTTGCCTTCTTTGCTACTTTCTTTACCGCTTTCTTCTTTGCTGCCATAAAATTTTTTTTATTATGCAAATCAGAGAGTTCTAATAAATTTTGATCACGACCGATGATCAGTACTCTCTACACATAAGTATGTCACTCATACATATACACACAAGTGATATTAAATATTTTTCTGTGGATAACTCAACAAAAAAATTTTGACTATAGAATATAGTTTATGCAAATGCGAAGAAGTCGCATTAATAGCCTTTAGCCTGTAGTTAGTAGGCTGTAGCTTAAATACTAAAAGCGGCACCTTTTGGTGCCGCTTTTAGCTACGACCTACACGCTACTGGCTAACTACTGCTCCCATTGCTCCATAGCTATGCTGTTTAGCTGTACAGTTGCAGCCGTACGGTGCAATATGTTCTTTAACAAATTCTTCCCCATAGTCATAAACAATCTCCTCCCCTTCTTTGATATTCTTAATCGCCTGAATAAAAACTCTCCCTCGTTTGATTTCACTTTCTGCGTTCGCAGCTTCTTCACAGGCGTGGTTACAGTAACGAGCGATATTCCATCTTGGTGTTCCGTCTATTGTCTTGTTACGAGATACCTCGAAGAGGTACTGACTCGTTGCTTTTTTGTCAGCTTGTTCTTTATTAAGAATCTCGCCGATATACTCGATGATTAGTTCCCCCTTCTTAATGTCTTCGCCTGCGAAGAGCCCAAGGCCGGCTAGCCCGCGCTTCGCCTTCACCTTTTTGAAATGATGGTCTGGGAGCTTTTCTTTCACTTCTTTAGTGGTAGTCTTTTTAGCGACTGATTTCGAGACCTTTTTTGTAATTTTTTTCTCAACTTCTTTTGAGAGCTTGCCGCCTTTCTTTAAGATTTTTGATTGTTTATCTAACATAATGACTGTAAGGATACTATATATACGAATACCTCAGCAACAGAATATAAATATGGTAGGATATCTTTATATGAAACAAGTACCTGCGAAACTATTACAACCATATAACGCAACTGAAGTAGAGCCTAATTTATATAAAGCCTGGGAAGATTCTGGGTACTTTAATCCGGATAATCTCACATCAGCTACAAAAGATCCATTTACCATCATTCTCCCTCCACCGAATGTGACTGGGACCCTCCACACAGGACATGCCATCATGCTCGCGATTCAGGATACCCTTGTGCGATTTAAAAGAATGCAAGGACACAAGGCACTATGGCTACCCGGAACTGACCATGCTGCTATCGCCACTCAGTCAGTAGTAGAAAAAAAGATACAGAAGGAAGAGGGTAAGTCTCGTCACGATCTAGGGCGTGAAGAGATGCTTAAACGCATTAATGCCTTTGCACTTGAATCTCAGAGCACAATACTGTCGCAATTTAAATCTATGGGGGCTTCCCTTGACTGGTCTCGCCTTGCGTTCACACTCGATGAAACAAGGAACAAAGCAGTAAACACGATGTTCAAAAAAATGTATGACGACGGCCTCATCTATCAAGGCCACAGAATTGTAAACTGGGACCCAAAAGGTCAGACCACTATTTCGGATGATGAGCTCGTCTACGTAGAGGAGAAGACAAAGTTCTATTATTTCAAGTACGGGCCTTTCGTGATTGGTACCGCACGTCCCGAAACGAAGTTCGGTGATAAGTATGTCGTTATGCATCCAAATGATGAACGATATAAGGAATACACCCACGGACAAAAGCTCACCGTTGAGTGGATTAATGGGCCCACTCAAGCAACAATCATTAAAGATGAATCTGTTGATCCAGAATTCGGAACTGGTGTGATGACTATTACTCCATGGCACTCGATAGTAGATTTTGAACTCGCACAGAAATATAATCTCGAATACGAACAGATTATTGATAAGTACGGGAAGCTGCTTCCTGTTGCTGGCGAGGAATTTGCTGGGATGAAAATAAAAGAAGCGAGAGAAAAGATTGTTGAAAAATTAGATGCAAAAGGACTAGTACAAAAAGTAGAAGACTACACGCATAACATTTCTACCGCAGAGAGGACTGGCGGGATTATTGAACCACAAATCATGAAGCAATGGTTCATTGCTGTTAATAAAGAGTTTAACCACTTTGGGGAAGCTACGACGCTTAAGCAACTAATGCGTAAGGCTGTAGAGAGTAAGCAGGCCTCAATCCTTCCTGACCGTTTTGAGAAAGTATACTTCCATTGGATAGACAACCTTAGGGATTGGTGTATATCACGTCAAATATGGTACGGTCACCGTGTTCCTGTGTGGTACAAGGACGGGGAAATTATTTCTGTAGGGATAGCTCCTTCTGACACAAATGGAGTAACACAAGACGAAGATACACTCGACACCTGGTTTTCATCAGGCATGTGGACATTCTCGACTCTTGGTTGGCCTGAGTCTACGCCAGATCTTAAAACATTTCACCCAACAGCTCTACTTGAAACAGGCCACGATATTCTCTTCTTCTGGGTGGCTAGAATGATTCTCTTCTCAACATACGCTCTTAATCAGCCTCCTTTCACACATGTATACCTACATGGTCTTGTTCGTGATGCACAAGGACGCAAGATGAGCAAGTCTATTGGCAATGTTCTCGACCCTCGCGACCTCTCAGCAAAATACGGGACGGACGCTCTTCGTATGTCACTCATGGTTGCGAATGGCCCGGGGAATGACCTAAAGCTTGGTGAAGACAAAGTAAAAGCGTACAAACTTTTTGCGAATAAAATATGGAACGCAACCAGGTTCGTGCTCGAAAAAACTGCGGATTACGAAGACGTAGACACAGCTCTCACGAAGGAAGACCAGGAGCTTTATGATGGCTGGCAAACTGTAAAAGCTGATATAACTTTTGACCTAGAAAACTACCGCCTTCATCTCGCCTCAGAAAAGATATATGACTATTTCTGGAAGACATTTTGCGATAGCATCATAGAAACTAGAAAAATCAGAATTATGGAAGATAGAGACAAACTAAGTGCTCAAAAGCTACTCATTACTCTCCTCCGAGAACAAATGATCGTGCTTCACCCGTTCATGCCCTTCATCACTGAAGAAATCTGGAAAGATATCAAGGGAGAGGGTGACGATATGCTACTGGTGACAAAGTGGTAATAAGTAAATAGTAGTTAGCAAACAGCAGGACTTTTGATTTACCATTAACCTTAACTAGTTTCCCTATTTGCCTTTTGCTGACTACTTTCTGCTGAAACTATTATCTGTGGATTACTTTCGTTCTATTGACTAAAAGACCTATATACTACGTGTATACACACCTAGCCCCATTTTATTTATGCTTAAAGAGAAGAAATCATTTTTTGAGCGCCTCGCAGGCTCAATCTCGGTTGAAGATGAAGATGATCAAATAGACTTCACACCAGAAAGAGACGAACCAGAAGAGGAGGAAGTTCCAATAAAACATGTTGGGACTAAAAGCGTAGCACCTCAAGCTGCGCCAGCAAGGGCTAGAATTCATCATACAGTCGAAGACGAACACCATGAAGAGGAAGCTGAGATGGAAGAAGGGGAACTTTCTGTTGATGTTTATCAGACTCAGAATGAAATTATCATTGAGGCAATGGTTGCTGGGGTGAAGCCTGAAGACCTCCACATCTCTATCACACGCGACATGGTGACTGTAAGAGGAAGACGTGATGGTAATACTTCTGTTACTCATGATGATTACTTTTATAAGGAACTCTATTGGGGAACATTCACTAGAACTATCCTCCTCCCTCACGAAGTAGTTATCGAGGACGCAGAGGCCGTAGAAAAGCACGGCCTGCTCATAGTCAGACTACCGAAGGTAGACAAGGCTAGACAGACTAAATTAAAGGTAAAGAGCATCTAGAAAAAATAAAATCATCCCAAGTGGATGATTTTATTTTTTCTAAATAGACCCTCTGCTATACTCATACAAATATGAAAGAAACATGCCACGAACAACACGGAAGGTCTTTAGCAAAAGCGATAAGTTATAGAGTGGTCAGCATTATTGTAGACCTGACGTTAGTGTTCCTTATTACTAAGAGAGTTGACCTTACACTTGGGGTTGTGATAGTGAGCAATACGGCGAGTATATTTGTGTACTACTTTCATGAAAGAGCTTGGAACAGGGTACATATCGGGAGAAAGCCTAGTAAGAAGTAGAGCTTTTTAGTTGGGCGCAGCTTGGTCATCAGTTACTAGTTGCATAATATATGGACCCAGGCTCAATGAATATTCGCTATCGCTCATAAAGCGACCCAGGCACGGTCACGAGTTACTAATGGTGCTTGGACCCAGGCTCGAACTGGGGACCTATTCCTCTTCAGGGAAGCGCTCTACCAACTGAGCTATCCAAGCATATGTACTTCCAGCTAAAGCTTTTGTAACTTTAGTTGATTTATTCTATCACAAAAATAGAACCTCTTCAAAGCTTGCTTTACTGGCCACTAGTTGCTGATTTCTTAAGCCCTTCAATGAGACCGTTTAATAGCTGAGCCTCAGGGAGAGCCCCCTGAATGCCTTGCAACTGTTCAAACACTTCTTTGAATTTAGTTGAATTCTCAGAGACATACGTTATAGCTGGACGAACATAGTAATATGCTCCACCGATTGCTCCGAGGATTACCAACCAATAAAGAAGACGAAACATATTAGACACATATGTCTGGCGACGGATGGACTTGAGAATATCGTGATTCTCTTCGGTCATCTGATAAATAAGATCTAGCTTTTCTTCATTAGTGAGCTTTTTGTCTAACATGGTTATTAGTATAACATTCTTAATAGATGTTATAAGGAATTGTCCCCCGGGCAGGAATTGGTCACAAAGTTTATTTTGATTACAAAATATACAACATCGCGACCCCTATTCAATTCCTGACAAAAGTGACGCAGGTCACTTTTCCAGTGCACAAAATGCTTCGCTTATTTGTCCCCCGGGCAGGAATTGAACCCACATCAAAAGCTTAGGACGCTTCTGTTCTATCCAATTGAACTACCGGAGGTTATTTTACTAATAATACTTAGTAAAGTTTTATGAAACACGGAACTCTTAGCCACTCTAATCCGACACATTCCATGTACTAATTTATCTTCGTAACTAGACTTAACCATTTCATAGCCTACCAAATTTGACTCTGCTAGTCCAAGATATGATAACCAAAATTTAGTGAGAACATTTTTGTCTTGATTACTGTAATACCTAATACTTATTTTAATTGAAGGAAGAGGCACCCCAAGCTCAATAAGGCCTAATAAAAAAACTTTAGTAAGCTTTGGGTCACCATTAATGAGATTAAGTTCTCTTTTTGTTCCCTCTCCCCAATAAAGAGCAGATGATATTAGTATTAGGTCTCGTGAGGAGAGCTTGCCCCCCAGTAGGTCTTCTGCAACTTTCTCGGCCAGCATCTTGTGCTCCAAAGACTTAACCTTAGATGGAAACCTTCGGCTCTCAAGCTTTTTTATTCCCTGACTACTGACCACTACTCCTTCACAATACTTACTACTTGTCCCAACCCCAATCGAAAGACTTTTTGCTATTTGTTTAATAGAAAAGCCACTCTTTCTCAAAGATATGACTTGGCTCACTTTTTCTTTTGAAATTGAGGCCTTAGGCACGAGACTATTATACAGTCTCCCAAGAGACTTAACAAGTTCGATTAAATAATGCAAGAACAGGAGAAAGCTTGTTTACTTTCTTTTCCTACTCCGCTACCTCTAGTAGCTTCGCCATCATCTCTTGGTTGAACCCAACCATAACATTGTCTTCAATTTTTATAACAGGAACCCCCATCTGACCCGTCATTTCAACCATTTCTTTCCTCTTCTCCATACTTTCTGCGACGTTATAATCTACGAAAGGAATATTCTTAGATGTTAACCATTCCTTTGCCATGTGGCAAAAATGACATGTAGGTGTGCTGTAAATTTCTACCTTTTTGAGCCCTGTGTTTGATGTAGTTGTATCCATATAGAAAGAGTATATCGGAAGACACTTTAAATATCAAAGCCTCCTATTGATCACTACCAAATAATGAATTCCAGTAAACTGAAATCTTCTCCCACGCAGTCATCTTTTCTCTAACTTCACTTACTGCTTCAGACTCATCATCATAAATAACAATTACCCCCTCACCGTCCTTCACAACTGGGTAAGTAGTCCTAACATACTCTTCAAAACCTCTTTCTGTATTTATAAACTCGTTTTGCTTTCGTATCTTTTCGACCTTTACTTCTAGATCCATTCTCTCATTTTTGGTCTCATCTCTTTGGATATTTGCCTCTAACCTTTTATCGTTAAGCTCCATAATAGACCGAAGGAGAAGAACAATAAGCAAAAAAAGTGCAACCATTGTAACCCTGGAATAAAGAAGTGTGCGGACAATATGCTTTTGTTGATATTCTCTCATAGATGCGGTAGTATTGAAGGTATTCTAGCACGCTAATCTTAGCAAGTAATACTATATCTATGATATTTAATGCAAAAAATCGTAAAACCGTAGAGCGTATATGGGCTGGCATCTCACTTTTTGCCATTGCTGGCATGCTCCTCTTCTCAATAGCGGCGATTCTTTAAACCTGTTAGGAGTCTACCTCTAAGAAGTTAGGAGAATGTAAGAGCGGCGCCTGTGGCGCCGCTCTTACATTCTTTTTGAATTACAATCTGAAACCTACTATCTACAATAGAGCCCTCTTACTTCTCCCCTGGTTTCATCATGTTAAGGAATGTGTCATGTGATATATGAACCTTTCCTTCTCGTTCCATTCTATCTTTACCTCGTTTCTGCTTCTCTCGTAGCTTCATCTTTCGTGTAATGTCACCACCATATAAGTACCCTGTTACATCCTTCTTCATCGGAGCAATCGAACGTGATGCGATAATGCGCCCGTGAACATACGCTTGAATTTTCACACGGAAAAGTTCTGCCGGAAGAATCTTCTCCAATTTTTCTACAACCTCCTCTGACTCTTCTCTTGTGCGACTCTCTGGAATAACGCGAGAAAACGCAGTCACTCTTTCTTCGGCAACATATACATCAAGCCTGGTCACATTCGCATCCTTCATCTCACTTGGCACATAAACGATCGAAGCATACCCACTTGACGCTGACTTTACTTCATTAAAGAAGTTACGCATAAGCTCTCGAAGAGGCATGTGCACGGTTATCTTCACTCTATCGTGTCCCCAATCAAGAAGATCCACAACAGTTGCCTCATGTGGCTGGAATAGCTGCATAAGTGGACTCACGTAGTCATGCGGTGTAATAATCGTGAGCAGTATCCAAGGTTCACGAACAGAAAGGTAGTAGCCGTGGTCAGGAAAGTGAATTGGCGTGTACACCATCTCTACCTCGCCATTCTTTAGTGTCACTTCATAAGTGATAGATGGAGTAGTGACCACTAGCTCTTGATCAAACTCACGTCTAAGACGCTCAGTTACAATCTCTAAGTGAAGCATTCCAAGGAATCCACATCTAAATCCTCGCCCAAGGGCGCCGGACGACTCCTCTTCAAATGTAAGTGACGAATCAGAAAGCTTTAGCTTTGAGAGTGAGCTTCTGAGATCGTCGAATTCGTCTTGGGATTCTGGATAAATAGAAGCAAAGACAATCGGTACTGGTTCTGCGTAGCCAGGGAAAGCTGGAAGCGGTCTTCCATGAGTGGTAACAGTATCTCCAACGCGCGCGATACCTGGCTCTTTAATACCTGTTACGATGTAACCTATCTCACCTGCCCCGACGCTCTTAGACTCTCGTTTATCGGGTGAAAATGTACCAACCTCTCGGATAATAAACTTGTGATTTGATTGTACAAAAAAGAGCGTATCACCTGCCTTTACGGAACCATCAAGAACACGCACATAAAGAATCACCCCCATGTGGTTACTGTATTCAAAGTCAAAAATGAGAGAGCGAGACTGATTAAAAGCAACGTCACCAAACTCACTTTTAGGTGCTGGAACCCTTTGGATAATTTCCTCAATAAGTTCTTTTACACCTTCTCCTGTTTTACCAGAAACAGAAAGTATTTCATCAGGGCTACAGTTAAGAAGCTCAACAATTTCTTCTCGCACATCATCAGGTCTCGCTATTGGGCTATCAATTTTAGTCATCACAGGAATAATAGTAAGCCCAGTCTCTCTAGCCATTTCTAGAGTGGTGAGTGTCTGAGCCTGAATACCCTGTGTAGAGTCGACCAGGAGGAGCGTGCCTTCTACGGCGCGAAGTGATCGTGATACTTCGTAAGAAAAGTCGATATGCCCTGGAGTATCAATAAGATTAAGTACGTACTGCTTCCCATCTTTAGCTGTGTAATCCATTCGCACAGGGGTCATTTTAATTGTAATCCCTCGCTCACGTTCAAGTTCCATACTATCTAAGACCTGCTCCTTCATTTTGCGAGCATCTACTGTCTTAGTAACTTCAAGAAGCCTATCTGCGAGAGTAGATTTTCCGTGGTCGATATGGGCTATAATTGAAAAGTTTCGTATTTCCATAGGTCTTTCTAATACTACACGAAAATGACCATAATAACAAAAGAAGTATTATAAATTAAAGATAATTGACTACGAGAGCTTTTTCTTATTATAGAGAAAAAAGACTATTAAGAAGCTACTTATGAAAGTAACAATTATTCCATACACTAGACTTATCACGCCATGAGGAAGGGCAACGTACGCCGTAACAACCCCTAAGACGCTTGAGACGAACCCTGCAAAAAAAACACTCTTTGTGTCTTTCAAGGAGTACATGCTGACGACCAGATACCCAGTCATCATTTGCACTGGTAGTACTAGTAAAAATCCAATCAGAAAGAATCCAATCTGGCTATTTTGTGCTGTGACACCATATAAAATATAAATAACTTCGTCCTTGAGAAGATACAGTGTGAGCGACGCAAGAACTCCTATTCCCCCAAGCGCAAGAACATAGCGCCTAACAGTCTCTTTATAAAGAGCCACCTTATGCTCTACAACATCTCTTGATAGAACTGGTATACTTGCTGAAGTAACACTCTGCTGGATTATCTGTACAACTGCGTCAGTAATACGCTGTGCAAAAAGATAGCTCGATAAAACACCCGGGCCAAGCACTGTAGCAAACCCTGTAAAAATAATCACCCTTGCCTGTGTGATGATATTTAGTCCTGTACGAGGAAGTCCAAGCACAATCAGCTCTTGTATGTGGTCCCATGAAAAATGAAAAAGCACTTCTCCAATCTTTGCATTACGAAGTGAAAACATTTGTATAAGAAAAGAAACGGTTGCTCCAATGATTACTCCGTAGATAAGTCCGACTACTCCATACACTGGATAGAGGTAAAGAATACCTCCTATAATTCCAATCGAGTATGCCAGCGGCGAAACGCCAAAAAGGAGAAAGTGGTTCTTTAGCTGAGCAAAACAAGAGATGAGTGAGGTTAGTCCAAGTAAGATCGGCTGAATGAGAAGAAGGCGACTAATATCTATGAAAGTAGCGAGCTGGTTTTCGGTGAACCCAGGCACGACATATCGAGCATAATACGGCATAGTGGCGGCCAAGAATACACCAATCAGGGTAAGCCCGAATCCGATGAACAGAAAGATAGACGAGAGCTTCTTTCTTGGGTCTTCTATCTCCCCTTTCTTATCTTCAACGGTAAGAAATGGTACGACGGTAGCAGATGTCACAAACGCAAGTGAAAAGGCATACAGAAGATCTGGTATTCTAAACGCTGCGTTATAAATATCGAGAGTCTCTCCGATGCCAACGTGGGTGGCAAGTAATCTATCTCGCACAACCCCTAGCAACACCGAAAGGATACTAAAAAACGCTATTATCATTGAGTTTTTCAGAATCATATGTGAAATATAGTATAACACAAGAGAAAAAGCTCCCTTACGGGAGCTTTTTCATTTGTCTTTATCTATAAGCCGAATTCTGTTTTTGTGTAGACATGTATCTGGGATGAAGATTACTCAACACCTCAAGCGACACTCCTTGGATTGCTCCAGGCACGGTCTTGCACACACGTATGTATTTAGCCGTTTCAGCCGGACTTAACCGGATCGTTTCTGTTCGCAACACGTGGATCACTCCAGACGGGCGTTACCCGCTACGCTTCCAACGCTTACCTCTAGGAACTTGCCTAGGTGGTTGATATGTGTTCGGACTTTCCTCCCCTTACAAAAAATTATAAAGAGCGTCTACCCAATAAAGACCTAAGCACTGTACCTTACTTTGTCAAAAATGACAAGTTACTCGCCGAATTTTACTTTAGAACCAAGATATAGACCAAATTTTTCTGAAAGCCCTGCGTTAATCTCAAGTACATAATTAGCATCTACATGATTAATAAAAGCCTTAGGATAAGACTCAGGGGTTACATTTCTCTCTATCGAAACTACGACACCATTATTATTAATCCAGACAATATCAAGGGCAAAAAGCATATCTTTCATCCAAAACCCATACTTTCCAGGAGCATCAAAAATAAACAACATCCCTTCGTTATCTTTCATCTTCGTTCTTCCTGATAAACCCTGTGCTCTTGAAGACTTTGTACTCACCACCTCGGCAGTTAATGCACCTCTGGGCATCATGACTGTAATATCAGATCGCACTACTCTATCAATAACTTCTGATTCGCACACCTTTTCTACAAAACACTTGTAGCCATACATGCTAGAGAAAAAGAGGCCCACCGAAAGCAAAAGAAGCCCCGCCGTTCTTACGAAACGTCTCGGTGACCTCTTCACTTTCTTATCTTTATATTTGGACATTTATGACTGACGACCAGCACGTGAACGCTCTGATTCTGTGAGAAGCTTCTTTCTGAGACGAACTGACTTTGGTGTAACCTCTAGGTACTCATCTGCGTTCATGATTTCAAGACCTCGTTCAATAGTAATTTCCCATGCAGGAACAAGGACGATAGCCTCATCAGCTCCGGACGAACGCATGTTAGATAGCTGCTTACCTTTAGTTGGGTTTACCATCATTTCTTCTCCCTTTGATGTGTTACCAATAACCATACCTTCATATACTTCTGTCGTAGGAAGAATATAGATAACCCCACGATCCTGAAGGTTCCATAGCGAGAACGCCAGAGACTTCCCTGTTGCCATTGATGTCATAGAGCCTACCAAACGACGAGTGATTTCACCTGCATAGTTACTAAACTTAAGAAAACGAGCAGATAAAATACCGAGACCCTTAGTGTCGATAACGAATTCACCACGATAGCCGAGGAGTCCGCGAGTTGGAATCTCAGCCTTGATACGATTAATACCGTTCTTCTCAGACATGTCTGTAATCATCGCCTTTCTGCGTCCTAACTTCTCCATAACAACACCTGATGACTCAACTGGCACATCGATAACGAGCTCTTCGTACGGCTCTTCCTTAACACCATTTTCTTCACGGAAAATAACCTGAGGCTGAGACACCTGAAGTTCATACCCTTCTCGACGCATAGTCTCTAGGAGAACACCGATGTGGAGTTCACCACGACCATACACGAGATACTTGTCAGTATCAAAATCAACACGGAGACCAACGTTAATCTCAAGCTCTTTCTCTAGACGGTCACGGATCTGACGACCTGTTACGAACTTTCCTTCCTTTCCTGCAAACGGCGAATCGTTAACGAGAAAGTTAAGAGCAATAGTAGGCTCATCAATCTTAATAGCGGGCATTGGCTCCTGATCAGCGTTCTTTACGAAAGTCTCTCCAATATAAATATCAGCAAAACCAGCAATCATAACGATGTCCCCAGCTTCAGCAGTAGCTGCATCTACCTTTTCAATACCATTAAAGGTAAACATCTTAGTTATCTTCCCCTTTCTGATGTCTCCATTTGGTTTCTTAACAATGATTTCTTCTCCAACCTTTGCAACACCATCATACACACGAGCGACCGCGAGTCGCCCGAGGAAGTTATCATATGCAAGGTTAAATGCCTGCGCAACGAAAGGCTTAGTAATATCACCTGTAGCCTTTGGAACCTTCTCAAGAATAATATCGAGAAGCGGAGTGAGATCCTTCTTCTCATCAGTGAGATTCTTCATAGCAACACCTTCACGCCCAATAGCGTAAACAGTCGTAAAGTCTAACTGCTCTTCATTTGCACCAAGTTCCATAAAAAGTTCGAACACTTCATCGTGTACGCGAGTTGCGTCAGCTGCCGGCTTATCAATCTTGTTGATGACAACGATTGGTTTAATACCTAGCTCAAGAGACTTCTTTAGTACGAAACGTGTCTGCGGCATTGGCCCTTCCTGAGCGTCCACAACGAGAAGTACACAATCAATTGAACGTAAAACACGCTCTACTTCTGATCCGAAGTCCGCGTGACCTGGTGTATCAAGAATATTAATCTTTACACCCTTATAAGGAACAGAGGTGTTCTTTGCAGTAATAGTAATACCACGCTCCTTTTCCATTGGATTAGAGTCCATGGTCTGACCTTCTACACCTACTCCACACTGCTTCATGAGAGCGTCAGTAAGGGTTGTCTTTCCGTGATCCACGTGAGCGATGATAGCGATGTTACGAATTTCTTGTTGCATGATAAATAATTTTCAGTTCACAGTTTTTAGTTTTCAGTAAATAGTCACACCCTGAATATAAAAGCAGCGTAGCTCAAGGCTTTCGCCGCTTTTACCAATCGCACTATAATAACACATCTTTGAGGATTTTGCTAGTTTTTTACAAGCTAAAGATGTGGTATATTCACCGTGTCGGCAGGGCGACTCTCGCCCAGCCGACAACAGCTCTTTTTAAGAGTGGACAAGCCCAGGCGCAAGCTTCTCCACTCCAAAACAATCACCGATCCATTTTGGGTCGGTTTTTTGATTGTATATTAAACACCGCTCTACCTAGAACTGCAGTGGTCCAGAGATAAGACTTTGCTTAATTATCTGATAGTCGTTACACTAAGAGAGTTCGAACAAAGGATTGTGCGTGGCGGCACCACCTCCACTGGCGCAAAGCGGATCTCGCTAAAAGCATTCTCAATTCCTCTGCTCGAACAACTAAAGAGCTAGCCGAAATATCTCAACCAAAAGATGAGATTATCGGTTCCGGCGGTCCAACAGGGCCGCCTTTTTTATTATGATTAAAGCTAACAGCTACTTGCTAGCATTATTTCACCCCCAACTCTTTTAAGAAAGCTTTATTGCTTGGCTTACGTCCTAAGAAATTAGTGAGGAGCTTAAGTTCATCTTCTGATGACCCTTTCTCTAACACTTCACGTCGCCACTTGAGACCTACTTCTGTATTGGTGAAAACATTCTTGTTTCCTTTTGTCTTAAAGCTTTCAAATGCGTCACATGCATAGACGAGTGCCCATAGGTACGAATAGTAGCCCGCGTCATAACCAACCAAATGACCAAAGCCAGCGACAAAAAGAGGTGAAACTTTTGGTAGTGCCACATTGAAGTACATCTTGTTCATCTTTGCATACGCAGCCTCGGCATCTTTTACCTTACCTAGATGCATATCCATATCAAGCTTACCCATGATGAGCTGTCTCGTATAAAAATACGCGCTCATATGCCTCTTACTATTGATAATGCTATCAATCATCTGATTTGGCATTCGCTCTCCGGTCTTATAATTTTTTGAGAGCTTCTGTAACACTTCTTTATCCCAGACCCAGTTTTCCATAATTTGAGATGGGGTTTCTACGAAATCCCATGCAACGTTAGTCCCCGACTGAGATTGTAAACGAGCTCTAGTGAGAGTGGCATGGAGCAGGTGGCCAAATTCATGAAAAAGTGTCTCGATCTCTCTCACAGATAGGAGCGATGGGGTTTTCTTAGTAGGCGTAGTAAAGTTACAGAGTATCGCGGCAACAGGAGCGTCATACTCCTCACTCTTCCAACCCTTTTCTTTAGCGGGAGAAATATGGTCAACACAAGCATGTCCGAACTTCCCTTCTCTCGGGTAAAGATCAAGTGCAAAATAACCGATGAGCTCTCCTTTGTTTTCTTTTACTTCATCTCTAATTTCAAAAAACTGAACATCTTTATGCCAAAGCGGCATCTGGACCTGGTGTACCGAAATAGAAAAAAGTTTACTAAAAAGTGTAAACATTTCTGCTTGTACATGAGGTAGCGGGAAATAACTTTTTACTATCTCTTGATCTATATCGTAAAGTTTCTTCTCAAGTTTGCTCGCCACATAAGTAATGTCAAAGTAATTTATTTTTGGTATAGCAAGAGCCTTGGCGTGTACCTGTAATTCTTTTAGCTCCGTCTTCGCAGCTGGCGCTATCTTCTTAAGTAACTCTTCTTGAAACTCTGAAGCTACTTTACCTGATTTTGTCATACGGTTCTCTGTTACAAAATCAGCATGATGTTTATAACCAAGAATAGAAGAGATTTCATGACGAAGTTCAACAAGTTCTTTAATCACTTTCAGATTTTTCTTTCCCCCCTTCTTCAAATCCTTAATAGCAAGCTCTTCTCGCTTAGTTCGATTATTCGCTGACTCCATAAATGGCAATTTGTGTGGGTACTGGAGTGAGACTATATACTTACCATCTGTATGCTTTGGAAGAGCATCAATAAATCTATCCGGAAGGCCATCAAGTTCTTCCTTTGTGCAGAGGATATAATCCTGATAGTCATTAATATTTTTTCTAAACGCAAGAGAAAGTCCTGACGCTTTTTTAAGAAGCTGCTTTAGCCTCTTTTGTTTAGGTAGAGGAAGATCAAATCCCATACGTCGATATTCACGAATGGTCTCCTTCAGAAGTTTAATATCCTCTTTTCTTAGTTGCTTCTTCTCGTCCCTAAAGTTACCTTCGTAGTACTCGAGCATCGCTATGAAAAGCCCTCTGTCGTACTCTATATCAACAGACTTTTCTGACATGTATGTCAAAACTTCAGTTGCAGCATCACGCACTTCTTTCTTTGTTGACACAGAAGAGAGAAAACTCATCTTATCGAAGATAGAGTCAAAAATATCATCACACCTTTCGAGAGCATAGAGAGTATTTTCGTATGTTCTTTTTTCTGGGAGAATAGCTTTGATTTCAGCATACACCTTTTTCTTATGAGAGAGATATTCATCTGCTTTCTTTTTCATGAATGCAGGAGTCATTTTCACCCAAGCGAAATCTTTTGCGGTAAGTGGGAGTGTTTTCATATTTTGTCAGTCTACCATAGTTGCGCACACCTCAAAAAATTATATTCAAAAAATATTGACAAGTTGCATATTCATGTTAATGTAAAATACAACTGTTCTTAAATCATCAACTTAGAAGGGGCGACAAGTCATGGAAACTATTTCTATCCACACTGGGGAGTATGCCGGCAGCCCAGAACTGCTTAAAAATGCAATGGATATCCTTTGTGGGATTGCCTTAAGAGGGTTTGATGGTGGCCACACTGGTAACGTCCACCTGAAGAGTGTCAAAGGGGGCGAGTTTACTTTTGAAGGATCACTTTGTGTGCTTGGTGGTAGTGCCTTCAATGACAAAAAGATAGTTGTTCAAATAGAGGGCGCCCTAGACGCTCATTATCTTAACCTTGAGGTTACCTCAGGGAAAGGCCAGTCACAGGTTAAACACGGACTAACTTATAGCACACTAGGTAGTCGCCCCTTCACTCCACCGACAGATAGCACCCCAGTAGATTTATCCATTGAGGAACTTCGGGGGTGCTTCAGAAGAAATCCTAACTGACAGACCCCACATTTTAAGATACTATTATTATTTTTATCATGAACGCATAAACAACGTTTGTAATATTAATAATAATGGTATCTTTTTTTATTTTAGTACACACTACTTACTAAAAGATACCCTTATATTTAGAGCACTCTTTTCCGTGACTCCCTGTCAGCATATTAATACTCATCAGGAACTCTCCGACAATTTCCCCACCCACGAACTTAAAGTTCTTTTTAAAAAGCTTTACCCATTCCTTCTTAAGAGTATCTTTGTCTTTTGTCTCCAAGTCTTTAAGTCTTCTGTCTTGTATATCAAGCCATTTTCTAAAACCTCCGAACTCTTTTTGTATAGCTTGGATTTTCTGTGCGTTATAGATTGCTGCGTTAATCTTTAAGCGGTTACGGATAATCCCTGCGTCATTCATTAGGCGGACGAAATCTTTCTCTCCGTACTTCGCAACCTTTTTAATATCAAAATTATGATAGGCGTTTCTAAAGTTTTTTTCTTTAACAAGAATTGTGTGCCACGATAACCCCGCCTGATTAATCTCCATCACAAGACGACAAAAGAGTTCATTGTCATCATAAATGGGCACACCATAGTGAAGATTGTGATAGATCTTATCTACATCATTCTCGTCTTCTATATTACTTACATACTCACAATAAGGGTGCATGAGGGGGTACTTTACAATTTTTAAAGCTCAATCTTAATACGTCGTGACTCTCTGTCTGTACCTAAGAGTGCTACAGCTTTTACCCTATACAGTGGGCAAATGTCGTGAATACTCCTTTGACCATCACGAACCTCATCAATACTTTTTTTTATTTCAGCTACAGTGTAGGTTTTTGGGGTTGGTATGTTTAATTCGTAATTTTTTGTCGTGATATCTCCAATTCTATCAATTACTCGATAAAGCTCATCGTACGTAGTGCAACGCTGTATAGCCTGCTCTACAGGAGATAGTTCCTCCATAGAGATTCCTGGCTGCTCTGACTCTGGGCGGATTCTCATGTCCATACAAAAAGTATACACCAAAACAAGTTGGCGTAAACTGAGAGTATGTTTAACTGCTTTTGCTCACTATCATAGTCCCAAGATACGATAAAGTGCTATTCCTGCCGCAATCGTTACGTTCAGGGACTCTTTAGTGCCAAGCATCGGTATCTCAGCAATAACGTCACTAAGATCAAGTACTTCTTGTGCCATCCCCGTTACTTCAGGACCGATAATAAAGGTAATCTTTTCTTTGGCATCTACCCTCACGTCTTTATAATCGACAGATTTCTCATCTTGTTCAATCGCGATTATATAATAACCGTCGATCTTTAGTTGCTTAAGACTTTCTGTTGTTGACTCTCTGTACTCCCAAGAAACAGTCTCTTCTGCACCAAGCGCCACCTTAGCAAAGTCTTTTCTCTTCTCCCCTTTTTTATCTAGCGGTGTTGGTGTGGTCCCACAAAGAACGATGTGATTCACGCCACATGCGTTAGCAGTACGAAAAATAGAACCAACATTATAGACCGAACGAAGATTATCAAGAACGAGGACGACTTTCATAGACGTAATCCTACCACAGGACAACAAGTTTGTAGATTGTAGCTTGTAGCAGGTAGGTCATTAGGTCAAAATTCATATTCCTTTTATCTACAATCTACTTGCTACTAACTACACGCTTAGGACTATGATCTCAGCTTCCAGCCAGTCTTGAAGATATAGACACACGCAACTAGAGAAAGCGCAGTGAGGGTCCCCAAGACAGTAACACCAAGAAGAAGCGATGCCTCATGGTAGCCAGTGAGAGCATATCTCATACCATCAACGACGTAGAAGATCGGGTTAAGAAAAACAACGAAGTGCCAAGTTTCTGGGAGCATGTTGATAGAGTAGAAAGCCCCGCCTAGGAAAGTAAGTGGTGTCAGTATAAAGTTCGTAACGATACCAAACTTTTCGAAACTGTTGTCCGCCCAAATACCAGCGATGAGGCCGAGGAGGCCAAACAAGAATGATGCGAGTAAAACATACCCTAGGAGAAGAAACGGATGCTCAAGTGTATTAACCCCGAACATTACCGCCACAACTGAGAGAGCGACCATAATGGCAAGAGCCCTCACTACACCACTCACGATGAGAGAGAGAACAAGTTCAACATACGAGAGCGGCAACGTAAGAAGATCCTCAAGCGTTCTCTGGAACTTCATGAAGTATATAGAGAAGCTCGTAGCAGAGAATACAGCCATGATAAGGTTCATAGCAAACACTCCTGGGAAAACGAAGCTGAGATACGGTAACCCTTCGATTAAGTCAATCTTACTACCGAGTACGAACCCAAAAACGAATATATAAAGAACGGCGGTGAAAAAAGGAGCAATGAGAGACTGTCCGATAACGCGTTTCGTCCTACCAACCTCTCGGCGTATAAGTGTATAGAGTCCAATCCAATTACCTAAGTATGTTTTCATATGTTATGCAGAATGGCCAATTAGCTCTAAATAAACTTCCTCTAACTTCTTGCCGTTTGTTAGCTCTTTCATAGGCGCGTCTTTTATGATGGCGCCGTCTTTTATAATAGCGACACGCTCACACAGTGCCTCTACTTCTTCTAGATAGTGAGAAGTAAGCAAAATAGTCTTCCCTTCTCCATGCAGCTTGCGAAGGTATTTCCATAGTGACTGCCGTGTCTCCACATCCACCCCAGCAGTAGGCTCATCCAAGATGAGAACATCAGGACTGTGCATCATCGCTTTAGCAAGCATCGTACGACGCTTAAGACCGCCAGAGAGGAATTGAAACTTCTTGTCTCGATGAGAAGTAAGCTCAAAGAGTTCTAACAGCTCCTCTCTTCTTTTCCTCATCTCATCACCAATAATGCCAAAGAACCCGGCCTGATAGTCGAGAATTTCATCCACTGTTTGGAAGATATCGATAGTAAAGTCCTGTGGCGACACCCCAACTCGAGCTCTTGCTTCACGATACTCCTTCACCACATCATGTCCATGGACCATTACTTTCCCTGAAGTTGGAGAAGTTACACCTGTAACACAACTGATGGTTGTAGTCTTCCCTGCGCCGTTTGGTCCGAGGATGCCAATAAACTGACCTTTAGGAATATCTAAGCTAATGCCATGCAATGTTTCGCTTTTGGCGTTCCTGTACGTCTTATGCAGTTCCTGTATTGTTATTGCGTTTTTCATGTGGTTATTCATGCATCATCGGGAATCCTCCGATATAGTCCATCTTCCCTATCGAACCGCCTAAGTGACGAACAATATTGTACGCAGTGATGATGTGAAAATATGTATTCTGAACTGGATACACATTTATAAAATCACGACCGAGCACATAAGCGCCCTGCATCCAAAAAAGTGAAATCTTTCTGTCATCTGCCCCTTCAAAGTCTTGCTGTGAGAGAGTAAGGAGAAGATTCTTTGTGGTAGTAATTCTGTCTTTTAGCATAGCCAAAGTCGTTTCGCTATCTTCCATTTTGACATGCTCCTTCCCAGCGAGTAAAAATAGGTTTCTTCTGGCGTCATCCGTTGCGATACGAACTTGAGATACAAATGGGAACATGTCTGGCGCAAGTCTTGCTTCTAGAATGTCTTGCTCAGTTACATTTTTTTCTTGAACTAAGAGTTCTGCTTTTTCGACTATACGCGCAAGCGAATCCATTCCACCAATAATTGTTGTAAGAAGATAGTGGTATTGTGTCATATTTAAAATAGTTAGTATGCTAAGCATATCATATTCTAGTAGACACGACCAATTTAGTTTTCATGATAAAGAGTAGTGCGCATACCAAGCGGACTCGCACTGTCATTTCTATACTTCTTGGAGAGAGTAAGCTGGTAAAAACCAAAGATAGCCGTGACAATAGTCGACCAGAACTTATACGACACCCAAACGTCGTTACTATACATTCGCCAAGTAATTTCGTTGAGGATTGTTAGGAGAAGAAAGAATACCCCCCACCTAACAGAAAGAATAAACCAGCCCCTCTCCTCTATATCAAAGAGAGTGATGAATAATGGTTTTAACATTGCTTTCTTAAAAAGTGCACCACCGAGCAAAAATACAGCGAAGAATCCATTATAAAAAGTATCCTTTATCATAAAAAGTTCAGGATTGCGGAAAAAGAGCGTTATGATTCCAAAGAGAAGAACAGATGCCCCAGCAATGAGTGGGAACCATGCGATTCTTTTTTCTAGAATATACGAGACGAGAAGTGCAATCGCAGTGGAAGCGGTAAAGATTGCAGTTGATATAAGGAACCCTCTATCTTCGCTACCGAGAAATGACAGCGCGAGAAAGAATAACGCTATAGGGCCAAACTCTATCGACCATGCAAGTAGGGTTACCTTATGTTTTTTTAACATCTACTGATAATAGCACGCCAACTCTAGCTTGCGTGCGTTATACTTATTACTATGAAAAAAATAGTAAAAATCATCATTGAATCTTCTCCAGTTATACTGATGGTGCTTCTCATCCCACTTATTGCTAACGACTACTACCTGGCAGCGACGTACATAGCGATAACTGTTATCTCTTTTTTGATTAAACGAGAAAGAAATGACGTTTTCATATTCTTCTTCGGTCTAATTGTGATGACCACCTCTGAAACATTTTTCCTGATGACTGGAGTAGAGACGTTTAGCAGGAATACGCTTTTCGGAATTATGCCAATCTGGTTACCTCTTCTTTGGGCTTACGGTTTTGTGGCAATCAAACGCGGTGTGAGAATACTCGAGAGCTAGTTAACGATCACATTGCCTGACGGCATAAACAAAACCCC
>JACCDG010976896.1_pt1 | contig 32644 bp, 46 predicted proteins | sample 7442471 | NCBI WGS metagenome assembly JACCDG01 (sample SAMN15323444, study PRJNA562643) | freshwater metagenome | isolation source: river surface water | place: USA:Blue River Watershed | collected 2017-08-17 | reverse complement strand
GCATCCAAAAATGCATCCAAAAATGCATCCAAAAATGCACTCTGTACATCCCACCTATAAAAACATATAACACGACCACCATCTTTCATTTTGTCAAAAAGCGGATATATCCAATCTACAAATGGGGCATCGTCGTTTAAAATCTTTGGCTTCCATTTTTTCTTATCAGTCCTCCTGGAGGACTGATAAGAAATCCCATAAGGGGGGTCTGTGATACAGCAATCAACCGATCCATTAGTTAGCTGTTCAATCAGAACCATGCAGTCACCTTTATAAATGCCATGCTCCATTTTGGAAAGTATTGTTTAGTCAAAAGAAAAGGGGGCGAAATGCTCGTTCACATCTCTAACCCCCTGCCGTATATTCTCATGAAAGCTGTGCCTTGTTTAAAAAACCGGGCGGCGCATCTCAATCCTTGCCGCCCGGCGATTCACACTTAAAACGAATTTACGTTACTTTCCAGCTACGCTTCACTTACTTACACCTATAAACCGTTCTTTCTTACTTCCTTTTTAAAAGCGGGTCTGATACGTTTACCAGACCCGAATCCCGCATTTGTTTGAAAAATACTACCGAGAAACTAAACCATGCTAATCGTTACACCCTTTTGTCTGGCAGCTTCTAAAATGGCACTCCGCACAAAATCAGACTCGCTGCCAAACTCTTTTTTTAAAAACTCCTTTGCGTCGTTCGTCGTGCGGACTTGTATCCATGCAGTCCGCTTCTTTCTTTTTCTTTCCATGCCCACAAAGGTATATACATCGTATTGACATTTGCAAGGGTTTTACTAAAAAAAATAAAAAAAATATTTTTCGCCTCATCACTTGCAAATGTCAATACATTACACATATCTTTGTCCCTGTCAACAACCTTAAACGACATGGACACCGAATTTACATTTCAATTCCACGACGAAGTTTTTACCAGCCACCCATACGGCGTAGAAATCACATACGAAGTAACCGCCCAGGCTGTTGCTAATTACGATTATTGCCCGCTTGCCCAGATGGATGTGTTCACCGGCATGGACTTCGACATCCTGGAGATTAAGTACATGGGGCAATCGCTCCCTGTACACATGCCGAATGAGCGCATGTTTAACCGTTGGATTGAGCGCGTAAAGGACAAAGCCCGCGACGTTTATAGTGCGCGGCTTGGTCGTGGTTTTATTGGCCTGAAAGTAGCCGTTCACAGCGTTAAAACTGAAATTTGGTAATCATGGGAAACGATAAAACCACCGCCAAACGCCCGCTTATCCGGGCAAAGCGTGTCATGGAATTGATACGTGAACGCGACGATCAGCCCTGGGACGGCGAAGACGAACGCCCGGAGCAGTTTATACCGTGGGATGGCAAACGCCCCGCCGAATGGGAGCAAACGCCGGACGACCGCAAACAATGATTTTTTCACCACTTAAATATTTCAACAAATGGACTTTCAATTTGAGAAACCCACCGCAGAAGACGCCCCAAAAACCATCAGTAAACCCTGGGCTGTTAAACTGGAATACCGATCAGGCAAAACCCCTGAAGCGTATGCCGACCAGGCAACGCCTGAAAAGGCAAAAGCCGGGTTCACCTTCTACCGTTCCGAAACCGCAGAAAAGGGCTATTTACCCCCGTTCAAATGCGCCCTGCTTGGTGTTTACTCCGGTGTGTCCGGAGCCGTTCCAAATGGTACGCGGTTTGACAACTATTGGTCAAACTTCGTAAAGGACACCCGTACAGATACGATCCGTGTACAACTTGGAAGCGGTGAAAACTCCGTGACTGTTGCTGAAGGTCTTTACAATAGTTTCAAAGCTGACCTTCCCACAGGTGTTACTTACACAAAGTATGCTGTTGTGTACATCTTTGAAACACGTGAGGTTGCCGCGCTTGAAATTTCTGCGTCATTTGAAACGGCTCTGAAAGAATCTATTGGCGCTGAAATGAATCGCAAGCCGGAACAAGTGAACCTGTTTAACCTTTTCGAGCTGTCAACCCGCTTTTGGGGCTTTGGCTTTGATGGGCAGTTTACCGAACGCCAAAAGGATGGAAAACCGTACGAAGGCAAAGGCGATATGTTCTACTACCCAGTGTTGACTTGCGGCATTGTTACCGCTGAAAAGTTCCACCAACTGCCTGAACTCGCAGCGCAGGCCGGAGCCTACATTGACGCTTACCAGTTGCGTTTGAAAAGTGGATCACCAAAGGCCCAGCCACTACATGATCCAAACGCGACAACTGCACGGATAGTTACTACAGAACAAGCAACTACCATTATTCAAACTGCCGGATTTGTTGCAGATCAAACGTTCCCAACAAACGACATCACGTCACACAATGAAGTTGGAGGCGACGATTTACCTTTCTAACATAACCACCGTTAACCAAGCCCCCGCTCTGAAATACTGGCGGGGGTAAAAATTAAGCACAATGGTAGTTACAGACAATAAAATTACGGTAACTTTTGACATGATGCAACGGGCAAATATGGTAAGATTCAATCTTCTTGGCGTTCCTGTTGATCCTGACAACCCAAAAAAGGGGTTGCGCTGGGTGTCTATTTCAGACATTACAGATGAAGACTTTGATAAGATTGAGCAATATTTTTTGAACAAGCAAAAAGAGGAAAAGTGACAACCGCCGCCTACATATCACAGTACAACCTAACCCCGGCAACCGCTCAAAAGAGGTGGACAAGGGCTAAAGCTGCCGGTCTTATTGATCGCGGGTTTAGCCTTCAGCAAGTGCCAACGCCTGCGGAGGTTGCCGCCGTTTTTGAAAAGTCAGCACCAGCGCGGACATCTGAAAAGACAGTGGACACACAGACACCAGTGCAGACAGCGCCAAAGGCAAAGGTTGTCCGCATTGAAAACGCGCGGACGCGGATACAAAGCGCCGTCCTTGTTTGCATCATGTCTGTCTGCGCGGCTGTGTCCTTGTCCAATATGTACGACGTGTCTGTGCAAATCAAGGACAACCGTTTTGACGCGGCGCTGATAACCGTGCTGTTTTCAGGCGCTCCGTTTGGACTTCTTTACGCGGGTGTATCCGGTTGGTCTGGCTGGATTGTTTCAGGCATCAGTATTGCCTACGAGGTGTTCTGTAACGCATCAGGAATATACCGCGGCCTGGCAGGATTGGGCGGCGGATCACCTTACGAGGTTTGGAAGCCTGGCGGCTTTGTGGATACGGTGTCACGGGTTACGACTTTGGAGGCCCGGCCTTGTGCTTTGGGCATCAGTGTTGGAATGGCCGCTATTGTCGCGGCCGTATTTGTAACGTGTTTAATTGAATTGAAAAAATGATAATTTGCTTCACCTTGCTTGCCATCGCTGTGTTTGCAGCGAAGCAGGCAGAAAAAAACGCTTAAACGATGTACGTTATTAGAGATGAATCACAAGAAGGGATGGATACTCCTTGCATTAGCATGGTTCCGATATTGGTTCAGTGGCAAATAACAAGATGCAACATCAAAAACTGCAACAAACAACCAACAACTATTGTATCAGGAATTAAAGATGTCCCTGTTTTTGGTCTTTGCGAAAGTCACTATTCAGAGTTTACAAAAGAGGACAAATCGGTTAAAATTACATTAGAATTTTAGCACCATGTTTAACCTCCTCCGCTCCATATTCACCCCCCGCCAGGCTCCTACATTCCAGGAGCTTGCGGCCGGAACCTGCGCCCTGCCAACGCCAAAGGTTGCTGTGAAGGTTCCGAAGGCTCCAGAAACGCCGGATGTGTATATAATAAACAAGGATACTGCAACGTTCGGCTTTAATAAAACAACGGCCTCTTTTCAGGCTGACGGCGCGGTTCCAGAGCTCACTGAATACGATGTGGAGTTACTTATTGAGCGCGGTTATTGGGGAAAGGATAAAGTACAGTCACAGAACATCAAGTGCAAAAAGATGTGGGTAAGTGGAGACGAACAAAAGGAAGCCGGCATTGCGCTTGGACTTTCCCCATCATGGGTGGAAAAGCGTTATGGGACGTTTGCGGCTGCATTACAAATTGAAAAACAAAATCAACAATAATGAAAAAGAACGTGCAAAAATCCGGTCAAAAGTTTAAGCACTATGGCAGAGTGCTTACCGCTAAATCATTTTTCGGCCCGGATGGGATTCCGTATCAAACCGCTGAAGAGGCGCGGAAAGCTCACCCGAAAAAAATGATATGTGTTGGCAATGAGGAATACGACGGGGCCACCAATTTGGCAAAATCATTCTTGATTGAGTAAGTATAGCCAACTCGTTGCAAAAAAAACTTCCAATCTGATTTACAATGAGTTACGAAAAAGAACTTGAAAAAAAGCCAATGGAAGGCTTTGGAAATAACATCAACTTTCCCCCGATTGCCATTGCATTTGGCATCCTTGCCGGGCTTGCCGCTTTTGGGATAGTCAAGCCAATCGTTGCCATGTGCCTGTTTGTTTGCGTTTGGGTGTTCGTCCGGCATCAGGAAAAAGAGGCAGAACTGAAAGAAGCCAGAAGCCGGGCGGCGGCGTATGCGAATGTAAAAGCTCCGCAGGTCATTGGATCGGAAAATCCTGAAGAAGATATTTACATGGTCGCAAAAAAGGCCGAACTTTGGAAGGAAAAACTAAAGCTATCCGGCAACCCCTATGCCGACAAAATTCCGATCATTGAGTTTCCTTACACGCCCATGCTTTACGCCACAGATCAACTTTCATGGTCTTGGGATATGTACCGCCGTGAACTCGCAGAACGCCAACACCGGGCCAACCTGGAGTGGTATGATGGGAAATGCCCCAATGAATTAAAGGCGCTGTTTGCAAGCGCCGTGCTTCCACCTGTTAAACAACCTGAACAATGAAAGAACAACAAACTAAATACCCGTGGCACTTAGCGCCTGACTGGGCAATGTGGGCGGCTACGGATGAGGATGGGGTTGCTGCATTTTTTGAATTAGAGCCATTTATGTGTGAAACTGTCCGGATCTGGCTTTGGGCTGGGTGTTCAAAATGGGTATTGACAGACAGCGATATAGAATCCAGTGCCGACTGGCGCAACTCACTTGAAAAACGCCCCGGCACATGACCCCCTCCGACCTCTACTTTGTCTGTTGTCTGCTTGGCTTCTTTACCTGGATGTCCGCGCCACTGTCTGAACTCCGGACACCTAAAGCGCGGACATCCGCCAAGAGGAAGCAGACAAAGCAGGTTGCAGCGCGGACAAAGAAACCAAAGACAAAGCGGACAAAAGTCAAAAAACAAAAGCGGCACAAAGCGCCCGATTGGACAACAGATGATCAAATCCGGTACGATATGTACCTTTACAAAAGAAACGGAATCACATAAATATGGCAAACTGCATAGACATCCAAAGTCCAATAACACAGTGCGCGACAAACTCATCACTTGGGCCTATCAACATGGTTGAGATTGACGAAGCAAACGAACTGGTTTATGTTTGGTATAAAAAAAGCCCTGTGAAGCGACTGTATGGTACACTTATGAATCACAAAAAAACTGAATTCGATAGCGGATATGAGCTAATGGTTTTTGTGGCGCTGATTTCAGAAAATAAACATGTAAACGGCCAAAAGGCGGTGATTAAAGGATTTTTTCACCACAACGACGTGAGCGAAAACGCAACGTCGCAAACAATTTTAGAGTGACAGTTACACATTTTAAATAACAAATAGCCGTGAAACATGGAACAGTGGATCGTACCAATGAATGAGAAAGAACAAGCCGCCTTAACCAAAGGCCTGGAATCAGAACTTGCCCGGTATTACGCCGACCGCGATAAGCCCGCGCCGTACGTTGCCCCGCCTGCCGTGGTGCAAAAGCCTGTTGACCTGAAACCCATCGCGGTTACATCGGCAAAAGTTGGAGTGCTGGCAGTAGCATTGACCGCCGCCGGATCTGTATGCTATGCCGTCGCGTCAGGTGTTGCCGCGTTCGCTGCTGCCTATGCAGTGGAAATTGGCGCTGTGGCCGCTGTTGTCGTGGTAGCTGCCTTAGTGGTTAGCGGGCTGTCGGATAGTGGCACACCGGGCGAATCTACAAGCACAGGGGCAAAACAGGAAGCAAAACAAACAACCATAAACATCCACGTGAACGCCGCGGGCGGGAATGTGGAGGTGAATAAGTAATGAAAATCAAAGTATGCACCTGCAAACATTGCCGGGCGGCAAAGAGCAGGGAGAACCGGAATACAAAGAAGCGAATCAAACGCTACCTGAACCGCCTAAGACGCCGGGACACTGACAATGTGTTAAACTGGTATTGGGCTTAAAAAATTGAAACAATGAATCCTCAAGACTACATCAAGATTGTGCTTTGTATAGCGATTTTCTTCTTTATCATCTTTTTCCAAATACCAAACACAAAGCGGCAAATGGAATTACTTGAAAGGCAGAAGGCAATTTACGAGGCACAAAATAGAGCATGGGTAAGAGATAGCATGCGCAAGGCGCATGAAATACAAATGCTTGACAGTGCTTTGTCACGGATTAAAGCAAAAAAACAGAATTGAAAAAATGGAAAAGCTCATTGGCAAAGGCTTAACAGAGCCGCCGCAAGACCCGGTATTTTCGCCTGGTTGGATTACACAGGTTTTCAGCGTAAACGAAAAGCTGCCAGATGTTGAATGTGGTAGTTATCTTGTTTATACGCCAACCGAATTCCCCAAAAATAGCCGTTGGCTTGTCGCTGAATATTACGACGATGTAAAAGGCTTTTACAGTGAAGCATGTGAGTATTTTTTGCACAATGTAACCCACTGGTGTGAACTTCCGAAAGAGCCTCAATAAACCAACCGCCAGGCCCGCAGAATTTCCGGGGGCTGATCTCCCCGCCACTCTTTGCGCGTGTTTCGCTTATCCGGACATACCGAAACTTCCGGGCGGTTTTCACTTTTAAAACATTTGAACATGGAAAATGTCGTTTTTACACAATTATCAATCAAAGAGGTAAGACAGTTGATTCAAGACGAATTACATGCTTTTTTTAGAGACAAAAGAAATATTGATGCTTTTGCGCGGGTTATAAGTCGGATGGCAGACGGCAAAGACAATACTCCAATAGAAGAACTTGATATGTCTGTAACCCTTTACAATGGACTAAAGGGGCGAAACATCAAAACACTTGGAGAAATGAAAGCGTTAGACTGGAGAACCTTTAAGCGAATAAAAGGCGTTGGGATCAAGTCTTGGGATGAGATGAACGACATAATAAACAGAATATAAAAAAGCCGCCCCGGCTATCACACCGGAACGGCCCAAGAAACATGGAATAAACCTGAGTGAATTGAAACGCACTCAGGTTGTCTGTTTCTTATCCTTTATGAAGCGTACCACCGATGGAATGATGGTGGTCACAAGCATACTGATAATACTTGCCCAGTCCTTTGCCTCCACAGCGTACACAATCTGCTCCACAGTACCATCAGGCAACAGGAAACCCGTAATAGCAAGCCCGGCAAATAGGATGTTACCCAGGGCAATCCATGTCAATGTGCTGGAGAAAATACCATCAAAGGTGAGTTTCTTTTTCTGAATAGCGTTCCAGATAGGAAACGCAACAGATGCAACCACTACACCAATGATCGCGTAAAAGCCGCCGCCACTCAGGAGTGTGGTAATTTCACCGGCCAACTCTGCTGGTTTATCCGGGAACTCTACGCCAGCCCATGCGAACACGGCAAGCACTGAAACGATAAGCGTGTACAGGAAACCGGGACTACCGGCATCGAAAACCTTTTTTTGTGTTTGTTTCATGTTTGAATTGTTTGTTACTCATTTAAAGGCCGGGCCGGTAGTGCTATAATCGGTGTATCAATCCGCTGTTTAACCCTATGCACCCTCAAAGCCCGTTTCAGTTCGTGCATTTTTTGCACAAACTCCAATCTTTTCACATTAAGGCTTTCCTGATAGTGCGTTTCTGCGCACACATCAGCCGTTTGCGCGGTGTCCTGCGCCGGAGCCTCTATGCTTAATTCGTGGTCGTATTTGTGGCATCCTCCCATGCATACGATCACAATCATTGTTAGTAAAAATACCCGCTTCATTTTTTCAATCGTTTTAAAAGGTTGTTTAATTCGTTTACCTGCGCCTGGGTTTTTTCAAGCTCTTGCCGCCTTAGCTCTTCCATTCTTTCGCGCCAGAATTGTTCGCACTTCAAAAGCTCGTCAGAGTGCTTCACCTGTGCGTCAAGCCGGGCGGCGCTATCCTTGCCGCGTTCACTGTGTAACTGAACGATGTACCCGGATAGTCCGAATATTGCCAGCACCATAACGGCGGCAATAGCGGCCGAAAAGTTGGATTTAAACCCTTTGAGCAGACTGTCAAATGAAACCATTTTGACATTTGATTAAACATGAAGCGATATTTTACCCCGTTACCGGGTTAACCGAACGCGATTAAAAGCCAATTACCCCACTCCCATACAATAGGAGCCAAGGCCCATAGTATTGCAAAACCCAAGAATGCCGTTAGCAAGATAGCCACAATCCAGCGGCCAACACCTGCCCGGTATTCCCATTGGTCTATAATCCATTCCTTTGCGCCTGCCATAGCAAGCAGCACAAAACCAAGTAGCAAAGCGGTAGCGTTTCTCATTGGTTGTTTTCTTTTGCTTCGCCTGCAACTTCAAGCACTTCACTTGAATTTCCACCTTTTATGGCGTTGAGTTGCTTCTTTATATTTTCAAGCTCTTTTGCTTTTTCGTCTGACCAAATCTTTAGCGTGTCATCATCCCCCATCTTGTCGGATAGTTCAAGCGCACGCTGCCGGGCAAGCCCCGCTACTATTAGAGCTTCAGGAGCAACACCACCTTTTGACACTGCCCAGTCAAATATGGCAATCAATGTTTTTATGTCGGATTTTTTCATGTTTCTTTAAAAAGTGATTAGGCGCAAGGTTTCCCCTGCGCCCATTTTTTACACATTCACTACAGGAAGCCCGAAACGGTCGGAACCGTCGCCAAAGTCAATAAGGCCGGAGCCTGTGAGCGTGGTGTTTAGGTTCCATTGATTCGGGTTTGCTTGTCGGTTCAATTCCAGGCGCAGACCGCCGTCCATTTCGCCGATGAATTGGCCCGGAGCTGTAGCGCCGTTGTTTTTTAGCCAAATGCCTAAAGCGTCCGGAAGTTTGTTTGTCACGTTTTCAGCCTGTGCATTGGTAAGGCCGGTTAAGTGTGCGAGTACGTCAATGAATTGCGTTTTGTTAGCTGCCATTATGATAAGATGTTTGGTTACTGAAGTCGTGTTATTGCCCCCTCCACGTTGTAAGTACACCCGGTGAATGTTCCGGATGTTTTAAGCGTTATTGCCGTGGATGCTTTGCAGCGGATTTGGATGCTACCACCTGGATATGGTATAGCGCCCAGGCCAAATACCGTTTGCGTAAGCCACGGGTTTGTTCCAGCTCGCAATATCGGGATTACGGCATTTCTGGCAGTGTTTGTTTCGTCGGTGTAATCAACTGATATTGAAAAAGACTCTGATCCACTCGTCGTTACATTGATATTCCCGCTAATTGTATAGCTTGCATCAGTGCTTCCAACCGTCAATGTTGCTATACTTGCAACTGCCGCCGTTTGTCCGGTTGAACGCCCTGTAATTGCATCCATAGACGAACGACGCCAGTTTGAACCATCGTAACGAAAAGCCCCTTTATCTGTGGTATTGTAAACCTCCAATCCTTCGACAGGCGAAGCGATAGCGTTCATTTCGGTAGTAGTAACCTTTGGCGGCAATATTCCACCTGTTGTAGAATTTACATGAAATGCTGCGCTGGCTTGGTTTGTGCCACCGCCTACCATTGCGCGTTTATTGCCGTATATCCTGAATGCCTCTGCAAGCGTTCCGCTGTTTACGGTACTTAGCACATAGTCACTTGTTCTCGAGGCATCCGTTGCCGTTGTCCATGCAAACTCTTCTTTGCCTATTTCTCTGGCAAGTGTCGTATTTGATTCCGCGTAGTGGCTTATGTTAGTGCCAAATCCAGCGCCGGGCGTTCCGGATGAAGCGGCATTAATGGTTTGGCCTATTGTTGATGTTGTGGCACTTGTTTCCCTTTGTAACTCTACGCCTCCGGTCGTGGAAAATAATGTTATTTTACCGCTTCCTGCGGTTCCTCCAATAACAACCGGGCCGGAACCCCCTCCAATAGTTAACTGGTTTGAACTACCTGCTATGGTAAATGCCTGGCCAAAGGTGAGTTCGTCGTTGTCAATCTGCAATGAGTTTCCTGTGCCAACAATTAATGCTCCATCCGCGTCGCTGGATCGGTTCACTGTAAGAACCTCCGTAAGAGCGCCGCCATTGTCGCCAAGCTGCACCGCAAATTGTGCCTCTCTGTTTGCGTGTGTAGCCGTTGTCCAGCTTGCGCGTAATCCAACCATGTCCTGCGCGTTTGTTGTGTTGCTTTCACCCGTAAACATAAAGATGGAGCCAAACCCCGCATCTGGCGTACCGTTCGAGTTGGTGTTTAGCGTCAACCTGGTTGCGCTGGTATTCGTATTGGCTACGCTTGCGCTCATAGATATGCTACTCTGCCCGAATAAGTCAGAAACAGAGGCAATCCATGAGTTATTCCCGTCAATAACGGGCCACTTGGTAGTGCTTGAAATGGAAGGCTGCGCCGCCGCCAAAGAAGGAAGCAGCAAAAGCGCAACCATCCTGATTATCTTAACAATGTCCATGATGTAGAACCGCTTTGGCATTGACAGGCAATAGTATTGCCCCGGCCGTAAAATGATTTGGTACTTGCGCCGTCGTAGAAAGTTTCAGTTGAGTTTGGATCAAGGATGAAGGCAAACGCGTCAGAACCTTCCTTTACAAAGCGATATACCCACTCGTTGCGCGTTGAATTACACGCGGGAAGTGTCAATGTAATGTCAGCCGCAAGCGTCCCAACTCGCACGACATTATCGTTTTCATCCAGCGTTACGCTTGATGTAACAGACCTTGTGGCGTGTCTTACTACACCATCAAAATAAGCACCTGCAAGGGATGCCGTACTGGTAAGAATGGAGCCTCCGGATGCTGTGATTGATCCGTTGAATGTCTTGTCGCCCGCAAACGTTTGGGATGATGTAGACACCGTACCACGGTTTGAAGCGTCGGCGTTTGGTAGATTCAGGTTCAATGTACTGGATGATCGCGCAAAGCCGATTGCTGCCGCCGTGGTAGTAATACCAAGCGAGTAATAAATATTTGCCGATCCGTTAGACCCTAACATCGTAACGTCAGAGCCAATAGACGTTAATCCTGTACCGCCATTTGCCACTGCAAGCGTACCAGTTACGCCCGTGGTTAGCGGCAACCCGGTACAGTTTGTCAGTGTGCCGGACGTTGGCGTTCCAAGTATCGGAGTGGTAAGCGTTGGTGATGTAGCGAATACCAATAGGCCGGAGCCTGTTTCGTTGGTAACAGCACTGGCAAGATTGGCACTTGATGGAGTAGCCAACCATGTAGCTATACCCGTACCAAGCCCTGATACACCCGTGCTGATTGGCAATCCAGTACAGTTTGTCAGCGTTCCGCTTGTTGGTGTTCCAAGTACAGGAGTAACAAGCGTGGGCGTGTTTGCGAATACTAAAGCACCCGTTCCGCTTTCATCTGTTACGGCGCTTATAAGGTTTGCACTTGACGGCGTACCAAGCCACGTGGCAATACCCGTACCAAGTCCCGATACACCAGAGCCGATCGGTAGTCCGGTACAGTTTGTCAGCGTTCCTGCAGATGGAGTGCCTATGTTTGGCGTGGTAAGCGAAGGGGACGTGGCAAGAACTACCGTAGATCCGGAGCCTGTTGTGGTTCCTGCTACCAATGCACCGCCTGAGCCTGCAATAACCGGGGCTGATACGGTGGTTCCAAGCGCAATGGCCGGAGTGGTTGTCGGGTTTGTAATCGTAAAATCAAAACCACTACCGTCCGTGCCGGTTACACTTGTAACAGTACCGCCGCCTGTGGCGTATGACAGTACATAGTCCTTTACAGCGGACATTTTGGTAATATACGTCGTGTCCCCCTGTTCAATCTTCACCTTGCCAGCACCCCAAAGAGTGGGCTGTGCTGATAATGCCCCGGCAAAAAGAAGCAGGGCAAAAAGTAGAATGTGTTGCTTTTTCATGTGTTTGTTTTTTGTGTTGCCACTTGGGCTCAAAAATTATCAAAGAACCAAACGCCCGTACCCCCGGAATACCGGCATGTGCAGTCGATGGATAACTTTCCGTATTGTACCTTTTCGCTTGTCCCGTCGTAAAACTGTTCGCTGCCGTTCGGGTCAATCTTGATGTGGAATGAATCTGTACCGTTTCGCACGATCTTAAAGTGCTTGCTATCTAACGCAGCATTGCAGGCAGGTAGGCCAATCGTAATATTGGCCGCAATAGTGCCAACAAGCACCTCATTCACCGAGCTTGTTATGGTTGCGCCCGTGGTAACGAACGTGTAAGGATTCCCCCAGCTTGGTTCCCACGTTGCACCTGTCCACATCAATACCTCGCTTGATGACGCGCTTTGCTGCGCAATTTTCAAAGGATCACCGCCACTACCATCCCCATCGAGTGTTGCGTCTGTGGTAACAGTTCCGCTGCCACCTGATGCCGTTATTGTCAGCGTGTCACCAGACAAACCAGCCGTTACGCCGCTGCCCTCTTTTACAAATACGTCATTTCCGGTAGATGAATTTAGCCGATATAGCGTTGCGCTAACCTCTGTCCATGATAGGTTTGTTGATCCACCCGCTGCGCAATTCAGGCACACCCACGTTGATCCTGTTGTGTTTAAATACAGTTCAGGGGTGGCGCATGAGTTTACAACCAACTGACTTTGGTATTTTGCCGGGGTGTATGCCGGGGCTGCACATCCTGCAATAGACTGAACCCGGTCGCCCAATTTAAGCCAATCGTCAGTGTATCGGTTCATGGAGTAGTACCAATCGCCGCTAACTGTATCAATCGCAACCATGCTACCGCCAGCACCTGGCACGAATGTAGGCGCACCAATAGTGTAAGGAATGCCAGCCGTCCGGTAGATGTTATTCTGCCCGAAAGCCGCAAACGATGAAAGCAGCAGTATGGTTGCGATTAATTCCTTCATGATCTTTTGTATTTGTCTGCAAGTGCCTGGATTTCAAGCGCCCGCTTGCGGGTGTCTGCCGCTGATTTTGCCAGCTTTTCGGCCTCTGCTGCTTCTTTCTCTGCGTTCTTTAACCCATCCTGCACAAAGTCTGTAAGTGCACCAAGTGACCGAAATAGCTTGTACTGTGTGTACTCTGCCGGGCGGGGGCTTTCTTTGGTTGGAGCCTGGTAAATGGTTTCTGCCAGATAGAAAGAATCGGGCGCTACCATGTCAATAGAGTACACTACACTTTGCCCCATGCAGGCAATCGGCAGCATAAACGCGAAAAAAAATAGTTGTTTCATGTTTCTGATTATGGTTGATTTATGTTAATCTTCTAATCAATAGCCCACCCGGAGCGGCCACATGGTTTTCAGCCGTTATATACAAGCTGCCTATTGCAATACCCCCCGTTGCTGCGCTTTCGTCGCTGTCGTAGATGTGTCCGGCATCATCCAAATAATCAACCGCCGCCTGAAGAACCGTAATAGGATCGGGCGAACAGCTAAAGTTTAGCTCTACCGGCGTGGCTTCATTTATTTCAAGCGTTACGTCTGCCATTAGTTTGCTGTTGCGTCAAGGTAGACGGTTATGGTTCCGTAGGTGTATGTCCTTATTGTTCCGGATGGGTATGTAATTTGCAGGTCGTACACATACTCTCCAAGCAGCGCGGATGTTTGCGCCGCTGTCATGGATAGCGTTATCACCCCCGCGCTGGACAATGTGATTCCAAAAGCCGGGGTACTTGTGAGCGTCAGTACAATTTCCCTGGATATTGCGTGCCGGATCTCCATTTTAGCGGAGTACCCGGTGAAGTTGATAGGCGTACCGTTCAGGCTTGCTGTTATTGTACCCGGCAGCCAAGTGTCACCTTGCCAAACCTCATAATCAATCTGCTGTGGTAGGTTTTTTATCAGCGTTGCCATAGTGCAAATATTTACGAAAAAAAGCCGAAAAAGCGAAGAAAAAAGTAACTAAACGACCGTAAACGTGATACTGCCGTTTCCTGTCAACGCCTCCAGCTTTGTTATTACAGCCTCTTGCAAGGCAGAAAACCAAGGGTCTACTTCACCCGTGCCGCTGCCTGTTTCCGCGTCAACTTCCGTATTGGTCACCTCAATGTACCCGTATGCGATTATGGTGGTTGTTGTGCTGTCTATAACATTTAGACGCACACCAAACTTTTCCAATGTCTCAAAATATGTAGGCTCACAAATAATGGAAGAGCCATTAAATTGCTTTTGGCTGTCATCTTCGACAACGAACCGCCCGCCGCTTGTTGTAATCATAGTCCAACCGTTAAAAAGTGTAACCGATATGGTGTATTATCGGTAAGTGTTCCGTTTGCTTTAATCTTTATCGTTCCAGGGGCAAATCCATTAAATACAAATTTACTAAACTCGTTAGCTGTTGCAGCGTTACCATGAACAAACACGGGATAATGTTCAGCCGTAAACGAAGTGTTTAGCGTTATTGTAAACAAGGCTCCATTTGCAACACATGCCGTTCCGGATGTGAATGTCACATAAAAACCGTTGTTTCCCCCGCTCACAGCATTTATTACACCTCCGGTTCCAAGTCCATTCCCAGCAGCGCCAGCAGTTGGATTGTTTTGTGTAATAACCCACTGCTTTGACCTTGCTACACCAGCCATATCAACATCCCGTGCAGGGGCATCAATATTAAAGCCAAATTGCGGAGCCGCCGCGCTTGTTACGATAAGCCCGCTATTTGCTACACTGCCCGGCGCTGTACTTTTTGGGGTTAACTTGAACTTGTCGCTATCTGTATTATCTACACCTAAACTCCAGTCGTTACCAGCGGAGGCAACAACAAAGAATACAAACGGGTCTCCAGCGCTTGTACCACCTGTTTGCAGTGTCACCTTCGAGTGTCCCGTACTTGAAACGTTGCGCGTGTTTACAAGGCGAATTTCATACGTTCCTGAAACGTTGTTTTCGCCGTGGATCATTTTACTATCCCCGGAAATACTTGTACTCATCCGGTGTGCATAACGGGCATCCAAAGACCCGCCGTTACCAACCATAACCTCCTGCGTACCATCAAGCCATCGTAAATTCGCGCTATCTGTCAGTGTGTTTGCGTCGGATGCATACGGGATACGCGGGTTTGTTAACGCCCCGTCTATATATCCGAGCAGCGTTTGCATCTGCGCGGCGGTCAGTTCCTCTACGTTACCACCAGCGCCAGACACCCGGCCCAAAATGCGGTTATTATTTGCTACGTTCTGAATCTTCGCGTAAGTCACCGCGTCATCAGCAATCTTCGCCGTCGTAACATTCAAATCGGCTATTTTGGCCGTCGTAACGTTTGAATCCGCAATCTTAGCCGTCGTGACGTTTGAATCTGCGAGTTTTACTGTTATTACCGACCCATCAACAATATCGGCACTTACTTCCGTTTCATTGCTGCCTGCATCGTCATTCAGGGCGAACGATATGCGCGTACTATCTACAAAGTTGATTGCCGCCCGCTGTGTCTTGTCTGTGCCGTCATCTCTTAACGTCTGGTAAAAGCCACCGCCGCCCGCTTCGGCTTGCCAGCCGTTTGTGGTGTCCCATGTCAGAACATGCCCGTCCGTAGTGCCACTGTAAACCTCCCATCCCTCTGCTGTGTTATCCCAACGTAATATCTGCCCCTCTGCCGTTCCTTGTGGCAAGCGGAAAGAATAAGCGTTTTGCTTGACTACTAAATAGCTATCCTCCGGAAAGTCATACAGCGCCGCCGTGCTGCTTACACTCAAAGAAGTATCACCTACCCCCGGAGCCGTTGAAATGGTGAACGTTTGGAACTCACCCGTGTACGGGTTTACCAATGTAACACCATCCCCCGCCAGAAACTCAACACCTGTACTCGCTGTTTTTATCGGTATGCTTGTAACCGTGTCGCCTTCATCAATCTCTCCATCCAATTGATTGTACGCAACCGGGGCCAATACCGTTGGCGCTGGATTAATACTAAAGCCGCTACTTGTGTTTGTTAACCCGGTAGGTATAGTTGGGTCTGTGGTTGGTGGGTATGTCGGGCCGTTTGGTATTACTTTCTTTTTGATGGGTGTGGCACTAACTCCGGCCGTACCATAGTCAAGCTGGAACCAAACACCTTGTAAGTTATTTTGCCCTAAATCCCACTGCATATTGGCAAACATCCACTTGCTTCCATCGCTGGTTTGTATCAGCCTGTGAACCCTGAAATCACCTAAAAGCGACCCGTTCAACCTCCGCAACGGTGTAAGCCTGGCGTTAAGGATGTTTAGCGCTAATAAGTCTCCAAGGTACTTATCCCTTGTCGCAACACCCTGCCCCCAAAGGTCAGCCAAAACCCATATAGAGCCATTCCAGCGCATAACACGCCCGGCGCTATTGGGTAGCGTTGCCGTTCCGATCCTTATCGTGGTTTGATAAACCTCTGAAAAAACATCCGGATTGTTTGCGGTGTAAAGTACCTGATCCTCAGAAACGACTGGTGTGCCATCGTCGTAAAATTCAAGGAACAGATTAGACGCGCTCCAAAATATCTGAAACTCTGAGTTTGATACGCCGCTGCCATTCCATTTGGCCATGTCCTGCACCTCCATCAAAAATTGATTATCATCGCCATCTGAAGGCAATGCAGGTGCAAGTATCTCAAAGCTGATTGTGCCATTCACCTGGCTTCCAATTGCCGGAACTGTTCCAATGTTATGCGGTATTGCAACAACGTCTGAGGCCGTCGTCGTCCATTCTGGCGGGTCTATCTGTGCTGTAAAATTGGAGATGGAGTAACTACGCTTTAGGTAATTGCTGCCTATTTTCAGCCTGAAGTTTGGAATTAGGAATAGAACATCATTCGCGCCGCCTGAGTAGGAAAGGTTTTTAACCCCAAAGGAAATTTGCCCTTTTATGCGGCATGTAGCATCTCCACCGTTTGAACTTATGTTCTGGTCGAAGTTTATCGTGTCAGCACCAGAAGTTAGATTTTGTCCATTTAAGAAATTGCGCCTAATCTTTACGTCGTAATTTACCTCCACCTTTTCAAGTGCTGGCAAAAAGTCGTAGTTCATTGTGGCCAACTTAGCGCCCGTTCTTGTTTGGTCAATTACGTTTGCGCCGGAGTTGGTTGTGCTGGCTATAAAATCTCCATCCTTTTCGTAGTGCCGGGTATAGTATGGGCTTGCGGTTCTGTATGGGATTTGCTCTACCCACCAAACGCCCTCGTTTTGGTATATCCGGCAGTTGAACGACTTTAAAATATGCCAAAGCACATCGTAACAGCTAAGCACATCATCATCAACACCCCCCTGTGTTTTGTAGTCGTAAAACGTCGCATTATCAACACCGCCCTGAAAAAGCGCGTCATCATCAGCGCCGGATGACATTGATGTAGCCCACCAGTCCACCGACGTTTTTAGGAATATATCTGAACTACCCCAAAATACATCCGTGTGGATTATCTTTGATAATGCCCTGGTAAGGTGTTTTGTAAGCCTGTCTATACCCGTATAAATAGCGGAGCCGTCGTGGTATGGCTTCTTTTTAAGGGTAGCAATGCCACAAACGGCAGATACATTGAATACAAAAACCGGGGCCGTATCTTCTTCGCCTGCAAAATCAGGAGTTAGAATACCGCGCCAAACAACCAATGACGTTAAAACCTTTGTTACCTCAAGAAAAAACCTGTCCTCCGCGCCCTCTGCAAAGTCATCAATAAAGGTAACAAGTGTGCTGTCATCTACCGGAACCTCCATTCCAACCTCTGCCCGGCTCCCGATTATTGGACTATTGGTGTCGTCGTTCTTATCACTGTCGTAATTGATCCGGCAATACTTCACCCCGAAACTACTGGAGCTACCAACAAAGTCGGCATCGTGAATATCTACACGATATTCCGCTCCATTAAGGTCATAAAAAAATCCGGTCAACCTTACTGCCATTACCTAAATCTTTGATTCTTGTTTTGCGCCCGATCCAGTACCAATACAAGGTCTGTGCCTCTAACTGTAAACTCCCCACTCAGGGTAGTACCACCCATATTATCAAGCATTCTATTTGTTTTAGGATTGGAATACACCTGCGAGCCGCGTGGAAGATTGATAAGTTCCGGCCCTTGCTCACCAACCAGCGCCATGCCGCCGGGGGCGAAGCCTGTACCACGGGCAAACGGTGTTGCTGCAATGATGGCTATTTGCGCGGCCCCTGCTACGGATGCTGCCACAATAGCTGGAATATTTAACGGTGGTGGAGCCGAAGAAATAGCGCGTGTTACACCTACAGCCGTATTCACAATAGCCTCCGCAAGTGCTTGTGCTTTTCGCCTTTTGCCCGCTTTCTTTTCAATCTGCGCAATTTTCTGATCCAGCGAAGCGCGTATTTGCGCTTGTTTTTCAGCGTTGCCTTCAGCGGCTTGTAATGCTACCGCCGCGCTCTGTTCAGCTGCATCTATTTCATCCTGTGTTCTTTTGTCCAAAGAAGAGCCAAGTATGTTGAATAGTGCGCCTGAGACTTCCTGCGCAGCGCTTATGTATGTGTCGCGCCAACTATTTGCAAGGTCTTTTTGCCTTTGGGCTATTACGTCCTGCTGGTTTTTTATCGCATCAAACTCGCCTTCTGGTCTTGCCGTTGGGACAAAACCGCCAGACGTTGATTCGCGCCGGATAATATCTATTGTTATTGGGGCCGGAGGTGTTAGCGCGTTTATTTGTGTTTGAAGGTTAACAACCTCCGCAACTACCCGCTTAACCTCTTCCGTGTTAGGTTTCCATCCTGCATCAAGCAGCTTCTTTAGTCCAGACTCTGCAACCTGTAACTTTTGGGGAATGTCATTTAGGCCTAAAAGATTCTGCCGGTCTGTCTCAGCCTGGATGTCGGCCAGAACCTCTGCGTATGCCTTTGCCTTTTCACTCGCATTGCCTAACGACTGGCTATTCTTGTCGGTCGCCAATGACAAATCGCCCGTAGATTTAGCCAACTTACCCGTTGCAGCGTCTGCAAGTGTCTGCTGCGTAACAAGCCCGGCCAATGCCGTGCGCTCTGCTTCAAGGGCTTTTGTTTGCTCGACAATGTTAGTGCCAACCGTTTTGGCTTGGTTAGCAGCAAATTGCGAAGCATTACCAAGGCTTAAAATAGCATTGCCTACAGACTGCAATAGTGTAGGCTCCGCTGTTTTGTTCAGGTTTAGCAGTTCCTTTTCTATCTCAACAAGCCGATCCTTTGCCGCTGTGATCTTTGCCACCCGGATAAGCTCGTTGCTGTATTTCGCTGTGGCAGCGGTAATCGCCTCAATGTCGCCCTTGCCTACCCGGATGCCTCCAAAGTATTCTGGACTGATTCTATTTAACTCTGAAAGGATAGCCTTCTTTTGCTCAAGTGTAGCGCCCTCGCTTTTGTAAGCGGCCACCAGCGTATCGACTTCCGACTTTTGCCCGGCTACACTTTCAGCCGCTTTGCGGTTTACTTCGCTTAGGGATTTTTGCGCCCGCTCTGCATCGGTAAGTTTGCTGGAGAACTCGCTGTAAGCCGCCGCCAATAATCCGACTGCCACAATAAGCCCGCCGATTACGGTTAGCTTCATGGCTGTATCCAGCGCTTTGAAAGCTGTAACTCCAGCCTTTATGCTGGATAACACACTGGCCCAGATTGAAATAAACGTGCCTGAAAATTGCTTGATGGATGCAAAAGCCTTTACTACCGGACCCGTGGCAATAACAATACCAGCAAGGGAAAGAATAACCTTTTGAACGCCACTATCAAGGCTCGCAAAAGCGTTTGCAGCCGCTAAAAGGCCACCGGAAAGCGATTCTATCAGCCCTGTAATATTAAAAGCCGTATTTATAGCAAGACCAACCTTAGCGGCGCTCTGCTTCAGGCTGTCCATTGCGTTACCGATGCCGTTTTTTATGCCTCCCTCTACCCGTGGCAGTTCCTTTGCCGCCTCTGTGATCCGCTGCACAAACTCTTTGCCGCCCACACCCATCGCACGTATAGCCTCAACACTTTGAGTGCCGAAAGCCTTTTGCATAAGCTGTGCAAGGCCGGGCATGTTTTCAGACAAAATGCTGACATCCTCCTGAAGCACACGCCCCTTGCTGATCATCTGTGCGAACTGCCGCGTCACATTATCCAGCTCCTGCGCACTGCCGCCAGTGGCTGCAATGGCATTACCCATCTGGATAAGTGTCTCACGAGCTTCTTCTGCCGCAAGGCCAACGCCCTGCAAGCGCACGGAGCCGCGCACCGCCTGCTCAACACCAAGTCCGGGATTTTTAGCCGCTTCGGTCAGTTTGTCCAGTTCAGCCGCCGCCGCTTCGCTTGTTCCAAGCTGCGACTTCAAAGCAAGGGTAAGACTTTCAATATCGCCCGCCGCTTTGATGGATGCAGCGCCAAAGGCTGCCAATGGAGCCGACAAATAAAGGGTTAAATCTGTGCCGATTCGGGAAAGCTGTTCGCCGCTACGCTGAAGGCGTTTGGATAGCGCATTAAGCGACTTTTCGTCAAACGCAAAACCAACCCGTACTTTTAAATCAGTTGCCGCCATTTTGCGCCTCCTTTGCTTTTATGTAGCGTTCGTACGCTTCCGGGTTAGTCTGTTTTAATACCATGTCGGCCTCTGCATCAAACTTTTTGAGGTCTTCTATTGATTGCTTAGGGAACGCCACCCGGCGAATCTCCCAAGGGAATTTTCCAAGCTGTTCCGGTCGCCTAACCTTAGACCCCATCGCCTTTAAAGACCAAAAGCCGATGTACCTGGACTGCTCCCAGGATTGCCGACTTTCATCCCGTTTAGCCTTTTGTATAGCATACAAGTAGCGCGGAGTACACGCCCAAAACTCGTCTTCTTTCAGGCCAGCCGCCGCCCCCATCTCAATTAAGCGCTGCCATCTTAGGCCATCGCTTTCACTTTCGGGGGCTTCATCTTTTTTTCTCCTTCGCCCTCCTGCGGCTCTGCTGGGAAAGCATCGGTGAATAAAGCAGCCGTTTGATTAAGCACGTCCGGCGTAAGCCATTCGGCCACATCATCCTGATTAAAAGTAATTGGTACTTTCTCATACCGATGCCCGGCAATAAGTCCGGCATAAAGCAGGTCAACCATCAAAGTGATTGAAACCGTACCGCCTGCCATCTTTGCGAAGTCCTCCAGGGCATTGCGCCCGGTACGTTGTTCATATTGGTATAATGCCGCAAATCCAAACCGTACCGGGCGCTCCACGCCTTCTAAATTCAAATAGGTTGTCATTCCATGTTATGTTTCGTTAGCTGATCGTCGCCATCACAAGCGCGCCCGTGCCTTGCAGCTCAAAGTCAACGGTCACGGCTTCATCATTACCGGAACTGTTCATAGTCCAGCTTGAAATGTAGCCCGTGCCGCTCCACTTGGTGTCGTCCGTGTTGCCTGTCTGGAATACTACGGAAACGCTTGCCTGGTCGTCCCACTTGTCGAATACGCCATTGGTGGCAGTATTGAAGCCGAGGGCCGCGTCGTCGGCATAGTTAAGTGTACCAGATGCCGTCCAGGATTTTGATCCGGGCAGGAAAGCCGCGTTTGCCCCACTGTCCTTACATGTCGTTTCAAACATGTTAGTGGAGCCAGAAATAGAAACATCTACCTGGCACGTCAATGCAGTCGCGCCAAAATATAGCTTCATGTTTTTTGCCAGAACTGTACCAACTGTCTGTGCCATAGTGTTTGTTGTTTGTGTTTATTTTGTTTTAAAGACCTTTGGGCCTTTTCTTTCCTCTTGTTCTTGCATCTGCTGGAATAACGGTTCTGTCGGCTCAGGAGCGGCGCAAGCATCCACCAAAACGGGTGCGTCTACCGAATACCTCAAGGCCCGTGTGCCTTCTTCAGCATATACAGCAACTCCAAGCGCCACACGCTTTTCGCAATCAGACTGCGAATGCTCTGCAACCCATCCGGTTTCGAAAGTCATTCCGTGTTCGTCTGTAAACTGCTTGATGTATCTGATCTTCATTTGTTTAATCCGTTTTGCCGCGCAATAGCGTCGATCCTTCTGGCTATCAATGCGCTGGCTGCTTTTAGTGTTTGAGGCCCGGCCGTTGCCACGGCACCAGCGACAAACTTTTGTGAACGCTGGTACTTTGTGCCATCTTCAACGAAGTGCGCGTAGTAGCCATCTGCCGCCTTGCCTCCTAATTTTGGCCCTACAAACACCGCTTCCGAGCGCCGGAATTTCAGCGTCTTGATTGACCTTTGAAGATTGCCGGGCCGGTACGTTGCAATGACGCGACCTGAGCTTTTGGCCGCCTTCTTTCCGTTTCTACGTGGGTAGCGATTATGGGTTTTGCTGCCAATCGGCGTTTTACCCTTTACAGCGGCAACAAGGATTTTAGATGCTTCTTCCAAGTCCTTTTGCGCACCTTTACGCACACCAGGCTCCAGCTTTTTAAGCCTGGAAATGACCTGGTTTAACTCCGATTGCAGACGTGCGTCAATCATACCTTTATCGTTAGTACATACGTTGCAGACCGGCCAATCAAAAGCCGATCCTCGCTGTATATATCCTCACTTCCCATGTACTTGCAAGCCTCGCAGGTCACGGTGTTTGCCGTGCCTGTCTGAAAATCCATTGCCGTGCGCACCGCTGTGTCTATCTGATCCAGTGAAGTGTAGGCTGCTTGCCCGAACTTCACATCCGCCCAAATATTCAGCGTAACCGTAGCGCGGTCGTGGTAGCCCGCCCTGTCCTTCATGTTGCTGTCCAGCGGCTTGTTGTCTACACTGTACACAATAGCCGGATAAACTGCATCCTGTGGCAAAATCATCGGGTAAATGCGTGTCCCAACAAGCGCCGTAACGCCCGCCGTGCCGCTTAATTTACCGTATATGTATTTGCCCGTATTCATTCTACTGATTCACAAGTGAATACCTCAAATTTTCTTGCTCCAAGGATTGCCGAATAAAGCACGTCGTAAGTCATAGAACTGTTGCCGTCTATATCATGAACAAGGCGCATTTTCGGCTGTATGTCTCCACGATAGCGCATCGTAATACGCGCCCGCTGCAAACTCATTTCCTGATCGCCAACATACCGCTCATCGTTTCCCGTGACCGGATATTCAACCATCGCCCAATCAGTCCGCAAGTCCGACCAGGTGTTAACTTGTTCGCCATTGTCACCCCTGGTCGTGGTGAACGTTTGTACGGTCACACGCTCCCGTAGGGAGGCTATATCGGGCAACTGCTGTGATATGTTCGCGGTACTGTTTCTCATATCAGATTAACCCGTGACAAAGACAAAAGCGCATAAGCACTCCGAGCCGTTGGATTAGCGCCGTTTTTCAGGATTGGTATATCTTCCCGGTTTTCGTACATCATACCAAGCTGCAAAAGCATGGCCGTCTTTACGTTGGCATCAACACTCTTTGCCGTTGAAACACCTGCTTTGTACGTTACACGCCAAAGATTTGGCATTTGGTTTTGCAAGGATATTGATGGAGGTGTGCTACTTGTTGAAACAACCCGTGGGGGGTAGCTGTAAGTATCAACCGTATAGTTGGTTGTTGCCCATGTAGTGTAGGCCGCTGCATCGTTACGGTATTCCACCTTTGTAACCTCTGAAAGCGGAGCCATTGACAATTCAAACACCCCACACTCCGGGAAATAATCCCACACTTCCTCAACAGTCTGCTCGATTAAACAAACACCTGTATGACGCTCAGCCCATACCCGCGCGGCCTTAATTAGCGCCCGGATAAGGTTGTCATCCTCCACTACGTCCGGGTGGATTTTGAGCCAATCCTTAGCTTCTGCCAGTGTGATTGGTTCCTCTGTCGGTGTTGTCGTTATCTTGAACGCCACGCTTTTCTGTGTTACGTTTAACCGTTGCCGTTTGTCTTTCTCCGGTGTGGGTAGCCTGGACTTCTTCACCTGCGCCGCTATCAATCAAGAAAGCTGCGTTATGCTCTGAAACCCACGCTACCCGTCCGGATTTTTTTATTCTGACGTACATTTTACGCCTGAGTGATCAACTTAATTGCGTTTGCGTTGATCAGGTTACTGTCAAGACGCTGGAAGCCCATAAAGCCGATTGAGCGCTCGGCCCAATACAAACTATCATTCCGGCTCATTGAGATGCCGCCGATTTTGCGCACCACGAATTTGGAGAAGTCCCCAAAGTAGATGTGCTTTTTAGCGGTAACAGGCAGCCCGGTTGTGGCGTTTGCGGCCTCCAGTGCGTTGTTGATCCATACAGGCTTACCAAGCAAACGATCAGGTTCTCCCGCAATGATAGCAGGTGAAAAGAGCTGTACCGTGTCAGTATTTCCAAGGTCAAGCGTACGCAGGTAGCCAAGGATGGTGTTGTGCATCATCCAACCAGCTTGCGGGCCTTCCATGTATGATTTATCCAACTTGTACCAGGCTTTCATCAGTTCTGCTTTTGTCAGCGCTGTTGCAGATGCGGAAGTAAGTGCTGACGTGGTAGCCACGGTAGTCAAGCCGAAAGGCTGAGAAGATCCAGTACCGTTAGTGATGTAGCTGTTTATGGCACGACCAAGGCGCTCAGGAAGCAGCGTGCCTAAAATTTGCTCAACAAGGCCAACTTGGTTGTCGTTGAACAATTCGGCAGACAGCTTGATGATTTTGGAGTCAACGGTGTAGTCACTAAACAGGACGTTACCAAATGTCAAATCTGACACGGTAGTTGCCGTACCCTGGCCAATTACGGCACCGTTCACTGAAGTATCATCCAGGGACGGGTATTTCAGCGTTCCACCAATGGAAGTGTCCAGCGATCCAAATACAGATATGGTGCTGTAATACTTCATCATCACCTCCAGTTTATTGGAGAATGACTGAGGAATGGTGTAACCACCAAGTGAGTTGTCAGAGCCGATCTGCGTGGAGGTGCCACGGGTTTCCAGGAGGCGCATTTCATCGTCAGCCAAACGGCGTTCAAAGCTGCGGCCCATATAGCGCCAAAACACATCTTCGTAGCTTTTCGCTGGATCTGCGGCTGGTGTTGGCGCTCCGGTTGGCTTGTTTCTGGCATCAGCCTCCATCATGGCAAGACGGGCGGCATGTTCGCGTTCTGCGGCTTCGCTGCGCTGTGCCTCGTCAATTTCGCCACTAAGGCGGACAAATTCAGCATCAAGCCGCTTAAATTCCGCGCCTTTTGCCTCGTCTGTGAATTTGCCTGTCGCGTCGGTTTCTGCTCGCAAATCATTAAGTTTGGCGAACACGTTACGACGCTCGTTCAAGAGCTCTTGTAACTTCATTGTGTTTGTTTGTTTGTTATTAGATAAGCAAGCATAACCGACGAAAGTGGTCTGCATCCATCAGCATAGCATTTGTGTTTCCTTGTTCTTCGCTTCTTTGCCCGTTTACTGTGGCAATTATCTTAGCCTCAAAGTCAATCATTCTCTTCATGGCATCGCGTACGGCCGTAATTGCGTCGCGTGTCTGCTGGTACAATTCGGCATTGTCCGGGTCTGTCCTTACGAACTTTTCAAGATTGGTAAGCCTCCAAGCGGTTTCTTCCATTGTCCAGTTTACCTGTTGAATGAAATACGCGCTATTGCCCACACTCCAATCTTTATCCGCTGCGTCTCGTTCTTGCTTTTCAGCGGCCTCCATTGCTTCGAGCGAACGAGCGCCAATGGACGTATCTGGATACGCAGGTTCAGACACCGGCCCCATCTCATACACCCCGCCAAACTTGGTAACTTCGCGGAAAGCCTTACCCCCGCGCATTGACCATTTTTCGCCGTCTGGGGCAATAGTGAACTGGAAAGAACTGCCTTGCGTGTCACCACGGCGTACAGTTTCCAGCACATCTTCACCCGTTGGACTATTTGGAAGGTCTACTTCATACCATACACCCGTAGCATCAATACCCGTGCGCATAGTGCCTGAAGCGGCATTGCCAATAAGCCGGTTGCTGTCGTGGTTGTGCATTGCCAGCATCCGGGACATATCAATGCCCTGCATGGCTTCCGGGCGTATCACCTCGCGGAATACGCGACCACCGGCCCGCAGATCAACGCTTTCCTTGTCGAAGACAATGCCGTACCCGCGTATGGTTCGCGTGTCAGCATTGATAACCTTAGCCCGCGTTTCCTCATGGAGTACGTGCCGGGTTTCTATGTCGTTATTCTGCCGCCGTTTCTCCTGGTTGCTCATTGTCATTTTCGTTTTGGCCTTTCGGCTCTTGTTCTTTCGGTTCAGGCGTTTGTATTTCGCCGTTTTCCCCAACGTTGGTAACACCAGCCTGTGCAAATGGAAGATTGCCCCACTGAACCTCGTTAAGGTTATTCATGCGCCGGACATCGTTAATGGTCAGCACCATGTTTTTAAGCATCTTATCCTCATACTCTGCCCGGCTTTTCATATCGCCGCGCATCAGGTTGGTCATATCAAAGCGGTGGAAAACAGTACCGTTTATTTTTTCGTCTTGTGTAAGTAGCTTTACATCGCACTCTGCCTCAAACTGCTCTGCCCACGGGGTAAGGCAATACTTGACAAAACCGTTGTCCATCATTTCAATATTGTTGAATGTGGAGCGGTCGAGTACATTTATCATGTGGGCGGGTACGCCGAAAATCCGGCAGCTTTCATAAGCCTGAAACATCCGGGTTTCATTAAGCATGGCTTCCTGCGGGTTCGTGCCAACTTTAGTATAAGCAGCCCCGGCATCCAATACCATAATGCCACCCACGTTCTTTACGCCTGCGTGCTTCTTTTGAATGCGATCTTCAATAATATCCCTGGCATCTTTTGAAAGCCCCTGCGGGAACGCTACAATGCCGTCAATAGCCGCGTTATTTGAAAAGAAGTTATGACCGTACCGGGTCGCGTCGATGGACGTGGCAAATGAACTGCTAAACTGATTTGAAATGTTTATGCCCTGCCAACCGTCAATGGTCATACCTCGCAGGTGAATAACCTCCCACGGGTAGAGAATCTCAAAGTTTAGGTTTGTTCCAACGCGCCTGGAAACGGCATAATAAAGCGTACCATCATCGCGCTGGTAAACGGTCACATCTTCAGGCACAAGCCGCTCCATCTTATACGCCCGGCCATTGCCTTTAAAACTTATTTTTGCGTATGCGTTGCCAAAGCAAGCATCTGCAAACATATCCCGGCGAAAATTGTAGGCTGTTGTGTGTGGGCATGGCTCAATAGTCTCCATTGCCCAAAGTGGATGCCCGGTAGCAAGTTCTGCGCCTTCAGGTGTGCGCCGGAATGGTGCAAACGGCAAAGAGGCCAGCGTCCTGCTAACCACATCAACCGCAGCGAATACGGCTGGGACTTGCAAAGCCTTTTGCCGGGTAATAACGCCGGAGCCGGTAAAGATGGAATCGTACATAGTACCCCATCCGGACGGGCCTGCCCCATAAGGAAGCGTGTTTATGCTCCTTTGCTGCCACGGCGCTTTAATGCTTATATCAAATCCAAATAACCGCAATTCGATGTGTTTGCACAAAAATAAAGGCCGGATTTTGCCCGACCTCTATAAAAAAGTAACACGAATATTGGTTTTTTTTCGACTTTTATACCACCTTGACTTTGCAACCCGGAACGCCCGGTATGTTTTGAAGCGCCGCCTACCGTGTTCTTTTGTCACAAGTTCCTCCGCAGCATAGTACGCCTGCTCCATCCTGCCACACTCGACAAGCTGCTCCAACACCAGCACCCAAAAGTCTTTCATGCTTAACGGGTGCGCGCATCCCCTCACGTGCTTTTCTTCAGTCAATTACCCCGACAATTTCATTAAAAAAAGTACTGCAATTTATTGGCTTTCTTTTGGTTGTATGGTTTTTTTGGTTTATTTTTGTACGACATTTAAAATCAACCGGGCCGGGTTGTAACAAGAATTTTTAATGCCTTTGCATATTCACGGACGGCCCTCCGTGGATTTTGTGAAGGCATTTTTTTGAACATGGGAAAAGATAAGAATGAAGCGGTGATTATTTCAGGCGTGTCGAACGGTGCTGCCGAATTGATTGAATTGGAACGCCCATACCGGGTTTCTGTGAAGATCGTAGGAACAACAAAAATGCTTATGCACTGCTGGAACAACCAAAGCGTGCAGGAAAAGGCAGACAGCAAAAAGAACAGCGTGAAAAAGAAGACGGATGATCTGGAATCATATGTGCTTCGCAATGAAAAGGGTTTCATCGTAATACCTGGTTTGAATTTCTGCGCTGCTATCGCTGGCGCTGCAAAATCATTTGCCGATCCTGCTTCCCCTCGCAAGTCTTTGCGCGACCGCGTCAAGGCCATCATTGTGCCGGAGGAGGAATACGGTATTTTGAACGGTGGGGTCAAAACGTGGGACATGCTGGATTCTCGCCGCGTGGTAATCCAACGGGCTGGAATAACCAGAACGCGCCCATGCTTTTTTGAAGGCTGGAAAATTGAATTTAAACTCATGGTTTTAGAGCCTGAATTTTTGCAGCCTGAAACCCTTTTCAGACTGATTGAAAATGCCGGTAAATTCCAGGCGCTTGGGGACTTCCGTCCCACGTTTGGCCGCTTCAGAATAGAATCGTTTACGCATGAATTAATTTAGGTTTGGCTAAAGGGTGTGGCTTGGCAATGTGAGGTTGGGTTTGGTATGGTGTGGTGAGGTTGGGTTTGGCTAAAGGGTGTGGCGAGGCTGGGTACGGTCGGGTGATGTGAGGTGTGGTGAGGTTTGGTGAGGTTGGGTTTGGCTAACGGGTTTAGCATGGTCGGGTCAGGTATGGTGTGGTGAGGCAAGGTAGGGTATGATAAGGCAATACGGCGGCACTCTGTTAATTCAGCGTGCCGCTTTTTTTATCTCTGCAAAATCAATTCCTTTGCCCGGCCTTTGTAGCTACTCGACAAAAGCGTGTAAATGCTTTCCATCCGTTGCCGCGCCGTATTCTCCAAATTAAAGTCCTGCAAAATCCTTTCCCGGCTTTTCTCCCACAAGTCCACCGCCGCGTCATACTCCAACGGTTCGGCCGTCGCCTGTTCCCATGCCTTTTTCCCCGCGTAGTTGGTTAAACACACGCCGCCCGACATTGTAGCCTCTATCCATGCAATGTTTGATTTTGCATCGTTAAACTGGCAATCTACCAAAGGCTTCCACACCACATTAAACCGCGCCTGCTTCAACTTCGCCATATAGCTTTGAACATCGTCGTCGTATTCTTCCAGGTGGACATTACGCCCGTGGTTCAAAGCAGGCAGCACACCCCAGAAAATAAAGCGGTTCGGGATGTGCTTTATTTTGTCGTACACTTCGCGCCCGGCCTGGTACACATCCTCTTTTTGCATCCCACGCCCGCGCCACATCCAAAGGCCGCGGTCCGGCGACGCTTCCAACGGCAAGTCGTTTGGCATGATGGCGTTGGGTATAATCTCTCCTTTGGCCAGGCAGTCGCACTCATAAAGTAGCTGCTCTGTGCTTACCCAAAAGTGGTCTACATACGTCCATATTTCCCGCGCTATGTGCGCCCGTGAATGATGGTAAGCCGCCTGGTCGTGGTATATGGGTAGGTTGGTCATTGCATCGTCTATATCCAAAATGATCTTTGACCGGCCTATGTCTTTCACCCGCTTTACTACCTCCAGCGTTTCTTTGTCGTTTGGCCTTGACAAAATAAACACATCTGTCATGTATAGGTCTTCCGCCGTTAGCTTTCGCGTAAAGCGAAAATTGAACTTTCCCGGATACATCTTTCGCATCTGTGCAAACGGGCGGAAAAAACGCCACCATGTTACCGCGTTGGCAAGGGGCGATTCAATTACAAGTACATTTATCATTTTTCCATGTTTGACTGTTCACATTGAAGCACGACGGTAAAGCCATTGCCTACCTTGTCGTCGCTGTATTGGTATGCCACCACGCGCCATTTCTCCCCGGCTGGTGGCTCGATAAATCCGCACATGACCATAAAACTGTCCGGTGTCCACCTGCTGTGGTGTTCATCTGTTGCCCCGATATTCGCGCCGACCTTGTGCCTGTTTAGAAATTCACTAATCTCTGTTAGTGGCTTTTCTCGGTCACTTTCCAGTGCGTCCCGGTGTGGCACAATCATGTAGATGTATTTCCGGGCTACGCGCATCCACTCTTTGATGGCCCCAATAGGGTCGTAAAAATGCTCGATCACATGGCTGCTTATTACAAAGTCGTAGCTTTTGTCCTTCACTGGCAGCCGGTCACCAGGGGCCACGATGTCCACGGGCATGACTTCACCACATAGGCGCATTTGTTCATCCCTGTACGTGGCAAACTCCGGGCTTGTGTGGCTAATCCTGTCTACATTCAGCGTATCAAGTCCGAACGCATTGTGAGCCGCGCCCCCAATCTCCAAGCCGGTAAGACCGTCGAGTATTTCGTGGGCGAGTGCTGATTCTTTGAATCTTCTACTGTGATAGATTGGCATGTTTACATTGTTAAAAGGTCAGAATCCAGCAAGTAAGACGATACGGGGGCAGGTTGGGTAAGCCATGCGAAAATAGACATGGCACTTGCCGATACGCCGTCGATCTTGTTCGCGCTCTTTGCCTTGTTTGGTTTAATATTGTCGTTCGCGTCATAATCCAGTACTATGTTTCTAAACATCCACAGCAAGACCGGATTTTCGGCTATCTCGATTTCCCCGGCAAGGATGGTCTTTTCCAGCCACTTCAGCGGCTCGGATAAATTGCCGTAAGACTGCCTACACTGCTTCATCTCAAAACCCGCATCTGTCAACTCGGTAGCCATCTGGTAGGCGTTCCATTGGTCGAAGCCAATAGAGCCAATCCGGTGAACCTGCGATCTTTGCAGGATTTCATTCTTCATAAAGTTGTAATCAGCAATATTGCCCGGTGTCTTTATGATATGGCCATTTATCACCCAATCCAGGTAATTAGTATCATCTTTCCTCTTTTCAATCGTATCTTCAGGCAACCAGAACGTAAGGAATAGCGCCGCTTTATCGCCCATGTACGGCGGGAAAAACATGGCCATCGCCGTAACGTCTGAAGTGGCGGCAAGGTCAATCCCCAAGTGGCACGGCCGACCCTGGTAGTCTTCCAACCTCAAAGGCTGCATAACGGCTTTAATGTTTTCTTCAGGAATCCAAATCTTAGGCGTATCAAGCCAGCAGTTGAAGTTTTTGGTCAGAACTTGCACCCGCGTAGACGTGCCTTTGTTGATGGCATCCGTTACCTGGTCGCGCAAATACTGCTCGTTTGGCGTACTGCCTAAATTTGGGTTAGCTTTACGCCATACGGCCGGGTCTTGCCAGTCGTCCCCTTCGTCCAGCGTGTAGATGATCGCAAATAGGTTGTCTTGCTTTCGCTCACCCTTCAGCACCGCCGCCGCGTTCGCCCGCTCAATCTTGAAACATGGACTTTCTTTGTCAAAACCGGCCGTAGTGATGATGATCAGCATGGGACACTCCCTGGAGCCCATACCTGTCTGCATTACACCTTTTACCAGGTCGGTTTTGTGGGCGTGGTATTCATCAATGACCGCGTAGTAAGGATTTAGGCCGTCGAGCGTCCCGTGGTCAGCACTTACTTTCTGAATGTAAGAATCGGTATTTTTGAAAACAATGGAGTGGGCAAAAATGTCAATAACCTTATCCATTGCCGGGCTGTCTTTCTTCAAATACCGGCACATCTTCTTTGCCGCCCGGAATACTATGCCCGCCTGGTCTGCCGTGGTAGCAGCCGTGAATACCTGCGCTCCTTCTTCGCCTTCAAATCCGGCCCCGTATATCTCCAGCGCCGCCGCAAATTGCGACTTGCCGCCTTTGCGGGCCATCTCGATATATGCCTGGGTAAAACGCCTGTACCCCGTTTCCCGATTCCTCCACCCGTAAAGCATAGCAATAGAAAAAGCCTGGTTAGGCTGAAGGTTGAAAAACTGCCCGGCAAGTTTCCCCTCCGTATGTCGAAGCATGGACACAAATTTCAGCGCCCGGTTTGCTTGCTGTTCAGAAAATACAAAAGGGAAAGCCGGGTCTTTGCTCGCTTCCAGGTCTTCCAAATGCCGCTTAACTGCCAGCTTTACAAACTCGCAGCAGACTTCCCGGCCCGACAACACCGCCTCAATATATTGCTCCGCTAATTTCAATTATTCAAAAAGGCTTCTAAAGGGTCTTCTGGTTTGCGCGGCTCTGTCTTTAGTCCCATCCGTGACTTGGGGCTGAATCCGAATTTATCCCCCAAGCGGATCAGTATTGCCGCCGCCTCATTGTATGCATTGATGGCCGGGTTTTTCATACGCGCCCCTTTTTCAGTAGTAACCGTGATTCCGCCCGCTTGTATCTCATCCCATGCCTCCTCACTCAAAAACCAAGCCTCCACATACTTCGCAACTGCGTCAAGGTCGGCCGTGCTTAATGCGCCCAACTCATAGAGGTTTGTGCATACTTCATTCCACTTTTCCCGGTGTTTTTTGTCGTATTTACCGGGTGGTTGTGGTATATGTGACACCAGTTTAACCTGGTTTTCAGCCCGGTTTTCGTGGCGATCTTTGCGGTATGTGCCGTCCGCTTTTAGCGTAGCCGCCGATTTTACATTATGTCCTCCCTTTGCCATATCTCAAAACGTTTTCTGCTGACATTATTTGTGTGCCTC
>JACCDG010159008.1_pt1 | contig 32647 bp, 38 predicted proteins | sample 7442471 | NCBI WGS metagenome assembly JACCDG01 (sample SAMN15323444, study PRJNA562643) | freshwater metagenome | isolation source: river surface water | place: USA:Blue River Watershed | collected 2017-08-17 | reverse complement strand
TTCCAAATTTGCAGGCGTGTTTGCAGATATGGAAAAGCATAATTCTCCAACCGCACCAAGGAAGTGCGTGGAGTATCTGCTCCAGTTCTTAGTTGATTTGTACGAGGATTTCTTGGCATCACGACACTTACCTATGTCGTGAAGGTCTTCCCATATGCATGATAGATCCATCCAGCCTTCTGGCTGAATTACACGAATGTAATTAGCATCTATCTTTTCGTATATGTATCTATGCTTCTCATTGACGCTGGACAAGTTGAACATATACGATATTTCGGAACGGGCAAAGAAGGATTCGAACCCTCGGATGAGCATCGCCCATCTGCAGATTAGTAATCTGCTGTATTAAACCGCTCTACCATTTGCCCAATGGGGACAACATTCCCGAGTGGACTCGAACCACTGACCAACGGTTTAGAAAACCGTTGCTCTATCCAGCTGAGCTACGGGAATAACTAGATGCGTTAATTATAGTTGCCTGGAGGCTATTTAGAGCTCTAACTTACCCGGTTTTGAAGGTTTTCCCTCGCCAGGCTTGTCTGTATTCTTAGAGGCATTCTGACCAGAAGCTGGTTTTTCACCTGGCTTATTTTTAGCATTATCCGCTATCTTTTTCTCGGCTTCCTCAATTTGCTTCTCCATCTGAGGAAGTACTTGCTCGCAAGATGCGATGAAGGCGGGCAGTGATTTTTTCATGGCATCGTTGACATCGTATATCTCTGAAGCCATTGACTTTAGGGCTTCCAGATCCCTTTTAAACTGCGCAACCTTCCTCTTGTCTGCAGAAAATCCGCTTATGACTTCGCCAGCGCTACTTCCTCCAGAAAGAGCTTGGAAGCTCTTTTCAAGACCATATGCCAGCACGCCCAAGCCAGCACCTATGCCTGCAAGACCCAGCGCGCCAATGGCTTCTTTTTTCATTGAATTTTCTGTATCGTTATTCATGGTTTTCCTAGTTGTACTTGAAATATCCATCTAATTTTTCGTAGACAATTTTCGCCACCTCGTCTGGCTCAAAACTTGAATTTACTGTCTGATCGTGAGAAGGACTGTTAAGCAGCACATCTGAGCAGTCAAAACCAGCGTTTTCAGAAAAATCCTTGTTGTAGCAATGGGCATTCAGGTACATGGTCACGCCATTATTCACAGAATGCGCTATTGCCGCCTGAGGAAGATGCGGAAAGCGAACGGTCAGGCTCTTAAGAATGACATTCATCCTTTTCTCTAGCTCTCCATCGTTGACTGGTTTCAGCCATTCAAAAGGAGCCTCTACGAAGTCGGCCTTATTGGGTGCATAGGGTGCGTCTTGCGGGGCATTCGTAGGACTACCGAACACCGATCCGTCTGGACCTGATTCGTCTAGTTTTGGCATCGCCACCTTGTACCAATTGCTTTTAGCTTTCGCCATATGGTTTTGCTAGCCCTTCTGATAAAAGAGTTTCATTAAGGTTGGTATTGTCTTGAAACACGATTGTAGCTAGATATCTTCCGAATTTTTCTTTTCGATCTTTAATGGTTCTCACAACGACAAAATCCTTGCCTTTCTGCGAAACCAATTCTTCCACTCTTGCTTTTGCGTCCTTGGCCATGGATCTTTTCTGCAGGTTCGAGTCGTTCAATTCTTCCGTATCAAGACCAGAAAGACGCAGGCGCATATTGGCATGCATGTTGAAGCCTAGGTCTATTTCAACGTCCATTGTATCGCCATCAACTATTTTTAATATTTTAGCCTTGTACTCGTACATTTTTATTCTTTCTTATTATTATGTTTCAAAACAAAACGCTGTTGTCCTCTAATTTGTCGACTTGCGACTAAAATCGGTGTATGAGCACGAAATCAACACTATCCATAAATTCATTCGTTCATGTATACGAAGATTTTATTTCAGAAAATGTCGTTACCCTGTCTTTTCGCTTCAACGACAGCAGAATTGAAAATACCACCATACATCTTGACGTGGAATCTGCAGCCGTAATATATGCTGGCCTCCATTCTAAGATGAAGGAAGTCATGAAGACATATGGAGAAGACAGCGAATCCATAGCAAAAAGAGTTAAAGGTGCGGTTGAAAAAAGAGCAGGCAAGAAAGGTGTCTATGCCATATTTGGATCCGAGATATATGGATCTTCAGACGACGATCAAGAAGTGCAGATCAGAAATGGCATAGAATATTTTACTAGAAAAAAAGAAGATCTTGCCAAAATGGTAGACAAAGCTATTCATGACATTGACGACAAATCAGCTACAGAGGCAATAAAGTCTCTTATCGATGGAGAAAAGCCTTGTCATGAAAAGGTAATGCTAAAGAAATTTTCAGATCTCATGCTTATGGCATATGAAAAGAATATGCTGAAGTCCGATTCTGAGGAACATAAAGTGACAATAAGTGCATTGTTCGACATAGCCGAGGACATATCTTGCGATTCTGCCAATTTGGATGTAGTCGAAAAATCCATAGACAAATTAGCAAAAAATATAATGCTTGGATCACACGACAGTACGCCAAGTCTTTTTGAGGAAAGGCCAAAGGAGTGAAAAGTTCAGATTTTGACAAATTATTTTCTCATGTAAATTCGTACCTAAATACGGTTGCAAAAAACGAACAAATTGAAGCTCAAATCAATTTGTTCATGAAATCATGCCAGGAAAACCAGAGGCTTGTAACTGAAATTACGAATATGCTTTCAGGTCAAGGATTTGGTGCTGACGATGACGATGCGCATTGCGACCTCAAAAGCATGGTTTTTTCCGCACTGTCTGACCTTTCTGAGATAAAGGAAGAAAACAATGCGCTCAAGGCACAGATACGAAATTCAAAAGTATTTGAAAAATCGATATCCGATAAAAGAGCATGATCGAGCACAGATGAAAAACACACGTCTGTGCATGTTCATGCTTTTGATTAAGTCTTTTCCAGAACTGGTATTTAGATTTATATGTACAAGCTTCTTTAGGCGAATATTGGCGGTTGCTGTCTTCATAGTTGCCTGTGCATTGTTAATGTCTTATTTCAGCAGGATACAATAATGAGTAAAAAACTTACGGTAGGGTCGCTATTTGCTGGCATAGGTGGTTTCGATCTAGGATTCGAGCTTGCTGGTTTTGATGTTAAGTGGTGCGTGGAAAAAGACAAGAATTGCCAGAAGGTGCTGGCAAAGCGTTTTCCCCAAGCGAAGATATATGGAGACATATCTTCAATAAAGGAAGATGAATTAGAAAAGGTAGATGTTGTTTGTGGAGGATTCCCTTGCCAGGATCTCAGCGTAGCTGGAAAGAGAAAAGGGCTAGCAGGAGAAAGATCAGGATTATTTTATGAAGCAATACGACTTGTTCGCGCCATCAGACCAGAATTCCTTGTACTCGAAAATGTCCCAGGATTGCTTAGCAGCAATAAAGGACTCGACTTCGCCGCCGTCATCCGTGAAATGGACCAAGGGTGGCCTTGTGAGGAAATCGGCTGGAGAATACTTGACAGCAGACACTTCGGAGTTCCCCAAAGAAGAAAGAGAATCTTTGTTGTGGGAAGTGCTCGAATTGGAGGCGCCGAAAAAATATTATCTCTCGCCGAAGGCGTGCGCGGGAATATTGAGGCGTGCGAATCGAAGGGGAAAAAAATTGCCTCCCATTCTTCAGGAAGTTCTGGAGGAGAAGGCAAAGGCAGAGACGGATTCGAATCAATAGTAATAGACAGGGCTGCATTCAATCAGGGCGAAAATGCACTATATCCGCCAAGGATAATGGAGGCAGACGAGGTTCCTACCCTGGTTGCAAAAGGTCCCCATGCGATTGCCTTTCGCAAGTCGCGCAGAGCCCAGAACGTCAATGACGACGAGACATGGGTAAACGACGGCATTGCGAATACCTTGAATGGATTTGATCTAGGAGACACAAGGACAACTCATGCAGTCGTAGCCATACAGGGCAATCTTATAGGCAGGGACGTGGGAGGCCCAATGGGCGTGGGAGCCTCTGACGAAGGCGTGATGTACACGCTAACATCGACTGATGTGCATGCAGTAGTCACTAAGAACATTCAGTTTGATGCCTCGTCTTTTGATGGAATGAACCAGAAGGCAGAGCAGGGCATGCATCATTCCTTAAGAACTGGAAGAGACTCTGGAGATTTCGTTGCCATAAATAAGAACGACAACTCCAAGATGATAATTAGAAGGCTCACTCCGGTCGAATGCGAAAGGCTGCAGGGCTTCCCTGACGGATGGACAGATGGGAACTCCGATGTAACGAGATACAAGCAGCTAGGAAACGCAGTAACGGTGAATGTCTCAAGATGGATAGCAGAGAATATAAATACATTCCTACAGAATGCGAATACTGCTTCAGACACTCGATGATGCGCACATTTCCATCCGGCGGGATGGTATGGAATTCCATCGATGATGCAGAAGAAGGCGACATCAATAAGTCTTTCTGGATGCAATGGTGGGATAGGGAGACCATGCAGTACATATTGCTTAGCGACAAGCCTTTTCTATCTGGTCCTCATACCATGGAAGAAGGACATATTTTCCCAGTGGACGAAATAGCAATTCTGATGTATGTTTCCTACTACGAGTCATGCATGAGGGACAGGAAGATGCGTGAATAAAAAAATAACATTCAAGTCAGGATCGAAGCTACCTGCACCCGCAAGCAAGGATTCTCCTTTGCGTAAACCTTTTTTAAATCATAGCATGAGAAAAGGTCTAGATATCGTAAAGGATAGCGAGACTATGCACATAGTCTCCATAGTTTTCAATCAGCCGCACCTTATTCATACCCTCAACGAGTCTATTTCCGCAACGTGCACTAAGCCGTGGAAGTTACATATTGTAGATAATGGATCTTCTGAAAAATACATAGAACCGATAAGAGAGGCATGCAAGCAGATGAAAATCGTACTCCACGAGAGAACTAGTCCATATACAATGTCAAGGGCTAGTCAGGCTCATGGAGATGCCTTGGATTATGCCATAAAAAACATATGCGAGGATAAAGATCTAATGCTGATAGTAGACAGCGATTTCTTCTTTGTCAAGAAAGGATGGGATGCCATGCTGAGGGGCATGCTTCCCATCTCTGGTCACATAAGCACGGTAAGGCACCATACAATGCACACACCAGCAGCATTTATGAGTCTGTTTAGGAAGCGAACCATCAAGAATAAGCGCATTTCTTTTATGCCTATGATTCACAAGGGGGGAAAAGCCATAGCAGGAAAGGATGTAGGGTATGAACTGGCGAAGATACCTAACTTTAAGTGGATAAAACTTTCCAATATGCCGCACGGAGCAATGGGATCGATATCCCCAGTAGAAGGCACTTACAATATAGGTTTAGGAGTTAATTTTTTAGCAAGCCATCTCAGCAGAGGTAGGCTTTACGGAAGAAATTCAGAGAGAATGGAAAAATGGCTGGAAGATTGCAGAAAGTATGCAAAGTAGTTTATATCAGGGGTTGTTTGCCTATTTCCTTCTGTATGCTTTTCATGGCTCCAGAATGACCTTTAGCGAACGCGCCGCGAGCCTTGCTCTGGAACTTGCTTCCAAGTTTCCACCCGCCAAAATGAGTAGAAGGCATCCCGTTAGGCACGGCATCCCATGCGTCCTCTTCGGATGAACGAAGGTCTTTCCAGGCCTTGTATAGTGCCTCTTGATCGCTGAACTTATGGGTAGTGCTGGTGGCATAGTCCATCCACTTATCTATAAATAATTCAGTGTTCTTGTCTATATTTAACATGATCACCCAGGATCTAAACTTCTTTGCATCTTGGCGTTGTCGCAGTCGAAGCTGAGTGGATATCATCTTCCCAGTTTTCTTGAATTTATCAAAGAATTCTGAGCATGGACCCCAGTTCATGACATCAGCATCAAGATAGCATATCATGTCTCCCTGCGAAGACATTTTATATGCCTTTTTCATGGCATGAATCTTGGAGCAAAACTTATCTGGAGAAGCAGGAGCTTCCACTGCTGTACAATTTGAGAAATCTTTTGCTATGGATTTTGCCATCTTTAAAGCATTTCCATTAGGAGCCCCTATTACTTTTTTAATGGCTCCTCCATCATGCTTTTCAATGCTTGCCATCAGACCCCAAGCCATGATGGCATAATGTCTATCAATTTTATAGTCCATGCCGCCAAAGCTTGTCACTATTGTTTTTTGCATTATGTAAGTTCCGTCATAGTAGCAGGTGGCATGTAATTGCTCAGCATGGTGACATCGGAAAGAGAAAATTGCCTGCTTTGAATTTTCAATTTAGTTGAATTGTTTATTGATTCAAGGTTCTTCTTTTTCCATTTAGACTTGTGCATTTGACCATCATGTATCCTGTACAGCGCGCATGGATGCTCAGAGAATCCAATTTTCAGCCTTTTCAGGCATCTAGCCCACATTTCCTTATCGCTGCTGCACTTCATGCTTTCATCATACATTCCGACGATGTCATGCGCCTTCTTTCTTATCATTACACCTTGAGCATGTATCAGTCTGTATCCATCCGACTTCCTGAAGGCTTTTGCTCTTTGCTGAGGGGTATAGAAATCATCGGATATGGCATTGTTCTTGCCAAGTTTAAGGGCTGGGGCATGAACCATGTCGAATTTACCTCCTTCCATTGTGGCATATCTGTGTGTGATGCCATGATCTCTCAGAAGATCGTCAGCGTCAAGCATGACTAGTACAGGAGCTTTTGCACAATATATTCCCGCGTTCTTTGCCGTGGAATATCCATAATTTTTTTGAAGATCTATGACTCTGATTCTTCCGTTGCTGCTGCGAACAAAAGGCATTACTACTTCTTTCCATGAATCCTTTGATCCATCGTTGACTATAACCATCTCAGATTCATGGAAATCCTGATCTAGGAAAGACCTTATTGTGTATCCTATATAATTTGAATAGTTGTATAGAGTTGTTACTACCGTTACTTTAGGCAACATCTACAAGTCTTTCTAGACCCATGAGGGCGCTAATGCAATCAGGACCATACTCCCTATGCTTGTACCCTAATTTCGACAGTTTTCTCATGATAGGTCTTTTAGCCGAAGATGACAGATGCTTTGTTTCCCATATTATCACCAATGGTCTCCACTTAGATACATTAAAACCAGCAAAGACCTTTGGCTCAAATCCCTCTACATCAATTGACAAGACATTCACCTTGTCCACTCTAGCGGAGATTATATCGTCTAACTTCATGCTGGGAACACTGATGGTTCTTATATGTTCGCTTAGATAGTCAGCAAATTCATAAGATTCAGACGCAGATGCCTTCCCCATGTCATCTTTTTTATACTTTTTTGATATAGGAGCATCTGGATCTATAAACTTCATTTCAATTGTCTCTAATCTGTCAGATGCTGCTGCTTGCACAAAGTATATGTTTCTGTTTATCTTTGAATGAGATTCCCAGTTCTTCTTGCACTTTTGCATGATGTGGGGGAGGGGCTCTATAAGTATGGATTTCCATCCGTTTCTTATGCAGAAAGGTATGACTCTATCTGCGTGAACCCCATCATTGGCTCCCACGCTAACCATCACAGGGTTATGCACAGTCATGGACACGGAGCCAAGCATCTTCTGATATTCCTTATTTTTCTTCATATTACAATACCAGATTTATTTATTATTGATTTTATATCTGGATCGTTTTCCATATGCCTTTCTCTTACCAATGCTATGAAATCTATGAATGCGCGACGCATTTTATCAAATTCTTCTAGATTCTTTCGCATGAAATCTCTGTCTATTCTTTCCTGTATTTCTAGCGCATTTATCTGTATGACCATTTGCTCTGAAAAATCAGCTATGTGGAAAAGCTGATTAGCTGAATAAGAGTCTCCTTTTTGACCTATTTCCTCTGCTAAAGATCTTATAGAACTAATAAATTCTCTGCGCTCAATTAATTCCCTGTTCATTATTTTCTTTCCTGGAACGTAAGAAATTGACGACCTCTCTCAAGTCATCTATTGCGGTTGCAAGATGATCTATCACCCACGGATCAGAGTTGTCGGCAAGCATTCCTTCCAGATTTTCCATCTCCCTAGCAAGGGCAACTAGATCTGTGCCATATTGACGAGTCATGGCTTGCGCATCCTCGGATGCCTTCTTTTTCAGCTCAAATATTTTTCTGTTTTTCATCATTTTCTCCAATGCTGTTTTGTCCATTTTTTCCATTTTCCAAAATCTTGACTGCTACGACATTTTCCCATGTGATCTATAAAAGGCTTATTGTCTAAAAGCCACAAATGTCCTTTTGATGAAAATCTCATTTTTGGATGCTCTATTAGCTGTTTCCATTTTTCTATTCTTATCAAATCACTACCTACATCATATCGATCACTTCTTTTTAGATCTGATCCATCTTCTTTTAATTTTGGTAAGAAATTTATCTGCATGCTTCTTACTACACCAACTCTAAAAGCAGAAAACCATGCGCCGCATCCGAATTTTACTCCAGGTCTTTTGCAGGTTACATGATCATATTCAGAAAGTAAATCAACTATATGAGAGTCCCAAGAGTTTTCTAGTATTACAGAATCGCAGTCTATTATAGATACTATATCATCGTCTGCAAGGCTGTCGATTCCGCAATGAATAGCTTCCCCATGATGCCTAGAAGGAGCATATATATCCGCCTGCTGTCTTTGTATTAATTTAAAATTATCATTTTTACTTAAAGATTTTAGTTTTTCTAACTCTAAGATATGTGAGCCATTGTCAACTACAACTAAAACAAAAGGCATAGAAGAAACTGATTTTACATTTTCAAACAAATTTAGTATAAAGTCTGCCGTATTGTAGCAAACAGTCAATATCTTTATTGGTTTCATCTATTCTTTCTCCAATGATCTTTTGACCATTGCACCCAATGATTAAAATCTCCAGAATTTCTAGATCCGCCCATATGATCTAGTATGAAATCTCCATCTAACATCCACACATGACCATGATAATGATATTTTATAACTGGATGAGCATGCAATGGATACCATGGCTTAATTCTGTCCATATCGCTTCCAACATCATACAGATTGGGTCTGGGGCAATCAAAGCCGTTAGGTTTTATTATAGGTAAAAATGATACTTCATTTTCAATAACATCTCTTATTCTAAAAGCAGAAAACCATGCTCCACATCCGAATTTTACTCCAGGTCTCTTGCACGATACATGCTTGTTATAATCGAGCAGAGAAATTACTTGATTATCCCAATGCTTCTTTATCATAAAGGAATCACAATCCACCACTATCCCTATGTTGTCCTTTGGCAAGTTAACAACAGCATGCTGAATGGCTTCTCCATGATTCCTTGAAGCAGCATAAATTGGATTCACATTAGCTTGAGTTCTTCTTAATATAAGCATTTCATTTGAATTGCTCATTAAATCAAGTTTATCTTGATGCTCTTGTGACGATCCATTATCCACAACTACTAATCTGAAGTTGTTTTTTGTTGTTTCTTTTAAGCTACTAAGTAAATTGTCAATGAAATGACTTGAATTGTAGCATACTGTTATTACATCTATGTTACTGGACATAAATTTTAGGTCTCACTTTTCTTTATAGTGAGATTTACAAATTGCTCATTAAATTCTTTCTCATCTTTCTTATAGCCATCAGCAGTCTCATCTTTTGCATCAGTAGTCCATTGCCAGTTCCAACACAGATCCTTGTTGACCTTAAACCCATAGAAGTCAAGCACAGACATCTGGGTCTCAAGAACCTTTGCGCCGTTCCAATTATGACCTATACATATAAATCCAGCCTGCTTGTTTTTCAGTATGTTGTCTTCACCTAAAGTGGAATGCCTGTTCTCTATCCAGCTCATTCTCTCTATGAACTTTTGATAGGTAGCGCAAGCCTGTCCCCACCTGACCGGAGATATGAAAAGCACGGTGTCTGCCTTCATCAGTTCCTTGACCACCTTCCACAACTCGTCATCCTTGTTGTTCATGCTAGCCCAGCAGCGAAGTATGCCGTCAGGATTCTTTTCTTCGTCCTTCAATGAGGCCTTTTTAACTCCGCAGTTGTTTCCATCTTGCCTTGATATGTTGGCCTCGCATGGGTATATCTTCAACTTGAAAATATCCATGTATTCGGATCCTTCTCCAGCCTCTTTGGCTATGAGCCTGCCAAGCCTTTCGGTCTTAGATACATCCTTCTTTCCCGTTGGGTGCTGCCAGCGGTTGCTAAACCCCAGGACGAGCGTCTTGCCTCCAGAAATGGCGTCCACCGTCCTCCTGAACAATGGCAGCAGTTTTCCCGAAGAAGCCTGCTTGTGTAGAGAAAATAAGTTATTCATAACTTAATTTTCGACTACTAATGGCATATACCTGCAAAAGATAAGAGGGACGGCAATTGCCGTCCCTCTTATGCAGATATCGTTTCTATCCTAGCAGATCGTATTTCGCCAGGCCAGGTTGGCGATGCGTATCTTGTCTTCTTCGGAGAATGCTCCGCTTAGAAATGCCTGATGGAAAAGGCAACTTCTGTTTTCGTCAGTAAGCCATTTGTCAACAACACTCTTGGCAACATCAATCTGGTGTGTTTCCAGCTTGTCGAAAGAGATGATCTCCATAGGAGATATGCACCCGCCTCTAGCCAAGGCGCTAAGCTTCAACTGATTCTTATGGTCGTCAACTAGGACATTCTCAACCAAGCTGTGAGTCAGCAAGTCAAGGATAGACGGATTGGGGCTGACATCGTCTACAAGAGACAGTAGAACCTGGCCATAAACAAGTTGATAACCATCAACTGCGTCAGACGATCTCGACAACATTAGAGACCTCTCCGTTCTTGGGAGACATGAGAATGCGCAGGGCATCCATCCTTGCTCGCACGATACTAGAAACCGCCCGCTCGATGGCGATAACAGTCTCCAACTTGGCTGGAGTGCCTCCGATCACCCTGTACACGGTCTGCCGCGACAGATTGGTCTCTTTGGCTACTTCTGCAGCACTGATGTTCATGTGCTCCATAATCTCTGCAATTTTTTGAATTTGCCTACGCGCCTCGTCCCTTGCCTCTTCCATAGGAGAGCTGGATTGGACTCGCGAAGCAAAAACCGTTTGTGTGCTTGAACTCATCTAGAAAGCCTCGTTAACCTGTATGATGGCTCATCCTTGAGCAGTTTTTGGACGCATTCAACATCTAATGCGCCACTATTTTCTGAGCATATCCTGCTCGCCATGGTGATGCACTCAGCATGCAGACCCAATCCGATTGCGAACGCGGGATCTAGGAAAGCCTGCATTCTTCTTGCCTGCTCGCTAACACCGAGATAGTCACCACCTAGGCAGGCTTCTGCAATGTTCGCGGCATATGCCGAGTTGGACGCAAAAAGCCAACCATACGGCATCAAAATTGCCGCACATGTAGGGAAAGTGTAACACATACTTGGCACGTCGTCAAGCGGGATGACCGATTCTCCGTTGCAAAAGAAGCTTTTTTTGCCATAGCAAAAAACTGAAAAGTTATCAGATCTTCCCAGAAGTCTAACTTTACACCTTTTTTTAATGACAAAAGACCTTACTGCGCAGCATTCGTCTCCAGAGAAGTCAAGAGCCCAAACCCCACGCCTGCCGAAAGCGAAAATGTTGCTGCCAATTATTCCTGCATGAACAAATAAAAGTTCATCTGGAATCGCATGTCTCTTATGGCAGTATTCTCGCACAGAGTAGAATAAACAATCATTGCTTTCGGCATCTATTCCAGCCAGATTCCACTTGGAGCCATGAACATCCAAACAGACATTGAAGTTGTCCACGAAAAGGCTGGATGCAGAAGTCATATACACTACGCCTTCAGAGTCAACGGCACCCCCAGTAGTCAAGGATCCAAATATGGATGACAATTTGGTATTGGGTTTTATTTGTGAGCCGTTGTAATCTCGAAGCGATGAAGGACATCCAGAAAGAATCCCTTCCCTGCTGAGCATAGCCAGCACAGGCTCATCGAATATCGGGGATAAACTGTTCCTAAGTTCACAGCTTTGCCAGAAATCCTCGCGTCTGCCGTACCCGTCGCATCCGCCGTATCCGTGTTGAGAAAAGAATTCTTCAAGCATTTCCATGAAAATATCCGCGCATTTAGCGCGGATATTCTAGTGTTCTTTTACCTTATGTCAAGTGCAATTTACTTACTTTTTACCCTTTTTCCACTTACCACCCTTGCTCTTATACCTCTTGGCGGCAGCTCCGTTGCAGTAAGCGCTAGGGCACACATCATACGTGCGCTTAGCCCATGCCAAACATGACTTCCATAACGAAGGATTGGTGGGGATACTTTTCCCTTTACCGCTCTTTTTAGACTTTTTCTTTTTTGCTTCTTTGGTCAAATCTTCCGCAGTATTAGATTCTGTGTATCCCTTATCTATTATTGGCTTTCCAAAAAAATCTTTTCCTATTCCTAACGGACTTGACTTACTTCTGTCTTTTATGCCGCCAGCGCCAGGAATATTACTTGTCCACTCCCCCTTGACTTCCTCTCCCACGCGCTCTGCCTTCAATGCTTTTTTAACAAATACATATTTCTCACCCAAATAAACAGAAAATAAATCTATAAAACTAGAAATAGCATTGGAATTTTCCATCTCTAAATAAATTTTATTTTTTGGAACCTTTTCTACAAATTCCTCTATTATTTCAACTATTATATTTTCATCGCTTTTTCGCGCTTTATCTTTCATTATGGATGTTATAGTATAGACATTTTTGGTATTAGCATCAGATACCGCTTTTGCAACAAAAGGCCTCACTATGCGGCTGACTTCTGCCCATTCAAGTTTTGTATTATCTGGAATAATCTTTGAAACGCCATCGCCAAAATCAGCCTTCTTCTTGATAATTCTTTCTTCTGCGTCAAAAGCGGCAAGCATGGCGAATTTCCTAACGACAGGATTGGCTGCACTGAAAGCAGCCCTGAGACAGCCTATAGGCTCGCCATGGTATCCGTAGTGAGAGCAGAAGTCTGATAGTATATTTGGATTATCGCTTATCTCATCTATTATAGATCTGCTGCTCATGGCAGTCTTGATAGCCTCATCAAGGCTTGCTGCCTTATTGGAGATGAATGCTTTGTGGTAAGGACACCATTCTTGGCCATCTTTAATATAATATACCACTCCAGAAGACTTTAAATGAGGCCCAGAGAATCCCTTTTTAGGCTTATGCGTTGCACCAAATGAATCAGTTTTTTCCCGATTAACGGGCTTATCATTGCCCTCCATGGTGCTTGCCTGCTTGCGCATGCCCGTATCAAGAGATGAGAGCTTGCTCCAGTCGATTAATTTAGGTATTCTGTTCATGGTATCTATTTCGTAATTTTATATGATTTTCCTTTTACGGATAATAGCCTAAATCAATTACAGATCTTGTTATGGCATCTTGTGATGATCCGTAAGTGTATCCAACGCATCCAGGGCTATCTGGGGGACAAGCTGCATTTGAAAAAGAATCAATAAATTGAATCATGCTTAAAAAACTAGTTTTTCTAACATTGGCATCCCAGTAATCTTTTCCAGTCTGAGTCCAAAAACCCTGTTCAAAAACTGTTCCATAATTGAACGGATTTTGAAGAAAAACACTTGGCTGAAATAGAGGCCTAGGGGGTATGAGCTTGGCTGGCAGCTTCCAATAATTTAACGCAGGATCTACCCCTTGCCCTATGGTTGGATGCCATACTGAAAAATCCATGTATCTTTCCGCATTAAAAGAAAGTATATTTTCAGTCTGCAACTTGACTCCTGATATGTCATTATACTTTCTATAGTTGTCGCTAATTTTATAAAATTCAAACATGTAATTACTTGGAGTGTAGTAGCCAATAGCGCTAAACCCATCGCTTTCTCTTAATTCTCTGTTCTGACTAGCTCCTGGATATGTATAGATTATTGGCGTCTTAAATGGATCATAAGCAGTCGGAAGGGGATAGAAGGGATCTACTAGTCTAAAAATGAATGGAGTTTCTTCGTCTGTAATGAAATTGTCAAAACCAGTATTGGAATTGCTGGGATTGGAGAACCATAGCCAATATTCTCCGCATATCATCGGGTTGCCTCTCCATTCGTTTGGAGACAATACTCCCGATGGAGCCTGACCGAAATATCCAAAATTCTTTTCTCTTTGTCCTCTTGCTTCAAAATAGTGTATTATGCCATTGTTCTTCAATTTATTCATTATGTACCAGTCAGCCATTTCCAATGCATCTGTTCTATAATTAGGAGAAGATCTATATAAATGAACAGTTGCTGGAGTGGCACCGCCGATTGCAGATCCCACCATTATGTGCAAGGTTCCGCCACCTGGGAATCTACTCTTGGCTTCTATTAAATCATCTAATAACTCATCTAATTCTTTATAGTAATTTATATCTCTTTCCAGATTGGTAGATCCAAGGCTTGCCCAATATGCATTTGTGGCGTTCCATAAAGCAGGGACTCCTCTAGTTGAAGTCATATAAAAAGCGACATTGCATGGTTCAGAAATAGGATCCTTACCATTTGGACGCATATTCCCTTCTAACATATCCCTGATCGCGTATTTAAAACCCTTCCATCTGGCAGGAGAGGTTGCATTATTTCCAGTGTATGATGTATATGTTTTTTTCCACTTTTGATATATCCAAAAAGGTTGCTCTTCCTCTGTACCAAATGGTCCATAAAATGAAAATGCCCTCAATCCCCATCTGTACATATCAATAGTCGCTTCATATAGAATATTGTGCCATGGACTGGATATTTCTGGATTTGCAGGATCTCCCTCCCAAGGATAAGCTCGAGTACCAGAAGGGTAAGGGCTTCCTTGGAAGTAAGACTTTGCACCCAGTGTCCAGTTGTTCCATGCGTAATCAGAACCAACGCTACCCAACATTATATTGCCAAACATTCTTCTTCTAGGATCAGTTGGGGCGGCATAGGGGACAACATAAGGAACATAATCAGGTCTTCCTGCTACATCTCTCACAATCCACACGCCTCTTGATCCAGCAGGTATATTTACCTCTTGCGGCAAATCTGTCTGCGATGGATCATTTAATACATAATTATTTATAGCTGGTGGCGCAGTCAGCCTCCATATCCACTTGTTGATGTCTGGAACATAACCCCCGCTCAGTGTAAAGTATTCTGCAGATTCTTCTAGATTAACTCGATCCACTAAAGTAGATGTGCTTCCTTCAAGATTGGAGGCTGGAACGGCTCTACTGTTTCCGCTAATTTGCTTCCATTCATCCAGTACTGTTTGTACCGCAGCAAGTTCAGATTGATCATGAATTTCAGTAAAAACATTGAAGTAATTTGCTCCGTGAAGGCACAGATGATACATCATCTCATACCAATATCTATGATCATAATGAAATTTAGTGGAATTGAATGTATTAGATGGACTTGTAACAATTGGTACGAAATTTGTATATGCGTCTTGCCTGGAACGCATGATTGATCTCATTTTTCTCACTTCCATCACAAATGTCATATGAGAAACAGAAACAAAAGGACTGCCTCCAGATATGAGCATGTATTTTTCATCATCTGTTACTGGACTATTCGTATATCCGTATTGACCAAATAAGTTATTTTGACCAAAGAAGTGAAGACTTGATCCATATCCATCTATATAATCTTTTGGTTGATAATGAGAATTTAAATCAGAATAATACTTAGCTTCTGATGAAGTTAGAGGAGCAACCTCACTTTGCAAGATTGGTATATTACTTAAACCCTCTTCCGCGAGAGAGTTTATTATTGAATCTTTTCTTAATGTTCCAAAATTATATGTATAAAGCGCAGCATCAAATGCATACCAAGCCATTCTTATGTCAAAAGACTGTCCAAAAGGAGGATTAAAATCCTGCCTATTTGTTACAGTAGTGAAGTATGACAATAATTGCTGATATGTTCTTGTATCTGCTGGATTGCCAATAAGTTCTCTAAACTTATGAACAACTTCTTGTGCAAAAGTTCTTCCATTTTGGTTTAAAACGCTAGTAAATCTGGAGTCAGATACTATTGCTGGAGTTCTTCTTGGATCTGGAATGGATTCAAATGATGGGTAATTATTAGGCAGCCCATTAGCATCAAAGGTACCCGAGTAAGAGTTATAATTTCCTCCCAGACCAAAAGCGCTAAGACCCTCTGTATCATCCCAGAAATAATCAAAAATGACATTGTCATTTTTGCATCTTTGCAAGAATAGTTTAAAAGATGATTTAGTATCATTATTGGAGTTTATTCCCCATGGAGATAGAAACTTTACAGGATTAGAATCTCCAAACCCTGTTACGCCTCCGGTATATGTTGTAGCGTCTGAAGTAAGCTTATAGTAATCATCATAACTTTTATAGTATGATGGATTTTGCCAGTAATAATCGTAAAAGACCCTTCTGCCTTGAGGAACTCTGCTGCAAATGTCTAGGTATTTTTGATATTCACTATCTGGTAAACCAGATATATCACTTGGCTCACGAACTGTTTTTGCTGGACCAAATCTAATCACTTCCACTATACCTGGGTTGGCATATATATAGTCTGGAGGACTTGGAGCTCCTACATCTGATCTATCCCACCAAGTAGCCCAGACATTATAATTAAGGGAAAGATTGTACTGTACCGCTCCTCCATTACCACCTCCAGAAGATGAGGATGAAGATGAGAATGATGATGAAGAAGATGATGAAGCAATTACTCCAGCGTTTTCACAAACACAATTCGAATACGCTGGATTTGACATCATCAGCAGCATGCTTAAGGAATTTTCATCTACTATGTCTTGACAATATGATTTATCATCGGTAGAGTCTGATCCAGACCAAAAAATAGCCCAAGAAGGTATACGATCTTTAAACCAATCTTGAATTCCTATTATCCTGCTAGTAAATTGACTAGCGTAATTTATACTATCTTCAAATATGGATGGAGAAAATGCAGAAAATACTCTTTGAGAAGATAGGCTATCCATTATAAAACCATCAACGCATCCTGACATTGCTGGCATTATTGAATCTGCTATACGTTCATGATCTGATATTTTTCTTCCTTGAGAAGATATTTGCTCTACTATCTTTGGATTAAATATGTTAGTATTGGAAATATTGCTTGGCGGAATAGAGCCCATGGATCCGTTGCTAGTTATCCAGGAAGCCAAGCCTGATATGCTGGTTGCGTATCCCGAAGAACTTAGTATTCCATTTATGACGGGCAGTTTGTCGGACTCAATAAGTGAACTGTACAAAGGTTGCAGGTTTATTCCGTCCTGAGGTCTAGACTTCATTATAACATGTCTTAGATAGTATATCTTCCAAGGATCATTTAGGCTTCCGTCGCCGTTATTGTTTGTCTTGTAAATCCTTCTTGTTATGCCGTTAACAACCAATGAAGATGGATTCTCTATCTGACCTATTGAATCAGAATAAAGTGAATAAAATTCAAGCTGAGTGACAACGCCCCTTCCGTCAGTTTCGCTTACTGGGATATCAGCGGACAATGGATATCTTACTACTTCTTGTTTTTTTGCCGTAAATTCACGCCTAGGATATAAATTTCCAGCAAAAGCTAAAAACCAAGTATTTGTTTTGAATATAAAATCGTAATCATCTGTAATGAAAGAAAAGTGACGGTAATCATTATCCAGATACTGAAGAGCTCCAGGTGGGATTAGCCCATCTACCACCGGCATCTTCTCTGGCATTCTACCTATATATATTCTTTTAGGATGTCTACGAGCTAGGTCGGATATCCATTTATACCAGATAGTTTGCAAAGATTCATCAATATAGCATTTTTGTAAATTAAAAGAAGATGAGCATGCGCAGAAATGTCCATTGAGAGTATTGGTTGACACAGATTTGCCAAACCAACTTTGAGGAGCAAATACTGCCTTATCAAATCCCAATGACATGCCAGACCACAAATAAGGCTCGTAACAGTCGTTTATAAAAATTTGAAATCTATCTGGATCCATGGAATTTATCCTGTCCATGGCATCTGGATGATTCGGATCTATATGAGACATAGGAGATCCAGCGAAGCCAACAACTTCTATTGGATCATTTATGTCAAACCATGATAAGGAATTAATGAAACCTGTGCTCGTGTCAGTGTGTCTACCTCTGTTATATATCTCTGGAGATGAAGACAAAGCAGTGCCGGTTGTCATATAATGCCAAGAACCAACAAAATCACTGGTTATCCAAGGCATCGGATCGTTTACTAATGACCCGTTAATAGACTGCCCATGCTTTGCAGCTATCCAGGAGTCCATTTGATATATGCCACTTTCTATTGAGTTGACACTTCCTGGAACAGAACTTGAAAAAGTATTTGGAGATCCAAATGGAAAGCTAAGCCAAAATCTCCTGTATCCAGCTTGATACCAAGGTCTTATATTGTTATTTATAAATTCTGCCCAACTAGAAAACTGATTTGGGTTACTTATTCCAAACGCTCCAGCTCTAACTTTGATATTTCCTCCTGCATAAGAAACTTGAGAGACAACGTTTTTTGTTTTAGAAAAATCATAAAATACAAAAGATCTATGTTCTGGAGGTGGAGGATCCCTAAACTGGGGCTTAACTTGAGCACCAGAACGTATTCTATAATCCTTAATTTTTGCTGGAAATTTTGCGCGTATGAAAGGAGGAGCAAATTCATGATCGCTGATTAAGCATAAAATTTCTTTTTCAGTACCTACTGGAGATTGCGGAGCAGGGAAAGAAGTAGAAAGTAACTTCATTTTTTTTATGTAATCATTTCTTTCCTGAGGGTTTTCATCATCGTTCCATGATGATATATCTCTTCCATCAATGATTATAAAATCAGACACATTCATTAGGCTCTGAACTTTAGCCCACCGATCATCTGGCGGATTTACCCTAAAAAATTTGGAATTTATTTCTGATCTAGCAGTATTTTCATTTAAATCAGATATTCTTATGTAGTTGGCGCCGTTATCTAAAGTGTGCCACCTAGATATATTTGGTATACCCACAATTCCTATTTTTATTCTTGATTCTGATATTCCAAAGAAGTTTAATAAATTTATTTTTTGAGCATATATGAAATTTGATTCGATATCTTTTGCAAAATTAGTCCAAAATTCAGGATCTGCCAATCTCTCATCTGCAAAATTGTCATCTAATATCATGCCTGTAAAAAGTGGAAGATCAAAAGCAAAATAATAAACTTCTTCGCTAAGATCTCCCATTAAATTTCTTATATAGTAAGTTAAGTCATTAGAAAAATTGGATGGTAATTCTGCAGCGTCAAAAATATAATCTGAATTAAAAACAGTAGTATTTCTCCAGGATTGTCCAAAAAATACATCTACACCTGTAGTTGCATTATTGTATTTTATATCCTGTTCTCTTATTATATGTATTTTTCTTTTTGCCAGATTGGGCTGAGCCCTCCATATTGCTTCTGCATTAGGAGAAATGCTGCCTACACTGATTGCTGATAAAATTGGCATATCTGTTTTTCGATCTTATTAGTTCTTTAATTATTAAAGGGTTGCCGAAAGTATTGTTAAAATGTATTTAGCATATGTCTACACTAAAAACCTTCACATTGCATGATGCCGACACAAATGATCTTGTCAAATCAATATCAGCAGCCGTAACTTCGGGATTTCCAGAAGCTAAAAACGCAACATTTATAAAAAGAAATGGTAATGATATATTATTTCAAGCCGAATCTGCTGCAGGCGAATCCATATGCAGAGAATTCAATAAAATTAGGAGCATTGGAGAAGTTAGATCTGATAATAAAATAAAATTTGATGGCAGAACGCTTACTTTGCCCAGTATTAATAATACTTTAGTTGTTGGAGCTACTATGTCCATATTTGGTCCAGGAAGAGTGTCTTTAAGTTCCTCTGGGGAAATAGTGATATCTTCACCTAGCGAGCAAGAACTAATAAATCTCAATAGAAGGTTATCCATATATGGAGATCAAGTCTCTGGGCTTTCTGATGTTGTGCGAGAGTTAAAGGAAACACCTATACTAGAAAGACAAGACCTAATAAAGTTATATAATAATGAAAAAGGCATAATTCTTGATCTCAGTGGATACAGCAATCCTTCATATATAATTGATTTAATAAACGAATGCTTCCCCAATACCGATGAAAATAAAGCAGAGGGATTTGGATATCATAAAATATTTTCTCAACCTTCCGCAACTGGCGGCAGACCCATAGTTCAAGTTGCCCTGAAAGGAGATAGGAAGTCATTCTACAGATTTATAAAAGTTTGTGAATCAAGAGGATATAACACGGAACAAGCCAGAAGCGTAATTGAAGCAAATGTGACTTCTGGCAATATAAAGAACTCTAGGGTAGAAGGAGAAATAGATCTTCCTGGAGGAGAAAAACAGCTAGATCTAGAGATAGCTGCCGTAGAAAAGAACTTCGCAGATCATCTTCTGAATACCAAGAAGATGTCAGGAGTTACCATTAAAGAAAAACAAATTGATGGTATAAAATTCCTTTTCAGCAGAAACTCTGCCATAATTGGAGATGAGGCAGGAACAGGTAAAAGCCTCATGATGATAGCTGCCGCCCATATAAGACTAAAAGTATCTGGTGGAAGATGCTTGATAATAACAAAGAATATAGTTGTTAATCAATTAGAAAAAGAGATAAAAGGGATGACTGGAAACACCAGCGTTTCCTCTGACTACAATGCCAATACCGATTGGACTGTACTTCCCTATAGTATATTTGGCAATGATAGAACCAGAGAAATAGTAACCAAAAAGTTAATGGAAGATGCCAAGGCCGGTAAGATAACGGTAATGATACTTGACGAGTCTCATTCAATAAAAAATGGAGACCCTGGCGATAGGGATCCAACCGGAGGAATGAAACATAAGGCTCAGAATACCACCTTCAATATACAGGACATATCAAAATATGTTCCATTCGTATGGGGTGCTTCAGCAACTATGGTAGCCAATACGGCTGACGATGTATATAATCAACTGCGAGCAGTTAATCATCCTATAGGCAGCATGACCTTTGAGGTGTTCAAATCAAGATTCACGCATCCAAAAGATCAAAGAGTGAGACTGGAGAAGGCAGACGAATTAAGACAGACTCTTTTAGATCACGGAGCCTACATACAACGTAGCAAAAGGCAAGTTGAACCAAATCTGCCTAACATCCACACTTATCAAGAAGATGCCAACATAGCTGCATATAAGATACAGGATCTAGCAAAGGACAAAGCAAAAGATACTAAGCCAAATATAATGCACGAAAGAATGGCCGTTGCTGACCTAAAGACCGACAAATCAATAGCAAAAGCAAGGCAGATACTAAGTTCAGGCAAAAAAGTTGCCATATTTACAAGCTTCAGAAGCACAAGGCAATTGCTAGTTTCCAAGTTACAGAATGTTCTTGAATCACTTAAGATGCTTAAGACCGTTTTCACGATAGACGGAGACCAATCATCTGAAGACAGAGAACTTACAGTAAGTTCTTTTAAGAATCCAGATAGCCCCGTCATGGCCATAGTAATAAATCTTCAGGCTGGAGGCACTGGAGTAGATTTCCCAAACATACTGACCGATGTAATAATAAATGACTTTGACTGGGCTCCGTCCACGGATAATCAGTCAATAAACAGGTTTTTTCGCATAAGCAGCAAGGATGATGTGCACATTACTTATGTAGTGGCAAAAGACACTATTGATGAACAGATATACAACAGGCTTCAAATGAAAAAGCAGATTGCCGATGCAATTGCTATATTAAATGATCAAGAGTCACAGATGATTGCTGAAAAAAGAGGGTCAACCGATATGCAGCTTAGGCAGATAAGGGAAAACAGAAGAAAGCTTGTTATTGAACTTCAGAAGGCAGATGAAGAAGACACGACCAAGTTCTCAAGTTAAAAGTCTGAGGGATTTGGTCTAGGGGGATTGTCTTCCCTCCTTAACCAATATCCATTCGCATTTATAGATCTGTTAAGCCTGTGCCAGATATGCTCTGATCCATTGATATCTCCAGAGCCAGAAAGATCATCAACTATTTTATCTAAAAGTATTTCCCTTGGATCTCCCCTGTCTGGGTTTGCAAAAACCAAAGATTTTAAAGATATTTCTGCGCATTCTGCATTTATAGATTGCAAAGCATCACTAAATGTGAAAAAATCAGAAAAAGCAACAATACCATTTGCGGCATCATTTGCTGGGTTATCGTTGTGAACACGCCAGACTACGCTTGCGGGTGAGCAGTAAAGAAGCCCAGCTAGACCATAATACTGTAAATGCGAAGATATTTCATCGATTGGGTATTGCTCGTCTATGTATCCACTAGACGACCTTGGATCCCATACATACTTGCCTATTGCCCCATGAATGCCTTCTGACCACCCAGATAGCGCAGCAATCATCATCCCACAATTTGCCCGTGCTCTTGCTATCGCAGATCTTTCGCTGGATGATATGGTTGTCTCATCCGACTCTGGACGAATATCAACAACCATCCATCCGCAATGCTCTCCAATAGACTTGGAAAACTTTATCAAGTTTGCATGCGACTTAGAGAAAGATCTGTATTCTTTCTTTAGTATCGCCTTATTAGAGTAATAAGGATTAGTCCTAAGGGCTTGCGCAATTGTCCATCTTACATTTGGGAATGCAGATTTAAGTGCAGAAATGGCATCAGAAAAATCATCAGCAACCGCAGTAGCCTCTGTTACGGTACATGAAAGCAAGTAATCATTTATCTCAGGAAAATCAAGAATGCCATAACGATAATCCTTTGCGCTCATGGCAGAAGCAAACTCGACGCAAGCGTCGGCATCTATAGATATGCCAATACCTGCAAGACCCATGTCTATGTCATGTATAGTAATGCAACTTCTGGCAAAATCTGGTTCTCCAGCCTGGATAGAAGTTGCAATTAATGGCTTCATGACTTAAATAAATCAACCAAGGCAAACAATGGCTTCCATTTCTTATCCTTAGCCAATCTGCATATGAGTCCGTGAATGTCCTCGTCTATATCAGAAAGAACATACGATCTGTTTTTTACGCAGCCCTTAGCGGAGACATCAATCACCGTTAGCGAGCAAACCGAGTTGTTCAGGCAGGAAACATTTGCTTCCATCCGCCTTGATGGTTTTCCGGTTTCCCAAGACTTGGCAGCATGGGATCTATGAAGATCTTTCCTGTTATCATCTTTCGTGATACTATGAAAAAGTCTTATTTTCTTACTCACTTCAGCCTCAGCAAGTACCTAGTCTTATTGGCGAGTGCAAGCATCTCGTCTCTTAGGTTAGCCAAGTCAGAATCCTTTTCTCCGTTAATCTTCTCAGAGAATTTGCCGTGTATAAATTGAGATACTTCGCCTAGATAACTTTCAGGATCTATCCTGTTTATATCAACAAGCGTTATCTCTATGGGAGAGTCTATTTTTGGATTCCCATATTTTCCCGAATGGGTTTCCACAAACTCATCCACAAGGGCATCAAAGCCCTCGTAGAATTTGCCTAAAGCCTCGTGGGCAGCATGACTGTCTGTCTGCCAGTGCATTATTCTGACTTGATTTAGTATTTGAAACAGAGTTCCTATGTGCATTTTTATATTCCTTAATTACCATTTTGACAATGGACATTTCCCAACTGGATCACTAGCCAATGCCACCACATTCATATTTCCAGAAGCTTTGCACAGTCCCTCTGAGTGTTCTGGGCAAACTGCGCAAATGGATCTTCTGTGGTTGATGACATCTATGCTAAGACCTTCTATCATTGGCTTGGAAGCTGCCATCTTTTGAGCGGCCTCTGCCTCGGCACGCTTACGCTGGCACGGGGCACAGCCACCAGGGGCAGGGCTGCCCGTGCTGGCTATGGAAGATCTATCCTTGACATAGGGGGCTCCTAAAGCCGCCAGGGCGCTTTTGGATCTCATAGCGTGAACTATGGCTGGATTAACCATGGACTGCATGGAGGTCATATAACTCTGATGCCTCCATGGGGTTCCATCTGGAACCCTGTCATTGAAAGATCCAGTCCATTCAGAAGCCCAATAATTTTCCCATTTTTCACCAAATCTATTTGAGTAGTCTTTGCTGAACATATGAGAAAGAACGGAGATTGAGACTTCCTCTGGAAACTTAAAACCCTCACGAGCAGCAAATTGGTTGAAATCCTTAGCCACCACTCGGGCATGTTCTCCAAATGAAGGTCTGCATATCCAGAAGCCTCCGTTCGTATTTCTTATCTCTTTTTGCACAACTCCAAATCGCCTGTATATGGTGACTAGTCTGTCATTAGGACAAGCCCACCAGTCTCCTCTACGAGTGGTTGGAGCGTTTATAGGGCTTTCCAAAAAAGAATGCCATGGATCTGATCCTAAGATATCAAGAGGATGGTGTCCCGGGGGGCGAACAAAGTAGTGATCAGCATCTATGAATACTAAAGCATCCACTGGCTCCTTTGCCATGTGCTTGGCCAAATATTCAAACTTCCAGAATTGAGGTTGATCTTTGGGAATAAGATCATCTAGAGGTCTATTTTCTACATTTTCAAGTACCTTATCTGTGTAGGCAACAAATCTATCGTTAATCCCATGCGATCTCATGCTCTTCACAAGAGCCTGCAGCATGTTGGTGTGTGTGCCCCACGCCACCGACCAGTACAATATCTTACTCACTTTAGCACCTCCTGAATGCACTTATTCCAACTTGCAATTGCCTCTTCTTGATTGCACCAAATATCCATGCTCCAACTTCTCGCTCGATCACCGAGCATTTTCCTGTTATCGGGATTTCTTAAATACTCTATTCCTTCTTTAAGTTCAGATTCATCATCCCAAAGCCATCCGCATCTTCTATCCCATATCATGTTTGGAAAATTGTATTTTCTTGGTGCTATGACTGGAATGCCGCACATCATGGATTCTACTATTGATCTGCTTTGATTTTCTATGAACTTGTAGTTGCTACAATAGACAAAGATGTCTATGTTGGATAGCCACTCGGACACTGGAATGGAAGATGCCATCCTCAGATTCCATCTTGAGTCAAAGTTATGCCAAGCATATTTCTCTGCAAGTTCTTTGCTCCATCCTATTATGTCAAAATTAATGTCTTCTCCCAATCGTTCGTAAAACAATGGGAAATCCTCTGGATACTTTAACCAGTCGCTTCTGCTACTTTTTCCAACCGTTATGCTGTTAGAATTGTTGATTCTGCGCAATTTATTCCAACTGCTTGAATCAAAATAGTTAGGAAGTATGGCGTGTTTCTGCAGCACATTCATTGAATGAATTGCAGGCAACAGGGTGCTCCTGTGAAACTCGCTAGTGAAGACAATCATGTCAACAAAGCCTTTTCCGATTGCCTCCAGCTCATCCTTCTCATTCCACATCATGTCGTTAGCCCATATGAGCTTAAGACCTCTGTCCCTAACTGCCTGCACTCTCCATTTCTCGCTGAACAATCTGAAGTTGCAGCAAGAAAAAGCAACTCCCTCAAATCTCTGAGGGAGTTGGTCGAGCAGACAGTATTTTACCCCATGGGCATTAAGGAAAGATACATTTGCATCTTCCGTAAGCCTGAATGGGTCGTTGGGCACACATGTTATGTCCCAATCTTGGTGTAGAAGTTTTATGAGGTCTTTAAGCCTGGTATCAGCGCCGCCTAAGTCTGACGGCCATTGCAGAAGCACTAATCTTGGTTTGTTCATTTTGCTTTTTCGCGTTCATTGACTTCCATAGTCTTATGGTGGAGATAGGCACCTTCTCGAGCCTTCCACCATGCTTTATCGGCTTAATGATGGCATTATCTCTAGAAAAGCCCACTAGCCTGGCCCGCGACCAATGCCTCTCCATACCGCCGATAATCTTGGAAGGACATCTCACCCACACCTGAGATCCAGATCTCAGCATTTGGTGCAGTTGCTCTACGGGTAGGCTGTCTTGCGTAAGAATTTTGCTCATGCATGCAGCGTAGCATAAGCAAAACATCAAGTCAAGTGGTTTTTGTTATTTTTTAACCGCCAGACATCGTTTCCATGACGATGTCGGATACAAAATCTTTTGCCATCTTCTCTAGGCGGATATTGTTTATTCTAGCTGAGCGATTGGCATCCAGTTCGGTATCAAATGTTCCTATATGGTAGTAGAGCCCATCAATGACAATATAGGAATCCCAAAGTTCTTCTTCACACTCGTCGCTTGGAGGCCTTGGCTCAACAAGAGTCTTGTATATTGAGCCGTGATGGCAGAACTTGTTTTGCTCTTCGCGGATATCGTCCTGATCCGCCAGGAACATCACTATGTCCGTATTGCTTATCTTTTTGGTAAAGTCGGAGCCTGATTCGTCTTTATTATTATTCATGTGAACCTTTTGAATATTTTCTGAGGTTGTCAGCCAATCTGCCGATGCTTACCTCAATTCTAGGGTTCAGTTCTCGAAACAGAGGAACAATCTTATGACGAATAAAAGCTCTTGTTTTATTCGTATTTTCGTTGGAAGGGTCATTTACCCATTCAAAATTCATCTTCTTGCAAATCCTCTCGCAATCTTCTCTTGTGCAATTAAGAAGAGGACGAATAAGAGAGATATTTGGCAAAAGTTCCCGATCAGGAAGCATGCCCATGAGAGACTCTGCGACGCAGCCCCTGGAAATCCTAAAAATCATTGTCTCCATCTGGTCATTTAAGTGGTGGGCAACTGCCACTGCAGAGCATCCGCGACCAGCCGCCGCCTCTCCCAGCGCTTTGTAGCGCAAGATCCTGCACTGGTCGTACATGTTGCCAAGACTGGGATCTGGGAAGATGTCCTTGCGCTCAAAAGAACATCCGCAGATACGCGCTATCTCCATTGACACTTGAACATCTTTTTCACAATCTTTTCTGATGTTGTGGCAGATGTGAACTGCGTGCAGGTCAAGCAAGGATCCACGGTCACGCAGAACCGACAAAAGCGCTGTCAGCGCGCAAGAATCAGCTCCTCCACTAAGTCCAATTACAATCTTACGATGCCTTGCATCAATTAAATCAGCGCATGCCTTGACAGCACGATCCCTACGCACTGGAAGTGGAACATAGTACTTCAAAATTTAGCTCCTGGAAACACGCCTATGGAATCATGAAGTCCAGAATTTTTCACTCTCACTATGTTTCCGCCCCAGTCCAAGGCGTAGACAGGCTTACTCGCTAGACCGTAAAGAGAAGAGCATATAGAGCAAGGCACGGAGCACCTGAACTCTCTAAATCTGTTTACACGCACTCCTACGAAGAATGACACATCGCTCAAGTGCGAATGTCTAGAGAAAAGGTCAAATTCGGCATGGTGAGCCCCCCATGGATATCCTGCCTCTTCGGCTTCGGCAGAAACCGCATACCTGTTGATTCCGCATGCGATCATCTCTAGATCTTCATTGAACGCAGCAAAAGCGTGCTTTTTAGCCTGCGGCGATTCGATCATGGCTTTATGGCCAGTCTCCATAAAACAAGACAATATCTTGCTATAATCTTGTTGCGTAAAGGATTTTACGGCAACTGTCGATAAAGACATAATAATGTCTTCCTGGTACGTTACAGCATCCAAAAAACTTCCATCAAAAGGAGATCCAATAAGGGGCTTTACTCCCTTAGGGGATTTCTTCGATTCCAAGATAGAGTCTTCCAGAATGGGTCCCAAGGATATTCCTGTGATTATTACCGAGGATGGTCACACCACTGATGTCAGCCTTTTGCGCAACATGGTTCCATCATGGCCCAAAGGTTCTAAGAAGCAACGCTGCTCAATTCGTTATTCTTATTGCGGAAGACTTTGGGATGGAGAGGCAGATGTGGCTGAAGGAGATCCTATTGTAGAGGTTTCCCACACCGATCCGATGGGGGGACTGCCCTTTATGGTGAGAATACCCGTCGCAAATGTGATGTCAGTCAAGCCGAAATAAGTTCGTGCATATTTTAAAAATAAAAAGCCTGGACAGACCAGAAAAATTGCTCTGGAAGATCCCGAACGAACGCGGACTTAACTTGCTTATAGCACCTTCAGGATGGGGCAAAACTCACTTGCTCGAGTCGGTGATTAGATACTGGGCAAATCCATCTGCGCGTCAAATGGACTACAGAATAGAAGCCATGCTGGGAAATGGCTCCATGGTGATAATAGGATCAAAAGAGCAAAGCAAAAATTCTGCTGGAATAATTGCCGCGCTAGAGAATGGAACCGATGCGATAATGTACTACCCAGGAAATGAGAGAAGAGTGGACACAGGAGACACTGGAAAAGGCTTTACATTCAGAACTTCTTGCGCCCCGCTAAGGGACATGAAGGTTGGAATGACCAAATCTGTCATAGTTGTAGACGATGCCGATTTTGGAATGGACTCTTTGAATGCTGCTGAATACCTAATAGAATTGGGCAGACAAGCATCAATAAGAGGAAATCAAGTAATAGCCGCCACTTCCAGAAGAGAAATTGCAGCCCATATGCCACCAGAAAACTTCACCAAGATAGAGAATGGATGGGATGGTATAAAGAACAATCTGCAATTGATAATGAAGGTAGAGTAAACGACTATTCGTAAACAACTTTATGAATTGGTATAAACAAGCATCACTCAAGGAATGGTTTGGTCAGGGCAAAAAGGGCGACTGGGTCAATATATGCTCCAAAGGATTGCCAGCCTGCGGCAGATCAGACACATCGGAGGGTGGGTATCCAAAATGTCTCCCTAGATCCAAGGCCAAGAACATGTCGGCATCTGAAAGAAAAAGTTCTTGTGAAAGAAAGAGAAAAGTAGAAAGAAAATCTTCCCGCAAAGAAGGCAAGCCCAACTTTGTCTCTACTAAACCAAAGAAAAAGTCATGACCAGCTGCCAGCGCTTATTTCTTTAAGTTCATCCAGCAATGTTCTGTTTTTCTTGTCCTTAAGGAACGGCATGTATTCGAAAGTCCTGCATCTCACCATAGAAGGCAGACTAAAAAGACCACCCGTCAACAAGTGCCTTACAGTGTCCATGTAGTTGATGAAAATTTCATCATCTTTATTTATCTTGCTTTTTGCTACCAATAGATAGTCTTTACCTGACTTCTTTATCGTGCAATTTGCGTCTGATGAATGATTGCAAAACCTGCAAGACTCGTCTCTGATGAATGTGTTGGGTCTAGAACTTTTAAACCATAGAAACACGGAAACAACATCACCAGGTTCTATGTGCCTTGAAGCAAATATTCCTATGCCATGAAGCCCAGAAGGACCTATGGCATAGTGATATTTTGGATTTGGATTTCTTGTTCTTTTAAGCTGCGCGAAATTGGTTGCGGACACGAATAAGAACCTCTTTGATGCGTCCTTCTGGGACACCTGGTTCTTTTTCGAAGGTTTTGACCGTTCCACCTGCACGAAGATGAGCAATCAGATGAAGCAGGATGGCATCGTCTTCCTGGCTCTTCAGCACCTTCTTCCCGCCATCCAGGCGAGAAATTATCCTCTCTACCTCCACGACCTTTTCGTCGTCGCCATCATGGAGCTGAGCACGGGGCTTGATGGACATCTCCATCTCATCACGCAGACGGAACCTGGTCTTGCGCTTGTTGCACCGCTCCTGGTCGCGGAAGACCTCACGCTGCATGGAGTTGACTGCGAAGGTCGAGAACTTGATCGCCATGAACGGGTTGAAGAGATCAACGCACTTGATCAGGATCTGGCTGCACAGGGAACACCTATCCTCCATGTCGTGCTCTCCGACGAACTTCTCCCGCCATTTGTTGGTCACGGTAAAGACCAGCGGCGTGTTGATCGCAATCAGGGCGCTACGGAGTTCGAAAAGGTCAGCAGCGACATCCTCTGCGATATTGGAGCACGGAAGGGCAACCTTGCTCTTGTCCTCGGAAAGACAAACCAGCCCAAGGAGCTTGAACTTGAGGTTGACAAGGAGTTCAAATGACTCCTGCTCCTGCTTTGCCTCCATCACGCACATGCTTTTCTGCTGATCAAATCCGTGAAACAATTCACGAGCCCTGTGCATGGCAGCCCCAATCTTCCAGTCTTCCCACGGAGACTGAGTCGAAGTAACCCCAGTGACGAGCACAGGTATGCGACCAACGATGCCCTTGCGAAGTTCCTGCATTTCCTTTTCTGTCATCCTAAGCACGCCTGCCTCCTTGGTTATTGGACGCTAAGGGGTATCCTGCCAGCGCAGCGAAGACTACCAAAGTCTACGCCGATGGCAATACCCCTGCTTTTTCATGTTGAAGATTTCGCCGTTTGGGGCTTTTCACCCATATGGATTCTCATGCCCATTTTTTTCGTAAACCATTGTACGAAAGCGACTTCCGACTCCCTGTCTGCATGGGTTCTGCCTCCGCACCAGATGTCCCGCATCCCTGTTGATGCTATGTGGATAAGGCATCTAGAACAAGGAACTCCTGTCACGTATATGCGGCAGTTTGTCAAGTTCCTTTGCGCAGAGATTATCGCATTCATTTCTGCATGTATCATGAATGCATACTTCTCTGGTCTAAGATTGGGAAATTCTGTATCAGGTGATCCTGCAGGAAAGCCGTTATAGCCCGTACTGACTATGCGGTTATCGGAATCAACTATTACAGCTCCGTGCTGCGTCTGAGCATCGTGAGAGCGAGCAGCAACTAATTCGCATAGATTTAAAAAATAAGCGTGCCATCCAAGTCTTGAGTAAGACCTGTCTATGCACGCAGATATCCTTTTCTCTAAATCACTGTTGTATTCTTCCATATCTGCGACATTCTAGTGCGCAGTAAAATAGAAAAATATCTTTAAAATCACTTTGACTGTTTTTGCTCTATTGCGAACAAGAGTCTTGTCTGCAACTCTGTCATCTTTAATTCTATTTCACGCAGCCTAGTGCTGATGTCCATCAATAGAGTCCTGTTGTTAGACTCTGTCGTCGCTAGGGTTGCGACGATTTTTTCATCTGATTTCTTAAGTTCGATTATTTCTTTTTCCAGTTGATCTATCCGCGTAGACGCGACCGACTGGGTAGTCCATAATGTAGTAAAAAATACTCCAGCTCCTATGATTACAGTCCATATGAACTGGCCAATTGATACTACATTTTGAACCTTGTTTTCTTTGATCATGATACTATCAGTGGTGTCTTGCCCAGATTCTTGATACGACATGTGCCGCCCCTCCACCATCCTGATTTTTATTTTCTTTTAGATCTAGCCTTCCTCCTTCGAGGGGTGGCATTTTTATTTGAATTTTTTACTTCTTTTCTGTATCCCATTCTCCAAAGAGCCTTGGAAATACTTTGGGCAGTATCGGTGATTGCCTCCTCGTCCATATCCCAGTAGCATCCATGAAGCATTTCGTGTAAAAGTATCTCTAGTTCTTCAATTCCATCAAGAGAATAAGCAACCACTATCTTAGGCTTCTTATGATGCCTGCACCATCCCAGTATGTCCGGATTCAGTCTGCGAGAGCGACTGATGGAGAATCTCTTGCCGCGCAAGTTTACGGTTTTGATGTTCTTCATTGATCATATTACCAGGTTTTTCGAGCACGGATCTGCTGCGATTCCCGACGACAGCGCAATACCGGTCTCTGAGAAAGTGCTAGAAGCAGGTATTCCTCCGTCATGAACTATGATCCCTCCAGCCATAAGGGCATGCGCCCCATTTAGCCTTAAAGCAACGGTCATGGTCGGACGAACTTGCTTCACTACTTCAGATACCCCGATTAACTGCAGATTCCTGTCCACAACCATGTAATCAGAAGATATAATCGAAACAGATCTAAATTTAAATGTATTGCCGTCTTTTATCAGCACAGGATGCTCGAAGCTTGCCGACATTGCCCCGATGGAATATCTTTCCTGTTCAAAACCTAACTTTATTTCAGCAATCGCAGAGGGAACAAATACCCAAGAAGATATATCAGGAGCCGTCCAGCCCTTGCTGATTTCGTTATTATCGGGCATGCTCGTAAAGCCATCCGAACTAGTGCCGAACCTGATTCCCAATACTACATCTCCAACCCTGAGGCTCTCCACGCTTCTTTCAGTTCCATCAGCCATGAGAACCTTCGTACCGAAAGCCAGGCAAGTGCAATTGCAAGCTATCTCGTCCCACAAGGATCCACAAGACGAATCGTAGTTAGCGAATATGGGGGCAGCAACCAGCTCGGTATTGCCGTTTATGCACACTTGAACCTGTTCTCCAGATGGAACAATGCATCCCGTCTGAGCCAATGCCAAGGCTTCTTCGTAGGTAAAGTACACGGCAGGATCAACTGGAGCGCAATCACAACCGCATCCAGAAGAAGCCTTTATCTCAACAGTAGAAGCTCCTCCACAGTTTATCAATTCTCCAGCATTGTTGAACCATATGCCAACGCACTGAGGAGAGGATCCGCAAGGGTCTATTTGAATCAGCGATTTCTGCTGATTCCCCGGAGCGTCAGGAGCATTTGGTATTCCACCCGCTGACGGAATGTTTCCATTAGATCCAGTACCCCCTGATATCCCAGTGCAGCCTCCGCTGCATGTGGCGCAGGGATTGCCGCAACCAACTCCATCTATATCCACAAGCATGGAATTAGGCCCAGGGCCTGCAGTGCAGTTCATGAATGTAATCATTCTGTATGGATGCGCAGGACCCGACAGTATATTGTCCATGTACGCCAGCCTTCTCTGTGTCTGA
>JACCDG011309253.1_pt1 | contig 32651 bp, 31 predicted proteins | sample 7442471 | NCBI WGS metagenome assembly JACCDG01 (sample SAMN15323444, study PRJNA562643) | freshwater metagenome | isolation source: river surface water | place: USA:Blue River Watershed | collected 2017-08-17 | reverse complement strand
TGGGCATTGACATCAAAAAACACTTCGTGCTCTTCGTCTTCAAACAAGTCCAGTAAGATTTGATTGTGATATTTTCTAACTTCTTGAAGCGATGCATTCAATTCTTTTGATTTTTCAAAATAATTAGCAATGACAACTTCAAGTGCATTAGTGGTTTTTCCCATAGCTGAGATTACCAATAATACATCTTCATGTCCAACTGTTTCTAATACGTGTAATACATTTTTTACACCCTCGGCATCTTTTACGGAGGCGCCTCCAAATTTGAATATTTTCATGAGTTCAATTACTATTTATTTCAAAAATCTTTTACCGTTAATCTGCTGTCAAAAATCGTTCGATTCCATTGGCATCCATTTGCACCACTCGCCAGTCGGCTAATACTTTAGCCCCCGATTTTTCATAAAAAGCAATTGCGGGGGTGTTCCAATCCAAAACATTCCATTCGATTCGACGTACATTGTCCTTTTTTCCTTGCTTAATTATTTCTTTATATAAAGCAAAACCAGCTCCTGTTCCTCTTTGGTTGGCTTTTACAATTAAATCTTCCAAATGTATGGTTTTTCCTTTCCATGTGGAATAGCGATAATAAAATAATGCCATCCCAATAATGGTATTTTCTTTTTCGGCAACCAAACATTGGAAAAGAGGGGGGGCTGATAATCCATCGCGAATCAAATCGTCTACGGTCACTACAACTGCTTCCGGTTCTTTTTCAAAGGTGGCCAATTCGTGAATCAATTCTAAAACAAAGGGCATGTCTTTTTCCGTGGCTTTTCGAATCTTCATTTCTAATTTTTTACAAAAATAAAATTTACTTGAACATCTTTTTAATTTAATATGTTCTTTTCACAAAATTTGCGATATTTGTGCCACTAACACAACTACAACGTTTTCGTAATGGAAAAAAGCAACACAACTTTAGGTGAATTTATCATTGAACACCAAAATTCATTTCAATATTCAACGGGCGAATTATCCCGCATTATTAACTCAATTCGATTAGCTGCTAAAGTAGTAAATTATAAGGTAAATAAAGCAGGGTTAGTGGATATTGTAGGCGCTGCCGGTGAACAAAACATTCAAGGAGAAGACCAACAAAAATTAGATGTTTATGCCAATGAAGTATTTATTCAAACTTTAATCAACCGTGAAATAGTTTGTGGCATTGGGTCAGAAGAAAATGACGACTTTATTACCGTGGCCGGTTCAGACAACAGTCATAACAATAAATATGTGGTTTTGATGGATCCGCTCGATGGTTCTTCCAATATAGATGTGAATGTTTCTGTAGGAACTATTTTTTCGGTATTTAGAAGAATTACGCCGGTGGGAACACCAGTTACTATGGAAGATTTTTTACAACCCGGGATCAATCAAGTGGCGGCAGGATACGTTATTTATGGTACTTCTACAATGTTGGTGTATACGACCGGTCATGGTGTGAATGGGTTTACTTTAAACCCTGCGATTGGAACATTCTATTTGTCACACCCAAACATGAAATATCCCGAAAAAGGCAATATCTATTCTATCAATGAAGGAAATTATGTACATTTTCCTCAAGGGGTAAAAGATTATATTAAATATTGTCAGTCGGAAGAAGGCGATCGGCCTTATACATCGCGCTATATAGGAAGTTTGGTTTCGGACTTTCACCGCAACATGATCAAAGGAGGAATTTATGTATATCCCACAACGTCTAAAACGCCTAGTGGAAAGTTGCGCTTGTTATATGAATGCAATCCCATGGCATTTATTGCCGAACAAGCTGGAGGTAAGGCATCGGACGGGTATAACAGAATTATGGAAATTCAACCTTCAGCTTTGCACCAGCGAGTTCCTTTTTTCTGTGGCAACCAAGAAATGGTTGAAAAAGCCGAAGAATGTATGAAAAAAGCTAAATAACCTTTCCAAAAAGAAATAAAAAAAGCACAAATTCAAATGAGTTTGTGCTTTACTTTTTTATAACGCCTTAGCTTATTTATTCATGTGTTGCATTTCGTAGGTAAAAGTGTCTAAATCCACATTCATATCTACTAATTTTAATGCCTTGTCTACTATATAATTTACGTTTCCTGCTGTAAAGCCTAGCGCTAAAGCAAAACGAGTCAATAAATGATGCTCTTTTTCTGCCATAACATGCTCGTCAGTGTAAACCATTCGTGCTAAATCATATAGTCGTTCTAAACGATGTGAATGCATCATAGGTGGGTTAACAGGATATTTTAACGGATTTTCTAAAATTTCTTCATATTCTGCTGAAGAAATTTCAAGCTTAATCGCTAATTTATCTAAAAATTGTTTTTCCTCTGGAGATATTTCTCCATCCGATAAAGCGACTCTTACAATGGCTGAAAAATGACCTTTGTTTCTGTTTCTAAAACCGCTATCGAATAAATCTGAAATGGACATAGTACTTGTTTTTATATAGTCACAAAATTACACTTTTTTTCCATTTTTAGAAACAAATTTAAAAGCTTTTCTGCTCACACTATACCAACATAATAAAATAAATTGTAAGTTTGAATGTTTCAATAAAAGTAAAATTATGTCAGAGTTTTTATTGTATTTCAATATTGGGCTCAAGCATGTCTTGGATAGTGCTGCCTATGACCACGTAATGTTTTTAATGGCTTTAGTGGTACCCTATGCTTTTAAAGATTGGAAAAAAGTATTGATCTTGGTCACGCTTTTTACTTTAGGGCATACCTTGGCCTTGTTGCTGTCGGTATTTGAAGTGTTGCAAATTAAGGCACAATTCGTTGAGTTTTTAATTCCAATTACCATACTAATTACAGCCGTTTATCATTTGATTACCGCCGGAAAGCCCATTAAAAAAGAACGTATTTCATTTGAAGCGGCAGTTACTGTTTTCTTTGGAATCATTCACGGACTTGGTTTTTCTAATTATTTTAAAACCATACTTCCGGGTAATGCCACGGATAAATTATTACCGTTGATAGAATTTGCTTTAGGAATTGAGGGAGCTCAACTTATTGTAGTACTTGTAGTTTTGGTTGCTTCTTATATTGCGCAATCTTTTTTTAAATTTTCAAAAAGAGATTGGGCACTCGTATTGTCGGCATTTATAATTGGTGTAGTTTTGCCAATGCTAATTGAAAATGAAATTTGGAACCACTAATGAAGAAAGAAAAAAAGGAAAAATACGACAAAGCCTATCTCAGGATTGCAAAGGAATGGGGGAATTTATCCTATTGCCAGCGCAAAAAAGTAGGAGCAATTATCGTAAAAAATAAGATGATTATTTCCGACGGTTATAACGGAACACCATCGGGGTTTGAAAATTGTTGCGAAGACGACAGTAATGCAACCAAATGGTATGTATTGCATGCCGAGGCTAATGCAATTTTAAAAGTTGCAAGATCCACACAATCCTGTGAAGACGCCACCTTATATATTACCCTTTCTCCTTGTAAAGATTGCAGTAAATTAATTCATCAATCGGGTATCAAAAGAGTGGTCTATCATAACGAGTACAAAGATACTTCGGGAGTCGATTTTTTACGAAAAGCAGGAGTTGAGGTAGAATGGTTGGCGGACTTGAGTTAATGTATGAAAATTAATAAAGTATACGTTCCGCTACTCATTTCAATCTTCCTAGCAATAGGATTTGTGTTAGGAAGTGTTTTGCAAACCCCAACCGAGAAAGGCTTTTTTTCGCGAAACACCCAAACGACCAAACTCCATAAACTTATTGATTTTATAGAACGGGAATACGTAGACAGTCTGGATACCGATTCTATTGTCGATTTAACTGTAACAGAAATTTTAGCCAAACTAGACCCGCATTCGGTTTACATTCCAAAGAATGATTTAGAAGCTGTTTCGCAAAGTATGCGAGGCAATTTTGTTGGAATTGGCGTAAATTTTTACATGTATAACGATACCGTTTCAGTTATAAAACCAATTGCAAATGGCCCTTCAGAAAAAGCAGGTATAAAAGCAGGCGATCGTATTTTGTATGCCAATGCTATCCAATTGTTCCAAAAAAACATATCAACCGATTCGCTCTTTTCTATATTAAAAGGCAAACAAGGTACTCCAGTAAAATTAGTAGTTTACCGAAAATCAGAACATAAAAAATGGACGGTTACCATACAACGAGGGGTTATTCCAATGAAAAGCGTCGATGTAGCGCTCATGTTGTCTAAAAAAGTGGGATATATAAAAATTAATCGTTTTGCGGAAACCACTTATACCGAATTCATTTCTGGGCTAACCCAATTAAAAAAGCAAGGTGCAAAAGAACTAATTATCGATCTAAGGGATAATGGTGGCGGATATCTCGAATCGGCAGTAGCTATTGCAGACGAATTTTTGAAAAAAGATGAATTGATTGTTAAAACCAAAAATAAAAAAGGCAGAACAGAAAGTACCCGAGCAACTGAAAAGGGAATCTTTGAATCGGGTAAGGTAACACTCTTGATCAACGAAGAAACGGCTTCGGCCAGTGAAATATTAGCGGGGGCAATACAAGATAACGATCGAGGAACCATTGTGGGCAGACGTTCTTTTGGAAAAGGTTTGGTGCAACGCGAAATGCCTTTGGGCGACGGTTCGGCCGTCCGATTAACAGTGGCGCGATATTATACACCTTCAGGACGTTCCATTCAGAAACCCTATGAAGATAAAAGGGAACACTACTTTAACGAATTTCAAAAGCGCTTTGAAACGGGCGAATTGTATGCAAAAGATAAAATTAAAATTTCAGATAGTTTAAAATTCAAAACCAAAAAAGGACGAATTGTATATGGCGGTGGTGGAATTATGCCGGATCTATTTGTGCCTTTAGAAGAAAAACACGGCGCAGAAATGATTGCGTTATTTTTGCAATCAGGCTTGATGAATTATTTTGTTTTTGAACAACTAGATCAAAATAGAGAACGATTTACAAACATGTCGATTTCAGAAATTAGAAAAGAATTGTTGCAAAATCCAATTTATTTTAAGGCTTTTAAAAAACGTATAAAAGAGAGTGGATTATTGTTGAATTTGGAGCAGCAAAAAGACAAAGTGATGCAGTATATGCATGCCGAATTTATACAACAATTATATACCGATCGCGATTATTATCAATTGGTATTGCAGAAAGACAACATGATTAACAAAGTGCTAAAACCTTAATTCTTATTTCCCTAGGGCATCATGCACCATCGCATGATTTCCGTCATTCCACAACGTTAAAATGTCGGTTGCAACAGCAGCACCACTCCCGGCAGCAATACTTAATTGGCTTCTGTGTCCGGCTAAAACACCAGCAACATAGATGCCTTCGCATACCAAATGATCGGCGTTTTTTAATTGGATTCTATTTTTAATTTCTTGAATTTTCTGATGTGGTCCAATGAAATGATCCAAGCCTTCTATTGTAAATGGTTTACTGGCTCCAACAGCAACTACAATTATTTTAGCTTGCAGTGAAGATTTAGTAGTTGTAATTGTGAAATTTCCAGCAATACCAGAAATAGCAAGTGCTTTTTCACCTTCTATTTGTTCAATATGTGGGTATGATTTTGATAAATGTGCTAAACTTTCAATCAGTAATTCACTCCCTAATTTTCCAGCAGAAATGCCATAGGCATTATTAAATATAGCGTTTTGTAATGAAGAAGCTTTTTGATGTGCAATCAGTGCTATTTTTTTATCGGTTGCATATGGTTTATGCTTCGCAGACCCCAAGACCAAAGCGCACGAAACTCCAGATACTCCTGCTCCAATAATGACAACATCAAACATTGTTATTCTTTCGTTTTTTCAACAATCATTTTGGAAAAATGCAAAAGCAATAACAATAATATGGCACAAATACCAGCCACAATACCAATGATTGCAATTGTGCTATTTCCTTCAAACGGATGGCTGTAATCAATTTGAAACAAGTTGAAACCAATCAATCCCAAAGCAATAACAACAACTATGTAAGTAAAAATTTTCATATATGATTTTTTAAATAAATAATCCTTTTACGTTGGCTGCAAATAGTTTTACAGCTATGGCGAGCAAAATTACGCCAAATATTTTACGAATCACTCCCAAACCATTATTTCCTAACAAGCGTTCGATTTTTCCTGACGATTTTAACACCGCATAGACAACAATTACGTTGAAAACAATAGCAATGATGATGTTAATGTTGGCATACATAGCGCGCAATGATAAAATAGTGGTCATAGTTCCTGCACCTGCAATTAATGGAAATGCAATTGGAACAATGGATGCAGTACTCGGATTGTCTTCTTTGTACAATCGAATGCCTAAGATCATTTCTAAAGCTAGAAAAAACAAAACAAAAGAACCTGCTACTGCAAAGGAATTGGCATCAATACCAATGAGCTTTAGAATTTCATCTCCTACAAACAAAAAAGCAATCATAATAATAGCTGCTACAATTGTTGCTTTCTCCGATTGAATATGTCCCATCTTACTGCGTAAATCTACTATTATAGGAATGCTTCCCACAATATCGATTACCGCAAACAGGATCATGCCTATCGTAAAAACATCTTTCCAAATAATACCGGTATCCATTTCTGTAATTTTGTGCAAATATACGGATATTGGGGAAACAACTTTTCTAATTTAACGATACATTATTAGTAATAAGGACAAATTCAAGTACCTGTTTTATGGCTCTATTAAAAAAACAAATAGCTAAAATCAGCAATCCTAAATCATTTCCTATCTTTGCATTTTAATACATCCAATATGTTTCAGCTCCATAAAACCATCGTTTCCGAAGAAATCCTAGAAAAAGAATTCGTATGCAACTTGTCTGCTTGTCAAGGGGCTTGCTGTGTAGATGGTGATGCTGGTGCGCCATTAGACGAATCAGAAACTAAAATTTTAGCTGAAATATTTGAAAAAGTAAAACCATTTCTTCGTCCCGAAGGGGTAAAAGCCATAGAAGAGCAAGGTACACATGTAACTTCAGAATTCGGTGAATTAGAAACTCCACTGATCGATGGAAAAGATTGTGCGTATGTTATTTTTGATGGAAAAACCGCACTTTGTGGAATAGAACAAGCCTATAATGAAGGAATTGTCGATTGGAAAAAACCGGTTTCGTGTCATTTATATCCCATTCGAGTAAAAGAATATTCCGACTTTGCGGCAGTCAATTATCACAAATGGCACATTTGTTCAGATGCTTGTTCTCTAGGAGAGGAATTGGGTGTTCCAGTGTACCAATTTGTCAAAGAAGCCTTAGTCAGAAAATTTGGTCAACAGTGGTATGATGAGTTGGAAAAAGTAGCTCAAGACTTGAAAAAATAATTCTTTTTTTAGTTGATAAAATAGTATCTCAGGAGCCTATTTTATTGCTTCTCACAAGGTTTTAACGCTTGATTAATTTGTTTTTAAAATACTGAAAACCAATTAGTTGTATTTTTTGGTTTCTTTTCAAAACAAAATACTAATTTGTTAAAAACTTACTCCAATTGTGAATAAGTTTGCCTTTCTTTTTTCAATTCAAATGACAAACTTTGTAGTCCCCTTACAACTTCATTTTTTCACAATTATTATTAAAAAAAATCAAATAGCTATGTCAATAGTAGAACCTATTTTGCAAGAAAACAAAGATCGATTTGTTATTTTTCCAATCAAGCACCAAGATATTTGGGAGTGGTATAAAAAGCAAGAAGCGTGTATTTGGACCGCTGAAGAAATTGATTTGCATACTGATTTGAATGATTGGAATAATAAATTAAGCGAAGATGAAAAATATTTCATCAAACATATTCTTGCTTTTTTTGCTGCCTCAGACGGAATTGTAAATGAAAATTTAGCTGAAAACTTTGTTAATGAAGTGCAGTATCCTGAAGCGAAATTCTTTTATGGTTTTCAAATCATGATGGAAAATATTCATAGTGAAACCTATTCGCTATTGATTGATACGTATGTGAAAGACGAAGTTGAAAAAAACAAATTATTTCATGCTATAGAAACATTTCCTGCCATTAAAGAAAAAGCAGAATGGGCATTAAAATGGATTGAGTCAGATTCTTTTGCAGAACGATTGATTGCTTTTGCTGCTGTAGAGGGTATTTTCTTTTCAGGTTCATTTTGTTCCATTTATTGGTTAAAAAAACGTGGATTAATGCCGGGGCTTACCTTTTCAAATGAATTGATATCGCGCGACGAAGGAATGCATTGCGATTTTGCAGTACATCTACATACCCACCATATTGTAAATAAAGTGTCAAAAGCCAGAATTACTGAAATTATTACCAATGCATTGGATATCGAAAGAAAATTTATTACCGAATCGCTTCCTGTAAGTTTAATTGGAATGAATGCAACGCTAATGACCCAATATTTAGAATTTGTTACCGATAGATTATTAGTAGAGTTAGGTTGCGAAAGAGTATATAATTCATCCAATCCGTTTGATTTTATGGATATGATTTCGTTGCAAGGAAAAACCAATTTCTTTGAAAAACGTGTGGGAGAATACCAAAAAGCTGGGGTAATGAATTCGGATTCTGAATCGAGCAAGATTAGCTTCGACGCAGATTTTTAATACTAAAAATGAAACGCTATAAAATGTCGGGAGACTCGCGTTTTTGTTCAATAATTATGTAACCGAAAGCAAGGAAGGGATTGTTTGTTTTCAAAATTTTTAAAACTTATGTATGTAGTAAAAAGAGATGGCCACAAGGAGCCAGTGATGTTTGACAAAATCACGGATCGTATTAAAAAATTATGTTATGGATTGAATGACATGGTAGACGCTGTAAAAGTGGCCATGCGTGTAATTGAAGGATTATACGATGGAGTAACCACTTCTGAATTGGATAATTTAGCAGCAGAAACCGCAGCATCCATGACTGTTTCACACCCTGATTATGCTCAATTAGCTGCTCGTATTGCCATTTCAAATCTACACAAAAATACCAACAAATCATTCTCGGAAACGATGAGTGAAATGTACCATTATGTAAACCCAAGAACCAATCAAGAAGCGCCATTAATTTCAGATGAAGTACATCAAGTTATTCAAGAAAATGCCGCTTTCTTAGATTCTCATATCATTTATACCCGAGATTTTAATTATGATTATTTCGGATTCAAAACTTTAGAACGTTCTTATTTATTAAGAATCAATGGAAAAATTGTAGAGCGACCACAACATATGTTAATGCGTGTAGCCGTGGGAATTCACTTGAACGACATGGATGCTGCCATAGAAACCTATGAGTTGATGTCTAAAAAATTCTTTACGCATGCTACGCCAACCTTATTCAACGCAGGTACGCCCAAACCCCAAATGTCTTCGTGTTTCTTGTTGACCATGAAAGATGATAGTATAGATGGTATTTATGACACCCTAAAACAAACTGCAAAAATTTCGCAATCTGCGGGAGGAATTGGACTAGCGATTCACAATGTGCGTGCCACTGGTTCATACATCCGTGGAACCAACGGAACTTCTAACGGCATCGTACCCATGTTGCGTGTATTCAATGATACCGCTCGCTATGTAGATCAAGGTGGCGGAAAACGCAAAGGAAGTTTTGCTATTTATATAGAAACTTGGCATGCCGATATTTTCGAATTTTTAGATTTGAAAAAGAACACTGGGAAAGAAGAAATGCGCGCAAGAGACTTGTTTTTTGCGATGTGGACTTCCGATTTGTTCATGAAACGCGTAGAAGAAGATACTACTTGGACTCTGATGTGTCCAAACGAATGTCCAGGCTTGGATAATTTATATGGTGAAGAATTTGAAGCATTATACACTTCTTATGAGGCACAAGGAAAAGGAAGAAAAACAATAAAAGCACGTGAGCTTTGGGAAAAAATATTGGAATCTCAAATTGAAACGGGAACTCCTTATATGTTGTACAAAGATGCAGCAAATAGAAAATCCAATCAAAAGAATTTGGGAACCATTCGTTCATCTAATTTATGTACCGAAATTATTGAGTACACTTCAGCAGACGAAATTGCCGTATGTAATTTAGCATCGATTTCCTTGCCGATGTTTGTTGAAAACGGAGCGTTCAATCACGAATTATTATACAATGTAACCAAGCGTGTAACTCGGAACTTAAACAAGGTAATTGATCGAAATTATTATCCTGTTATTGAAGCAGAAAACTCTAACATGCGTCACAGGCCAGTAGGTCTTGGTGTGCAAGGTTTAGCAGATGCCTTCATCATGTTGCGTTTACCATTTACTAGTGATGAGGCTAAAAAATTAAACCAAGAAATTTTTGAAACGCTTTATTTTGCAGCCGTTACAGCTTCTATGGAAATGGCAAAAGAAGAAGGACCGTATTCTACTTATGAAGGGTCGCCAATATCTAAAGGAGAATTTCAACACAACCTTTGGGGCTTAAAAGACGAAGAGCTATCAGGACGCTGGGATTGGGCAGGTTTACGAAAAGAAGTACTTAAAAATGGTGTAAGAAACTCCTTGTTAGTAGCACCTATGCCAACCGCTTCGACCTCTCAAATTTTAGGAAATAATGAGGCTTTTGAGCCATATACTTCAAACATTTATACCCGTCGTGTATTGTCTGGAGAATTCATTGTAGTAAATAAGCATTTATTGAATGATTTAGTAGAAAGAGGATTGTGGAACGAAACGTTGAAACAAGAAATCATGCGCCACAATGGTTCGGTTCAAAACATCGAAAGAATTCCTTCTGATTTAAAAGAATTATATAAAACCGTTTGGGAAATGTCGATGAAAGATATTATCGATATGAGCCGTCAAAGAGGGTATTTCATTGACCAATCGCAATCGTTAAACTTGTTCATGCAAGATGCAAATTATGCAAAATTAACTTCGATGCATTTCTATGCATGGAAATCAGGATTGAAAACGGGAATGTACTATTTACGTACAAAATCGGCAGTAGATGCGATTAAGTTTACCTTAAATAACGACAAACAAGCCGAGCCTATCGAAGTAAAAGAACAACCAGTAGCTCAAAAATTAGAGACTATAGCTGTTTTAGATGAACCTGCAGAAATGACCGCTGAAGAATATAGAGCTATGATTGAACTAGCAAAAAATGCGGGTCCAGACGAATGCGAAATGTGTGGGTCTTAATTTACACCTAGAATTCAAAAAAATAACTCGTAAAAACAGCTGTCTTAGGATAGCTGTTTTTGTTATAATAAATTACATTGCAATTCGTACATTTGAAAAAAAATAGATTATGTCAAAAGATAAAAAAGGAGTATATACGGGTTTTATTGAAAAAGATACCGACGGAAATTATTTCTGCGGAGAATATTTATTGGATTATCAGTACACCGAGAAAAATTTTAAAATTGGAGATGAGGTAAATATCAAATCGGTCATTGTGAATCCAAGTGATAAAAGTTATAATCAGTATCCAAAAAAATCGAGACATTTCTTTTTAGCAAACGAAAAGGAGTAAAATCTGTAATCAATAATCCGCAATCTAGAATCATATGATGCAATGGGAACAATTATTGTCTTTAAAACGACAAGGCGACACCAGTAAACGGCTACGAAAAGAGCAAGATGATACACGATTAGGCTTTGAAGTCGATTATGATCGTATAATATTTTCTTCGGCCTTCAGGAGTTTACAAGATAAAACGCAAGTTATCCCCCTCTCCAAAACTGATTTTGTGCACAACCGATTGACCCACAGTTTGGAAGTTTCCGTAGTTGGGCGTTCTTTAGGACGTTTGGTTGGAAAACAAATTATTGCAAATTACCCACATCTACAAGAAGTATATGGTTATCAAGCCAATGATTTTGGAGCAATAGTTGCCGCAGCTGCTTTGTCGCATGACATTGGGAACCCGCCCTTTGGTCATTCCGGAGAGAAAGCCATTGGGGAGTATTTCAAAACCGGAAATGGGGCACAATATCGAGAGCAGTTAACCGATAAACAATGGCAAGATTTGATTGATTTTGAAGGGAACGCTAACGGCTTTTCGGTATTGACCTCCACTCGTGAAGGCATCGAAGGAGGGTTGCGAATTTCCTATGCTACTCTTGGCGCTTTTATGAAATATCCAAAAGAAAGTTTGCCCAAAAAACCAACGTCAAAAATTTGTGATAAAAAATATGGCTTTTTTCAATCGGATACAGATTTTTTTGAGGAAGTAGCTAAAGAATTAGGACTCATTCCGAACAAATCGGGTAAAGATATTGGTTTTGAGCGCCATCCATTAGCTTATTTGGTAGAAGCAGCAGACGATATTTGCTATACGATTATCGATTTTGAAGACGGCATTAACCTAGGATTAATTCCTGAAGAATATGCCTTAGAATATCTCATAAAATTGGTGAAAAACGGAATCGATACCAAAAAATATAACGAATTAATTACCAAAGAAGATCGTATTAGTTATTTACGAGCCTTGGCTATCGGAAGCTTGATCAATGATGCGGTTACCGTGTTTATGGAAAACGAAAAAGCCATTTTGGCTGGCGATTTTCCTTTTTCATTGATGGATAAAAGTCAGTACAAAGCCCAAATGAATGACATCATTCAAATCAGTGTAAAAAATGTCTACCAAAGCAGAGAAGTGGTTCAAAAAGAGGTAATGGGATATAAAGTTATCAATTCTCTTTTGGATAGCTTTTGTTCGGCTACCAATAAAAAAGAAAATGGCACGGCTTCAAGTTACGACGAACTATTGCTTAAATTGTTGCCCGAGCGTTTTCAAATTCAAAAAGAAAATCTTTACGAACGCTTGATGCATATTTGTCATTTTGTGTCTTTACTAACCGACGGAAAAGCCGTTGAATTGTATAAAACTATTCAGGCCAACAAAAGTTAAAGTTGGCAATTCCAAAAATAAACTTTTGAAAATAGCATTAATATGCTAAATTTGTGAGAATTAAATCAATAAACCCTTGTTTTATCATGAAAAAACAAATACAATTAATTTTAAGTTCAGTCCTACTTTTAGGAATAAGTTGTACTGACAAAACATCGAAAACCGATGGAGTTACTGAGCCAACAAAAGCAGTAGTAACAGAAGTACACACAACGCCAAAAAGTAATACAACTGCTGTTGATTCAAAAGTGAACGCCGTTGTGGTTGCAAAAAAGCAACCCGTTACTGCCGTTACAACTGGGACTTCTACAGTAACTAAAATTGATGAATTAAGAAAAAAACATGAAGCTTTTTTAAACAATTCACCTTTTAAAAAGGTAATGGCCTTGTCTAAAAAAGAAAGAAAAGCTATGGGAATTCCTCCCAACAAGTTCTATGAGCAAGAGTGGGAATTATCCATGAATCCTGAAACGGGGAGGCCAAATCCGGAAAATTTAGATTTGGTTAGAAATGATTTGATTGCTAAAAGAAAAGAAGCCTTAGCCTCTGGAAGAACTCCAGGTGATGGCACGGATAATAATTGGGTTGAAAGAGGTCCAAATAACGTTGGAGGCCGAGTAAGAGCTGTCATGTTTGATCCAAATGATGCTACCTATAAAACTGTTTTTGCAGGAGGTGTTAGTGGTGGTTTATGGAAAAACACAGACATCACAAATGCTGCAACTGTATGGACTAGAGTGAATATTCCTGAAAATTTAGCGGTTTCTGCCCTTACCGTAGATCCAAATAGCAGTACTACTTTTTATGCAGGTACAGGTGAATCGTATGTTGGTGGAGATGTAAATGGAGATGGGGTTTGGAAATCTACAGACGCTGGAACAACTTGGACCAAAGTTTTTGGTGGAATCACCGGACCAACAACGTTTCAATCGGCGGCTGATTTAACAATCAATAGTCCAGCTGGTGTAGCCGGAAATTATGCGTGTTATCCAACAACAGCCTTTGGAACTCCTGTGGCGACTCCAATAACTGCAAATATTGTATTAGTAGATGATGGAACGGCCCCTACGAGTGATGCTTGTGAAACCATTACAAATGGCGCTGCTCTTAATGGAAAAATTGCTTTGATCCGCAGAGGTACGTGTACATTTGTTATCAAAGTAAAAGCGGCTCAAGATGCCGGAGCTATTGGTGTAATTATGATGAACAATGTTTCGGGAACTCCTGTTGCAATGGGTGGTGATGATCCAACAATAATGATTCCTTCCATTATGGTTGCCAAAGAAGTAGGAGATGCCTTGGAAGCTGCAGTAAATGCTGGAACTGTGAACGGAACATTAAATCCAGTTGTAGCAGGTGCATTTACCGGAAATCTAGTTCCTGGGAAACAGCATATTAACGACATTAAAGTTAGAAATAATGGTGGTGTATCGGAAATTTATGTAGCTGCCGGCGATACATTTTACGGTGCTGCAAATGCTCCTACTTATCTAGGAGGTCCTGGTTTTGGATTGTTCAAATCAGTGAACGGGGGATCAACCTGGACAGAAGTAGTATTGCCTTTAACGGCTAATGGGAATAGACATTGTCCAAATGATATCGCTATAGGAGCGGATAATAAAATATGGGTCGCTACCACAAATAGTGTAGTTTATGGAGATGGTGGAGGAAGAATTTTTTCTTCAACCGATGGAATAACATTCGCGTCAGCTCATACAATTACAAACGGCGTTCGCACCCAAATTGCAACTTCTGCAACAGTAGCCGATAAAGTATATGTGTTAGCAGAATTATCGACAACTGAGGCAGTAGGATTGTATAAGACAACAAATGGATTTACTACAGTAACGACCTTACCATTACCTGCAGATGCAGATAGTGGAGTAGGTGCCGATTTTACGAGAGGACAAGCCTTCTATGATTTAATGTTGGAAGTTGATCCAAATAACGATCAGATAGTATATACAGGAGGAATTGATTTGTTCAAATCTTCTAATGGTGGTGTTTCATGGAGTCAGTTTAGTCATTGGTACGGTGGATTTGGATATCAAGAAGTCCATTCAGATCAACACGGTATGGCTTTTGCACCAACATTAACTACTCGAATGATTTTTGGAAATGATGGAGGAGTATATTATTCAAATGATGGAGGAACTACAACGGAGGCGAGAAATAATGGATTAAATGTCACGCAATTTTATAGTGTAGGTGTAGCCCCAACCAATTCAGTGAGCGGTTTAACAGGGGAGTATTTTGCAGCTGGAGCCCAAGATAACGGTACAAATTATTTTGAAAATGCACCTGCAGGAATCAGCTCGAGTATAGAATCGCAAGGAGGAGATGGGGGACATGTGATGTTTGATCAAGGGGCTGATAAATACTATATTTCAAATTACGTTTATAATGAGAGTGTTAATCTAAGACCATTACCAGGGTCATCTCTAAATACAAGAACAATCGATAATGATGCAGATGGTAACAACGGAGCCTTTATTGCACCGATGGCTTTGGATTCTAATTTAGACATCTTGTATGCAGATTATTATAACGGAACAACCTATCGAGTAAGAAGATATACCAACATTAAGTCTGGGATAATTGGAAGAACCAATTTATCCAACGCTTTGTTAACAGCACCAGCTACCGCTTTAACGGTTTCTCCTTATACCACTTCATCATCTACCTTGTTGATTGGAACACGATTAGGGAAACTATTGAAAGTTACTTCCGCAAATACTACTGGAATATGGACGGATATTACTGGACCAAGTTTTGTAGGAAGTATTTCAGATGTAGAATATGGTGCTTCAGAAAATGAAATATATGTAACCATGCACAATTACAATGTAGTAAGCATTTGGTACACGTCAGATGGTGGTGTTACTTGGGTTTCAAAAGAAGGTAACTTCCCAGATATTCCAGTTAAATGTATCATGAGAAATCCATTGAATACCAATGAAGTTATTATTGGAACCGAACTTGGTGTATGGTATACGGCTAATTTTAGTGCAGCTGCACCAACATGGAATCAATCGTATAACGGAATGAGTAATGTTAAAGTAATGGATTTAGATGTAAGAAATGACAATACTGTATTTGCTGCGACTTACGGAAGAGGTATTTTCTCTGGACTATTCACAGCAGCGCCTTTATCAACAAACGACGTTGTTCGTAATGAAGGCATCAAAGTGTATCCAAATCCATCTAATGGCATTGTAAATATTGCAATTGAAAATTATGCGGGTGAGGTAACCGTAGCTGTATTTGATGCAAATGGTAGAAATGTATATTCAAAAACAGGGGATTATTTAGCGGTAAATAATCTTAATCTTTCGGGATTGCAAAAAGGAATTTATATCCTGAATGTAAAAGGAGAAGATGTTTCATATTCAGAAAAAATTATACTACAATAATATGTACAGTTACATAAAAAAGGCGCTGATATTTCAGCGCCTTTTTTATTTAAAAAACATATTCGATTCCCACTCCCAAAATTTGTTTCAATTGGATACGTGGTCCTTTTATTACTTGAACACCTCCGCGTTCTTCTTTGTATTTAATATCGTCGTCGTAAATAATATGGGTGCCAATATTTGCTTTTACATATTGATTGACTACCATTGCCAATTGTAATTGCCAGTCGATATCGATGTTTCCAAATTTATTGATATAATCGGTATAAAGACTCATGCGGTGTTCTAAATTAATATTGGTCCAAACTTCTTTTTTCCATTGGTTGGTAATTAAAATACCTACTTCGGTACGGGTATTTTCTCCCTCTCGAATCAATACACCATTGCTGTCATACACCGCTTTGCTTACCCCAAATGCGCCTTGATTGGCTAATCGTTGATCAAATACAAGTGTTGTTTTGTTTGTCAACGGCGAGATATATACGTTTAAATTCAAATCTTTCCTTGAATATTCGGCTCCAATTCCTAAGAAAACATAAGCCGGTGCAAAAGGCTTAGATATGGCTAATTCCGTATTGGGATAGGCATACCCATTAGCAAATTGCGTAATGAAATTAAATTTTCCAGCGTAATACCAATTAGAAAGGGTGTCTGTTCGGTAACCAAAAGTTGAATTGATTTGCAGTTGATCGTCTGTTTTTCGCATTTCTTGTCCTTCTTGTTTGTTGATGCCATAACGCCCAATTAACTCGTTTTTCCAATGAAAATTACCTTTAATGTACGATCGTATAAAATGTCCTTTTAAAAGTCCTGAAACCGAGTTGTTCCCACCAGCATTCCAATTTACAAATGAAATTTGGGAAATATCAAGTCCAACTTTATTCACTTTTATCCAATTCGAAGTACTGTCTTCGACTTGGGTTTTAACAACTTGGGCCCAATTATATTGTAGGGTAAACAACAATAAAAGGATAAAAATTTTTTTATGCATGCGAAAGGGTATTAAATAGTTCTACTAAACTTAAAACGTCAATGTTGCAAAATTGTTGTTGCTCTAAAACGCTTCCTTGTTCAATAAATGCATCTGGAATTCCTAAATTAATTATCGATAGTTTTTTATTTTGAAGGGCTACTATAGAATTAATCTGTTCCCCAAAACCTCCTGTAATTACACCGTCTTCAAGGGTAATAATGACTTCGTGTGTATCGATAATTTGCAAAATACTAGGACTGTCTAACGGCTTAATGAAAGGAAAATGATAATGAGAAAAAAGCATTTTATTGTTTAGTAACGCAAGAGCTTTTGTTGCATTCGTTCCAATAGTTCCCGTCGATATTACGGCTATTTTACTTCCCTTTTGAAGCATTTTGGAAGCGCCAATACTGATTTTTTCAAGGGGTTGTCGCCAATCGGTATTTTCACCTCTTCCTCTAGGATAACGAATAGCTATAGGGTGTTGTAATCCTTCAGAAGCTGTAAACATTATGTTGCGCAACTCGATTTCGTCTAATGGAGCCGCTAATATCATATTAGGAATGCAATTTAGATAAGCAATATCAAAAACACCATGATGGGTTGCGCCATCTTCGCCAACAAACCCTGCACGATCCAAACAAAAAATAACGGGTAAATTTTGCAAGGCTACATCGTGTATCAATTGGTCGTAGGCGCGTTGTAAAAAGGTTGAATAAATGTTGCAAAAAACAACCATGCCTTGTGTAGCCATTCCTGCCGATAAGGTTACGGCATGTTGCTCGGCAATGCCTACGTCAAAAGCCCGATTTGGAAAGGCTTTCATCATATATTTCATAGAACTTCCAGAAGGCATCGCAGGAGTAATTCCAATAATTTTATCATTTTGTTGGGCCAATTCTACTAATGTATGTCCAAAAACATCTTGAAATTTTGGAGGAAGATGCGATTCTTCTTTAGGGTGAATTTTCCCGGTTGCGGCGTCAAATTTCCCGGGTGCGTGATACTTTACTTGGTCTTCTTCTGCCAATTGTAATCCTTTACCTTTTGTGGTAATTATATGCAAAAATTTTGGCCCCTTTATCTTTTTTAATCGGTTCAATTCCGATATCAATTTTGGCAAATCATGTCCATCAATCGGGCCTGAATAATCAAAATTCAAGGATTTTATGATGTTGTTTTGTTTGTGATTTTTGCCCTCTTTAACCGCTGTTAAATAATTTTTTAAAGCACCAATACTCGGATCAATTCCAATAGCGTTGTCGTTCAATACTACCAATAAATTGGCATCAGTAACTCCTGCATGATTTAAGCCTTCAAATGCCATTCCGCTTGCAATTGAAGCGTCACCAATAACTGCAATGTGTTGTTTGTTAAATTCGCCTTTTAAATTCGAAGCCAACGCCATTCCTAAAGCGGCCGAAATAGAAGTTGAGGAATGACCAACACCAAATGTATCATAAACACTTTCGCTTCGCTTTGGGAAACCCGAAATTCCGTTTAATTCTCTGTTCGTTTGAAAAATATCACGCCTTTCGGTTAAAATTTTATGTCCGTAGGCTTGATGACCCACATCCCAAACCAACAAATCTTCCGGTGTGTTAAAAACATAATGCAATGCAATCGTTAATTCTACAACACCCAAGCTTGCTCCTAAATGCCCTTCTTTTTTGGAAACAATATCAATGATAAAGTCTCTCAATTCTTTGGCTAATTGAGGTAGTTGATTTTCAGGAAGTTTCCTTAAATCGATAGGATTGTTAATTTTTGAAAGTAAATTTTTCATGACAGCACAAAAGTAAGAATTGGTTATCGTATTTTTTGATTAATAATGATTTTAATTTTTAATTTTTAGATATATTTGAAGAAAAAAGATGAAATTTTTAATTTTTTTCTACTGTGTAATTTTTGTTTTTTTAAGTTGTACATCCACAAAAGATAATTTTTCAGAAAATAACAAATCTGCATTAGAGATTCAGCTTGCTGATAGTTTATCAAATGAGCTTTGTAAGATTTATGGTTTAGATCAAGGGGTAAGACATTTGTCAGATTTCGAAAGAAAAACAGAAACAATCCATTTGGTTGATTCAGTTAATTTTAATAAAATAATTACGTTCATTAAAAATAATGGTTATCCGTCTGCGAAAAAACTGGGCGATAATTACAAAAAATTTGAATGTGTTGAATTAAGTGCTACATCAATCTTACTACATAATCCTAAAAGAATAATAGAAAATAAAGACAATTTCAATCTTTTGGTTACTGAATTTAAAAAGGGAAATTTATCTGAGAGAAATTTATTGAATTTCTTTGACAAATATTATTGGTTAAGGAAAGATTCTTTAGGAAATAGAAAATTAGTTTATGGATCAGATTTTGGTAAACCTTGTCTTAAATATAAAGAAATTTCAGATAAATTAAGAATTGAAATAGGACTAAAGCCATTAAATGATTCTTTGTTTAATAAGAATTGCAATTAAATCTTTTTTATCATTCTTATCATGATGCATATTTTTACCGATGAATATTTTATGAAGAAAGCCTTGCAAGAAGCCGAAGTAGCTTTTGAAAAAGGCGAAATACCAGTTGGAGCTGTTATTGTGATTGATAATAAAGTAATTGCTCGAACCCATAACTTAACCGAGTTATTACATGATGTTACTGCTCATGCAGAAATGCAAGCTATAACTAGCGCTGCGAATTTCATAGGCGGAAAATATTTGAAAGATTGTACTTTATATGTTACATTAGAACCTTGTCAAATGTGTGCAGGTGCTTTGTATTGGTCACAAATTTCTAAAATTGTTTTTGGTGCTTCTGATGAAAATCGTGGTTTTCAAAAAATGGGAACGCAATTACACCCGAAAACCCAAGTAGTTTCGGGAGTTTTAGAAAAAGAATGTGGAGATTTAATGAAGGCTTTTTTTAAAAATAAAAGATAATTTTTTAAAATAAAAAAAACGCCAATCTTTCGAAAGGCGGTTTTTGTTTTTACAGGATACATCCCGATTTATTTTACTATAATTTCAGTTCCTTCATTATCAAGGAAATGATATTCTAGATACGTGTAAGCGTCACGAGATTTGATAGTAAGAGGAGGAAGTCCAGTGGACTTCAGGTATAAAAAAACCGCCAATCTTTCGAAAGGCGGTTTTTGTTTTTACAGGATACATCCCGATTTATTTTACTATAATTTCAGTTCCTTCTTTGTCAAAGAAATGATATTCTAGATACGTGTAAGCGTCACGAGGTATAATTTTCACCCATTTCTTATGTTCAAAAAACCATTTTGAACGTAAGGATGGAAAACCTTTAGTAAGGTATGCTGCCACAAATGGATGTACATTCAGTACTACTTTTTTGTGGTCTTTGATAATGCGTTCAAGGTCAGCCGTTATTTTATCTATAATTAAAATTGGAGCTTCAATTTCCCCATGTTCATTGTTTGGGTCTTCTTCTCTCGTTTTAATATTTACTTCGGGTCTAACTCTTTGTCTAGTGATTTGAATCAATCCAAATTTACTAGGAGGCAAGATTTTATGCTTGGCCTTATCGTCACTCATTTCTTCTTTTAAGAAATCATATAAAACTCTGCGGTTATCTGGATTTTGCATATCAATGAAATCCACCACAATAATACCGCCCATGTCTCTAAGTCGCAATTGGCGCGCAATTTCTGCGGCTGCAATCATATTTACTTCTAGAGCGGTGTCTTCTTGGCTTGAGGCTTTGCTTGAACGGTTTCCGCTGTTTACATCAATAACGTGTAATGCTTCGGTATGTTCAATAATTAAATAAGCCCCTTTGCTCATGGAAACTGTTTTCCCAAAAGACGTTTTTATTTGTCGTTCAATATGATATTTCTCAAATAGAGGCAGCTCTTTAGACTGATAGTGTTTTACGATAGACACTTTATCCGGAGCTATTTCTTGCAAATAGTCCTTTGTTTCTAAATACAAATCTTCATCATCTACATGAATACAAGTGAAGGTATCGTTAAATACATCTCTTAGTATAGATGAAGCTTTGTTTAATTCTCCTAGTACTTTTGATGGGTGATGGGCCGTTTGTAATCGGCGACTCATAGACAACCATCGTTCTAGAAGGGTTTGTAGATCTTTGTCAAGTTCGGCTACTTTTTTGCCTTCGGCTACTGTTCGCACAATAACACCGAATCCTTTTGGCTTGATGGATTGAACCAATCTTTTTAGACGGTCTTTTTCTTCTTTTGATTCTATTTTTTGCGAAACAGAAACGCGATCTGAAAAAGGAACTAAAACGACATATCTTCCGGCTAAAGAGATCTCAGAACTAATTCTGGGTCCTTTAGTGGAAATAGGTTCTTTCACAACTTGAACTAAAATCGACTGATTCGGACTTACTATATCCATAATAGATCCGTCTTTGTTGATCTCAGCTTCAAAAGGAAAATTTTTGAGTGAATAATCTTTTAATTTACCTGCGCTTACAAGTTTGATGAATTTAACTAAAGAAGGGAGATTTGGACCTAAATCATGATAGTGTAAAAAGGCATCTTTTTCATAGCCTAAGTTTACAAAAGCAGCATTTAATCCAGCAACTGGTTTGCGTATTTTGGCAATAAAAATGTCGCCAACAGCAAAGTTACTTTGTTTTTCTTCTTCTTTGTGTAATTCAATTAGTTTTCCATCTTTTAATAAAGCAAAATCTACAGCGTCTGAACCCGATCGAATAATTAATTCTTTGTTCATGTGTACATTTTTATCTGTTTGTGTTTGATGTCTTGATGCTTGATGTTTTTAATTTAAACCATCTAACACCCATCATCTAACAATTTCACAGATGGATTAAACATTAATTTTACAGGATTTTTCCCGATAGCCAATGTTGCGTTGGCTAATTTCAATGAACTTTTTTTTAAAAAAGAAAAAGTAGTTTTAAACTACTTTTTCTTTTTATGACGGTTTGCTCTCGCTCTTTTCTTACGTTTGTGAGTTGCTACCTTATGTCTTTTTCTTTTTTTACCACTTGGCATAACATGTTGGTGTTTAGATTAATAATTTATTTTTTATACTGTAACTTCTGTTTTTTCTTTAACACTTTCTACAAAAACTTTAGCAGGTTTAAAGGCTGGAATGTTGTGTGCAGGAATTTTGATTGTAGTGTTTTTAGAAATGTTTCTACCTGTTTTTTCTGCTCTTGTTTTAATGATAAAACTTCCAAAACCTCTCAAGTAAACATTATCACCAGACTCTAATGAATTTTTTACTTCTTCCATAAAAGTTTCAACAGTTGCTTGAACATCTCCTTTTTCAAGTCCTAATTTTTCTGAAATTTTCGCTACGATATCTGCTTTCGTCATTTTCTTTCGTATTTATATTGTGTATTTTTTTGAGTTTGCAAATATAAGAATTAAAAAAATAATAAATCAATCATAATTGATTAAATTTTAATTAGTAAAGATATATTTTTGTGAACCAATTGCTAAAACATGGAATTTTCAAACGCAGTCATTAAATGGTACACACAAAATAAGCGTGATTTGCCGTGGCGAAACACGCAAAGCCCTTATTTTATTTGGCTGTCCGAAATCATGTTGCAACAAACACGTGTTGCCCAAGGATTGCCATACTTTAATGCTTTTGTGGCCGCTTTTCCAACGGTGTTTGATTTGGCGCAAGCGGAGGAAGAGCAGGTGTTAAAATTGTGGCAGGGGTTGGGTTATTATTCAAGAGCAAGAAATCTACATGCTACCGCAAAAATTGTTGCCACGGAGTATCAAGGTGTTTTTCCGACAAATTACGCTGATTTATTACGTTTAAAAGGAATAGGGGAATATACGGCCGCCGCAATTGCTTCTTTTTCCTATAACGAACCTGTTGCTGTAGTTGATGGAAATGTGTTTCGTGTATTGAGTCGCTATTTTAATGTGGCTCTCGATATTTCGGAAGGGAAAAACAAAAAAGAGTTTCAAAAATTGGCACATGAAATTTTGCCAAAAAATAACGCAGCACTTTATAATCAGGCTATTATGGAATTTGGCGCTTTGCAATGTGTGCCAAAAAATCCAAATTGTCAGACTTGTATTTTGGCCTCAACCTGTGCGGGTTTACAGCATAAAAAAGTGGACTTGCTGCCTATTAAAAGCAAAAAAACAAAAGTAATAGCAAGGTATTTTAATTATTTAATTGTTCAAGATCAAGAAGATAAAGTCGTGGTTCATAAACGAGAAGGGAAAGGAATTTGGGAAAATCTATACGAATTTACATTGGTAGAAACCGCGGAATTAATCGATGAAATTTCATTTATGACTCAATTGAAAGGGACCCATTTCTTTGGGCAAAAAGCCTCTGATATTTATTTGCTATCTTCAGAATTGATCCAACATAAATTATCGCACCAACATTTGTACATCAGATTCTATGGGTTAAAATTTGATCATAAAATACCGGAGGCAAAAACACGAGAGGAGATTCAAAAATTGCCATTTCCTATTGTTATTCATAATTTTATGCAATCCACTTGTTTTAATTCATTATAAATTCTTACTTTTGAATAACACAAAATACGGAGAGCGCCATGAACGGAACATTAAATAAAGTCATTTTAATTGGTCATTTAGGGGATGAAATTAAAATGCATTACTTTGAAGGTGGGAATTGTATCGGGAGGTTTCCTTTGGCAACAAACGAAATCTATATCAATAAAACGACCGGTGAGAAAATTACCTCTACCGAATGGCATAATATTGTAGTACGCAATAAAGCGGCTGAAATTTGTGAAAAATACCTCTCGAAAGGAGATAAAATTTATATTGAAGGGCGCATAAAATCCCGTCAATGGCAAGCTGAAGACGGCGCCACAAAATATACTACTGAAATTCAAGTTACCGAATTTACCTTTTTAAATACTAAAAAAGAAACAGATTTAGGAAAATCATCTCTTCCTTCAGGTAGTGCTCCTGAAGAAACGCCGTTTTGATGCTAAAAATTCAAAGACCATACTTAAAATTGAATTTTTGTCGTTATAGTACTATGAAATCATCCGTTATAAAATTAGTTCTGACCATGATTGGATTGGGTTTTTTCTCCTGTAAAGAGGAAATCGTGCCCAAGCCTGCCAGTCAGTTACGTTTAGAATATCCCGCTCCAAAGTATACCGTTCTAAATACCAATTGCCCATTTTCTTTTGATGTGAATACCTTAGCGCAACTCAAAAACAACAGTTGTTCTTATGAAATTCAGTATCCAAAGATGAAAGCAACGGTTTATTTAACTTATAAGGAGGTGCATAATGATATTGACAAATTGTTGCAAGATGCGCAAAATTTGACCTATAAATTGCATACGCTAAAGGCCGATGATATTTCAGAACAGCCTTTTGTTAATCCCGATAAAAAAGTATTCGGTATGTTTTATAAAGTGGGTGGAAATACCGCTACTAATGCACTGTTTTATGCCACAGATAGTACCAAACATTTTATGACGGGTAGCGTCTATTTTTATGCAAAGCCTAATTACGATTCTATATTGCCAGCTTCGCAATATGTTCAAGATGATATGCGGAGAATTATGGAAACCATGAAATGGAAATAAAAAAAGGCGCTTAATAGTGCCTTTTTTTATAAGAATATTTGTTTGTTATTATTTTACGGTTTGAACCACCGCTTTGCTAACGGTATAGACATCGCCACCTGCCACTTTTTCAATAATGGTCGTTACTGAATTTACATTATGTATTGTTTTGTCAAATGAAACCGTTGCAATTTTGCTTTCAAAATCTACTGCTGCTTCTTTCACACCTTCGGTTTCGTTTAGTTTGCCTTCAATGGTTTTGGCACAACCTACAGCACAAGTCATTCCTTCAATAGTAAAATTGGCAGTTTCTAAATTTTCAGTTGCAATTTCTGTTTTTGCAATTTCTTTTTTTGCTATTGTGGTTTCCTTTTTACAACTTACAGCAAAAAACACGATTAATGTTGCAATCGCTAAACTTTGAATATTTTTCATGGTATAATTAGATTATGAATTACGTCGTTACAAATTTACAAAAATCATAGTGTGTTTTTAAAAATAAAAACTCAATTTTGGCGAAGAAATTGTTATCATGGAGAAAAGTAGTACAAAATGGTATTTGTTGGCCTTTTTAGGTTGTGTTTGGGGGAGTTCGTTTATTCTGATGCAATTGGGATTACAAGGCGTGAATTCGATACAATTAGGAAGTTTGCGACTGTTGTTTGCTGCTTGTTTTTTGTTTGTTGTAGGCTTCAAAGAAATTGCTAAAATTCCGATTTATAAGTGGAAATATATTGCGCTGACTTCGTTATTCGGAACGTTTGTTCCTGCTTTTTTGTTTGCGCTAGCATTATCCAAAATAGATGGCTCTATCAGTGCAATACTCAACTCATTAACCCCTTTAAACACCTTGTTGGTAGGATTGTTTTTCTTTGGATTGGATGTGCAGCGGAAACAAATTTTTGGGGTAATCATCGGATTTGTTGGATGTGCATTATTGGTACTTACAGGTACGGGAGAAAATACTACCGAAAATTATTACTATGCCATATTAATTATTATAGCTTCTATATTTTATGGCATTAACGTTAATTTGATTAAAAAATATGTATCCGATTTAAAGCCGCTAACAATTAGCACGGGTAATTTCGTTGTAATGTTTGTGCCAGCACTCATCGTTTTATATTGTACTGGTTTTTTTGAAATCGTGCACCAAGAAAAAGTTCAAAATGCTTTGGGTTATATTGCGGTTTTAGGGGTAATTGGAACCGGATTGTCCAATATATTATTCTTCAAGCTTATACAGTTGTCATCGCCTGTTTTCGCCTCTTCGGTTACCTATATAATTCCGGTAGTAGCAATATTTCTAGGATTTTTATTTATGCAAGAATCGTTAACAATGGTTCAGGCTTTAGGTGCTTTGATTGTTTTGATAGGGGTTTATTTTTCTAGCAAAAAATAAAAAAAGCGCCCAATTTCTTGAGCGCTTTAATCTTATAAATGATCTGATTATTTAAAATCAGCGTCGGTTACACCTTCATTGATTTTAACTTCTGTAGTTGTTAATTCAATTTCAATACCTACATTCATTACAATTTTATATGGAAATTTAAGCCCTTTTACTTCTTTGTAATCTTGGAAGTAAGTGGTTTGTTCCATTTTTTGGCCTCTTTGCTCTACTTCTTTAGATTCGGCAATTTTTAATCCTGTTTTTACATCGTAAAACAAAGTAGATTTACCGTTTTTAAGAGCATAAGCTTCTGTTCCGTTAACGTATTCAATTCCGGTTACACTTATTTCTTTGTCGGTTAATAATGCTAATTCTTTAAAGGTATTCGCTTCGGCTTGCATGTCTAATAACTCTTCACCTGCATAGTCTTTACGTTTCCCCTGTTGGATTGCATACGCTCCTTTTTCGTTCACGATTTGTTTCATCATCGACATGCCATTCGCTTTCATTTCTGAAGCCAATTTTTTCGGTGTACTTTTCATTTGCCATTCCAATGCCATCCCCTGAACAGTTCCCGAAGAAATTGTTGCAAGCGTTTTTACATTTTTCACCGCTTTTTCACCACCAATGGCTTTGATGTAGTCGTTCAATACGGTTTGCGCCGTAACGCCAGCTGGGGCTGGTTTTTTTACATCTGGTTTTTTTGTAGAATTGCCATATTTGTCAAAGTAGAAAATAGGTAATTTTTCTCTTTTGCTCATGGTTTCTAATCCGGGTAAAACATCTCCTGCTTTCCCTACAATGATCACACGAGTTTGATCGGCTAAGAAAAATTTATTGGCTGCATTTCTAATATCTTCTGCTGTAACAGCATTGATGTTTTTAATGTAGTTTTCGTAAAAATCCTCAGGTAATCCTTGTGTTTCTTTATTCAATGCATATCCTGCAATTGTAGAAGGTTTTTCAATTTGCATTACAAAATTTCCTACATATTTAGCTTTTGCATTTCTTAGATCTTCTTCCGAAACTAATTCGGATCTCATTTTTTTAAGTTCGTTGAATACTTCAACAACTGCGCTATCGGTTACTGCATTTCGAACAGAAGATCCCGAACGGAATTTGTTGATGTATTTGCCTGAACCAATGGAAGAGTATGCACCATAGGTCCAACCGTGTTTTTCACGTAGGTTTAAAAACAATCGACCTTCTCCACCTCCACCTAATACTTGATTGGCTAATAATACCGCGAAGTATTCTTTGTCGGTCATTTTTAAGTTGGTCAAATTTACCAATGCAATTTCCGACTGTACGGCATTTGGCGTATCAATAAAGTTGATTTGGCTATATTGTACATCTTTTGGGTCAGTATATGTTGGTTGTGGAGCAGTTGCAGCTTTCCATTTTCCAAACAATTTTTCCACTTCTTTTTTTACCTTTTTGAATTGAACATCCCCTACGATTACGAGATAAGCATTGGCCGGTACAAAATACGTGTTGTAATTGTTAATTACATCGTCTAAGGTTACATTTTTCAATGTTTCTTCGCTCGTGAATTCGCCTTTGTAATGGTCTTTTCCATAAGTCAACACATTTTCAACACGACGTGCAATAGCAGTTACGCTTTTTTCGTCCGATTTTAAGCCTTCAATAATTTTCGCTTTTTCTTTGTCAAATTCTTCTTGAACAAATAATGGATTTAAGGCGCCATCAGCCATCAATTCCAAAATTCTTTTGGCATAGCGAGACAATCCATTTGCAGATGCCCCTGAAGCATAAAAATCAATATTAGCTCCTAAAAAATCAATTTCTTCATTGAATGCGTCTTTTGATTTCGATTGGGTTCCATTACCCATCATGCTGCTTACCAAATCTGAAACGCCTTTTTTAGATCCTTCTGCATACGGTGCGTTGTCTAAAGTAAGATTAAAAGAAACACGAGGCAGTTTGTGATTTTCTACTACTAAGACTTTCAAACCATTTTTAAGCACAAAACTTTGTGGCTTATTGATGTTGATGGATGGGGCAGGCCCTGGTTTAGGTTGTGTTCTTTCTTGTGCTTGCATAGTTATTGTTAAAAATAAACTGGCTGCTATGTATATAAATTTTTTCATATTCTTCAAATATTAGTTTTGCGCTTTATCTTTAGCAGGAACATAGTCTAATATTAATCGCTGGTTGGCGTTTAAATATTTTTTTGAAATTTCTCTAATTTCTTCTCTTGTAATAGAGCGGTAAATATCAATTTCGGTATTGATTAAATTGATGTCGCCATACAACATATAATAGGTTGCTAAATTATCAGCAATTCCTTCAACAGAAGCATTGTTGCTTACATAGTTGCTTTCAAATTTATTTTGAAGCTTTTGGAAATCGGTCTCTGAAATTAATTCGGTTTGCATTTTTACGATTTCTTCATCGATTTCTTTTAAGATCGATTCCGAAGTGTTTTCACCCATTGGTAAACCGTAAATCAAGTACATGCCATAGTCTTCTTGGCTGTAATTGAAGGCGCCAATTTGCAGTGCCATTTTTTTATCGTCCACGATTTTTTTATACAATTTAGAGCTTTTACCATCGGACAAATACGAAGAGATCATATCCAATACTCGAGCATCGCGTGATTTCATAGATGGCGTTCTATAGGATGCAACCAACATAGGGATTTGAATATTAGGATCTTCCCAAGTTGCTTTGAATGCCTCGGTAATTGGTGCTTCTTCAATTTTTTGACGCATTACAGGAGCTCCTTTTGGAATGCTTCCAAAATAGCGAGTGATCCATTCTTTCGCTTGCGCTTTGTCAAATTGACCCGCCACCACTAAAACGGCATTATTAGGTACATAGAATTTTTTATTAAATGCTTGAAATTCTTCTAAAGTAGCAGCATCTAAATGCTCCATTTCCCCAATGGTAGTCCATTTGTATGGGTGTACTTTAAACATGTTTTGTTTCACGGCTTTGATCAAGTTACCGTATGGTTGATTGTCTACACGTAGTCTTTTTTCTTCTTTAACTACTTCATTTTGCGTGTCAACTCCAATTTGGTTGATAACGGGATGCATCAAACGTTCTGATTCCATCCATAAGGCCAATTCTAAATTGTTGGAAGGGAATACTTCATAATAATACGTTCTGTCGTCTGTAGTGTTGGCATTGTTATTGCCACCGTTAGCGGTAACTAATTTAAACCACTCACCACGAGCAATATTTTTAGTTCCTTCAAATAAAAGGTGTTCAAAAAAGTGCGCAAATCCTGTTCGATTCGGTTGTTCGTCTTTAGCGCCCACATGGTACATTACAGAAGTAATTACCACCGGTGCAGAATTGTCTTGATGCAATACAACGTGTAATCCGTTGTCTAGATCAAACTCTTCAAAGGTTACTTTTTGTGCAGAAGCAGTTCCGCCTAGCATTAGTGCAGTTCCCAAAGCCATGAAAGATTTTTTCATACGTTATTAATTTGTTGATATAATTGTCATTAGTACATATTTTAATAAATTTGTTACAAAAATGGCTGCATATTGTTTAAATTATTTTTTGGAACAATAAAAAAATCAATTTATTTGAACTTATAGTTGTTTGGTTTATAATTTATTGTATATTTGCAACCTTAAAATTTTTAACTAAACTCATTGTTATGTACGCAATCGTAGAGATAGCAGGGCAACAATTCAAAGTAAGCAAAGACCAAAAGGTTTATGTTCACCGTTTAGCTTCAGAAGAAGGTTCGAAAGTTTCTTTCGATAAAGTTCTTTTGTTAGATGATAATGGAAACGTAACTTTAGGCGCCCCAGCTGTAGAAGGTGCTTCAGTAGAAGCCAAAGTGTTACAACACTTAAAAGGTGATAAAGTAATTGTCTTCAAAAAGAAAAGAAGAAAAGGTTACAAAAAGAAAAACGGTCACAGACAATCATTCACTCAAATTTTAATTGAGGGAATTGTAGCTGCTGCAGCTAAGAAAAAAGCGACTAAAAAAGAAGTTGAGGTTGAAGTAACTGAAACTGCTGAAGAAGTTAAGCCAAAGGCGAAAGCAACTCGTAAACCAAAAACAGAAGAATAACATTTAAAATATTACATCATGGCTCACAAGAAAGGTGTCGGTAGTTCGAAGAATGGTAGAGAATCAGAATCGAAACGTTTAGGCGTAAAGATTTATGGTGGACAAGCTGCTATTGCTGGAAACATCATTGTTAGACAAAGAGGTTCTAAGCACAACCCAGGTGAAAATGTTTACATGGGAAAAGATCACACGTTGCATGCTAAAGTTGATGGAGTTGTAAAATTCCAGAAAAAAGCGGAAAATAAATCGTTCGTTTCGATTATTCCATTTGAAGCGTAATACGTTTTTAAACATAACAAAAACCTCTCTTTTTAGGGAGGTTTTTTTATTTTTAGTCTTAAAATAAATGCATTTAGTTTTGCAATTTTAAACGAAAGCGTTATATTTGCACTCCAATTATCGCGGGTATGGTGAAATTGGTAGACACGCCAGACTTAGGATCTGGTGCCGCAAGGTGTGAAGGTTCGAGTCCTTTTACCCGCACTGATTTCAAACTCTAAAATCTATTTAATGGATTTTAGAGTTTTTTTTATGGGTGAAACGGTTACTGATTCTTTTGCTTTCCATAGTTTTCCATCCAAGCGTGTAACTGATCCGGAGATTTTAATTTGACTAATATTTTCAAATTAGAATCCAATAGCAAATAGGTAGGTGTTCCAAATACATGATAGTCTTTTGCGGCTTTTGTTTCCCAACCTTTGCCATCACAATAGGTAATAAATGGACTTGAATTGTAAAATTCTTTGCATTGATTTTTATCAGAGTCTAATGATATATAAATGAATTCGATGGAATATTTTTTGTGTAAAAGTTCATATTTTTCAAGTAGTGCCGGATAATCCGTTTTGCAATTTGGACACCAACTGGCACCAAAAATCATCAATTTATAAGCTGCTTTTATTTTCAATAAAGAACTCTCACTTTTGTTTTCAGCAACAAAATGTGACCGATCAAATTGAATATCTGATGCGGTATTTCCCACTTTCATTGTGCGATAGGTCTCCAAATGGCGTGTTAAGTCATCATCAACTGTGCAACTTCCATCAGAGAGCGCTTTAAAAGAGAGGTATTCTGCTGCTTCAAAAAAACTGTGCTTTTCCAACAAGTTAAAAAGATAATCGGTGACTTCATTAAGTATTTTAGTGTGATTTTCTAATTTTTTGAAGAGCTGGTCTATTGAAATTTTCATTTCTTTTGTAACCGCTTCAGGTGAGTGGCCACTGTTTTCTAATAACCAAAAATGTCCTTCGAGTACATCTTTTAATAAGCCACTTTTGTACAATCTTTGATCAGAATATTCGATTTCACGAAGAAATTGGATGGTTTGAGCGATTTCATTTTGTCGGTATTGTGCAATATTTGCAAGGGAACCGACTACTTTTCGAATCGGAAGAAACCAATATAAATAACTGTCTTGAGGTAATAAGTTGCTAAATGCAGCTTCTTCTTTTGTGAGTCGAAGTTGTTCCATCTCAATCGCTTTTATTGGTGTAAATTGATTTTGAAACAACGGATCTGTTGCATATAATTTTTCCAAATAAGTCCATGCGCTCATTGCTTGTTCTCTTTTGGCGCGTTCTTTGGCGAATTGTTCAAACCATTGGTTTTCTTTACCATTAGTTATTGCAATAGAAGCTGTGTCAGTTAATGATCGTCCATGAATTGTTACATTTTCATTACTTAATATTACTAAAAAAGGTTTGTTTTCTGAAGTTGTTATGTATCCAACCCCATAATCACTATGGTTATATTGTAAATAAAATTTTCCTGTTTTATCAATTTTAGTACTTGAAATCAGGTAGGTTTTGAAACCATTAAAACCTTCAAGTTTGATTTCTTTGTCGGCCAATTCAGTCAGGACTCCAGAAATCGATTGGCCAACCAACATGCTAGGAAATACTATTAAATAAACAATGAAAGCGTATAATTTCATAGGCAAAAATTAATTTTTAATACAACGAACGGAATTAGCTGAAGCTCGATCCCGTATAGATCCATTGTATAGGTTGATAATTTTTACACCGCTTCCACTAACGGTACTACTACTATAATACCCAAAATTTCCCGTACCCGCATTAACAACATTTCCCGTTCCATCATATTGTTTTACCCCAGGTTTTGTAAGTTTTGCAATGTGTATAAATTCCTCAGATCCTTGAACGTAATTAGAATACGACGTTAAATTTTGCAAGGCTGTTTCTCCCGGCACTTTAAAACCAACCGGGCACGGATTGTTGGTGCTGGATTCAAAAGCCCATAAATCGTCGTTTGGTGTAACCCTCCAATCTGAATACGATCGAATAAAACTCGCGTGAGTCGGAATATCACTTTGAGTACTTGTTGTGGTGTTGGTAACAGGAACGCCTGAAGTGCCACTAGAATAATTGATTAATTCATGGCCATCCGCTTTTCTGCCCCATTGAAAAAGACTGCCATAGGCTAAATGGTCGGAATAACTTGTCGC
>JACCDG010199039.1_pt1 | contig 32654 bp, 27 predicted proteins | sample 7442471 | NCBI WGS metagenome assembly JACCDG01 (sample SAMN15323444, study PRJNA562643) | freshwater metagenome | isolation source: river surface water | place: USA:Blue River Watershed | collected 2017-08-17 | reverse complement strand
TGTCCACGCTACCTCACTGCACTTTCGGATATAGAAGTCGAACATAGTGATGATGAAGGTGAGTTCGTCCAAATCCGTTACGGCGATGACGAGATCTCGATCACCGTCGCCACCACTCGCGCCGAGACGATGCTCGGCGATGGCGCAGTGGCCGTCCATCCAGGAGATCCTCGTTATCAACACCTTGTTGGCAAGAAGGTCTTCCTTCCACTCGTCAATCGCTACATCCCGATCGTCGAAGATGAATTGGTCGATCCCGAGTTCGGAACTGGCGCAGTCAAGGTAACTGCCGCCCACGATCCAAATGACTTCGAGATGGGCAAGCGCCATAACGTCGAGATGATCGTGATCATGGATGAGCATGGCGTGATGAGAGGAACCGGCACCGAATTCGATGGCATGGATCGATTCGATGCACGTAAGGCAGTGGTCGAGGAGTTGAGACGACAAGGCCGCGTCGTCGCAGAGAAGCGTCCCTATGTGCATGCCGTTGGACACTGCCAACGATGTGACACCACAGTCGAACCGCGACTATCACTGCAGTGGTTCGTCAAAGTAGGACCGCTTGCCAAAGCGGCGGCAGATGCGGTGCGACAAGGCAAGGTAAGGATCGAACCTGAGAGCCTTGCGCCACGCTATTTCGATTGGGTCGATGAGATGCACGATTGGTGCATATCGCGCCAACTCTGGTGGGGCCATCGGATCCCGGTCTGGTACGGCTCGGATGGCGAGATGATCGTGCTCGGACCAGATGAAAAGGCTCCAGATGGATATGTACAAGATCCTGATGTTCTCGACACCTGGTTCTCTTCCGCGCTCTGGCCCTTCTCCACTTTGGGGTGGCCGGATGAGACGAAGGATCTGAAGAAGTTCTATCCGACGAGTGTCTTGGTCACTGGCTACGACATCCTCTTCTTCTGGGTAGCGAGGATGATGATGTTCGGACTCTTCGCGATGGATGGCGTGCCACCATTTCACATCATCGCGCTCCATGGATTAGTCCGTGACAAGCACGGGAAGAAGATGAGCAAGTCACGCGGTAACACGATCGATCCGATCGAATTCATGGACAAGTACGGATCCGATGCGATGCGCTTCACCCTAGCTCGCGGGTCGAACCCAGGTGCTGATCAAGCGCTGGCCGAAGAGTGGGTGGCAGGCTCTAGGAACTTTGCGACGAAACTATGGAACGCGACCAGATTCGCCCTCCTCAACGGAGCGCATATCGATGGTGAATTACCGCCACGCGCTGAGATGAGCGCAGTGGATCTCTGGATACTCGACCTACTCAATGAGACGCTTCGCGAAGTCGACTCCGCACTCGAAGGATTCGAATTCGCCAAGGCGACCGAAGCGCTCTATCACTTCGCCTGGGATGACCTCTGCGATTGGTATGTGGAACTTTCCAAGTCAGCACTTGCCGAGGATGGAGAGAGTGCAAAGGTCACACGACGAGTCCTTGGTGAGGTCCTCGACCTCCTCCTTCGAGCGCTCCATCCCTTCATGCCCTTCATCACCGAGGAGCTTTGGACCACGCTCACCTCGGGCGAATCGCTCGTCATCGCGCAATGGCCGAAGATCGAGAGGCGCGAGAGCGATGCGGTGGCTACGCGAAAGGTCGAGGATCTCAAGATCCTCGTCACCGAGATCCGACGATTCCGCAACGACCAAGGCGTGAAGAGTTCAGCACGCGTCGCAGCCAGGATCACTGGTCTTGCCGAACGCGATCTGGATGGCTTCGAGGATTCGTTGCGATTCCTAGTCCGTCTCGACCCTCCCGTGGATTCATTCACCACGAGCGGTCGAATCGAAGTTGCATCGTTCGCTGTCGAGTTCGACCTCACCGGAAGTGTCGATGTTGCCGCCGAGCGGGCACGACTGCTCAAGGACCTTGCGACGATCGAGAAGGACCTCGCAACCGCGAAGGTGAAACTCGAGAATGAGAACTTCATGGCGAAGGCGCCCTTGAGCGTCGTCGATGAGATCCGTGCTCGTCACGATCACTGCATCGCTGAGATCGAACGGATCAACTCTCAACTCGCCTCGTTGCCGACAACTTGATCGGATCCTTGAATTCATGAGCGGGGCAGATGATCTTGAGCGGATGAACTTCGTCGAGCAGGAGTTGCTACGACGATGGCCAGAGTCTCGACTTGAACCCTCCCTTGAGCGGATCGCATATCTTTGTGACGCACTTGGATCACCACAGCTCTCATATCCCACCATCCACATCACAGGCACCAACGGCAAGACCACTACATCTCGGATGATCGATGCACTTCTCTATCAACTCGGCTATCGCACCGGCAGGTTCACCAGCCCCCATCTTGAGAGCATCACGGAGCGGATCGCGATCAATGGCGAACCGATCTCACCGGAAGGATTTGTCGCCACCTTTGACGATATCGCCCTCTATCTCGAGATGGTCGATTCACGGATGTCGCACCCACTCTCATTCTTCGAAGCGATCTCTGCCATGGCCTTTGTGGCCTTTGCTGAGTATCCGATCGATGTTGGAGTGATCGAAGTCGGCATGGGCGGCGAGTGGGACGCGACCAATGTGGTCAATGGTGCAGTCAATGTGATCACTCCGATTGGTTTCGATCATATGGAGTACTTGGGATCGACCATCGAAGCGATCGCATCGACCAAGGCCGGAATCATCAAATCTGGCTCGATCACAGTCCTTGCAGCCCAAGAGATGGCCGCAGCGAAGGTCTTGCTGGAGCGGTGTATCGCCATGGAATCCGCCCCGATACGAGAGGGAATCGAGTTCTCACTCACTTCGCGCGAGATCGCACTCGGCGGTCAGATGATCTCCATCGATGGTGTCAACGGAAAGTACCGTGACATCTTCTTGCCACTCCACGGATTGCATCAGGCCCACAATGCCGCCGTCGCACTCGCCTCGGTCGAGGCATTCATCGGCGAGAAGACGCTTGACGAGGAAGTGGTCCGTGAGGCCTTCGCCCTCGTCAAATCTCCGGGGCGGCTCGAAGTTGTCTTACGCGATCCAACAGTGATCCTTGATGCAGCACATAATCCCCATGGGATGAATTCCCTTCGCGAGACTCTCGCGCACGAATTCGACTTCACACATCGGATCGCAGTCTTCGCACCGATGGGAGATAAGGATGTCGATGGGATGCTTGAGTTGATGAAGGAGACCTTCGACACCCTTGTCGTGACACGGAACTCCTCACAACGAGCCTTGGATGTCGACCGTCTCGCGGAGATGGCCAAGGTTCACTTCGATGCCGCCCGTGTCATCACCTCATCTGATCTTCCAACCGCCCTCGAGACGGCGATCCAACGCGCCAATCAACGGAACCTCAGTGAGGCAAGTAGCGCGGCTGTCGTCGTCACTGGCTCTGTCGTCACTGTCGGTGAGGCGAGACTTTTGATGCGAAGAAGACGAGGCCTCAACTCATGAAGATCCTGGGTCGAAGCGTCCTTGTGATGGAGGCGATCACCCTTGGTTTCGCGCTCCTTCTCGTCCGTCTTGAGAACGATCGAAATGACTTACTGATCGGGATCGTCATCATGGTCCTCTTGCTTCTCAACTCAGGATTACTGCGGATGTCATTCGGTTGGTGGCTCGGATGGATCTTGCAGGGAGCGACGATTCTCTATGGATTGGTCATTCCGTCGATGTTCTTCATGGGAGCGATATTCGCGGCGCTCTGGACGGCTGCCATCTACTTCGGTCGAAAGGGCGAGGCGATCAGAGCATCATTGATCGCGGAGCGGGAGTCAGGTGGAGCAGCGAGTGATGGAGAGGGCAAGAAGTAACCCCTCCGCTCTCAGGATTTAGCTGCTCTTGCCCACACGACTACAATCACGCCTTGTGACTTCTCCGATGCAGCGCACTCTTGTCCTGATCAAACCCGATGGCGTGAAGCGACGTCTCATCGGCGAGATCATCGCGCGCATCGAGCGAAAGGGTTATGAGGTCGTCGCGTTGAAGACGATGCGCGCTGATCGTGCGATCCTGGAGCAGCATTACGGTGAACACGAAGGCAAGCCTTTCTACGAGCCGTTACTTGAGTTCATGCTCTCCGGTCCGATCGTCGCCATGGTCGTGGAGGGTCAGCGAGTGATCGAAGGTTTCCGTTCCATCGCTGGCGCCACTGATCCGACCGTTGCAGATCCGGGTTCGATCCGCGGTGATTTGGCGAGGGATCAAGGCACGAAGGTGGTCCAGAATCTCGTGCATGGTTCGGATTCTGAGGAGTCTGCAGCGAGAGAGATGGGGATCTTCTTCCCCGAGCTTCGTTAGGACTCCAGAGAGAACCAATTGGATTTCGCGCACGTGAATACAGGCAAGTGAATACAAAGAGGCAAGTGGGATAGATAGGGAAGAGATGAGCACAACGAACAAGTTCAGCTTCGTCGGTCGTGACATGGCCGTCGACCTTGGTACTGCGAACACCTTGGTCTATGTCCGCGGCCGAGGCATCGTGCTCAACGAACCCTCCGTCGTCGCCGTCAATCAGGATAACGGTGCAATCCTCGCAGTCGGCTCAGAAGCGAAGAAGATGATCGGTCGCACCCCTGGCAACATCGTCGCGATCCGTCCGTTGAAGGATGGTGTCATCGCTGACTTCGATACCACTGAGCGGATGCTTCGTTACTTCATCCAGAAGGTCCATCGCAGGAGATATCTCGCAAAACCTCGCATCGTGGTTTGCGTCCCATCCGGTATCACCGGTGTCGAGCAGCGTGCGGTCAAGGATGCTGGATATGCAGCAGGCGCTCGTAAGGTCTACATCATCGAAGAACCAATGGCAGCAGCGATCGGTGCTGGTCTTCCGATCCACGAGCCGACCGGCAACATGGTCGTCGATATCGGTGGCGGAACCACAGAGGTCGCAGTCATCTCACTCGGTGGCATCGTCGTCGCACAGTCGATCCGTACTGGTGGTGATGAGTTGGATCAGGCGATCATCAACTGGGTGAAGCGCGAATTCTCGCTACTTCTCGGTGAGCGGACCGCAGAGGAGATCAAGATGGCGATCGGATCTGCTTGTCGACTCCCTGACGATGTCGATGCAGAGATCCGCGGTCGCGACCTGGCGACGGGACTTCCAAAGACGATATTGGTTTCGGCCGATGACATCCGTAAGGCGCTCGAGGAGCCGGTCAACGCGATCGTCAACGCGGTCAAGAGCACCCTCGACAAGACCCCACCAGAGCTCGCCAGTGATCTCATGGATCGCGGCATCGTCCTTACCGGTGGTGGCGCACTCCTTCGCGGTCTCGATGAACGACTTCGACAAGAGACGAATATGCCGATCCACATCGCAGAGCAGCCACTCAATGCAGTTGCGATCGGATCCGGAAAGTGCATCGAAGAGTTCGAAGCGCTTGAGAAGGTCTTGATCTCCGAACCAAGACGCTGAAGGTCTTCGGTCGGAGAGACGGCTCGGTAGAACGAGAAGAATAAGTACTGGAGCGATAAGGATCAGAGGTAGGTAGAGGCGATGGCGCAACGTGGTTCAGGTAGAACACGGTTGCTCCTGGTCTCACTCCTGGTCACTGCACTCTTCTTGATCACCCTTGATCTTCGTGGCGTCAGTCTCCTTGCCACTGCTCGCTCAGCGATGCAGACCGTCGCAAAACCATTCCAGAGCGCGGCCGATTTCCTCTTCTCTCCGATAGGGAACTTCTTCGGCGACATCGCCAACATCGGTCAGGCTAACGAGAGACTCGATCGATTGAAGGAAGAGAACAAAGCGCTGCAAGAGAAGATCGCGACTTTGAAGGACATGCGCGGTGAACTCCGCCAACTCAAATCAGTCCTCGACCTTGCAGGACGTGCGCGATATGAGGTCGTTGCCGCCCGTGTCATCGCCTTCGGGCCAGAGTCGAGTTTCGAACGTACCGTCACGCTCGATATCGGCAGTACCAGCGGAATCCAACGCGATATGGCCGTCATCTCGGGTGCTGGGGTGGTCGGCGTGGTCAAGACCGTGACTGCAAGATCAGCGATCGTCCAACTCGTCAGTGATCCTGCCTTTCGAATGGGAGTTCGGATCGCTGGTCGTCAGACGATGGGAATCCTCTCCGGGAAGGGTTCGAACTACTTTGACTTGGAACTTCTCGATGCGCGAGACACCATCAAGCAAGGCGATGTCCTTCTCTCTCGTGGAAGTAGCGGCAACCGCCCCTTCGCACCAGGCATCCCGGTGGGTACCGTCGTCTCGGTCGATGATGCGATCGGTGCTCTGACCAAGCGCGCTGAGGTGCGGCCATTCGCTGAGTTGAGTTCTTTGGGTGTGGTCGCAGTGATCCTCTCCGAGGAGGCGATCGATCCACGGGACTCACTGATACCGAAGGCTCCAGTGGCGACACCGACGCCAACCGTCACGGTCTTCGTGACACCAACACCATCGCCTTCCGCGAAAACTTCCACCAAGAACTCCGCTGGCGAATAGTTCGATTGGTCATCCGATGAGCATCTATCGAACCTCGGTGACGATCTCATTCTTCCTTGCCATATTCCTGATCCAAGAAGCGCTCATCAATCGGATCGACTTCTTCATCGGTGGTTTCTCGCTCTATCTCGCTCTGCTCTTTAGTTGGCTTGCCACTGAGGAGAAGGGTGAGGCCTTCATCTCCGCATTCATCGCTGGCATCATCCTCGACCTCACGCCTTCACTCGACACTCCAGTCGGTCTCTGGACTGCGACTTTGCTCCTCTTCTCCTATCTGGTCTCGACCTATCGAGAGAGTCTCGGTGACCTTGATGAGCGACCGATCACTGCCGCTCTCTATCTCGTAGTCGGCACATCGCTCTCGATCCTCGTCTATGTGATCCTCTCTGGAGTTCTTGGCAATTCCATCCCTCCTTTCTTCACCGTCATACGTGAGATCGCAGGGAATGGTCTTTGGACCTTGCTCTTCACTCCGATCTACTTCCCACTCGTCAATCGGATGAAGATCCGTCTCTTCGCACTTCGGAGCACACCATGAAGGATCGCTCCCGCCTCACCATGATCGTGGTGCAGGTCCTGATCGCATCTGTGATGGTGGCGCTCCTTGGTCGGCTCTATTACATGCAGGTCGTCGACGGTGAGCGTTACCGCGAAGCGGCGCTCAATGTGCAGAGTCGCGACATCGTCACTCCCGCAAATCGCGGACTCATCGTCGATAACACCGGTGTTCCGCTAGCAATCAACCGCGCTGGTCTTGAGATCACGGTCGATCGGAGCATCATCGACAAGTTGCCGGATCGTGGCGCATCCGTGCTCCGCAGGATCGCTGCGATCTTGAAATTGGAATACCAGGATGTCTTCAATCGAACGCGACTCTGTCCAGAGCTCGAGGTAGGGGAGCGAGCCGGGTGTTGGAACGGGACTCGTTATCAACCGATTCCGATCACCAAATCTGCGACCGAGCGACAGGCATTCGCGATCATCGAACGATCCGATCAGTTCCCGGGCATCGATGCCTCACCGGTATCGATTCGTTACTACCCATCGATCGCTGACGAGAATGCTGCCCACCTGCTCGGCTACATCGGGCCTGTCACCGAAGAGGACCTCAATCTCGCCTCAGAGGAGTCGGCTGAACGGCCGAAGTTCTATCGAAACGAATTGATCGGTAAGGCAGGAATCGAATTGCAGTATGACGAGCAATTGCGTGGTGTACCTGGAGTTCGCACCGTGATCGTCGATCGACGAGAGTCAATGACTCGGCAATCGCGTGATCTCTCTCCGAGACCGGGGAACAACCTCGTCCTCAACATCAATGCGAAGATCCAGGCTGCAGTGGAGCGTGAACTCGCAGCATCGATCCAACGCGGTAAATCCTTGGGAAGAAGGTCAGACTCCGGCGCTGCCATCGTGATGGATATGCAGGGGCGCGTCGTTGCGATCGCTTCGTATCCGACCTATGACCCCAACATTTGGGAGAACGGCATCACCGTCGCCCAGGCAAGACGTCTCTACAGTGAGGCTGCTGCGGTACCAGCGCTCTCTCGAGCGACACAAGGCGCATACGCGCCGGCATCTACCTTCAAAGTGGTCTCCACCGCAGCTGCGATCCGCGCCGGTTATCGGCTCGATCAGAGGTTCAACTGTCCATCAGAGGTGCAGATCGGAACACGAACTTTCCGAAACTTCGATAGCAAGGCGCTCGGTGTGATCGGCTTCGAGCGCTCGCTTGCTCTCTCTTGCGACTCGATGTGGTACCAGATCGCATACGACGAGTGGGTCCGCGATGGTGGCCTGAGACCGAAGGAGAATCCGAACGATCACTTCTTCACCACTGCACGCCTCTTCGGCTTCGGCCAGAAGACTGGCATCGATCTTCCGTCGGAGATAGCGGGACGACTACCGGATCGTGATTGGAAAGAGGCTTGGTACCAGGAGAATAAAGACTTCTACTGCAACTATCGCGAGCGAGCCAAGAAATCACAATTGACCCCACTCTTGATCGAGATCGCTCGTGAGAACTGCCTTGACGGGAACAAGGTCCGCGCCGGTGATGCGATCAACTTATCCATCGGACAGGGCGACCTCCTTGCGACGCCGTTGCAGATGGCGATGATTTATGCAGCCCTTGGAAACGGTGGCACTCTCTATCGTCCGCAGATCGCCAGGGCGATTGTGGACCCGGAGGGAAAAGTCATCCGCGAATTCACTCCTGAGGCGATTGGAACCTTGCCAGTCAACAAGCGCACCTTACGGACGATTCAAAATGGTCTGCGGCAAGTTGTCACGGGTGGAACGGCGACGGCATCCTTCGCAGGGCTTCGCACCGAAGTGGGTGGCAAGACCGGAACTGGTCAGGTCTTCGGTCGCAATCTTGATGGATCTGCGAAAGATGACACCTCATGGTTCGCTTCCTATGCGCCAACGAAGAAGCCGGTCTACACCGTTGTCATGATGGTAAGTCAAGGTGGATTCGGTGGCAGCACTTCAGGTGTCGGTGTGCGCCGCATCTATGAACAGATCTTCGGCGAGGCGGGTAAGCGTGCCGTCACTCCGCGCGGTGTGCCGGATAGGCTTCCAACGATCGACGTAACGCGGTCGTTGAAGCAAGCCACGACGGAAGCAGATCAGAGCAATATGGGAGGTGCGGATGACAACTGACTTCGCACTCCGCAGAAGAGCCCGTCGATCATCGATACGGGATTGGGATCTTCTCCTCACCTTCGCAGTGGCATCTCTCTTGGTGCTTGGGATACTCCTGGTCTATGCAGCGACCCGAGATTGGTTCGCAGCGAACAATCTTGATCCCGAGTACTACTTGAAGCGCCACACCATCAATGTCCTGATCGGAATCCTCTTAGCCTGGGCTGCGACGCTGATCGATTACCGAATGATCCGCGCCTTCGCTCCGATCGTCTGGGGACTTGGCGTTCTCGGTCTGATCTTGGTCCTGGTGCCTGGAATCGGGGCAACGGTCAACGGTGCTCGCGCATGGATCGCACTCCCTGGTGGATTCCAGATCCAGCCTGCCGAGTTGGCGAAGATCTCCATCATCGTCGGTATGGCATTGATCCTCTCTGAGTTACAGGGTAACCAAGAACATCCTGAACACCACGATGTCTTGAAGGCGCTCGCCGTCGCTGCGGTTCCCATCCTTCTCATCGTCGCGCAACCGGATCTCGGCACGATCCTCATCATCTCTGCTTCGGTCGTCACCATCATCGCAGTCTCAGGGGCTGCAAGTAGATGGGTCTTCGGATTGATAGCGCTCGCGATCCTCGGTGGGTTCGTCGCAGTGCAGACTGGTGTGGTCAGTGATTATCAAGTCAAACGTCTCGAGTCTTTCATCGATCCCAACGCGGATCCGCTCTACACCGGATATCAATTGCGACAGTCGCGCATCACGATCGGATCCGGTGGGTTGACCGGAACTGGACTCTTCGATGGACCTCAGACAAGCGGTCGCTTCGTCCCTGAGCAACAGACTGACTTCATCTTCACTGTCGCCGGAGAGCAACTGGGTTTCCTTGGATCCGGTTCGATCATCTTGCTCTACACCATCATCATCTTCCGAGGTTTTTCGATCGCCCGACGTAGCGAGGATATGTTCGGTCGTTTGGTGTCGATCGGTGTGGTCGCTTGGTTCGCATTCCAGACTTTCGAGAACATCGGTATGACGATGGGATTGATGCCGATGACCGGTGTGCCACTGCCGTTCCTCTCCTATGGCGGATCGAGCATGTTCGCCTGCCTGATCGGATTCGGCCTGCTGCAGAACATCCACCTCCGATCCAGTCGATAACACGCCTGTTTTGCAGGCGATTGGGCAAGCACGCCCAACCTCTGCCATAATTTGCCCAGCGCAGATGCGCACAGGTTTTCTGGATTCGATTCTCCATCGTTGGATGAAGCGATCTCTAGGTGAAGCTGGTACCGCTCTTGGAACGTGCGGTCGCTTCGAGTTTGTGCATATCGCGGCTAGCGAGATCAGTCACTGGACCGGTCCATACGAGATTTTTTTGAGATTAGAGGTTTGAGAGATGGCTACAGAGCCAACTGAGAAGAAAGTTCGCGTGCGCCGAAAGAAGGCTGCTGCGAGCGAAGAGACAACTGCAAGCACTACGACACCGAGCGAGAAGCCAAAGCGCGCAGCCAAGGCGATCCCAGTCCCGATGTTCCAAGCGCCAGCCGTCACGAAGGCGAGCGCCAGCGATAGTGACGAGCGAAAGCCTTCACCGCGTGGCAAGCGCCGCGAAGAGAGTGAGAGCGACTCCGAGAGCCGCGACCCACGGCGGCGACGACGCCGACGAGGCGGACGAAACCGCCATCGCGATGGGGACTCCTCACAATCTGACAGCAGCAACGAATCCGGCGATGAGAATGAGTCATCAAATGAGGATAAGGATGGCGCAGAGCCGAAACTCCGAAAGCGTCGCAAGCGCGTTCGACCTGGACAAGAGAGCGTCGCTCCCGGCGAGGTCGTCGATGAGGATGGCGTCGTCACTGTCGTAAAGGTCCGAGAGAGCCGTCCATCCACTTCCCGCACTCGTGAGAAGCGTGATGACTTCCGACGTCGAGGTTCCCGCCCACAACGAGGCTTCCGTGATGGACACCGAGAGAACTATCGAGAGAACCGACGACGTGGCGTGATCCTCACCGAGGGTGAGTTCCTTGCGCGTCGCGAATCAGTAGAGCGAGAGATGATCGTCCGACAGAAGGGTGACCGTACCCAGATCGCAGTCCTTGAGGACAAGATCCTGGTCGAGCATTACGTCAACAAGAACAGCAACGTCTCCTATGTCGGAAACGTCTACCTCGGCAAAGTACAGAACGTCCTTCCTTCGATGGAAGCCGCATTCGTCGATATCGGCAAGGGCAGGAATGCAGTCCTCTATGCCGGTGAAGTGAATTGGGATGAGGCAGGCCTTGCCGACAACAAGGACAAGCGGATCGAACATGTCCTCAAGTCGGGTCAGATGGTCATGGTCCAAGTGACTAAGGATCCGATCGGACAGAAGGGCGCTCGCCTCACCTCCCAGGTCTCCCTGCCAGGGCGCTATGTCGTATTCGTCCCAGGTGGCGAGATGAGTGGCATCAGCCGCAAACTTCCCGAGAACGAGCGCGCTCGTTTGAAGCAAATCCTTGGCAATCTCATCTCTGAGGATGAAGGCGTCATCGTCCGTACTGCCGCCGAAGGTGCGAGTGAAGAGGAACTCACTCGAGATGTCGCCCGATTGAAGGCGCAATGGGACGACATCAAGAAGAAGGGCGAGAAGAAGGAGATCAACACTCCGACCCAGCTCTACGGCGAGCCAGATCTCACCGTCCGCGTCATCCGTGACCTCTTCAATGCTGATTTCAAGAAACTTCAGATCCAAGGCGCAGATGCCTTCGATGACATCAATAACTACCTCGGCCATGTCGCACCTGAATTGATGGAGCGAGTCGAGAAATACACCGGCACCTCCGACATCTTCGCTGAGTACAACATCGACGAACAACTCTCGAAGGCACTCGATCGGAAGGTCTACCTTCCATCAGGAGGATCGCTCGTCATCGATCGAACCGAGGCGATGGTCGTCATCGACGTCAACACCGGGAAATTCATCGGCAAGGGTGGAAATCTCGAAGAGACGGTCACCAAGAACAACCTCGAGGCAGCAGAGGAGATCGCACGACAACTCCGCCTTCGCGACCTTGGTGGCATCATCGTCATCGACTTCATCGATATGGTCCTGGAGTCGAACCGTGAACAGGTCTTGCGTCGTCTGGTCGAATGCCTGGGACGAGATCGCACCAAGCATCAAGTCGCTGAGGTGACCTCACTTGGCTTGGTCCAGATGACGAGAAAGCGCGTCGGTCAAGGTCTGATCGAAGCCTTCTCGACCACATGTGACAGTTGTTCAGGTCGCGGTATCCATATCCATGCGGATCCAGTCAACAAGCGCACCGTCGATCGCGAAGTCGGCGATCAGGACGATGATTCACCGAAGGAGAGAAGTTCTCATAAGCGTTCGGAGAAGAAGTCCGATAAGCGCCCGGAGAAGAAGCCTGAGGAAAGTTCCGATGCTGGCCCAGTAGAGCCGGTGGATGAGAGTGACGATTCAAGCCGACGACCCTTCGGTCGCAGGCGTAGGAGAGCGGTAAGCACTGGGGTCATCACGGCGGAATAGGCCGGTTTGACCCTCTCAGCCGTATCTCCGTATCCTTGCCCGTCGGCCTGACGGATGGGGATCCAAAGGCAGTCTTGTAGATCAGAAAACGAGGAGAGAACGTGTACGCAATCGTGAAAGCTGGCGGACGCCAAGAGAAGGTGACCGTTGGCGACACCATCGTCGTCGATCGTATCGATGAGGCCGCTGGTTCGGCCGTCTCCTTCCCAGCCCTCCTTGTCGTCGACGGCGAGAAGGTGACTGCAGATCCATCCGCGCTCGCCTCGGTCAAGGTGACGGGTGAAGTGCTCGATGAGGTCAAGGGTCCGAAGATCCACATCCTCCGATACAAGAACAAGACTGGCTATCGCCGTCGTCAAGGTTTCCGTTCCAAGAACACTCGCGTGAAGATCACCGCGATCAACGGCGTGAAGTAAAGGGGAGGCGAAGAGAAGATGGCAAGTAAAAAGGGTGTCTCCTCGACACGAAACGGTCGCGATTCCAATCCGCAGTACCTCGGAATCAAGCGATTCGGTGGTCAGGTAGTCAACAGCGGCGAGATCCTCGTCCGCCAGCGTGGCACCAAGTTCCACCCAGGAAAGAACGTCGGTATCGGCAAGGACGACACACTCTTCGCTCTCGCAGCAGGAACTGTGGAATTCGGTCACGCACGTGGCCGCAAAGTCGTCAACATCGTCCCGGCTTCGTAACCACAGCGGATTTTCCAAGGATCGGGTCCGCGCCGCGGGCCCGATTTTTTTATTGAGTGAAGAGTGAGGCAAGGAGGAGCTAGGGCTATGGCAACCTTCGTCGATCGCGTCATGCTCCACGCCTCTGCCGGTAAAGGTGGCGATGGATGCGTCTCCGTACATCGTGAGAAGTTCGTCCCCCTAGGTGGACCTGATGGCGGTGACGGTGGTCGCGGCGGCGATGTGATCCTTGTCGTCGATCCCAATGTCACCACTCTCTTGGACTTCCATCACTCGCCACATCGCAATGCGACATCAGGAAGACAAGGTCAAGGTGGACACCAAAACGGTGCCTCTGGCGATGATCTGATCCTCTCTGTTCCGGATGGCACCGTCCTCCAAGATGAAAGTGGCGAAGTTCTCGCTGATCTTGTGGGAGTCGGTACCTCCTTCATCGCAGCACGTGGTGGCCGTGGTGGTCTCGGAAATGCGACTCTCGCATCGCGAAAGCGGAAAGCACCTGGTTTCGCACTCAAGGGAGAGCCGGGGGAGAAACGCACCCTGGTCTTGGAATTGAAGTCGGTCGCAGATGTCGCGCTCGTCGGCTACCCATCTGCAGGAAAGTCATCCTTGATCGCTGCGATCTCATCAGCACGTCCAAAGATCGCCGATTATCCGTTCACAACCTTGGTTCCGAACCTTGGCGTCGTCCAAGTCGGCGAGACTCGCTTCACTGTCGCAGATGTCCCTGGACTGATCCCAGGTGCGAGTGAGGGCAAGGGTTTGGGGCTCGAGTTCCTCAGGCATGTCGAACGATGCAAGATCTTGGTCCATGTACTCGATTGCGGCACACTCGAAACGGATCGTGATCCCCTCCGTGATTTCGATGTGATCGAAGCAGAGTTGGCGAAGTATCAGGCAGAGATCCCGCTCGCGGAGCGGCCACGGATCATCGCCCTCAACAAGATCGACCTTCCAGATGGTCGTGCGATGGCAGATATGGTCAAAGCGACGCTCGAGAAACGTGGCTACAAAGTCTTCTCACTCTCTGCTGCGACGAGGGAGGGAATCCAAGAACTCCTCAATGCTATGGCTGAATCGATCTCCATGCTTCGCCGCGAAGAAGTCACCGCAGAACGGACTCGAATCGTCTTGACGCCACCTGCCATCGATGATGCTGGATTTGAGGTAAGCGCGAACAAGGACGGTTCCTTCACCGTCACCGGAAAGAAGATCGAGCGTTGGGTTGCGCAGACTGACTTCTCCAACAAGGAAGCGATCGGCTATCTCGCAGACCGACTCGCACGCGCTGGCGTTGAGAAACAACTCTTCAAACTCGGTGCTCGTGAGGGCAGTGAAGTGCGAATTGGATCCGGCGACGATGCAGTCGTGTTCGATTGGGAACCGACGATCGAAGCCGGCGCCGAATTGCTTGCAGGGCCGAGAGGAGAAGATCTCCGAATCCCTTGGGAGCGTGATCGATGATCGAGGGGCGACGAATCGTCGTCAAAGTAGGTTCATCGACGCTTACTGGTCGAGATGGAGCTTTTCTTGATCGTTCACGTCTCGATAAGGTCGTCGATCTCGTCGCAAGGTTACGGAGTGAGGGTCGCCAAGTTCTTCTCGTCTCATCGGGAGCGATCGCATCAGGACTCTCTGCGGTAGGACTTCAAACCCGTCCTAAGGATCTGACGATGCAACAGGCCGTTGCCTCGGTCGGACAGGGCCTCTTGATTCGGAACTACTTCGATTCCTTCTCGCGCCACTCGATCGTCGCAAGTCAGGTATTGATCACCGCTGAAGATGTGATGCGAAGGAGTCACTATCTCAATGTACGAGCGACGCTACTCAAGTCCTTGGAGCTTGGCCTCGTCCCAGTGATCAACGAGAACGATTCAGTGGCTCTCGCTGAGATCAAATTCGGCGACAACGATCGCATCTCGGCTTTGGTCTCACACATCGTAGCTGCAGACCTGCTTCTCATCCTCACCGATGTCGATGCACTCTACGACGCACCGCCACGCTCTGCTGGCGCACAGCGAATCGAGGAAGTCTCTGACTTTGCCGCGCTCGACTCTCTCGAGATCACGGGATCGGACTCAAAGGTCGGCAGTGGGGGAATGATCACCAAGATCGAAGCAGCTCGCATCGCAACGAGCGCTGGTATCGCCACCATACTCACTGATCTTGATCATGCAGCCGAGGTGATGGCTGGTCAAAGTTTCGGAACTCGTTTTCTTCCTCATACTGATCCGATTGCATCGCGACGTCTCTGGCTTGGTTTTGCCGCCACTGTCCGTGGGCGAATCTTTCTCGATGACGGGGCTGTCGAAGCGATCACCACCCGTGGAAGTTCACTCCTTCCTGCCGGAGTGACAAAGGTCGAAGGTTCGTTCGTCAGTGGCGATACGGTCGAACTTCTCACTCCTTCGGGGCAGGTCGTGGCGCGTGGACTCGTCTCCTATGACGCAGAGGAGATACCAAGGCTCTTGGGACGCAGTACGAAGGAATTGAGTCAGGAACTTGGCGAGGAGTATGGCAACGCATTAGTCCATCGCGATGAGATGGTGTTGTTATGAATAATTCCCCCGTAAACGAAGCGAACGATGCGATGATCGAAAGCCTTGCAGTGAAGGCCCGGCGGGCGCAGAAAACCCTCGCTGCATCTTCATTCAAGACTCGAACGTCTCTGATTGAATCAATTGCCCGCACTATTGAATCTTCTGCTTCCTCCATCCTTGAGGCGAATGCAAGAGATGTTGCGAGAGAGCAAGAGGCTGGGATGAGCGCACCCTTACTTGATCGACTGACTCTCACACCTTCGCGTATTGAGGCGATCGCATCGGCTGCGCGAAAGGTCGCAGCCCTTCCGGATGCACTCGGCCGAACATTGAACGAACGGCGACTTGAGAATGGACTTCACCTTCGCCAAGTAAGTGTGCCCTTCGGCGTCGTGGGGATGGTCTATGAGGCACGCCCAAATGTCACCGTCGATGCAGCAGTGATCCTTCTCGCCTCCGGGAATGCCGCCCTCTTGCGTGGATCCTCCTCTGCTCGAGAGTCGAATGAGGTCTTGGTCTCTTTGATGCGGAAAGCGATCGAAGAGTCTGGGTTAGGCGCAGATCTCATCACACTGATCCCAAGCAATGACCGAGATTCGGTCCGTGCCCTTCTCCATGCTCGGGGCCTTGTCGATCTCGTCATCCCACGTGGGAGTGCTGATCTGATTCGCACCGTCGTCGATGAAGCAAAGGTCCCCACGATCGAGACCGGCGCTGGCGTCTGTCACATCTACTTCGATGCGAGCGCTGATGAGAAGAAGGCAATCCCAATCGTCGTCAACGCCAAGGTTCAAAGACCAAGCGTCTGCAATGCGGCAGAGACGTTGCTGGTACATCGAGCGCGACAAGATGATCTCTTACCGAAAGCGCTCGAAGCGTTGATTGAAGCTGATGTCCGAATCCACGCCGATCGTGAAGTCGTCGAGATCGCCAAAGCGCGGGGTATCTCGGTGTTGCCTGCGAGTGATGAGAGTTGGTCGACCGAGTACGGAACACTCGATATCAATGTCGCCCTCGTCGATGACTTGGAAGGCGCAATCGCACACATCGATCGTTTTGGTACGCACCACACTGAAGCGATCGTGACTGAGGATGAGAGTGAGGCAGAGCGTTTTGTCGCGCTCTCTGATTCAGCCGCGATTATGATCAATGCATCCACTCGTTTCACCGACGGTGAGGAGATGGGATTTGGTGCGGAGATCGGTATCTCCAATCAGAAACTCCATGCCAGGGGCCCTATGGGTATCGAGGCGATGACTACGACCACCTGGATCGTCCAAGGATCGGGACAGGTCAGATCCTGACTTTCGCGTTACTGCGATGCGCTCGGTAGGCTTGCGATATGTCAGAGACCCCAGCGATCTCTCGAAGTGATGTCGCAAATCTTGCGAAACTAGCCCGCATCGAGATGACAGAGAGCGAGCTCGATCACCTTTCATCAGAGCTTGCAGTGATCCTCAACGCTGTCGCTCGCGTCAGCGAGGTGGCTAAGGGCGAGATCGCACCGACATCGCATCCACTTCCGCTCGTCAATATCTTTCGTGAGGATCAGGTCGTACCAAGTCTCACTCAAGAGGAAGCGCTATCTGGCGCTCCAGCTAGCGAAGACGGTCGTTTCAAGGTGCCGCAGATCCTCGGAGAAGAAGCATGATCCGCCGGAGCGCCGCCGAAATGGCACAAGCCCTCGCATCGAAGGAAGTTAGCGCCGAGGAGTTGACCAAGGCGCACTTCGAACGAATTTCGGCCGTCGATTCGAAGGTGAAAGCCTTCCTCCATCTCGATGCCGATGGTGCGATCAAGGCAGCGAAGGATGTGGATCAACGACGGTCTCGTGGCGAGAACCTTCCGACACTTGCTGGTGTCCCGCTCGCACTCAAGGATGTGATGGCTCAGAAGGGCATCCCGACCACATGTGGCTCGAAGATCCTCGAAGGGTGGCGGCCGCCATATGACTCCACCGTCGTCACAAATCTCAAGCGCAACGGCGTCGTGATTCTCGGCAAGACGAATATGGATGAGTTCGCCATGGGCTCATCGACAGAGAACTCTGCCTTCCACCCCACTCATAATCCCTGGGATCTGACTCGCATCCCTGGTGGTTCAGGTGGCGGATCTTCCGCAGCGATCTCAGCTTTCGAAGCTCCGCTTGCGATCGGCACCGATACCGGCGGCTCGATCAGACAACCGGCAGCAGTGACCGGAACAGTCGGAGTCAAGCCAACTTATGGCGGCGTATCCCGATACGGCCTTGTCGCATTCTCCTCATCACTTGATCAAGCAGGGCCATGTGCACGGACGGTCTTGGATGCAGCGCTCCTGCATGAAGCGATTGCAGGACATGATCCGAAGGACTCCACGTCGATCAACGCACCTGTACCGAAGGTCGTAGATGCGGCCAAACGCGCAGATGTGAAGGGCCTCAAGATCGGCGTGATCAAAGAGTTGCAAGGCGAGGGATATCAAAAGGGAGTCTTGGATCGCTTCCAAGAATCTCTGGAGATCTTGAGCTCCCTAGGAGCAGAGATCGTTGAGGTTTCTTGTCCCTCATTCGACTATGCGCTCGCCGCCTATTACTTGATCGCACCAAGTGAGTGTTCATCGAACCTCGCACGTTTCGATGCGATGCGCTACGGGATGCGAACCGGTGAAGGAAGTGCGGAAGAGGTGATGAACCAAACTCGCGAAGCAGGATTCGGCAAAGAGGTGAAGCGTCGCATCATCCTCGGTACCTACGCACTCTCGAGCGGTTATTACGATGCCTACTACGGCAGTGCACAGAAGGTCCGCACTCTGATCAAAGATGATTTCGCACGATCCTTCGAAAAGGCAGAGATCCTCGTTTCGCCGACTGCGCCGACGACGGCATTCAAGATCGGTGAGAAGAGCAATGATCCACTTGCGATGTATCTCAACGACATCGCAACCATCCCGGTCAATCTCGCAGGGATATCTGCGATGTCATTGCCATCAGGTTTGGCGACGGAGGATTCACTCCCAACAGGGTTCCAGATCATGGCACCAGCGATGGCTGATGATCGCCTCTACAACGCAGCTGCTGCCCTTGAGCGAGAGCTTCTTGCAAAGTGGGGCAAGCCTCTACTTGAGATGGCGCCGGAGTTGCTCTGATGGCGATCACTTACGACGAAGTCATCACCAAGTACGACCCAGTCCTCGGACTTGAGGTCCACGTAGAACTCGGCACCGCCTCGAAGATGTTCTGTGGTTGTGCGACCGTCTTCGGTGCAGAGCCGAATACCCAAGTCTGTCCTGTCTGTCTCGGCCTTCCAGGTTCGCTTCCTGTCGTCAATGGCAAGGCGATCGAGTACACCATCGCGATCGGACTCGCGCTCAATTGCTCCATCGCTCCCTTCAGTCGTTTCGCTCGCAAGAACTACTTCTATCCCGATATGCCGAAGAACTTCCAGACCTCGCAATATGACGAGCCGATCTGCGTCAATGGATACCTAGACCTCGAAGTCGAGACCGAAGATGGAATCAAGGAGTTCCGTGTCGAGATCGAGCGCGTGCACATGGAAGAGGACACCGGTAAGTCGCTCCACGTCGGCGGCGCGACGGGACGTATCCATGGTGCCGATTACTCGCTCCTCGATTACAACCGCGCTGGCATCCCTCTCGTTGAGATTGTCACCAAGACGATCGAGGGAACAGGTAAGTATGCGCCTCTCGTCGCCAAGGCTTATGTCAAAGAACTTCGTGACATCCTCCGCGGCCTCGGTGTCAGTGATGTGAAGATGGAGCAGGGCTCGCTCCGTTGTGATGCCAACGTCTCACTCCGTCCAGTTGGAGAGAAGAAGTTGGGAACCCGAAGTGAGACGAAGAACGTCAACTCACTTCGCTCTGTCGAGCGCGCTGTCCGAGCCGAGATGATCCGTCATGCCGGCATCCTCGGTAAGGGCGAGCGAGTGAAGCAAGAGACCCGCCACTTCCATGAGAACACCGGCGAAACGACTCCTGGTCGCAGCAAAGAGCAAGCCGAGGACTATCGCTACTTCCCAGAGCCAGACCTTGTGCCCGTCGCGCCATCGAAGGAGTGGGTCGAAGAGATCCGATCGCGACTGCCGGAGAGACCTTCAGATCGACGGAGAAGATTGCAAGATGCCTGGGCAGTGCCGGATAAAGAGATGGCAGCGATGGTCAACGCCGATGTCCTCGATCTCGTTGAAGAGAGCGTCAAACTCGGTGCTGATCCAACAAAGGCTCGTGGTTGGTGGCTTGGCGAGATCGCACGTATTGCCAATGAGCGTGAACTTCCTGCCTCTGAACTCTCCATCTCACCGAAGGATGTCGCGACGATCGTCGAGTTGGTAGGTAAGGGAGAGCTCACCGACAAACTCGCACGGCAAGTCGTCGAAGGCGTCATCAATGGCGAAGGCTCGCCACAGGATGTGATCGCTACCCGTGGATTCAAGGTTGTCTCAGACGACGGCGCTCTTCTCCTTGCCATCGAAAAGGCGATTGCTGCCCAACCCGATGTCGCAGAGAAAGTACGAAATGGTCATATTCCAGCGGCTGGCGCGTTGATCGGTGCTGTGATGAAGGAGACCAAAGGCCAGGCAGATGCGGCAAAGGTTCGCTCGTTACTATTGAAGTCGCTAGGGCAGAGTGAGTGAGGCGAGTTCAAAAATGACGACCAATCCCATGAAGCCACGTTCCCATCAAGTCACCGATGGCCTAGAGCGAGCACCTGCGCGCGGCATGCTTCGTGCTGTTGGCATGAAGGATGAGGATTTCGCAAAACCTCAGATCGGAATTGCTTCCTCGTGGAATGAGATCACACCCTGCAATCTCTCCCTTGATCGTCTTGCGAAAGCATCGAAGGAAGGCGTTCGTAAGGCCGGGGGATTCCCGATGATGTTCGCCACCATCTCAATGTCAGATGGCATCTCGATGGGGCACGAGGGCATGCACTTCTCGCTCGTCTCGCGTGAGGTCATCGCAGACTCAGTGGAGACAGTGATGGAGGCAGAGCGCCTCGATGGCATGGTGACCTTCGCGGGATGCGACAAGTCGCTTCCGGGAATGATGATGGCTGCAGCTCGTCTCGATGTCGCGAATGTCTTCGTCTATGCCGGTTCGATCATGCCCGGAAATGTAGATGGCAGAGATGTGACGATCATCGATGCCTTCGAGGCAGTCGGCGCCTGTGCAAGGGGTTTGATAAGTCAAGAAGAGGTCGACAAGATCGAACGCGCAATCTGCCCTGGAGAAGGTGCGTGTGGCGGTATGTACACCGCCAACACCATGGCGACGGTCGGTGAGGCGATCGGTCTCTCACTACCGGGTTCCGCCTCTCCTCCTGCGATAGATCGCCGCCGCGATACTTATGCGATCAAGGCAGGTGAGGCTGTCGTCGAATTGATCCGACAAGGGATCACTGCGCGAGACATCATGACGAAGAAAGCCTTCGAGAATGCGATCACTGCTGTGATGGCACTTGGTGGTTCCACAAACTCAGTCCTCCATCTACTTGCCATGGCTCACGAGGCAAGAGTCGATCTGACTCTCGATGACTTCCAACGGATCAGCGCCAAGACACCACTACTAGGAGATCTCAAGCCATTCGGACGATTTGTCATGACCGATCTCGATAAGGTCGGTGGAATTCCAGTCGTACTCAAGGCTCTTCTTGATGCTGGACTTCTTCATGGGGATTGCCTCACTGTCACGGGCAAGACGATGGCGGAGAACCTCGCTCATATCGCACCGCCGGATCCTGATGGCGAGATCTTGCGGGCAGCGAAGAATCCGATGTCGAAAGGTGGTGGCATCACCATCCTCGGGGGATCTCTTGCACCTGATGGCGCGGTCGTGAAGAACGCTGGAATCGATGTCGAGAAGTTCGAAGGTCCTGCCCGCGTATTCGACCGTGAGCAATCTGCGATGGAAGCGCTCGAGAACGGAACGATCCAAGCTGGCGACGTGGTCGTGATTCGTTATGAGGGACCGAAGGGTGGTCCCGGTATGCGCGAGATGTTGATGATCACTGGTGCGATCAAGGGTGCTGGTCTTGGTAAGTCCGTATTGCTCCTCACCGATGGTCGTTTCTCAGGTGGATCTACCGGACTATGTGTCGGACACATCGCACCAGAAGCCGCCGATGGTGGACCAATCGCATTGATCAAAGATGGAGACCGGGTTCGAATCGACATCCCATCGCGCACCCTTGAACTTCTTGTCGACGGCGCAGAACTGGCGAAGCGTCGGGAGAACTTCTCACCGTTACCTCCCCGCTACACCCGTGGCGTACTCGCCAAATACGTGAAACTCGTGGGATCGGCGTCACGTGGAGCGGTCTGCGACTAGTTCATATCCTGAGACGACCATCTCAAGGGTTGACTAGTCCTTTTCCAGCAGCGAGAATTGAGCCATGCAAACCCGCGTGATCGGCTCTTCTGTCTCACCATCGGTGGTCATCTCCGTGGTGATTTCAGTGGTGATCGCGGGGCGCGCGATCTGACTTCAAGAGTCGGAAACGCGCAACCCTCAGTGGAAACTGAGGGTTTTTTCGTTGCTGGGGCAAGTGAGATGAGCGAGAGGGGAGTGGCAAGGTGAGCGAGCAGGTCACAGGTGCGAAGTCGCTGGTGATGTCTCTCGAGCGCGCCGGTGTCGATGTCATGTTTGGCATCCCTGGTGGCGCGATCCTTCCTGCTTACGACCCGATCTTCGATTCCTCGATCCGACATATTCTCGTTCGCCACGAACAAGGCGCGGGTCACGCTGCGACCGGTTATGCGCAAGCCACAGGTCGCGTCGGTGTCTGCATCGCTACCTCAGGTCCAGGAGCGACCAACCTCGTCACTCCACTCGCTGACGCGCATATGGACTCTGTCCCTATCGTCGCGATCACCGGCCAAGTTCCTTCTGCTGCAATCGGAACCGATGCATTCCAAGAGGCAGATATTCGTGGCGTCACGATGCCAGTTACGAAACACAATTACTTGATCACAGATCCCGCTGAGATCCCGCAGGCAATCGCAGAGGCCTTCTACATCGCGGGAACGGGACGCCCCGGTCCTGTCCTTGTCGATATCGCCAAGGATGCGTTGCAGAAGATGACCACCTTCGCGTGGCCGAAACAACGGGCGCTCGCCGGATATCGACTACAACTCGATGCCGAGAGTGAGGCGATCCGTGACGCTGCCAGGTTGATCGCTGAGTCGAAGAAGCCAGTCCTCTATGTCGGCGGCGGCATCATCAAGTCGAATGCGACGAAGGAACTCTTCGCACTCGCTGAGTTGACTGGCGCTCCAGTCGTTACGACCTTGATGGCACGTGGAGCCTTCCCGGATTCGCATCCACTTCATCTCGGTATGCCTGGCATGCATGGCACCGTAGCTGCCGTAACGGCGCTACAGAAGGCTGATCTCCTCATCACTCTCGGTGCACGATTCGACGATCGCGTCACCGGAAAACTCTCGACTTTCGCCGTCAATGCCAAGGTAATCCACGCTGATATCGACCCAGCAGAGATCGGCAAGAATCGCTTTGCAGATGTCGCCCTCATCGGTGATCTCAAGCGGAACATCAACGCCCTCATCCCTGCGCTGAAGGATGAGTTTGCTCAGAACAAGCCTGACCTCTCACTCTGGTGGAAGCAGATGGGTGGACTTCGTCAGACTTATCCGGTCGGCTATGACCATCCGACAGATGGCCTCTCGCCACAGTATGTGATCGAACGGATCGGTCTGATCTCCGGACCGGATTCGATCTACTGCGCTGGCGTCGGACAACATCAGATGTGGGCCTCGCAATTCATCAAGTATGAGAACCCAAGGACCTGGCTCAACTCCGGCGGACTCGGAACGATGGGTTATGCCGTTCCTGCTGCGATGGGTGCGAAGGTAGGAATGCCGGAGACAACCGTCTGGGCGATCGATGGTGATGGTTGCTTCCAGATGACCAATCAAGAACTCGTCACCTGTGCGATCAACAAGATTCCGATCAAGGTCGCGATCATCAATAACGAGAGCCTCGGCATGGTCCGTCAGTGGCAGACGCTTTTCTACTCCTCGCGTTACTCAAACACCGATCTCCATTCCAAGCGCATCCCTGATTTCGTCAAGCTCGCAGATGCGATGGGATGTGTTGGTCTTCGTTGTGAGAGCAAGGAAGATGTCGATGCGACGATCAAGGAGGCGATGTCGATCAATGATGCGCCGGTCGTCATCGACTTCAGTGTCCATCGTGATGCCATGGTCTGGCCGATGGTCGCTGCCGGAACCTCCAACGATGACATCATGATCGCGCGCGAGATGGCGCCCGACTGGGGATCGCAGGAGCTATAGATGGCGATCCATACACTCTCCGTCCTCGTCGAGAACAGCCCTGGTGTGCTCGCCCGCGTTGCTGCGCTCTTCTCCCGTCGCGGTTACAACATCGACTCTCTCGCGGTAGGTCCGACTGAGGACCCCAAGATCTCTCGCATGACCATTGTCTTGAACCTTGAGGGCCATGCCCTTGATCAAGTGAGCGCCCAGCTCTTCAAACTTATCAATGTGATCGGTATCCAAGAGATGCGCGCAGATGAGAGTTACGAGCGGGAACTCTTGCTGGTCAAACTTGCCAAGAAGGATGCCAATCTCACATCGGTCGTTGAGAAGTATGGCGCGAGGATCGTCGATGATGGTGAGACTCCGATCATCGAGGCGGTCGCAGAGAGTGATCAACTCGAAGCGCTCCTCAAGGATCTCTCCTCCTACAAGGTGATCGAACTCGTCCAATCCGGTGTCATCGCCCTTGAGAAGGGGAGGATGACGCTCAGTGATCGAGTCCGACTGGAGACGGGCCTAAGTAACCCGGAGGATCCAAATAGTGCCGATGCGTTGACCGCGGATTATCAGAACTAGAGTCAAGAAAGAAAAACAAGAAGAAAAGCAAGAAAAGGCGAGAACAACGAGAAGAAGGAGCAAGGAAAGTGGCAACTATCTATCACGATGAGGATGCAGACCTTTCGATCATCCAGAGCAAGAAGGTCGCAGTCATCGGCTACGGCTCCCAAGGCCATGCCCATGCTCTCAATCTCCGTGACTCAGGTGTCGATGTCCGAGTCGGACTTGCTGATGGATCGAAGTCACGGGCAAAGGCAGAGGAAGAAGGACTTCGCGTTCTCTCGGTTGCCGATGCGGTGAAGGAAGCTGATGTCGTGATGCTCCTTGCCCCTGACCATAAGCAGCGCCACATCTACAACGAATCGATCCGCCCGAATCTCAAGCCAGGATCGGCACTCTTCTTCGGCCATGGATTCAACATCCGATTCGGGTATATCAAGCCGGAAGCAAATATCGATGTCTGCATGGTTGCACCGAAGGGACCAGGTCATCTTGTGCGCCGCGAATATGTCGCAGGACGCGGTGTTCCAGATCTCGTCGCTGTCGAGCAGGATGCGACTGGCAGCGCATGGCCACTCACTCTCTCTTATGCGAAAGCAATGGGAGGTCTTCGTGCTGGCGCGATCCTCACCACCTTCACTGAGGAGACCGAGACCGATCTCTTCGGAGAGCAATCAGTCCTCTGCGGTGGCGCATCACAACTCGTCATGTACGGCTATGAGACCTTGATCGAAGCGGGATATCAGCCAGAGGTGGCCTATTTCGAGTGCCTCCATGAGCTCAAACTCATCGTCGATTTGATGTACGAAGGTGGAATCGCAAAGCAGCGTTGGTCTGTCTCTGATACCGCGGAATACGGTGACTACGTCTCAGGTCCTCGCGTCATCGATCCACATGTGAAAGAGAATATGAAGGCAGTCCTTGCTGACATCCAGAACGGATCCTTCGCTGAGCGCTTCATCAATGATCAAGATGGTGGTGCAACGGAGTTCAAGGCGTTACGCGCCAAAGGTGAAGCACATCCGATCGAAGCCGTGGGCCGTGAACTTCGAAAGATGATGGCCTGGGTCAAGTCCGGCGGCAAAGAGGATTACAAGGAAGGTTCTGCATCGCGTGAGTAAACCTGTCGTATTGATCGCAGAGGAGTTGAGTCCAGCTACTCTTTCGGCCTTAGGACCTGACTTCGAAATTCGCAATTGCGATGGCGCGAACCGTGAGGAACTTCTTCCAGCCCTCGCGCAAGGGGTTGATGCAGTCTTGATTCGCTCTGCCACCAAGATGGATGGCGAAGCGATCGCTGCGGCGAAAGGACTCAAAGTCATCGCGCGTGCTGGAGTCGGTCTCGACAATGTCGATATCCCCGCTGCTACCACTGCTGGCGTGATGGTGGTCAATGCTCCAACGTCGAACATCGTCTCGGCAGCCGAGCTTGCAATTGGTTTGATCCTTGCCTCTGCTCGTTTCATCTCTCCAGCGCACGCGGCGTTGAAGAACGGGAAGTGGGCTCGCTCTAAGTACACCGGTGCTGAGCTCTACGAGAAGAAACTCGGCGTCGTCGGCTTCGGCCGAATCGGTCAATTGGTCGCACAGCGCATGTCCGCCTTCGGCATGGAGATCCTCGCGTACGACCCTTATCTCCAACCTGCGCGGGCCGCGCAACTCAATGCGAAGTTGGTCTCGCTCGATCAACTCCTCGCCGAGAGCGACTTCATAACGATCCATCTTCCAAAGACCAAGGAAACTGCGAACCTCATCAATGACGAGGCGCTCCGTAAGGTCAAACCATCGGTTCGGATCATCAATGCGGCTCGTGGTGGAGTCCTCGATGAGAAGGCTCTCTATGACGCCCTCAAAGACGGCCGAGTAGCGGGTGCAGGACTTGATGTCTTCGCAACTGAACCATGTACCGATTCACCACTCTTCGAACTCGACAATGTCGTCGCCACTCCACACCTTGGCGCTTCCACCGATGAAGCGCAAGAGCGGGCTGGGATCGCTGTTGCGGTATCGGTTAGAAAAGCACTCTCCGGTGAACTCGTCCCTGATGCAGTCAATGTCAAAGGTGGCGCGATCGACGAGGAGATCCGTCCCTCTCTTCCACTCGTGGAGAAGTTGGCGCAGGTCGCAACTGCACTCGCCGATGAACTTCCTGTCTCTCTCGATGTGAAGGTGCTCGGCGATATCTCGGTACACGACTGCTCGGTCCTTGCGACCTCTGCACTCAAGGGAGCGCTCATTGCAACGGGCGCCGAAGATGTCACCTATGTCAATGCTCCAGGCCTCGCGGCAGAGCGTGGACTCTCTTCTGCAGTGACGACTGATCGCGAGAGCCCGGAGTATCGCTCCATGATCTCGCTCCATGCTGCTTTCAGTGATGGTCAATCGATCACTGTCAATGGAACCTTGATGGGAATCAAGATGACGGAGAAGATCATCCAGATCGACAACTTTGATCTCGACCTTGCGCCGACCGACCATCTTCTCTTTCTCAAGTATGTCGATCGCCCAGGTGTGGTCGGAACAGTCGGTAACACTCTTGGAAGATCAGGAATCAACATCGCCGGTATGCAGGTCGCTCGTGACAAACAAGGCGGCGAAGCCTTGATGGCAATCACCGTCGACTCTGCAATCGATAGTGAGATGGTCGAACTGGTGAAGAAAGAGACCGGTTCGCACTTGGCTAGAACCGCCACCTTGGTGAGTTAGGTAGATGAATTCGATGAGCAAGAACTTCAATCTCGCAGTCGTCGCAGGAGACGGCATCGGCCCTGAGGTCGTTGCAGAAGGACTTCGCGTCCTTGATGCGGTGGGGGCAAAGTACGGAGCCACATTCGCAAGGACCGAGTATGACCTCGGTGCGAGTTACTGGCATAGAACAGGGGAGACCCTCCCTGACACCGTCCTTGCGGAGTTGGCGAAGTCCGATGTGATCCTGCTTGGCGCGGTCGGGGATCCATCGGTTCCAAGTGGAGTCCTCGAGCGGGGACTTCTTCTCAAACTTCGTTTTGCCTTCGACCACTACATCAATCTCCGTCCAGCACGGCTCTTTCCGGGTGTGAAATCACCTCTTGCTGGAGTTGAGAAGATCGATTTCGTCGTCGTACGTGAAGGAACAGAAGGACCATACGTGGGTGCGGGCGGAGTCCTTGCAGAAGGTACTGAGAATGAGATCGCAACCGAAGAGAGCCTCAATACTCGTCGCGGCGCTGAGCGCGTCATCAGGAATGCCTTCGAACGCGCAGAACTCCGCGATCGTAAGAAGGTGACACTCGTTCATAAGAACAACGTCTTGACTCGTGCCGGATCGCTCTGGACCAGAACCTTCAATGAAGTTGCGAAGGAGTTTCCACAAGTCTCGACCGAGTACCTCCATGTCGACGCAGCATCGATGTTCTTCGTCACCAACCCCGATCGCTTCGATGTCGTCGTCACTGACAATCTCTTCGGAGACATCCTCACTGATATCGCTGCCGCGATCTGTGGCGGCATCGGCCTTGCTGCCTCTGGCAACATCAATCCCACCGGCAAATTTCCTTCAATGTTCGAGCCTGTTCATGGTTCCGCCCCTGATATCGCAGGGAAGGGAATCGCAGATCCCACTGCAACGATCCTCTCCGTCGCCATGCTTCTCGATCACTTAGGTCTTACCGGTGCAGCTCGTGATGTGGAGAGCGCAGTTGCTGCTGACCTTCGCGGACGCGGAGATACGAAGCGCTCGACTCGTGAAGTCGGCGATGCGATCCTCAAGGCGTTAGGAAACTAGGCATCGATGAAACTCAACCGACATCTCTCAGCGAATCCCACTCCAGAGAACATCCGCAGTGAACGCGTGGCCAACCCTGGCTTTGGTAAGTACTTCACCGATCACATGGTCTTTGCGACTTGGAAGGCTGATTCCGGTTGGGGCGATGGAGAGTTGAAGGCCTATGGCCCGCTCGTACTTGATCCTGCTTCCCTTGTCTTCCACTACGCGCAAGAGATCTTCGAAGGGATGAAGGCTTACCGCTGGAAAGATGGCTCTGTCGCACTCTTTCGCCCTTACGAGAATGCCAAACGTTTCAATCGCGGTGCGAAGCGGATGGCTCTCCCTGAGATTCCGGAAGATTTCTTCGTCGACTCGGTGAAGCAACTCGTCTCCCTCGACAAAGGCTGGGTACCAGGGAATCCAGGCGAGGCTCTCTATATACGTCCATTCATGTTCGCATCCGAAGTTGCAATCGGTGTGCGTCCTACAAACGAGGCAATCTTCTCAGTCATCGCTACCCCTGTTGGTGCCTACTTCGATCCGAAGAAACCGGTAACCGTATGGATCTCGACCGATTACATCAGAGCCGCTCCTGGTGGCACCGGTGAGGTCAAATGTGGTGGCAACTACGCAGCATCCCTGATGGCACAGAAGGCGGCCGCAGAACAGGGATGCGAACAAGTCGTCTGGCTCGATGCGATCGAGAAGAAGTGGATCGAGGAGATGGGTGGGATGAATCTCTGCTTCGTCAAAGGTGCAGGCAAAGATGCCACTATCTTCACGCCGAAACTCACCGGGACGCTCCTCCCCGGCATAACTCGTGATTCCATCCTCACTGTTGCACGCGATCTCGGATACAAGGTCGAAGAGGGGATGATCTCTGTCGATGAATGGCGCGAAGGCGTCAAGGGCGGCGAGATTACCGAAGTCTTCGCCTGCGGAACAGCAGCAGTCATATCGATTGTTGGTGGCGCAAAGAGCACTCAGGGCAACTGGACCAATGGTGACGGCAAGACCGCACCGATTGCGATGCAGATACGCGAACATCTCCTTGGTATTCAGCATGGTGACATCCCTGACAAGCATGGTTGGATCGTGAAGGTCGACTGATGGCGATCACTGACGCCTTCCATATCTATGACACCACCCTTCGTGATGGTGCGCAGCAGGAAGGTTTGAACCTTTCGGTCCACGACAAGATAACCATCGCTCGTCATCTCGATGATCTTGGTGTGGGCTTCATCGAAGGCGGATGGCCAGGTGCAAACCCTCGAGATACCGAGTTCTTCCAACGTGCAGTGAAAGAAATCGCATTCAAGAACGCCACTCTGGTCGCGTTCGGTGCCACACGTCGTGCAGGCGTAAAAGCATCAGATGACCCACTCCTTCGCGCCCTTCAGGATTCAGGCGCACCGGTGGTGACGCTCGTCGCGAAGGCGCACGATCGCCACGTAGATCTTGCTCTCAAGACAAGCCTTGATGAGAACCTTGCGATGATCAAGGACTCCATCGCTTTCCTCAAGGCAGGCGGACAACGCGTCTTTCTCGATGCCGAGCACTTCTTCGATGGCTATCGCGACAATCGCGCCTATGCGCTCGAAGTGGTGAAAGCCGCAGCTGAGGCAGGCGCAGACGTGATCGCACTCTGCGACACAAATGGCGGAATGCTCCCGGATGAGATCGCAGATATCACCCATGACATCCTCTCGAATTCCGGCGCACGTCTTGGAATCCATTGCCATAACGACACTGGCTGCGCCGTTGCAAACTCACTCTCAGCAGTCGCTGCTGGAGCGACCCATGTGCAAGGAACTCTCAATGGATATGGCGAGCGAACCGGCAACGCAGACCTCGTCGCTATCGTCGCTAATCTCCAACTAAAGAAGAAGCAGCAAGTTCTTCCAGAGGGCAAACTCGAAGAGGCCTTCCGAATCTCACATGCAGTCGCCGAGGTCACCAATGTCGCACCAAGTGCGCGTCAACCATATGTCGGCATCTCTGCCTTCGCTCACAAAGCGGGTCTTCACGCCAGCGCCATCAAGGTCGACCCCAACCTCTATCAACATGAGGATCCTGCATCCGTAGGTAACGACATGCGCATGCTCGTCTCCGATATGGCAGGTCGCGCCTCGATCGAACTCAAGTCACAAGAGCTGGGTATAGATGTCGGAGCGAATAAGGAAGCGGTCTCACGCGTCGTCGATCGCGTCAAAGAGATGGAACTGCGTGGCTACACCTTCGAAGCGGCAGATGCCTCATTTGAACTTCTCCTTCGCGAAGAGCTTGATGGAAAACCCACGACCTACTTCACCATCAAGCATTGGGAGACGGTCGTGGAGAAGGATGAGCATGATCTCGTCACATCACGAGCGAAGATCACTATTGAGGCTCGTGGCCGCGAACTCGAGTCGACGGGCAATGGAAATGGTCCGGTCAACGCTCTCGATAATGCCCTTCGCGCAGGTCTTGAGCAGATCTATCCAGAACTCAAACGCTTAGAACTCACCGATTACAAGGTGCGTATTCTCGAAGGGAATGCAGGAACTGACGCTGTCACTCGAGTCCTCATCGAGACAAGTGATGGTGAGCGGGAGTGGAGCACAGTGGGTGTCCATGAGAACGTCATCGTCGCTTCTGCTTATGCGCTCGAAGATGCGATCACCTACGGTCTTCTCGGAATGGGAACACGTCCCGAGTAGCCTTCTGCCATGTCCGAGGAGTTGCTCAAGGGTTATCGGGAACACCTGATCCTCGAACGTAACCTTTCGGATAATTCGATCCGCGCCTATTTAGCCGACCTTGACTCACTTCTCGTCCATATCAACGCTCTCGGTATCACCGAGTTCAAGGAGTTGACTCTCGATCACTTGCGTTCATGGCTTGCCAATCAGCAGAGCAAGGGCGCAGCGCGGTCGACGATCATCCGCCGTATCGCTTCGATCAAGGCATTCACCTATTGGGCAGCACATAATGGATGGATCGATACCGATATCGGACTCCAATTGCGAGCGCCAAAGCCACAACGCTCCCTACCGAAGACGATCAAGGCGAAGGATCTCGAGGTTGCCTTCACGTCTTTAGAGAGCGTCTTCTCCGACACCGGAGATCCACTTCGCCTCCGCGATCTTGCGATGGTGGAACTTCTCTATTCATCCGGAATTCGCGTATCCGAGCTCACGGGCCTCGATCTTGGTGACGTTGATTTCGAGCGAAACACGATTCGCGTGACGGGTAAAGGAAATCGTGAACGAGTAGCTCCCTTCGGAATCCCTGCACAGAAGGCGCTTGAGTCATGGATTGATCAGCGAGCGAAAATGATCAAAGATGCTGAGCGAGCCCTCTTCATCGGACGAAGAGGAAAGCGAATCGATCCCCGCACAGTTCGAGAAGTCGTCTACAAGGCAACAGAGGCAATCGACCCATCACGACGTCTTGGCCCGCACGCACTTCGTCATAGCGCAGCGACGCATCTCATCGAAGGGGGAGCGGACCTTCGAACCGTCCAGGAACTCTTAGGTCACTCATCCCTTGCCACGACCCAGATTTACACCCATGTCTCTGAAGAGAGGCTCAAAGAAGTCTACGAGCAGGCACATCCACGAGCATGAAGCAAACGATCGAAGAGGCACTGTTAGAAGCGAGAGAACGCATCATCCGAGATGATTTCGTTCGGGCGATCCTTACTGGGAAGCGGAAAGGTAAGTCTCCCGAATTCCAACGAGTAGATCTTCGCCCTGTTGAGATCAAGGGTGAGATCCTCATTCAAAGCGTTGCTCATAATGGCAAGAAAGATTTCACAAAGAATTTTGATGCGAACTCACCTGAAGTCAACGAACTCTTGAATTCTGGCTTTGCAAATCTCATCATCGATTCGACGAGTGAGACCTTCCAGATTCAGGTCACCAAGAAGGAAGAAGCAATCGTTGGGGTGAGCAAGACTCGACTTGAGCGCGTCCTCAGCCATGATCGGCAAAAGAAGCGTGTGCTTCCAGAGAGCCACCCCATCTTCCGTGCGCTCGGGTTCTCGGATTCAGCCGAAAGGATCAAACCCACGGCTCGAGATAAGTACATCCAGATCGATCAACTTCTCCGGATCTTGGAGCCGACGCTCACTTCTTTTGAGAGCGGGTCAAGGATTCGGTTAGTCGATCTTGCCTCCGGAAGTGCGGCGTTGACTCTCGCTCTTCATACCTACCTCTCAGCAAACTTCCAGTTACAAAC
>JACCDG010124491.1_pt1 | contig 32675 bp, 34 predicted proteins | sample 7442471 | NCBI WGS metagenome assembly JACCDG01 (sample SAMN15323444, study PRJNA562643) | freshwater metagenome | isolation source: river surface water | place: USA:Blue River Watershed | collected 2017-08-17 | reverse complement strand
TATTGATTAGTTGACCCTTGTAGTAACTTGTAGTACTAGTATCAATACGCTCTTCAAGAATAGCGTTAAGCCCCAAACTACCATTAATAGCGTTTAAGTAAGTTGGATGCACGGTTGATACGTGTCTACTAGACGTGTAATATCCTACAGGTGGATGCACAGAGTAGTATCTTTTGTTTGCTAGGGATAGATTACTTGCCTGAATAGTAGTGGCTTCTGTAGAAGGCGAATCTGCAAAAGTACGAGTAATATTTCCAAATACAATGCGTTCCATCTTTTCTGTAGCAGTTGACCTACTAGTGGCATGAGTTGCATAGTTAGACGCAATTGTAGTTGTTAAATTTGTTACAGGAGCGATTGCGTACACTTCTTGACCGGCCAGTAACGTCATTGCATCAGTATGGTCATCCTCTGTAACTCCAGACAAGGTAGCTACATAGATAGATGTACCAGCATTATTCATAGCGATGGAGGTACCAAAAGCAGCGGGATTCTCCGGTATGCGTTTACCAAGTAATCCTTCAATATCAGTGCTGCTTTCTACTTCTACAAGCTGCCCAACAATGCTAGTATCAAGAGTTCTCCAACCCACCTTAACGTAACCACTAACCCATAGATCAGGAGTTGTAATTCCTGAAAGCAGCGTTTTGTTAATAGTTAGTGTATTCCCGTTAATTGATACTGAAGTATGGCCAGGCGGAATATGCAATACCTCTCCGATACTGCTAGAAGAAGTTCCTACAATATCTACGTAAATCGCACCAGTATTGCTAGCAATAGTAGATAGTGTACTTGTATCAAATGTTACTCCGGAAAATAGATTAATATCCGTAGTAGTGCTAGTTAGTCTTACTCCGTAATCATGGGTAAAATCTGTAGCGCGTTCTGCTATCTCAACAACTCTATAGGCTGGACCTACTACCACGGCAGTTAAATCCGGTGTAATTAAAGTTGGTGAAACTGTTTGTTGTTTTTGTGTAACTTGTACACCAGGTTTAACGTAAGCCATTTTTACTCCTTAGTATGTGCTCATGCCCGTAAATTGTTGTGGTTGTTTCTTTTTAAATCCTGCGGAGATTAAGTCGTATCCGCCTTTTGCCAACATAGCCGGTCCAGCAATTGGCATTCCTAATCTACTAAATGCTACGGCTTGTCCCGCAGCGCCTAGCATTTTTTTGCCAGTTGTTTGATTTTTATCAGCCGTAAGATAGCCAGTTCCGGCTAATCCAGGGGCAGAAATTGTTGCTCCATGTACTACTCTACCAAATGCCGTTCTTCTATGGTAGTTAGTAAACTTTTTTTTGGTAGTCGGGTCGACCCAAGTTTCGCCTGGTTTATACTTGTTATTATTAACAAGATCGGTAACTGCATTTTTTAATTTAGATCCAAAAGAGCCGTTGCCTCTCCATGGGGCGGCTATATCATGAAATGCTCTAGCTGTTTCTCCGGCAATATTTGAAGGACTAAACATGCTACCATTAGGCATACCTTCCGGCATAGACCTATTTGTTCTCATGGCAAATTCAGCTTTATCGGAAACCAAGATATTTTTAAATGGTCGCTCTGATATTACTTTTGGTGCAACCTGCCTAGCTTTATTACCAAGATCCACCATAGATGGAATCTTTAGCATTTGCTTTATGCCCCAGGTTTTAAAACTTGCGTCTTTATTCAGCAATTATTGTTATTCCTGATAATGTTATAGCACCCAGTAGTGGGCTGTATCCATAAATTTCTTGAGACGTATAGAACGTACGGTTAGTACCGTTTATTGTTCCTGAAGGTGTCTCACTTTGCTCAGTTAGCGTAATAGCGTCTATGTAGCGCAGATTAATAGCCGATCCTAGCGGAGGAGCAAATCCTGAAACGAAGATTATTCCACTTTCGAATACGGTGTATTCATTGTTCTCGAAAGCCTGATAAGGAGAGCTAGTATTATAGTAAAGTCCGGAGTAGTTCCCATAATTCGTACCTGAGAATGTTAACGTAGCAGAAGTAGCATAGAAATCTTCTATACCTTGAATGAATGTCTGCTTTGTGAACTCTACCTGCACCGGAACCACTTGAAGAACTATGTCTGAATCCGCTTTAACTGAACTCTCTTCTCCTACCACTACGGAATTAATGGTATGAATACCATTTTGCATTAACTGCTTTTTGAATCCGATAATAGCATTACGAACAGTGAAAGCTAGTTCTTCACAGACCAACCCATTCTTTGCTAAACAATTTAGCGTAACCGAGCCAACTAGAATATCCGTATAAGTCACGTTGTCGCTATAAAGGGACTGACGTAGTTTTTGCCCGATAGACGATCCCATAAAACGCATGTAACCTCTGCTAATGATGATAGCAGGTTTCGATTCTAATGGGGCGGTATCCATGGAGTATTTATCAAGTACTAGTATCTTCGTAGCGTTAGTTGGAGTCCATGTATACTTGGAATGTTGTGCAAAGAAGGCCTGGAAAAAACTTAAGAAGACGCGCTTAATAATAAACGAATCATTAAGTCCGAGTGTGATATCTGATGGCTCTCTTAGCGTTACTGATTCCATTTTGCCCTTTATCTGTTAGTATACTAAATACTTTCTAAGATGTCAAATTTTTCTTTGAGAGAATGTTGTACAACTTGTCAATTAGGCTATATTTCTGATTTTTTAGGCTGTATTTAAACGCTATGTTTTGGGTTGATCTATTCCCACCAGCAGGAGTAGGAAAATCGTAGGCCCATTTTCTTTCACGGTCTATCCTCCCAAAGAAATCAGCAACGTCTTGAGCTTCCCCCGAGTGCGAAGGTCTATTCTTTAGTTGGGCAATCTGCCTCTTCAATTCATTACGTTGAAGATTAAGAAATGGCTTAAACATATCGGTATAACGAATATCAGATACAGTAGGATGTCTTGGTATTTTTATCCATCTATTAGATAGTAAGTCGTATCCACCAGTTAAACTTTCTGGACGTAATTTACGAACAGATGGAGAAACAAAGAGATTAACCGGATGTTGTGTACCTGGCATTATATGGGTATCTACCGAGTTTTTACACTTTTCGTGAAGCTCTGGAAGTAAATAATCGTATTCAGGCTTCAGTCCTAAACTAAGGTCTATGTCGCTGGTTTCTGTGTACTGATAAGTAAGAGTAGATCCGATCATATTCACTACGGCGAAGATAGATACTGGGTGACCCAATACTTTTGCTATATGTTTTAAGAGGAAACCTTTTATCCCTGGGAGCAGCAAACCGTCTTTGGTCCATACATCTGGACAAAACTCGTCCTTATAGGGATCAATGACCCCCGCAGTTTTATACTGAAGCATTTATGACATCCTGTTTTGTAGCGACAACTGATTTGTCTTGTATTCTTGCTAGCTTTGTACTATTAGCGTCCATTTCGGCGCGTACTGCATCAGCTAGAGCTCCGAGGTCTATGCCACCAACACTCGCTGTGGCTAAAGCATTACCCATCGTGCCTGAAACCAGGTATTCTGATACAAGTGCTTGCCATACTGCACGAGCAGCATTATTAATTGTTAAGAGTTCACCTTCGGACGATATCTCGGCATCCATTCTTGCAGTACCAAAAAGTGTGGAATCCGTAGCATAACCCATACCACTAATTGAAGCCATGCACCATACAATAAGACCCAGCGACGTAGTGATATCACCTTCTCCTGCCATGTTAGATGCCATAGCCATAGCACCCTTCATAGCGACAGATAGTTCACCGGATCCCACGATATTAGTACCCATACTAGTGATAAGGCTAAGTGCAATATCACCAAAGGTTCCACTTCCTAGTAAGGAAGACGATAAGGCACGTCCCATCTGAAGACTAAAATTAACGGTACCAGCGGAGTTTATGTTATTGTATGCTACCATAGCTCCTCCCTTAATAGGAAGTATCCACGCACCTGGCGTAGAAGTTCCCATAGGGATGCCATATTTTGGATCCATCATGCCAGAGGATTGGCACCACATATCACGAGATTGACCAGCTTTGTTCCATAACGTGCGCAGGGTGGAATGTTCTCCACCCCCTACAAAACGCAATGGATTGGTATACTGATATGTGTTATTCTGTATTAACATTTAGTTCCAAACAAAGTCACATGATCCATAAAAAGTAGCACCAGCTACAATTGCACCACCCGCTACGCATAGCCAGCTTAAGCAGGCACCGCTAACTGTAGTTGCGGATTCTATTACTGGTAAGGACGGTATTTGATTAAGTAAATCACGCTCCGATAGTAAGTACAACGTAGTGATGGGTATAGCCGCGATAGGCTTGCATAGTACTAGGTTATATTTACCAGCTGCTACGTTAGCAGATAGCTGTATACTTTCAACAGAACGTATGCCTTCATCGCCTTGAGCCAATGGTAAGAATGGTCCATAGTTACTTGCCGCAGGCCCGGAGTGCGTAATGCGGCTAAGCAAATTCGCAGAGGTTCCTGCTACAGCTGCTGGCATAGTTCTTCCTGACACTCCAGAAGAATTAGTGTAACTAATAGCAATGTTATGTGCAGTTGCACTGAGCGTTGCGTAAGAGCTACTAATGAAGGCACGCACACCTTTACCATCCGTATATCTTGGCAACGTTTTAGAGTTATTTAGTAATCTAGATGTAGAAAGGGCCGCTAAATCAATGAAAGGATATACCCCTAACATATCAACTAGGATCCAGTTTGACAAAGCTCCGGTTGCAACACCAGTTTGCGCCGACATATTGATTAGGTGCTTGCTTCTTCCAGTTTGAAGTCCACCAGACCACATACCACCTTGTGTATTCAAGTCAGTATAAGGTACAAATTGTGGTGCTAAGCCACTACCTGGTATAACATACAAGTTATCGACAGTTACTGTACAAGTAGATGCTGGCCTAATCTCAATATCAGTGCCACCATTAAAGTTAGTTACATAGTACAAAGAGTCTGTTACGTTTGTTGTAATAGCGGAAGTAAGACTGCCACCTATACCAATTTGTACACCTCCAACACCACCAATAGATGCTGTAGTTACCTGTATTGTATACATCTGGCCACTTACCAAAGGTATAATAGGCGTCTGTGATAAGCTACCTGCGGTACCGGCGGTATGAATTACGGTACCGGCCACACCCCATGCCCAACCACCTGCACCTGCGCCAGTCCAATACGACGTACCGGCGTCAAAGTTAGAATTCATTAGTATGTTGCCATGAATTCTTTGAGGGGGGAATCCTGTCCACATGGAAGTATCATATACCGCACCGGCTACACCAACAGAACCACCAGTGTTAGTTTTAGCCCAATCGGTTCTATAATATTGCCCAGCGGTTATTGCTTGAATTAGTTGATCTTGAGAGTTGAAACCCATTTTATGTCCTTAGAAAAGTTAGTAAGCCTCTTATGGTTGCTGCGGCAGGAGTAAGCCCGCCAAAAGAAGCGATGAAGTTTAGGTATGCGCCGTTCTCTATTTGTGGGATTGGCTGTCTCTGCCTTAAAAAGTCTATTTCCACAGAACTTTGTGTTTCTGCCATTACAAAGTGAGTAATTGGTTTAACCAAAACTAGACATACGAATCCACCAGCAGCCGATACCATTTGTATCTTTTGAATAGAGCGTATACCAGTATCTCCTGGTGCCAATGGTATAAGTGGCATTCTACAGTCGGCTAAGGCTAGGTAGGCACCATTAACATTTAACTGGCCATAGTTTACTGGCTGTAGATATACACGCATTACCCTATCTGGCACACCAGCAGAGTTAGTGTAATAAATTACCATCTCACCTAAAGCGGACTGTGGTGCCGTACTAACTAAAAAGGCGCGTACGCCTTCACCGTCTGTATATCTTTGTATAGCTACCCCGCTGGGCACTATCATCTCCTGCTCATCTAAAGAGTCGCAGTCCAGCAAAGGATAAAAACCTAAATAGTCACACAGCATGAAGGTAGCTGGTACCGTAGCGGTAGTTCCACCAATCATATTGACACTAGTTAAATACTTTTTACCGGCGGAGTCCTGTCCAGAGTAAATGCCGACATTAGCAGTACCAGACATAGTGGTAAATTCGTACTGAGGTGCCACATAAGCATTGAATCTTGGGACTCCACCGCCCATAGAACAGTCTGCCCATCCACCAAGTGGGACAGTTAGCAGTACTGGCAAAGAGACCTTTACATAGGATTGGGTGTGTACTAGACCACCGTCATCGATGGCTTTAGCATAACTATATACAGTGTTGTAATCAGCCACTAAATCCTCTATTCAAACCTTCTTGTGTTATCACTACTGGAGAAGCATCACCACAAAAGCAAGTCTTAAATAGCGTGCCTTTGTACAAAATTATAACAGCGTCGCATCCACCGCATTTAACTAAAGGTGTCTCAAATTGTTCGTTTTCTTGTTCTTCACGACTTTTTTCGTTTGGCATCTTGGTACCTATTAATTACTCTAGCACCTATAGCTCTAAAAAATTCCACGAGGGGGTTAGAATCATGTTCAGCTTGGCCTTCACCATAAAGAGTACATTCTAACTCCATCACTACCTTGGAAGTATGGTTACATGTTCTTTGGATTTCTCCTGAAGCTGTAACTTTTATTTCCTTTTTACAGGTAGAGCAACTATACATGATTAGGTCTCCGTAATGATTAGAGCTTCTGCGGCGAACTGTGGCTGAATACCAGCAGTAATAGTACGTGGAGAAGACAGTGCGCCAGCATGTAATACTACTCCACTAATGCCTACGGATACCCATTCAATTGTGTTTGTTCCGCCATTGCACTCACCAAACTGAGTTAATGTAACATTTTTAGTTACACCAAGACTAGGTGCTAACCATCCTCCAGCACCAGTAGCTCTACTAATGTTTACTCTACCATAGTTTCCATAAGTAGCTTCGCTTACAGTCTGGGCATCGCCAGGAGCGATAGCCGCTGTGTGTAAGGCTACCTGAATATAGGTGGCAGGCGTAGTTGCAGTATTATCTGCTACGTATTGCCAGTTTGTAGCATTGTAGATTAGAGCTAGTAAGCTGTTAGATGTTGCATAACTTTTCGCCATTTAATTTCCCCTTAAGTGTAAGTCACACTAGTGATGTCATCACCAGTATATATTAGATTTTTAGTTGTAGTAGTTAATCCAGAAGGTAGGTCTCCGCTAAGAGTTAAGGCTACTAAACTACCAGTAGAATACGTCCTAGATATAACTACAGAGCCAGTTCCAGTATCATAAGTCATGTAATCAATGTCACCAGCATTATACGCAATGGTGTATGGATATGACCTGATATTTTTAAGCACTGTCTCAAAAGTATTTACTTGATTATAGTAAAATAAATCTTGATTGTCAACATAATCCTGAGAAACTCCTGATCCAGTAAGGCCTATAGGTCCCTGCGGACCTTCTGGTCCGGTAGCACCAGTTGCACCAACCATTCCAGAGATACCTTGAATGCCCTGAATACCCTGTATTCCTTGCGGACCTTCTGGTCCAGTGGGACCTTGGACACCAGTAGCTCCGATTGGACCCTGCGGACCTTCTGGACCAGTTTCACCTTGAATTCCTTGAATACCGGTAGCACCAATAAGGCTTACATAAGTATAGGATCCAATCCCAGATACGCGTACACCTAAGGAAGTTCCGTCCCAGACATATTCTAGTCCTGGACCAGGATCTCCTTGAATCCCTTGAGGACCAGTAAGCCCTAGTTCTCCTTGTGGGCCCTGAATACCAGTTGCACCTATAGGTCCCTGGGGTCCTTCTGGACCAGTTAGACCGATGGGTCCCTGAATACCAGTTGCACCTATTAGGCTAGTATACTCATAGGATCCTACTCCGGATACACGTACACCAAGAGATGTGCCGTCCCATGTGTATTCTAGACCAGGGCCTGGATCTCCTTGTATTCCTTGAGGTCCTGTTTCTCCTTGAATTCCTTGTATACCAGTAGCACCAATTGGCCCCTGAATACCTTGGATTCCTTGCACGCCAGTAGCACCTATTGGACCTTGGGGACCGATTTCTCCCTGAATGCCCTGTATGCCCTGTATGCCTTGCTCGCCTTGGATACCAGCTGGCCCTTGCTGAGATGATACGTCAGTTAAAGTTAGTCCACCGTAGGGTTCCGAATAAGCATAGGCATAGTGATTAAATACAGAGTCTTCAAAACCACTAACCGCTATGGTATAGACAACGTCTAATGGGTGCACCTTAACCAGGCGGCATTGCTGCGTGATTATGAATTGATTCTTCTCTTCTGGGGTATTATCTACTATTCTCCAGCGACGATTCTGCTGATCTACAACAATATCTTGGGGAGAAACTAGTGGATATGGCCCAAGCTTTAAGAAAGTGTTGGACTGTTCCCACTCACCAAACAGATTGATTAGTGTTTGTCTAGAAGCCCCACCCATAGTTGCGGAGGTAGTTATCGGACGCCAATAGCCTCCTACCCACCCAGTATCAAAGCAGGTTGGGCAAGCCTCCCTTGTTCTACGCTGGATGGTTTCGTCCCAGCAAGTAGTACAACGGGTACCACCCTTTTTACGCTTTAATACTATGAATGGAGCACCACCGTAGTCCGGCCTTAATGCAAGTGTTTTCCTACGGATAATTTCCTTGGACATCAAAGTCATAGGAGCTTGTAATCTATTAGGAGTAGGCACCACCCCAGAAGCTAGTGTTGATCTATTAATAGGAACTGCTGTGTAATAGAAATCGTTCCACTGGAAGGACTGATATCCAGATACGGTATAGTCTACATATTCATTTGTTAAAGACGGGTCTATACCAGAAGCTAGTAACGTATAGTCTTCTGGATGCCAAGCAGGCGTGTTTCCTCTATATACCGAAACAGTATAGTTATCAAGAGGTTCCCAGGTTTCGTAGAAATCCCAAGTAACCGTTAGTGACCCTATGCTAAATGAGTTAACCGATATCCTACCTATCATAGGAGTGGAGGCATCCTGTGCAGTACGTACTGCTACTGGTATGCTTTGTGCAGAATACGTAGTGGGTATCTCGTACGCAGAATTTCTAAAGTCGGTTTCATCATATGGATAAACCGGACCTACATAGTTAGCAGATGTAAACCCACTAATGGGATACTCGTATACTACGTCATCATTAGATACTCGTCTAATGCGGCATTGCTGGGAAACAATGTACTGTCCCTTTTCCGTAGGAGAGTTATCAATGATTCTCCAACGGCGGTTCTGCTCATCAATAATTATGTCTTGCGGAGATACTATAGGATAAGAGCCCATTCTAAAGAAGGTGTCCTGGGGCTCCATTTCACCGAAGAGCTCTATGATAGTCTTCCTAGAGGCTGCTCCAATTGTAGCATGAATCGAAATAGGGGAGTAATAACCACCTACCCAGCTTGTGTCAAAACAGGTATTGCATTTCTCCTTGGTGCGTCGTTGAATTACTGGATCCCAGCATTCCGTACAGTGAGATCCGGACTTTTTCCTCTTAAGGACTTGGAACTGTTTTCCACCATGAGACAGTTTAAAGGCTAGATTTTTTCTTCTAATAATCTCTCTAGCAATCAGGTCCATTTGAGTTTCTAGCCTAGTTGGTGTAGGTATTACACCAGACGCTAATGTTGCAGCATGAACTGGTACAACAGTATAGTAGAAGTCTTCCCATTTATATCCCCGTAAACCAGATATAGAGATGTCCTCGTAAGAACTAATACTTACGGGATCTATACCTGATGCTATTAAAGTATAGTCGTCTGCGTTCCATACAGGGCTGGCTGACCTGTATATATTAATAAAGTAGGGGTCTAGCGATTCCCAGGTTTCATATATTTCCCAGGAAACAACTAAACTACTTAAATCATACGACGATACTCTAATACTAGAGATACTTACCATATAGCCCCATAAGCGGATTCTGATCCACCAAAGCCGTTCTCTATATTCTTTGTCATCTTAAGATTCTGGACTGCTTGTTGAACTTTAACTACAAGTTGGTTGTAGTAAGCCATATAGCGACCATAAACATCGGAGTCCTGAGACATAATGCCACCACCATCGTTAAACGTAAGGGTGTTTCTGGCGGAACCTATACCGGCACTCATGAGAATATCTAATACTGCCGCATCTCTTATTATTTTCCAGCTAGGAAAATCTGCTAGTGTATACGAAGTTGTGTATCCAACCTCGTAGTTAATATAGTCCAGTCCATCTAGCAGTGCCTGATATAGGTCACTATCAGTGGATTCCTGATCTTCCAGCAACTTGTTTAGTTCTGGGCGATCCCGCAAATAATCACGCAGCTTTTCCACTTGTAGTCTATATGCTTCTGGTACTGCCATTATAAATCTCCTAATGCGTTTATGTTTGTTTCGGCTGTGGCGGATGGTAGCTGTTTAAGCAACGCTATTCCCTGCGATGGAATAGAAAATCTTACACGAGCTCCCTGAGGTAAATTCCAGTAAAGCATTCCCTCTGTATTAGAGGTGGATCTAGTTCCTCTAGGAGTTGGGTTTGTAAAATGTATGCCTTCTAGATAATATGGAGTATCCAGCAGTTCTGCATATCCATAGATACCAACCTGAGGCTCTCCATTAGGATAGTTCACATACATATACACTGTAGTAGTAGGAGTATTAGGAAGAGCCTGGGATTGCGATACCACAAAGAAGAAGTTAGTTACGCTAACATACTCTGCTATGGGTGTGTATTTTATGTTTGTCCATACATCTTTCCACGTACCCTCACTAGATCCAGTAGGAATACTAAAGGTGATCTTATACAAACCAGTTGTAGGATTCTCTATATCTTCCGACGCAATAGTGGATACAAGCACCTCATTTGGGTTGTATATATTTACATCACCCAAGCTGAACACATTTGCAGGTGTTCCATTTTGGGTAAAGTAAACAGAAAGTATTACGTCTTGAGACGCATAAGCCCCTGATCTATCATAAGGCATATTACATTAACCTTCTTTTTCTTTTGGGTTCTGGCCCGTTTAGTTTCTGTATTCCCTTGTACAAGCCATACGATGCGGGTATACCAAGAGCTAAGGCTCCTACTCTTCCAGCACCCTGTGGGTGTCTATTAAACCATTCTTTGAGGGCGAATATCTTTGTCTCTCGCTCTGGGATATATTTTCCGCCTCTAGAGCGATATTTATCCATTAACTTTACGGGCTGTTCCATAATAAATCCACCAAGTGTTCTATTCACTATGCCACCCAATGAGCTAAGTGCGTCTTTAACCGGAGTTATTGCATTTAAGCCTACCCCAGCGCCGATTACTCCCATACCAACGGTAGCCTTTCTTGCGTTGTCTTCCTTATTACCTCTATAGGTATTGGCTAGTCCAGCCCCAATTAGCATAGGAGCCAACATATTTATCTTACCAGTAGCTCTAGTCTTAGGTGGTAAAACCTCTAGTAGGTTTTCAGCCATCATTCCGGGAGTAATCGCAGGCTTACCGCGTTTAAAGCCAGATCGTCTCAGTAGTTCATCTGCCCCTAACAAGCAGTGACCTGTGGTACATGGAGCATCCCAGTCAAACTTCTTACTAAATATAGAGTATCTAACGTTTCCTTTTTTACCCTTTTCTAGCAGTTCTTCGGCATTATTACTTAGCCTTGTAGAATCTACTTCTCCGGCAGATCTATAAACACCAGCTAATCGTCTTGCAGCAACTGGTGAAAAAGACTCGGCCCACTGATTATTAGTGCCTCTGATTCTCTTTTTTATTGTACCAGCCTCTTTTAGTTTTGCTTCTAAAGATCCGACCTCTACTGGATTAACTCCAGAACCATGTTTAGCTGCGCGTACTTCGAAAAATTTACCTCTATAGGGCTCACCCCAAAAAGATTCTGGATTTGTGTCTAATCCTTTTTCTGCTAGGATTCGTCTAATATGATCCTGACCCAAAGCAGGGTTAGCTTTAGCTGCTCTTCCTAATGCTATATGTTCTGGAGTTTGAGGAACTTTTAGTGGCTGTGTAACTCCCGCCTTATATGCATCTCCAGTAGGCCAATAATAATCAGACTGACCATCTAGCACAATAATGGGATGTCCTTTTCCTCCCATAAAGGTTTCTTGAAAATATAAAGCGTCACCAGGTTTGGTATCTTTATAATAATCCATTATTTCGTCATAGCTCTTAAAGTCGTCTTTCCTGTTTTTTGCGCTTGCTATGACTCTTTCAACTCCCTTAATAGCTGCGGCTCCAGCAAATGGACCATATATATCGGTTAGTTTTGATTCTCTATCTTTACTCATTATATTACCTTGCTGATGAGGACCATCCCTCAGTTGTGCTATAACCTTCTCCAAATGTACCGTCAGTGGTATGATCCAGGCGGGTGGAATCCCATACCTGCTCTGCTATTGTTACTGGATCGACTTCATTGGTTGACCATACATAGCGATCCAACCCATCCATTTCAGAGCTTCCATCACACCGAAAAAGATATGACAACGCACCTGAATATGCTGTGAAACTATAGATATATGCACCATAGCCTACTTCGGTCATAGCGGCCCCACTTATTAGTAGAGATACCGCTGCCGGGTTAGTTATGTTCCAGATATTAATGGACGCGGAGAGCCCTGTGACAGGCACTCCCAAGTCGTCCTGATAGATCGCTATTATTGACTTTGCCATTTATTTATCGTACTGATTGATCTGAGTATCTACGTCCAGTATATCCGGAGCGAGTAGCTGAGTTTAATGACGGATCCTTCTTAATTAAGCCGTCTCCCATTCGATCTCCAGAATTACTTCCTAGCCCGGTGCCTCTACGATCTGGCGTTCTTGGAACCATTTTTCTTCCATCGGCCGCAAAATCTGTAGCACGTCTTCCCATATTTCCAGCTGAGTTTGCCATTCCATTTCTACGGTTAAGCAAACTTATTGGATTGTGTTCACTTAGGTTTCCGGCCATACGGCGTAAATTACCAAACATCCCGGCCGATTTATGGAATCCGAGTTCTTCTAGTGTCATATTACATTTTCCTTATATGTTTTTTAATGTGCGTTGTTTTATTTCAGCCACGTTATCAAGTACGCTTTTCCAGGCCTTTGTCTTTAATTCGTTTAGCTTCTCTGGCGTATGTCTTGCCGCTAAACCTAAGCCTACGTATTTATTTCCACGTAGTAATTCGGGGGAAATAGCTTGCGTGGTATTTCTAGCACCATCTATGATTCTTTTAGTATGTTTGTATAGCTGATCATTAGAGAATCCTTTTAGGATTTCTTGCGAAATGGCTACTTTATGAAATCCCAGTTCTTGTAGTGTCATATTATATTTCCCGAATGTAGAGTTGATATCCAGCCCCACCCGAGTTGGATATGTAAAGCCAAAAATCTTTTAGGTCGTCCGTACTACGCATACGAATACCTGATGGATACGAAGCATACAGCGTGCCACTAACTTCCATGTTATTAACGCCGCTTGGGCGTAGATCATCTGTGTACGTGTATACTAATTCGTCAAAAGTTTTAACGCCTATACGTGTTCCTGCTACATCATATAGTAGGCCGGAACCCATGTAACCCCGTGCACCAGCGGCACCTGTGGAGCCAGTGGCTCCAACTTGTCCAGATAGGTTAACATACGAATACGAACCCACCCCAGATACGCGTATACCTAAAGACGTGCCGGACCAATTATACTCTAAGGAAGTACCATCTTTTACTAAAGACACGTTTTGCGAAATAGACGTTGCGGATGCAGGATGTGTTACCGTAACTGTTATGTTCTGTTTAGGGGTGTCTCTAACTGCGGTATATGTAGTTGTTTCTCCAGCTCCTGCTATCGTTGCGTATTCATATACTTGATCGTTTATTTGTCGTATTTCGACGGTACGCGATGCTATTGAGGATGAATTTCCTCTATAGAAGTTAGCAGTAAGCGTAGTGGTACTAATATTGTAAGAGCCGTCTCCAGCTCTAGAAAATACGTAGCCATTATTAGAAGTTAATTTACCATATACTGCCGCTACACCGCTAGCTCCGGTAGGCCCAGTGGATCCTGTTGCTCCTGTGGGGCCTTGAAGTCCTGATATTCCAGCTACGTTAGTATATGAATAGTCTCCTATCCCACTAACTCGAACTCCTAAGGACATGCCAGACCAAGCAAACTCAAGGCCGGGTCCGCGAAGATCAGTGTACGTATAGGAGGGCTCATCAATTGCCCTAACGCCTAAAGAAGCGCCGCTCCATAAATATAGCAAACCAGAACCAGTTAATCCACTAGGCCCAATTGGTCCTGTAGATCCTGTAGCTCCTTGCAGATTTGTATAGTCATAGTTCTCCGTACCAGAAATTTTAATTCCTAGATATAGGCCGGACCAAGCATATTGGAAGCTAGTTCCGGTATCACCTTTTACACCTTGGGATCCAGTAGCCCCTGTAGGGCCTTGTAAACCGGAAATACCCCCCAAGTTTTGGTAGGTATAAGGTGTGCCTGTTCCTTCTATACGTACACCAAGCGAGGTACCTGACCAGCTATATTCTAGCGCTGGGCCAGAAAGATCGGTATAAGTATAACCTAATTCGGAGTCTCGTCTAATTCCTAGGTATGTGCCAGACCACGTATAATTAAGGCCTTCACTTACAGTAGAAGAAAATCCATTAGGAAAACTTGCATTGTTAATGCAGGTCCATCCAGTAATTCCAGAGGCAAGAGAATATGCTATTTTTGTACCGATTGGGTACCATCCAACACTAGGTGCCCCAGAAAGCACTAATGTGTTATCTACAGTATCATAAAGTCTCTGCACACCAAGGCCTATGATATCCAGGATAGTGTCATTACTTCGTGTTAAACAGGCCGTTCCTGAAGAGTTAAACTCGAAAGAAAAGTATTGATAGCTTCCATTATCGTACAATGTTGCGTAGGATAGAATATCTTCTTTATTAGGCCCAGCTCCAAGAACTAGTGTTTCGCCATTTCCACTCTTTACTCTAGCCAGTAGGTCTAGCTTAGTTTTATAGTCGGCATCATATCCTAGAGGAATAGTTAGTGAGTCAGAGCCGCTATCCCAGTTATACACATGAAATCCATCTTCAGTTTCTATAGTATAATTTATAACCGCCTCTTCGGCTAAATATCCAGACTTAACTTCGAACATCGCAACTTTATCTATATAGAATGGATGTATACCACTTGAGTAAACTTTTATAGTATACGGTGTGCTTGTTCCGGCCGAATCATCATCATCTAACGTTGTTCCATAAACACACCTAGGAAGAATATTAGAATTTTCTCCGCTAACAAGTAAGCCGGATAACCAACCGCTATCATAAACAATGGTGCTATCAGCATTCTCTATGTGCATTCGGAGCTGTGTAGTAGATCTAGCATGGAATCTAAAGTCCAGTAATCCTAATCTTTGAGACGTAGTGGAGACATATACACCATTAGCATCCTTCGGATCTACATATAATCTTCTATTCCCTGTACCCTTTGCCTTTGCTAGATAGGTATCTGAAGATGTAAAGGCTTTCTTTATGGAAGGAACTTCAGCTGATCCGCCTAAACTAGTCTGATCTATAGTCCAAAAACTGGTGTTAGGTTCTGCTAGATAGCCATCAGAAACTGTGTTCACTTGTAAGAAATTAGATGTAAGTTTTTGCTCTACAAATATGACTTCGCTACTTGGATGGATAATATAGGGATTGCCTGTTATGTTATCTATACATGGGGTGGATACTGATATATTTCCGCAGTTCTTGGCTACACGGATAGCTACTAAACTACTAGAGAAATCTACACTTTGAAGGGCAACGCTATAAGTATTACTTAATATGTCTATACCAACCACATTGCTTTCGGTTCCTACCTTCTGTATAAGAGCATCTTTAGACTCTAACAGCCTTATTCCTATGTTTCCATTAGCAAGAGATCCAGATCCTTTTACTTCAGAATTAAACAGCCCTACTAATAAGCCAGTTCCACAATAAGAAGTGCTTGCATTCTCCATAGCTCCCTTAGTAAAGACTCCGTAAATACCAACTATATCATATATAGAAGAAGGAGATGTTACAGGTTTCAATGTTACATTCTTAATATAGACTTGAGAGCCAGTAGGGTTAGTAGAAGAGCCTCCAGACAAACAAATAATTACCTTTTTGTTTGTAACATTTTCATACAGTACGTCCCCTACCGTAGTATAGGAGGTCCAGGCTTTTGCTGTAGCAGAAAAGAAGGGAGCCCCAAGTATTAGCGTTGTTACATCTGAGCCTTGGCCTTCTAAAGTTATTCCATCCTTTAATACAATAGTACCATCGATACGTATATTACCAGCTGGAAGAACAACCGCACCTGTGGTAATAGAGTTAATAGCTGCTTGAATAGCTGGTAAATCATTAGTGACTCCGTCTATCTTAGCTCCATAGGACTTTATATTCACTACGTGAGTGCGTGTCTTGGATGCTTGGGCTTTTGCTATAATAGAACTCATGTACTTCCTTATGATATTATCTACGTAATAGTATAGAAAATAAGTGTGTATTAGTCAAATAAAAAAGGGCGGAAAATCCGCCCTTTAATCAATATGCTCTTTATCTCTTAGTATGCGCCAGCCTGTGCAGTATTGGCGGAAGCGTGATTCCAGTCGAAGGTCACTACGGATAGTGCATCTACGTTACCAATACCCATGCCGATCAGCTCCCACGCGGTCCAGCTGATGATGTCTTTCTTCTTCTCAATCCAGAACTTAGTGTCATCGAGGATGTAGCTATGTCCCAGATACTCTTTCTCGGAGAAGGCCCAAATGGAACCTTTCTTTACCAGATCACCCTTAATCGTAGTGATCAGTTTCTTCCCGAACAGAGTTCCGTACTTGTAGCCATTCACTACCACTTCTGATCCAATGGTATCACCCACGGTAGAAGCTGACCACAGCATAATTTCGTTGAAATCGGCCTGGTTCAGTAGCAGAATATCGGTACGCAGACGGATAGCAGTGGAAGTGGTGCTTTCACTGTTTTCCAGAACGTTGAACAGCTTAATAAACACTTCAGGAGAAATCTTACCATTGTAGGTTCCACTCGTGTTGACGTGGGCACTCTTACCAGATAGGGCAACAGCTGCACGACAACGGGTCATGAATGCAGAGTCCTCTACGGTCTGAATGTCTTTAATGGTGTTTTTCTCAATCAGCTCAGTCAGCGGCATCTCGTATGCCAGAAGCTCAGACTCGGTCTTCTGATAAGTATCAGACTCTACCTTGTAGAAGCTGATAGTATATCTGTCGCCTTCTACGTAAGTGACGTCACCGGCACCACGGAAGTTAACAGCCATAGCCTTGCTATCCGGCTCGATATCCACAATCTTTACCAGCTGGTCGTGCAGCTCGGAACGCTGGCACTCAGCCTTGGTAATATACTCGGGTTGCAAAATTTTACGAGAGAACGAAACCTCGCGAAGCTTTTTACGTAAGAAGGCACCAGCTGAACTTGCAACTTTCTGGGGCTCTGTACTCAGCTTCTCTAAGAACAGGTCATTAATGACCGAAGCGCTTGTATTATCCATTTGTTTAGCTCCTTATACCGTTACAAATTCAATTGCATCGAACGCCGTACCACTGTTATGATCGAAATACACTAGGGCATTATCAATACCAACCACGACAGCGTATACATGATCTGGTGTTATCGTAGCACCAACTCCAAAGTTACCACTCACAGTAACTGGTCTAGCAGGGGTAAGATCTCCGTCAGCCGCTACAGTTAGCTTAGTTCCAATAGAGTAATCACCGATAACTCCGTTGAACCGATCAGTCTTTGCTCTGTAATGTCCATACAGTACAGTTAGTTTACTCGTATGCGTTGCATCAGGAGTAAATCCAGCAGTTCCGTCACGATTGCCTTCAGTCCAAATCTGGAACGCTCCTGCCATCCCACTAGTCGGGAAAGTCGCATAAGTAGACCCCGGAACCAGCCACTGCCCTTGGTAGCCGCTGGTAATGAGAGTTCCAGTACCTGTCGTGAAGTCAATACGTTTTACTTGTGTTAAATCACTTAACATCTTTAACATTATTAACCTCCAAAAAATTAACTAAAAATCAGATCTAATAGTGGATTATCAGAATAGTCTGGCTTGCTACTAAGCATTCCTAGATTTACTCTTCCACCTTCTTTTGTTAGGTCTAAGGCTCTATCCAGAGTCCTCAGCTCGTCTTTATCTTGGGTCGCTAACTCGGCCACTTTATCCAATATACTAGAAGCATCAATATGACCTGCTTGATACAGTTTAGATGCGATCTTCTCAGCAAAGTCTCTAGCTTCTACCTTAGCATTAAGGTCTGCGACCCTATCACTCAGTTCAAGAAGTAGTGCCGCTGCTGTTTTTAACAAAGTCTCTTTCTGAGGGTCGGTCACTTCAAAAGATAGGCTGGCTACCTTATCCATGGGAATATTTCTTTGAGAAATGAAATCCTGAAGAACTGCTAACTTAGCTAGCTCGTCAATCACCGAATCAGGAGATGCCAAATACTCTAGGTACTGGGCTACTTTATTAACATCTATTTCGTTCTGTACTGCGGGCTCTTTACTAACACTGTCTAGTACAGCAGGTTTCGGCACTTCCTTTTGTTCGGAAACACCTAGATCATTAAGAATGTCTGTAATAGAGAATGCCATTAGTTACCCCTTAATCCCGCACTGCGTTGTAAATACCAGTGCCTACTCCGCCAACTCCTAGCGCGCCTAATCCCACTGTACCATAGCCAGTTTTGAGAGGATTTTTAGACATCCAAATAGCTGCCTTGTTTCTAAATGGTACTTTACTGCCAACATAGTCACCAACAGCAGCTTTATTAGCCATATAGTTTGCAAAATCCCGCATTGCTTGGTTAGGACTAAAGGCTTCTTTTTCAAAAGAGCTTTTCTTCTGCATTAGCTTAGTTGCACCGTATCCGGCACCACCAACAGCTAAAGCACCAGTTGCTGCGGTTCCGTAACCTAGCGTCTTTGGATGTTTAGCGAAGAAGTCATAGGCCTTAGCTTTCATACCGCCGGGCTTAAGTGCAGCGGGATTCTTTGCAAGCATACTTAAAATGTAAGCACCAAAGTCCGCCGCCATCTGGTTGGGAGTAGGCCACTTTGCCTGCTTCTCCATTTCGTCTTCGAAGCCTAACACGAAGGCCTCTTCAGCCAGCTTCTCGTAGTCTTCTTCGCTAAGCTTACTCATCTCTTCTTGAGTCAGTTCACCTTCTGGTGCTTCATCTTCAGAGGGGTAGTCACTATCAATAAGAAATTCGGCTACTTTAGCGATGTCTTCCTCGGTATATGGCTCGCCCTGCTCTTCTAAAAGAGTCTGAGCTGCAGCTGCATATTCCTCGGCTAGTTTCATCATGTCTTCGTTCATAGTAGTTCCTTACTTATTATAGGTGCTGCCGTGGTAAACTCCAAGATTATAAGCTTCTGCTAACTTCTCTTGTTCTTGCTCTTCTTCAATTTCGTTATCAATCAAAAACGAGGCAACCTTAATAACGTCATCGGCGGTGTAGGGCTCACCGTTTTCAATCAATAGATCCTCCGCATATTCGGCGATTTTAGTAAGGATCTCTACTTGTGCTGCAATTTTATCCATCTTGTTATTTCCTTAAGTTATGCGATGTGCATTTCATACAGTGTTTCGATAATGTAATCACTTGCAGTCTTTGCCTGGGCTTCAGCGGATACCTGAGCTCTTGCAATTTCAGCCGGATTGGGCGGTGCGTTTACCTGAGTCTGTGCAGCACCAATAGTTCCAGCGGGACCCTGCATAATTCCACCATTATGGCCACTGCGCGAAATCAGGCTATTAATCACTGCAGAAGCGGGTCCACCAACGGCACCACCAGCAGTCGATACCTGCACGGTCGGGTTCATATTACCAGGAAGCTGTCCAGCATCACCAGTAATATTGATCGGATGGGTTTCTACTGCCACCTTATTCATAAGGAAAGACAGATTCATAGCAGTCTGACGCCCCTGGGCCTCTGCCTCTTTTAGCATTTGCTTGAAGGCTACCTGGTCAACTTCTGCTTCCTTACCAAAATCCGCTTCTGGTTCGTTATATGCAGTATTTTCCATACCTCTAAGAATATCATCTAACATTGCGCTCATAATTTTTCTCCATTTGTCTAATTATTCTATAGTATACACAATTTTTGTTTCTTTGTCAAGTGCTTTATTCAATTATTTTTTGATAAAGGTCATTAATCATCTCTTCGGACATCTCAGCCACCACATCTTCAGCAGTTGCACGCTTGGTAAACTTACCAACGGCTCCACGAACTGCAGCTAAAGCTCCAAGGCTTGTAATGAATGGATGCTTTCTTACGAACTCTTGCACAGAATCAAGCTGCTCGCCTTGTTGACGCTTAAGCTCTTGCCTTCCAGAATAGAAGTAAGTAGGAATGGTAGCAGCTAAAATACTTTTCAGTGCTCCAGGGTCTTTAAATCTTCTTAATCTGTTAGGATCAACATACGCAGCAGTTTTCTTTTGTCCCGCTACAGCTAAATATCCGGCAGCTCCAGCCAATAAAGGCAACATCCACGGGTTCTGTATGATGGTTCGTTCCATCTTTGGTAAGCCAGAGGAGCCTCCCATACTCATAAGACGTTGATATCCAATATACAATGCTCCTAATCCTGTAATAGCAAAGAATGGATTTCTTGCTACAGGGGGGGATTGTCCTGGCAGCCTACCTTCTTCTTCCATAGTAGTAGCTTGTGCATTAGCAGGATTTGGAAACTGTCCAGTTCCTACATTAGCCTCAGCTATTTTTTTAAGTGTCCTAACTACGATAAGAGGTTTAGTTAACGAACGTTCTCCTATCCAATGAGAGTACTCTTCAGCTAACTTAGGATTCATACTACATGGGCAGATATCAGATGGCATAATTGGGGATACACTTGGATCTACAGAAAATACTTGTCCCGTAGCATCTAGATGATCTGCAAGTTGCTTCTTACCAGTTGAGTACAATACTAGTCTCTGGAAATCCTCTTTCTTCGGCATAATATACATAGCTAATAGCGTGGAAAGGATTTCGCTAAGTTTATACCTAGACGTAATGTCAAGGAGTTCTTCCTTAAGCATGGGAGGTTGTAACTTAACTACTAGCTCTCCAACGGAGGGAGAGGCTTGCTCTATTTCACCATCAATACGCTTTACTATGTCGGCATGCTTTAGGCCAGAACGCTTAATTAGATGATCCATGTCCGATTCCGATGTAACTCCAGGATTCATGATAGATGCTACCTTCGCCATTACAGCTGAGGTAGCATCCGCAGGAATCGTGACAAAGGAGATATCGAAAAACTTAGGTTGTAAATTGATTGCATAGGGACGTCTTCCATTCTCATATATTCGGCCAGCCGTTCCTCTCTGTAGGTGCTCGCAGTACTCACCACGATTCTTAGCTTTATTACCGCACTCGCTACAAACATCATAAGGGACACGACATCCCATAGAAGTAGAGACATGGTCTCCACTAGCTATTCTTTGGATAATATCGGGAGCCTTCTCATTAGGAAGTTCAACGATTAATTCTACCCTATGCATTTTGTTGTTGTAAAATGAGAATAGAACTTTGCCATAGGATCTAGTAGAGTCGGAGTTTTGATGATGCTTATACACATGTGCTAAAGCTTCAAAAGTCTTGTGGTACTCCCTTAAAGCTGTTTCTGGAAAATAGTCATTGTTCTTATTAGACCCGTAATACTCTCCAGCACCTAAGGCGTTGATTAACAAGTAAGTATGAGCTGGTTTGGTATTCAATGCTTTTATAGCATCTAGAATCTCAGGAGAATACTCTCCTTCGAAGCTAGCTGCTTTTTTTGTGAAGGTATCGAATGGGCCACTCAGAATCTCAACATGAGACCCTGAGTGATCCACCAGATCATACGTTACTAACTTTAACATAGGTTAGATTCCCCAGTTAACTTCTTTAGGATCAATTCCAGGAACTCTAGATAGGAAGTAATCGCCATATCCAGTACCCTTGGTAGTGTCTTGTCTTGTCTCTCTTTGTAGAGTATTGATATCTTTAGCCATGTTGGGTGACGGTCCACCATATACACCATGATACTGCATAGCTGATCTAATATACGCACCTGCTGCTAGTGGATCCTGCGCTAAGTGTGGAGAGAAGTGCCACATGGAGTCGAAATATCTTGCAAGAAGTTCTTGATCTTCAGTCTTAAGGGTGGGATGAGCCTCTAGCATAGCTTGAAATGCCGGACCTTTTTTTCTGTTAAGTAGGATGTTTTCTACCATACTAGTAGCTTTACCTATAATTAACGGGGCCGCTCCCATAGCACCTGCTAATAGTAGTACCTTAGATATGTCCATTTTACCGGGTATAGAAGCACCGGCATTAGCGGTTTTAACTGGTGGTGGATTCCAACCAGTACTTGCTCCAGCACCACTACCGCCAGTATATGCGGTTTTTACAAATGAGTGGGCTTCTAGTTTAGCTTTGAACTCGGCCATTTTTGCAATGGTAGATTCTGGTATTTTACCATCCTTTGCAAGTTGAATAAATTTATCTGAATAAGTCATAATTATCCTCTAGTGTATCTTGGTGGTAAGTTATTTTTCTGCATAGGGGCGTTAGCTGAATTAGCAGCATTAGCTCCAGCTCTAAATCCAAATCCTCCGGCAGCACCTACAAGAGCGGTACCACCAAGTATTTTTCCTACTAGGCCCCATCTAAACTTACCAGGAACTTTGCTCATGGCGGGGGCATTATTTTTAGTAACTACTGCTGGAGCATTACCAGTGGTTCCCATAGTTGGAGGACCAGTATGAACAACTGGAAGATTGTTATTTACTGGAGCTGAAGGAGCAGATGGTTTATTAACTGTTGGTCCAGTAGTTGTGTACTTAGGTTCTACAGAATCTGGAGTTAGTCTTTCAATAACCTTTTCTGAAGCGCTACCTGCCGCTTGGTTTGCAGCATTTGGTTTTCCAGATGGTCCTTGTCTATAACTAGCATTACCTGCGGCTTGATCCGCATTCATTCTAATAGAGCCACGATCATTCTTAACTTTATTTATAACTCTATCAGAGGCGGCAGTACCACCAGCAGTAGCGACAGCTGGGCGAGCAGCTAAGCTTCGCATACTATTAATGGTGCTGTTAGCCTTACTACTTACAGTTGATGCAGCGTTACCTATTCCACTTTTTAAAGAAGAAAATGCGTTACGAGCCTTACCAGCAACGTTATCACGCAAAGATGCTCCCGCACCTAAAGCTTTCTCCGAGAAAGAGTCGGTAGCACTATCGAAGTTTATCTTACCCCGATATGCTGTATCCCTAATTGCTCCGCCTGCATTACTAATCCCTCTTCCAATATTTTGTATGGTTCCACCAGCTTTATTCTTAGCGGATCTCATAGTATTAATCAATCTGTTACCAGCTGATCCATCTGTAGAGATATTCATCGGTTTAGCAGGACTCTTTGGTTTAGCAGTAAGAGCTGGTTTAGCTGGAGCGGCTGGTCTGGCATTACTTTTAGGGGTCTTAGCTACTGGATTTTTATTCATCTTAGCTAGGACTTTATCCGATGCTTTAGTAGGAGAAGGCATTCTTTCTGGTTTAACCTTACCAGCTGGTACCTTCGTTTCTACAGACTTTATGTTTCTTGGATAATTGCTATCTTTAGCCAAACGCGCTACATTTCTAACTCTTCGTGGTGTCTTCTCGCTTCTAGCGAATTTGCCCATAAGATCATCAGCTATAGCGTATAGATGCTCTCTCTTATTATCAAGAGCATCTTTTACTAGAATAGTAGCATTAACGTATTCTGCGACTTTCTGCAGAATAGGATGATCCTGATTTAGTCCAACGTAGGCACTGGAATCCTCAACGTAGTTTGCCGTCTTAAGTATAGACGGAGAACAAACCCGTTCTAAAGAAGAATCAATGTCCTCAAACAAAGCCGTAATTACAGTAGTGTAAGGTCTTGGAGTAATTTCCAATGCAGCGGACTTAAATAAAACGAGCGCGCCCTCGCGTTGGTCCGGATCCAGTACGGCTTGCTTAACATCTTTCTTAATTTGTGACGCAAGATCGTACACAGAGAGGGAGAGTTCCGCAACCTTCTCATCATACAGACGAGAAGCATCCTCAATAGATTTAGCGATAAGGGCCTGCGTTGCTAAAGATACGGTGTCCTCTACTGGATTCTCAGTATACGATGCCGTCTTCTCTACGAAATCAAAGTCAAATTCCGCAGGCGAGATATCGTAGTCCGACAGCTCGGCCTGCTTTGGGGCATCCGTAATATCTTTCGAAATAGCGTGGATATCAGCTACTTCAAATTCAGGATACTTATTGTTTTTATACACAGAAGTATGCATAGATATATTAGCAGATTCTACTAACCTAGCAATCTGGTCTAAATTCAACGCATTTTCTTCTGCTATTTTAGTAAGGGTAGTATTGAGCGGTATTCCGTCATTAAGAAGGAGCGTGGCCGCTTCTCTACCCCAATCGTTTAATATATCTTTTGTTACTGCTGGCATTTAGAAACCTCTTCTTCTATCACCTGATTTACTTGCTGCGTTGGGATCAATCCCTCTTAGATGTAGCCAGCTATTTAGTGGTCGTCCATTTGCACCTCTAATATCTGTGGCTCGTCCTACTGGAATTGGATATACGGCAGGATCTATATTATGAGGATAACGTCCTAGTTTACCTGCTATTTGATCCATACCTTTTCTAGTTACTTTAGCGGCTAAATTCTTTTCACCAGCCCCTAAAAGACTCTTAAAAACACCTACATTAAGCATCTGCTCATTGATGTCATCCGGTAAATTAAACTCATTCATTAAATTTAGCGCGTCTTTTTTTGTACGTGCACTTAATGATTTAGTTATTGTTGGTTTGACCAATCTATATAAATCGGCTTGTGCTCCTGCACATTTATGAAATCCGAGATCTGTTAAATTCATTTTTATTCCCTTTATAGATATATTTTATAGCATAATAAAATAGTTTGACCTTGTCAAGCGGTTTACCAGGAAACCATTGTATTAACAAGATCTAATGCAGTTTTTCCGTAAATCAGGGCATGAAAAGTGTCATCCGGTCTGGAGTTTACATAGAACATTTTAATCTTGTCCTTGTCATAATCTATCACCGGTGCAAGGATATCTTTGGCAAATGGTTCCCATTCATCCCATTGCGGGAAAATAAATTTCCCTGCTTTGATATCCGAGAAGAACCTTGTCATGATAGGAGTACGGCCAAGAGTGTATGCCTTCATCTTAGCATTCCATCTAACCTCTTCTTTTTGGTTAGCTTGATGCTGAAATGCTATTACTTTGTGTTGACCAAGCTTTGAACGAAGTTCCGAATTCGTTGCTTCGCCTAATCCGTGATCCGCCCCTAGTGCAACGATGTGCCAGCGATGGAACTGCTCTACTATATCCTTGTGAATAAATGCAAAGTCGGCTTCTTTACCCATATATTTTTTGGCGTGCACAACACGGACCTTCTTACCTTCCTGGTGCATAACTAACAAGACGGTATATGAATCCGTAGAGTTCATAGGACCATAATCTATACCAAAGAACAGGCGGTGCGCCTGTGTTTGAAGATCGGGGCCTTGCTTCATTGGACCGCCGGTGCAGCACTTCTTTACGTCCTCTTCGGAGATTGGGCTACTACCTTGGTCATACTCAAGCCCTAATATCTCATTGTAGAATACGTTTCTTGGTTGGGTATCATACTGAAGTAGAATGTCTTCTTTCCAGTTAACCCACGGAGCTCCGTAGAAATGCAATGCACAAACTCGGAAGCCCTCCATCTTGTACTTATCGTTCTCTTTAGATGCAGTACGTACCCACTGCCCATTCTTAGGGTTGAGACCTCCACCACAGAACTTGCATATGAGACCTTTCATCCCTATGTTATGCTCATCAAGGAGGTTCCACTTATTACAGTGCTCACATTTTGGAAGGAATTCGTTCATGGTTGAGCGGTACCACAGTGTGGCTAGTGTTCCCTGAGTAAGTTTCGGAGTTCCAGCATAGATACGCTCTTTATAGTACGAGCGGGACATTGCTTGCTCGGCTACAGGAATGATATCGGCGTGCAAATCTTGGACTTCATCCCAGTAGAACTTGTCAACGGAGAAACCGCGCAACCTATCCGCACTTTGAAGTGCATATCGTAGATACATCTTGGATCCGTTTTTCAATTGCTTCATGAACACGTTCTGAATTAGCTTGGGATCCATGAAGTTCTTCTTGACCCATGGTGAGCCATCAAGTACGGGGGTTAGTCTGTCATGCGAGAATACTTTTGTCTGTTCCACAGTAGGAGAGACGTACATCTGCTGGAATCCACCTGACCCGCCCTTGTGTGGATTCTTAGAACGCATAATAGCATCAGCCGCCATGATATTTGCTAGAGAGGAGGACTTAGAGGTATTCTTCGTAATGAGATTATTTACTTGGAATGTATGTGTACCTTCCACTTCTATAGCAATACTGGGATGTTCGCCCAGATAGTTAACCTCTTCCACTTTATCAAAATAGATGTCACTATTAACGATCTTCTCTAGTTCTGGCAGACTCTCTACCGCTAATATACGTTTTACTTTATCTAAAGTATAATAGTTCACGTTCCTATTAAAATATAGTATGCTTCTTTGCTTTTTACGTTTAATAGTTTTTAACTGCTCTTCAATGAAAGACGCATCTATTACTAGTTGTTGATTACTACTAAATTCTTTGTAAACTGGGTTACTAGGATTCTTGTAGGTCTTAATTAAGTTAAAGAATCTCTGCTTGGATTCATTACCTTCTACGGATACTCTATATACATACCTATTTGTTCCACCATAAATAGGAGGTTGCATTACAGAAATAGTTGAATGAATACCTAATTTCAATAAAAGCTCTTGTATACCTTGAGTTAACTGTTTAGATATTAAAGCAATGGCAGGGTAGTAGTGCCCATTCTTATGTTTAACTACATAGCCATCTGTGTCCCACCAAATACGGAGATAATGACACAATTGTTTTTTTGTAAGATTCCATACAAAGTCTGGGTGGAACTTATCTGCGGATCCCTTGCCTAGCATCCCCCATTTTAGAAGGGTAGGCTTTAAAGGATGCGGCTTACCTGGACCGTGCCCATTAACTCTGTATTGGTATTGTTTTGCATTCGGTGATACTACTTTTAATGTTAACTTAGGATCTACTTTATGCAAGGCTTCTTGTAGTTCATCTACACATTCCTTGCGTGTATTAGTAAATCCAATGGAACCAGAAGTAAGAGATCCTTCAGCTAAAAGATATGCCGCGATTATGAAGTGTTCATTTAACACAGTTTCAGTAATGGGTAGGCTACATGAATTATCCCTAGAAATAGCAATAAGATCGCCATTGGCTAGTTTGGAAGCTTCTCGCCAGCCCCTAACCATATAGAAAGGATGATTATCCGTTACATGTGCTATTCGTCCAGTCCGCGTCCTAATCTCATATATATGAGTTATTCCATTATCCCATACATTAGAGATCTTGGTTAACTCATTTTTCAAGGTATCCGTGTTAAATCCAACTACGGGATCACCAGCTTTCAGATTCTTTGCTAGTACTTGATTTCCTCCAGCTAAATTGATTAGTTGGCTTTCATGTAAACACTGCCTAGAAAATTTAAGTACCATTGCCTTAGGAGAGATATCATGTATCAGTCTCATATGGGGATAATCCGCTAAAGAAAGAGGATACCCGTTTAAATAAAAAAATGACTCGGCCAGCTGGGACCGAGTTATTTGTACTGAGCGAGGCTTTTTTAGAGCCTCTACGTAATTACTTGCTTGTGCCATTTAATAAAATTTTGGTTATTAGCATAGCTGCGGCTCCATATGGAAGTCCCATAGCACTGCTTATGTTTGATCGTTCTTTGTTTAGATCCAATTGTTTAATGGGATCACTGTTTTTAATTCCTGAGCGGTCCCAGGCTTGCTGCTCTGCTCTATAATAGGGAGTATTTTTACCTCCTAAAAAAGAAGCGCGGAATATAGACTTAAGTTCTTTTCGGTCAGTGTTAGCCAGGTAGTGGCCAAACTGCTTTGCCACTAGTTGAGAATTCACTACTGCCGGAGAAGCTAGTATTGCAGCATGGTCAGGAACCATTTCGCTTTTTACAAGCATGGGAGATGTGCTATCTACGAAGGAAGTTATTCCAAGTTTGTTAATGGCCTCCTGCTTATAAAAAGACGGAATGTTTTTATTGGTCCACCTTTGAAGAGAATTATAATCCGTAAGGATAACCACTTTTCCGGTACGGATTAATTCCTTTATTTCCGGTGTAAACTCCACAGGCTTAGCAATAGAGAGTTCTTTGCTAAGTTTGGCCTTCTCTTCTTTAGCCTTAATCATAGGATAAAGCATAATAGGGAGACCTATCATATTTGATATAAGGCTTGAGGTATTCATTTTTTGTTCTTTATAGTTTGATCACTAACCGCTTTTTGGTTTTTTAATCCGGCGTTATACTGTACATGAGCAGATAGTGCATTTAAACCTCCGCCTAAACCCCCAGCGGCTAGCCCACCTATCATGGCTATCCCTCTTGCCCCAACATCATCAGGATCTTCATTATACTTTGCTCTAAATTTTTTGGCCTTTGCCACATACTCAGAGCCTAGTGTTCCTACCTCGGCTTGAGCAGCTACGTTGTGCATAAAATGTCCACGGTCTAAATGCTCAAGACCTTTTTTATTCATAGCGTTACCTAGTGTTAAAGCTTCCATAGCCTCTGGAGTTGCTCTAAGAGTCTTAATAGTTCTTGATGGGTTGAATAGAGACATCTGATCTTTAGCTCCTTGCAGGAGATAACCACCAATGGGCCTCTTCCTAAGAATTCTACCCATACCATAAGTTCCTAAAGCTCCAAGAGCTGTAGAAGCGGCTGCCCCACCAATAAATCCACCAGCAACGCCAGTAGCTCTATGCATTCCGTGCCTCTCTCTATTTCCGTATGCGGTATTAAACGTGCTTATTCCAGTGGGATCCATACCACCAAAGAAATCTCGCATAACGGAACTTTCTTTTGCGTACTTGTGAAATCCATATTGTGTTAAAATCATATTGCGTCCTTCAGTGTTATCAGGTATTGTCGATCTTTTTTCATTATTCTATTTTCGTATTTAGGGCGTAGTCTATCGTACTCGCTTATTAGTATAGCACTATTTGACTGATTTGTAAAGCTGAACTTCATGACCATTCTAATATAAGATAGGAAACTTGGAATTTTACCCATGTATCCTTCGCGTAATAGGGAATACTGATATGTCTTATATGACTGTCCAAGATCTTCTAAGTAGTTATCTATTTTATTCTCTGGCACATTTAAGCTACGAAGAAGGGCAACTGCTTCCTGATTTGCAAAAAGCTCATCAGCTACAAAAAGTCTTTCTCTAGTATGCGGAGTCCTTGCGTTCCATGGGCGTTCAGTTCTATTCATATCCTTATTCATAGCTTTTGCATGGCCAGCCTCATGTGCTATTGTAGTCCATCTATTAGCATTTGGATGTACAATTATATTGAAAGCTCTAGGATCCCCAGGTACATTCCTAAGGAGCCCTCCTTCTCCATAGCTTGGATCTACGTTTATTCGGAAATAAGGATTCATCTCCTTTAAGTGGGCGTGGAGCTGATCTTTTATCTCTTTATTAGTCATTATCTACCAAGACTTTTTAGTATACGTTTTGAGGCAAGATGTCCTACTATAGTAGACGACGGTACACTAGTAATAACGTCTAAAGCTCTTCTAAATCTATTTGCCTTTGGCCTTTGATGCCAATAAGCGATAGCCTCTTCTTTTATTCTCTGAGGAATGCTAAGAGAACGCGGTGTATCTCCGAACACCTCTTTACGACGTAAGTAATGCACAAGCTCATGTCGCTTGGTCATACGTTGCATTTCAGGAGTTACTTTATCAACTCCTCTTCTATTTATATTCTTTATCCATTCTGGCATTGGTTTACCATTAGGCATGTTCCAATTATCTATTTGCTCTCTATAAGCGTTTGGATTTTGTAATTGAAGATACCCGTGAGTTTGCAATCTATTAATAGTTTTCTCTGGCACTATCTTTTTTAGTTCTTCGGTAAGCTCTTTCCTTTGGAACGCCCATCCAGGAGAATACCCGCCTCTTAATAGTCGCATCTCTGGTTTAGTGGCACCTGGACTTGGCTGCATTAATTCTTGTACTGGGCCTATAGCGTACTTATGAAAGTCTAGTTCACTTAACATATGCTGCTCTTTCGATGAGTTTTGGATTAGGATGATTTCTTTGCATAGCTTTTACTACGGCAGGGTCGTTTAATCTAGCCTTTATATTATCCCTAATCAGCTGATTATTTGCTCTATCCACACTTGATGGGCTATAGCTTGGCAGAAAGTCTATAATTTTACCATTTATGTTATTGCCCCAGTATACATCATGAAGGTATCTTCCTGCGTCTTTATGTATAGCAGCTTTTCTAGATAAATACCTTAGTCCCCATATTTTCTTGGCTATCTCTACTGGTAACGGAGCACGTTTAACATATTCATGGTAACTTATATAGCGGCCAGGCTCTCTCCCTAAATAACGAGCAAATCTTGGATCTCCATTAACTTTCTTTAATACTTCTTGCTTTACTTCAAAAGTTGATGGCCAAAAGTTCTTATCAAATACAGTATTATGGATTTTAGCTACGGCTAAACCTTCTTTATTATGTGTTCTTAGCTGGGCAACACCTTCGTACCCTTGACCAATTCTTCTAAGGAATCTACTTTTTAGGCCTAGCTGCTGGGTCACTTTCCCTGCAGCGTTTTCAGAAACTAAACCTCTTTGTACGGCTCTTGCTAGAGCATCTGCTAATTTATTCATTTATTAAAAAGCTCCGCTGTTCTAAAGTCTTTGAATTGGGGCACTCTATATGCACCACTAGGTAATTGGCCCATAGAGTATATACGCATAGGTTTCCCTAGATAGTAAGTCTGGTTATTCCAGATATCCTGGCGTTCTTGATCGGAAAATCCTCCTCCAACATCCCCTACAATAGGTCCGGTAGGAGTGAGACTATATGAGATATGGCCCATCCGTCCCATGTGTTTCCCGTTACCTTCGTGTATAGATCTTACATACACATCGTAGTCCTCTTGAAACTTAGCCTTATATGGTATGGACTTATCTAGGTCATAAACAATGTAGCCCTCTTCGGTTAGAGGATGCTGTTTGAGAGAAACCCGAGTAAGGAGTTGACGCTTCTCGTCAGGGCTAAAGGCGAAAGGCGGTGTAGTAAGGCGGGGTACTTGTCTTTGAATGTCTTGTAAGATAGGAAGTTTTTCGCGGTAGGGAAGATTGGAAGTGTCCTTACCCTTGTATCGTAAAACGTCATAAATAGCTACCCCAAACTCGGGCGACTTTTCTCTCGATTTCCAAACATTAGATACTAGTGCACCCGTTGTATCTTGAGATGGCCTTACTGTTCCATCCGGGTTCTTTGCAAAGACTTCCCCCATAAGTACTGTACGCTTTAGATCTGGGGGAAGTTTTACTTCGTTTAGTCTAAGGCGATATGTGTGATCAATTAACTCGCTTGATTTCTTGGATGGGCGATAACTATATACATCTATGCCCTTAGATCCTCTCAAGTCGAATATGTTAGCGGCCCCATCTATTTTAGGGGCGAGAACTTCGTTCTTGTTTTCATAGGATATTGAAGCTGGATCAATGCTTTTGTACGAAGGCTTAGACCTTGGGATGTATGGCTTACTCTCCTCCGTAGAAGTGTGGTTATACCAAAGCCAGTTATTTCCTCCGGTGTTAATTAGGGAATATCGAATTGTCTTCGTACCTTCATATACGTTAAACCGGAAGTGAACACTATCCGACTTTAGTACTTCCGCTACTCCAGACTTATGTATCTCTACAGTGCCTTTGCCGTAACCAGACGTAAGGATTCCTCGGAACTTCGTATATTCACGCGTATGGTCGGGCTGTCTAACCGCTAGAACTTTATCTCCTGGAGCATTTGGTAAGTGGCGACACGCCCAGCTATGGGCAATATTCGTACCAGGATCTACTAAGCGAAGATCATAGTGCGGTCCAGCTTTCTCAGCTTTATGGTCATGGATAACAAACTCCCAAGCCGCAGGACTAGTGAACTGCGGCAGTGGAGTAATCTTCTTTTTATCTGGTATTCCGGGTATCATACGTAATGATCCACATTTTTAATGATTTCCTGGCGCACAACGTTTCCGCGAAGAATATCGCGTATTTGTTCGTCAGAAAGCGATTTTACTTTAGAAGCCGTGGTGGTTGGAGACGTTGTATATACCGCATCTCTTTTTAGTTTTCGTTCAAGGTAGGAACCAAGCCCAGTTACACCTGTACTAACCCCAGCTCCTAGAGCAGCCCCAGTTCCGTATCCCATACTCTTACCAAATAGTAAGGAGTAATATCCAGTAATTAGCGGAATCAGCACAGCTCCAGATTTTCCAGCAAATTTCCAAGCGTACCTATTAAGGCTTTCCGACTTTAGTTTGCCATTTTCATCGAAGTCTTGCTCAGTAAACGGAGAGTTCTTAAGTAGATACTTTGCTTTACCAGCTGGCATCTTTGTAGCGGCAGCGCCAGATTTATCTCGATATTGCTGTACGAACCTCATTTCGTCAGGTTGATTGTACCAGCCGCCTTCTCCCGTA
>JACCDG010057667.1_pt1 | contig 32689 bp, 30 predicted proteins | sample 7442471 | NCBI WGS metagenome assembly JACCDG01 (sample SAMN15323444, study PRJNA562643) | freshwater metagenome | isolation source: river surface water | place: USA:Blue River Watershed | collected 2017-08-17 | reverse complement strand
TGGTAGGGCGTGCTGGGCTCGAACCAGCGACCAAGGGATTATGAGTCCCCTGCTCTAACCAACTGAGCTAACGCCCCGAAGCGGTGGATTGTAAAGGCAGGCCTCAGCCGTTCTTGGGCTGGCTCAGGGCGTTGCTCACCAGGCGCGAGGTGATGTCCACGATCTGGATCATGCGGTCGTAGGGCATGCGGGTGGGGCCGATCACGCCCAGGGTGCCCACCACCTGGCCGTCCACCTCGTACGGGGCGCTCACGATCGACAGCTCTTCGATCGGCACCACCTGGCTCTCACCACCAATGAAGATGCGCACGCCCTCGGCTTGGCTCGACACGTCCAGCAGGCGCACCAGCGCGGTCTTTTGCTCGAACAGCTCGAAGGCGCGGCGCAGGTGCGACATGTCGTTCGAGAAATCGCTCACCGACAGCAGGTTGCGCTCGCCCGAGATGACCACCTCGTCGTCCTTCTGGGTCAGCGCCTCCGAGCTCACCTGCACCGCCGCCTGCATCAGCGCGGCAATCTCGCCCTGCAGCGACACCAGCTCTTGCTGCACCCGCGCACGCACCTGCTCGATGGCCATGCCCGAGTAGTTGGCGTTCAGGTAATTGGCCGCCTCGACCAGCTGGCTCTGGGTGTGGTCGCTGTGCGTCAGCAGCACGCGGTTTTGCACATCGCCTTCGGGCGACACGATGATCACCAGCACCCGCCGCTCGGACAGGCGCAAGAACTCGATGTGGCGGAACACCGACGAGCGGCGCGGCGCCATGACCACGCCCACAAACTGCGACAGGCTCGAGAGCATGTGCGCGGCGCTGGCAATCACCCGCTGGGGTTGGTCGGGGGTCAGCTGCGGGGCCACCAGCTCGTCGCGCTTGACGGTCAGCATGGTGTCGACAAACAGGCGGTAGCCGCGCGCGGTGGGGATGCGGCCGGCCGAGGTGTGCGGGCTGGCAATCAGCCCCAGCTCCTCCAGGTCGGACATGACGTTGCGGATGGTGGCCGGCGACAGGTCCAGGCCCGATGCCTTCGAGAGCGTGCGCGAGCCGACGGGTTGCCCGTCGGCGATATAGCGCTCGACCAACGCTTTGAGCAACAACTTGGCGCGATCATCCAACATGCGGTCATTTTAATGATGTAATTTGCGGCATGACCTCTCGTTTTCGCCATATCGCCCTGTTTGGCAAGCACCATACCAGCCTGGGCGGTGACGTCCTGGCCCAGTCGCGGCGCGTGCTCGACGACATGGCCCATTTTGTGGCCCGCTGCGGCGCCGAGGTGGTGATCGAGCGCGAAACCGCCAGCCACACCGGCCTGACCGGCTACCCCACCATGGACACCGAGCAAATCGGCCAGCACTGCGACCTGGGCCTGGTGGTGGGCGGCGACGGCACCATGCTGGGCGTGGGGCGGCGCGTGGCGGCCTCGGGCCTGCCGCTCATTGGCATCAACCAGGGGCGGCTGGGCTTTATCACCGACATCCCCATCGAGCAATACACCGAGGTCCTGCGCCCCATGCTGCTGGGCCACTACCAGATCGACGACCGCAGCGTGCTGCACGCCCAGGTGGTGCGCGACGGCCGGGTCATGTTTGACGCCCTGGCCATGAACGATGTGGTGGTCAACCGGGGCAGCACCTCGGGCATGCTGGAGCTGCGCGTGCTGGTGGACGGGCACTTTGTGGCCAACCAGCGCGCCGACGGCCTGATCATCTCCACCCCCACCGGCTCGACCGCCTACTCGCTGTCGGCCGGCGGGCCCCTGCTGCACCCGGCCACCGGCGGCTGGGTGCTGGCCCCGATTGCCCCGCACACCCTCTCGAACCGGCCCATCGTGCTGCCCGAATCGTCCAAGGTGGCGATCGAGGTGGTCTCGGGGCGCGACGCCAGCGCCAACTTTGACATGCAGTCGCTGGCCGATCTCTTGATCGGCGACCGCATCGAGGTCCAACGTTCGCAACACCGTGTGCGCTTTTTGCACCCCCAGGGTTGGAATTATTTTGATACGCTCCGCAAGAAGATGCATTGGAATGAGGGAGGCGCGTAAACCGTGGCTTTGCGACATCTGGGTCTGCGCGATTTTGTGATCGTTCGCACCCTGGCCCTGGACCTGGACCCGGGCATGACGGTGCTGACCGGCGAGACCGGCGCAGGCAAATCCATTCTGATCGACGCCCTGCAGCTGGTGCTGGGCCATCGCGCCGACCCTGCGGTGGTGCGCGAGGGCGCGGCGCGCTGCGAGATCAGCGCCGAATTTGACACCCCCGACGCCCTGCGCCCCTGGCTGGACGCCCAGGGCTTTGAGGCGGCCGACAGCCTGCTGCTGCGCCGCACGATCGACAGCGCCGGCAAAAGCCGCGCCTGGATCAATGGCAGCGCCGCCACCGCCACCCAGCTGCGCGAGGCGGGCGAATACCTGGTCGACATCCATGGCCAGCACGCCTGGCAAAGCCTGACCCGCGCCGACGCGGTGCGCGAGCTGCTCGACGCCTACGCCGGCCTGGACCGCCAGCCCATGCAGCAGGCCTGGCAGCGCTGGCGCCAGGCCCACCAGACCTGGCAACAGGCGCAAGCCGCCCAGGCCACGCTCGAGACCGAGCGCGAGCGCCTGGCCTGGCAGCTGGGGGAGCTGGGCAAGCTGGCCCCGCAAGCGGATGAATGGGCCGATCTGAACGCCCGCCACCAGCGCCTGACGCACGCGCAAAGCCTGATCGAGGCGGCGCAGCTGGCGGGCCAGCAACTGAGCTCCGATGAGGACGATGGCGGGGTGCTGCGCAGCCTCTCGCAGGCCATCCACCGCCTGCAGGAGCAGGCCCATGTGGAGCCCGAGTTTGTGGCCCTGTCGGATGTGCTGGCCTCGGCCCAGGCGCAAATCGAGGACGTGGCGCACAGCCTGCACGGCTACCTGCGCCGCACCGAGCTGGACCCCGAGGGCCTGGCCGAGCTGGACGAGCGCGTGGGCCAGTGGCTGTCGCTGGCGCGGCGCCACAAGCGCCCGCCCGAAGAATTGCCCGCGCTGTGGCAGTCCTGGCAGGACGAGCTGGCGCGCCTGGACCAGGCCGCCGATCTGGACGGCCTGCAGCGGGCCGAGCAACAGGCGCGTGCCGCCTACGAGCAGCAGGCGCAAGCGGTGTCGGCGCAGCGGCGCAAGGCCGCGCCCCGCCTGTCCAAGGCGGTCAGCGCCGCCATGCAGCAGCTGGGCATGGCCGGCGGCCGCTTCGAGGTGGCGCTCTCGGCCCTGCCCGAGCCCGCCTCGCACGGGCTTGACGAGGTGGTCTTTTTGGTGGCCGGGCACGCCGGCAGCACGCCGCGGCCGGTGGCCAAGGTGGCCTCGGGCGGCGAGCTCTCGCGCATTGCGCTGGCCATTGCCGTGACGACCAGCGAGCTGGGCCAGGCCGACACCCTGATCTTTGACGAGGTGGACTCGGGCGTGGGCGGCGCGGTGGCCGACACCGTGGGCCGCCTGATGCAGCAGCTGGGGCAGCACCGCCAGGTGCTGGCCGTGACGCATCTGCCGCAAGTGGCCGCCTGCGCCGATCAGCACCTGCTGGTGCGCAAGCAGGCGCAGGACGGCGGTGTGAGCAGCCAGGTCGAGGCGATTGCCGACGAGACCCGGGTGCAGGAAATCGCCCGCATGCTGGGCGGTGAACGTGCCAGCGCCGCGGGCCTGGCCCATGCCCGCGAAATGCTGGGCCACGGAAGGCGCTGACCCCATGCCCATGGACATCATCCTCATCACCGGCATGTCCGGCTCGGGCAAGTCGGTGGCGCTGCGCGCGCTCGAGGACAGCGGTTTTTTCTGCGTCGACAACCTGCCGCCCGAGCTGCTGGCCGATGTGGTGCACCTGCAAACGCGCCAGCGCAACCGCCTGCTGGCCATTGCCATCGATGTGCGCAGCGCCGAATCGCTGCACCTGCTGCCCGAACAGCTCAAGTCCCTGGCGCGAGAGCACCTGCGCGTCAAGACCCTGTTCCTGGACGCGTCCACCCCCACCCTGGTGCACCGCTATTCGGAAACCCGGCGCCGCCACCCCTTGGCCAAGCACAGCACCGTCGACCGCGAGCAAGACCTGATCGAGGCGATCGAGCAGGAGCGCGAGCTGCTGGGGGTGCTGCGCGACGGCTCGCATGTGATCGACACCAGCTTGCTGCGCAGCGCGCAGCTGCAGACCTGGATCAAGGGCTTGATGGACACGCCGCTGGCGCCGATGACGGTGGTGTTCGAATCGTTTGGCTTCAAGCGCGGCGTGCCCATGGACGCAGACTTTGTGTTTGACGCGCGCATGCTGCCCAACCCCTATTACGAGCCCGGCCTGCGCGAACTCACGGGGCGCGACGCCCCGGTGCAGGCTTTTTTGCAGCAGGCGGCCCTGGTGCAGAAGCTGCAAGCGCACATTGCCAGCTTTGTGCTGGACTGGGTGCCGCTGATCGAGGCCGATCACCGCCCCTATGTGACGATCGCCATTGGCTGCACCGGCGGCCAGCACCGATCGGTCTACCTGGTCGAGCAACTGGCCGCGCAGATGCCTTCGCGCTGGCCCACCTTGCGCCGTCACCGCGACCTGCCCTGAGGCCTGGCGCCGCGCCGGGCCGGCGCCTCAATCGAACAAATCGGCGTGGCGCTCGTTGGCCCCTGCCGCGTCCAGGCGCTCGCGCACCGGCTTGGGCAAACCCAGCGCGGCCCAGTCGGCCCTCGAGCACCACTGGCCCTCGTGCTGCGGCGGCGCCTCGCTCGGCCCTTGCACCCGCACCCAGTGCAGATAAAGCTCGCGGTGCGTCAGGGCGTGGCGCTGCACCGGCAGCATGGCCTGCACCCGGCCCTGCGGCCACAGCGTGGCCCAGTCGGGTTCGGTCTCGAACACCGGCACCGCATGCAAGCCGGCCCATATGCCTTGTTGCGGCCGCTTGTGCAGCCACACCCGGCCCTGCGCGTCTTCGGCCCACAGCAGCCACAGGCTCACGCTCAGGCGCTTGAGCTTGCGTGTGCGGATGGGCCACTGCGTGGGCTCGCCCTGCGCCCGGCCCTGGCAGTCCGCTTGCAAGGGGCAGGCCTGGCAGGCGGGCGCACGGGTGGTGCACAAGGTGGCGCCCAGGTCCATCAGGCCCTGGGTGTAGGCGGGCATGTCCTGCGCCTGCGTGGGCAGCAGGGCCTGCGCCTGTGCCCACAGGGCGCGCTCGTGGCGCGGCTGGGCCAGGTCGTGCGGCCAGGCCAGCCAGCGCGAGAGCACGCGGCGCACATTGCCGTCCATGATCGAGATGCGCTCGCCAAAGCAGAAGCTGGCAATGGCCGCGGCAGTGGAAGGGCCGATGCCCGGCAGCGTCACCAGTGCCTCGGCGGTGCGCGGAAACTGCCCGCCATGCTCGGCGCAAACGGCCTGCGCGCAGCGGTGCATCATGCGCGCGCGGCTGTAGTAACCCAGCCCGCTCCACAGGCCCAGCACCTCGTCTTGCGAGGCCGCGGCCAAGGCCGCCACATCCGGAAAACGCGCCAGAAAGCGCGCGTAGTAGCCCATCACCGTGCTGACCTGCGTCTGCTGCAGCATCACCTCGGACAGCCAGACCCGGTAGGGGTCGCGCGTGCCCTGCCAGGGCAGGTCGTGGCGACCGTGCTGGCGCTGCCAGGCCACCAGGCGCTCGGCCATGGGGGCCAAGGCCGTCGCCCCATCGGGCCATGTATCGGAGGTGGGGACCGGGGTCAGGGGCGCTGGCATGTGGGGCAGAAAAAGGTGCTGCGCTGGCCCTGCACCAGGCTGCGGATGGGCGTGGCGCACTGGCGGCACGGCAGGCCGGCGCGGCCATAGACCGCGGCCTCAAGCTGGAAGTAGCCGGTCTTGCCCTCGGCGCTCACGAAGTCGCGCAAGGTGCTGCCCCCTTGCGCCAGCGCGCGCTGCAGCACCTGCACAATGGCCGCATGCAGGCGCTCGGCGCGCGGCCGCGAGAGGCGGTGCGCCCGCGTGGTGGGCCGAATGCCCGCCATGAACAAGGCCTCGGACGCGTAGATATTGCCCACGCCCACCACCAGGTCGCCGGCCAGCAGCACCTGCTTGATGGCGCTGCGCCGCGTCTTCAGGCCCGCCCAGAAGGCGCCCGGCGCAAAGTCGGGGCCCAGGGGCTCGACCCCCAGTCCGCCCAGCAGCTTGCGCGCCACCGGGTCGTCCAGGTCTTGGGCCCAGACCACCGCGCCAAAGCGGCGCGGGTCGTGCAGGCGCAGCACGCCGCGGTCGGTGTGCAGGTCCATGTGGTCGTGCGGCCCGGCCGGCGGCTGCTGCGGTGCAAAGTTGAGGCTGCCCGACATGCCCAGGTGCAACAGCAACAGGCCCTCGTCGAGCATCAGCAGCAGGTACTTGCCGCGCCGCTGCACCGACTGCACCTGGCGCCCGCGCAGGGTCTGCGGGTCCACCCCCAGCGGCCAGCGCAAGGGCTTGCCCATGCGCAGGATCTGCACCCGCGCGCCGGCAATGCGCGCGGCAAAGCTCAGGCGGGTGACTTCGACTTCTGGCAGTTCTGGCATGCGCGCTCCGCGGTGGGCCCAGCCCCAAGGCAGGCAAGGCAATGGGCCTGCATTATGATGGGCCTCATGTCATCCCGCTGGTCTTTACTGCTTGTGACCCTGCTGGCCGCTGCCGCGCAGGCCCAGACCCCTGCGCCGTCGCCAAGCGCCAGCGCGCCCAGTGCCGACGAGACCAAGCCCGAGATCGTCAATTCGCGCCTGGATGGGCCGCTCTTCTACCAGCTGCTGCTGGGCGAGCTCAATGTGCGCGAAGGCTCGCCCGGGGCCGGCTTTTCGCTGCTGCTGGATGCGGCGCGCCGCACCAAGGACGCGCGCCTGTTTCAGCGCTCGGTGCAGGTGGCCCTGCAGGCCCGCTCGGGCGACGCGGCCCTGCAAGCGGCGCAGACCTGGAAAAAAGAACTCCCGCAAGACCGCGAGCCCAACGCCCTGATCCTGCAGCTGATGCTGGCCCTGGGCCGCGCCGAGGCCAGTGGCCCGGCCCTGAGCACCTTGCTCAAGGAATTGCCGCCGCAGGAACAAGGCCCGGCCATCGCGTCCATTCCGCGCGCGTATGCGCAGGTGCCCGACAAGGCCCTGGTGCTGCGCGCGGTGGAGCCGGTGCTGCGCACCTGGCAGGCCCTGCCGGGCAATGCGGTGGTGGCCTGGACCACCCTGGGCCGCCTGCAGCGCGATGCGGGTCAGTTCGAGGCCGCCATGCGCTCGGCCGAGCGTGCCCATGCGCTGGACCCCAACGCCAGCGGCCCGCTGCTGCTGGCCATTGGCCTGATGGGCGCCCAGCCGCAGGCGGCGCGCACGATGCTGGACGCGGCCCTGGCCCGCCCCGATGCGGCGCCGGCCATCGTGCAGGCCTATGCCCAGGCCCTGAACCAGCAAGGCCAGCCGCAAGCGGCCATGGCGCTGCTGCAAAACGTGAACCAGCGCCACCCCGACGAGGCCGGGGCCTGGCTCTTGCACGGCTTGCTGCAGCACGAGCGCGGCAACGACGCGCAGGCCCGCCCCATGCTCGAGAAGTACCTGGACCTGGTGCACGAGCGGCCCGAGCGCGACCCGGGCAATGCGCGCGTGGACGCCATCGTCACCCTGGCCTTGATCGCCCTGCGTGAGCGCGACCTGGTGCGCGCCCAGCACTGGCTCGACCAAGCCCCGCCGCAAGCCGATCCGCTGCGCGTGGCGGCGGTGCGTGCGCAGCTGCTGGCCCAGCAAGGTCAGTTGGCGCAAGGTCGCCAGGTCATTGCCAGCGCGCCGGCCAAAACCGAAGACGAGCAGGCCCGTCGCCTGTTGATGGAGGCGCAGTTTCTGCGCGAGCACCGCCAGGCCGAAGCGGCCTACGCCCTGCTGCAAGAGGCGCTGACCCGCAGCCCCGATCGGTACGAATGGATGACCGAGCTGACCCTGGTGGCCGACAAGCTCCAGCGCTTTGAAGAAATGGAAACGCTGCTGCGCCGCATGATGGCCCAGCGGCCCGACGACCCGCATGCCTACAACGCCCTGGGCTACTCTTTGGCCGACCGGGGCCAGCGCCTGCCCGAGGCCCGCACCCTGATTGAAAAAGCCGTTTCGCTGGCGCCCAACGACCCCTTCATCATGGACAGCCTGGGCTGGGTGGCGTTTCGCGAGGGCCAGGTGGCCCAAGCCCTGCGCATTCTGCGCCGCGCCTTCGAGCTGCGGCCCGACCCCGAAATCGCCGCCCACCTGGGCGAGGTGCTTTGGGTGAGCGGCCAGCGCGAGGAAGCGCGCGCCGTCTGGCAGCAAGGCTTGCGCCTGAAGGCCGATAACGAGACCTTGCAGGACACGCTGCGGCGCCTGGACCCGCGCCGCTGACACCGCATGGACGGCCCGCACCCGATGCGACTGCCCGCGCCGCTGCCGCGCCGCCAGGCCCTGCGGCACAGCGCCTGGACCCTGGCCTCGCTGGCCTTGTTGAGCGCCTGCGCCAGCGCGCCCAGGCCCCGCGCCGATGCGCGCGTCTGGCAAGGCCGCTGGCTGCTGCGCCTGGCCGGTCCGCCCGAACAGGTGCACCAGGCGCAGTTTGAGCTGAGCGGTCAGGCCCAAAGCGGCGAGCTGCTGCTGATCTCGCCCCTGGGCTCGGTGCTGGCGCGCCTGCGCTGGACCCCGCATTTGGCCGAGCTGGAAAGCCCTGGCCGCGTCGAGCAGGCCCCGCAACTGGCCACCTTGCTGCAAGCGCGCCTGGGGGTGGCCTTGCCCGTGCCCGCCCTGTTTGACTGGCTGCAAGGCCGACCGACCGAGGTGCCCGGCTGGCAGGTGCAGCTGCAAGACCTGGGGCATGGCCGCCTGCAGCTGACGCATCTGAACGAACCACAGGCGCAGCTGCGCCTGATCCTGGACCGCCCATGAGCCAACGCCTGCTCGACCTGCCCGCCCCCGCCAAGCTCAACCTGTTCTTGCATGTGACCGGGCGGCGCGCCGACGGCTACCACCTGCTGCAGTCGGTGTTCGTGCTGATCGACTGGTGCGACACCCTGCACCTGGAGCGGCGCGGCGACGGGCGCCTGCAGCGCCACGACCTGGGGCAAGCCCTGCCCGCCGACGACCTGGTGCTGCGCGCGGCGCGCCTGCTGCAACAGGCCAGCGGCTGCACCGACGGGGCCGACCTGCACATCGACAAGGTCTTGCCGGCACAAGCCGGCATGGGCGGCGGCTCTTCGGACGCGGCCACCACGCTGCTGGGGCTCAACCGCCTGTGGGGCCTGAACTGGTCGCGCCAGCGCCTGGCCGCCCTGGGCCTGCAACTGGGCGCCGACGTGCCGTTTTTTGTGCACGGGCGCAACGCCTGGGTCGAGGGCATTGGCGAGCAGATCCGCCCCATCGAGCTGCCGCCCGCGCAGTTCGAGGTCGTCAAACCGCACGCCGGGGTCGAGACCGCACAAATTTTTCGATCGCCAGATTTGAACAGGTCAACAAAACCTGCTATACTTTCTGTCTTTGCTGCTGACCCTTATGGCTTTGGCCACAACGACCTGCAGCCTGTGGCGCAAGCCCTGTGTCCCGAGATTCAAGCGGCCATTTCATGGCTAGAATCGCAAGGTCTTCAGGCACGCATGACAGGTTCTGGAAGCGCTGTGTTTGCCCACTGTCCTGAAGGAACGCCACCGCTCCAGGCGCCTAACCACTGGACGCACCGGCGATGCAGCATTTTGGAGGTTCATCCCCTATGGGAATGGGCATCCAGCGACGATTGATGGGTTTGAGCTCTTTGGGCTTGGACCTGCGTAGGGGAGTCGCCAAGTTGGTAAAGGCACCGGATTTTGATTCCGGCATGCGAGGGTTCGAGTCCTTCCTCCCCTGCCAAAACTTTTGCAAGACTGTTTATTGTTCGCTGGACCACCATGCAGCAGCCTGCCACCATCACGCCCGACTTCATGCTGTTCACCGGCAATGCCAACCCGGTTCTTGCGCGCGAGATCGCGCAGCACCTGGGCACCAGCCTGGGCGACATCCACGTGGGTCGCTTCTCGGACGGTGAGGTCACGGTCGAACTCAAGCAAAACGTGCGCGCCCGCGACGTCTTTGTGATCCAGTCGACCTGCGCGCCGACCAACGAAAACCTGATGGAACTGCTGATCATGGTCGACGCGCTCAAGCGCGCCTCGGCCGAACGCATCAGCGCCGTCATTCCCTATTTCGGCTATGCCCGCCAAGACCGCCGTCCGCGCTCCTCGCGCGTGCCGATCTCGGCCAAGGTGGTCGCCAACCTGCTGCAGACCGTGGGCGTGGCCCGCGTGCTGACCATGGACCTGCACGCCGACCAGATCCAGGGCTTTTTTGACATCCCGGTCGACAACATCTACGCCTCGCCGGTGCTGCTGGGCGACTTGCGCCAGAAGCAATACGAGAACCTGATCGTGGTCTCGCCCGACGTGGGTGGCGTGGTGCGCGCCCGCGCGCTGGCCAAGCAACTGGGCTGCGACCTGGCCATCATCGACAAGCGCCGGCCCAAGGCCAACGTCTCCGAGGTCATGCATGTGATCGGCGACATCGAAGGCCGCAACTGCGTGATCATGGACGACATGATCGACACCGCCGGCACCCTGGTCAAAGCCGCCGAGGTGCTCAAGGAGCGCGGCGCGCGCAAGGTCTACGCCTATTGCACGCACCCCATCTTCTCGGGCCCGGCCATCGAACGCATTGCCCGTGGCGACGCCCTGGACGAGGTCGTCATCACCAACACCATTCCCTTGACCGAAGCCGCCGCCGGCTGCGGCAAGATCCGCCAGCTCTCGGTGGCGCCGCTGATTGCCGAAACCATTCAGCGCATTGCCAAGGGCGAGTCGGTCATGAGTCTGTTCTCCGAGCAGGATCAGCTGTTCTGATCCACCGTTCGCAGAACGCCCCCGTGGGCCGCCAATGTCTGGCGGTCCTTTTTTTGTAACCTAGAGCCGCACTGGTCGCGGTCGGCTCATTCAGGAGTTGAGTATGAAATTCGTCGCCTTTGAGCGCGCCAAGCAGGGTACGGGTGCGAGCCGCCGTCTGCGCAATTCGGGCCGCACGCCCGCCATCGTCTACGGTGGTACCGGTCAGCCGCTGCTGATCGAACTCGATCACAACGCCCTCTGGCACGCCCTGCGCAAGGAAGCCTTCCACGCCTCCATCCTCGAGATGGAACTGGCCGGCCAGACCAGCAAGGTTCTGCTGCGTGACTACCAGATGCACCCCTTCAAGCCCCTGGTGCTGCACGTTGACTTCCAGCGCGTGGAAGCCAACACCATGCTGAACATGAAGGTGCCGCTGCACTTCAGCGGTGAGCAGGAGTCGCCGGCCGTCAAGACCGACAAGTGCCTGGTCAACCACGTCGTCAATGAAATCGAAGTCGCCTGCCTGCCGGCCGACCTGCCCGAGTTCATCAGCGTGGACCTGTCGGGTCTGGTCAACGGCCAGTCCCTGCACCTGAACGACCTGAAGCTGCCCAACGGCGTCAAGGCCATCACCCACGGCAAGCCGAACCCGGTGATCGTGTCGGTTGTGGCCCCGGTCGAAGAAGAGATCGTGGCCCCGCAAGCCGCCGCGCCGGCTGCTGCCGACAAGAAAAAGGGCAAGAAGTAATTCTTCGCCGCGCTTGTCGCTTGGAAGGCCCGCCCCGTGCGGGCCTTTTGCATGGTGCCAGCCCCGCGGCGTGGGCTGGGCGCTGACCGGTTGATAATCTCCCCATGATCAAACTGCTGGTGGGCCTGGGCAATCCCGGGCCGGAATACGAGGACACGCGGCACAACGCTGGCTTCTGGTGGCTCGACGACATTGCGCGCGACCTCAAGCTCACGTTTGCGCCCGACAAGAACTTTCTGGCGCTGGTCGCGCGCGGCCAGCACCAGGGCCAGCCCCTGTGGCTGCTCAAGCCGCAAACCTTTATGAACCGCAGCGGCCAGTCGGTCGGTGCGCTGGCGCGTTTCTTCAAGATCGCGCCCGACGAGATCCTGGTCGCGCACGACGAGCTGGACCTGCCGCCCGGGCAGGCGCGCCTGAAGCTGGGCGGCTCGCACGCTGGCCACAACGGCCTGCGCGACATCCATGCCCACCTGGGCAGCGACGCGTACTGGCGCTTGCGCATCGGCATCGGGCATCCGGGTGACAAGGCGCAGGTGTCGAACTGGGTGCTGCGCAAGCCCATGGCCGAGCAGCGCAGCGCCATCGACAGCGCCAGCGACCGCGCCCGTCATGCCCTGCCCTTGCTGCTGGCTGGACAGATGACCGAGGCCATGTCGCGCATCCACCCAAGCGCGCCGCCACGGCCCAAGCCGCCGCGGCCCAGCGCCCCTCAGACCGACGGTCCGCCGGCGTAAAGCCAGCGCAGATCCATCAGGCGCGCGCCGGCCAGGCGCATGGCGCTGTTGCGCGCCCAGGCCACAGGCCCTTGGGCGTGGTAGATCTGCCCTTGGCGCAGCGCCCTTGCCTGCACCCGCGCATTGCGCGCCCAGCGGGCCTGGGCATAGGCCGACAGCGCCGTGGGCGTGGAGCCATGGCGCTGCAGGGCCTGGGCCAGGGCTTGCGCATCTTCGATGGCCATGCCGGCGCCCTGCGCCAGATACGGCCGCATGGGGTGCGCCGCATCACCGAGCAAGGCCACCCGCCCACGCGCCATCTGCGCGGCCGATTGCAAGGGGGTGCGGTCGTGCAGGGCCCACAAACGCCACGCGGGCGCGCCGTCCAGCAGGGCGCGCAGCCCCGGGTCCAGGCGCTCGCGCAGCAGCGCCGGGGCCTGCGCCTGGCCGTCCCAGTCCTGCGGGTCGGCTGGCATGGGGCCCGCCATGATCGCCACCACATTGAGCAGGCGAGCGCCGCGCACGGGATAGTGCACCACATGCAGGCGCGGCCCCATCCACACCGTCACCTGTTGCAGGGCGCCGGGCAGACAGGCTTGGGCCACATCGGCCGGCACGGTGGCACGCCAGGCCAGGTGGCCGGCAAAACGCGGCGCGTCGTGCAGGCCCAGCAGCGCGCGGCTGCGGCTCCACAAGCCGTCTGCGCCCACCAGCAAGGCCGCCTGCCCGGCTGCGGCGCCGGCCTGCCAATGCACCGCATCGCCCGCATCGCGCGCGCTGTCCAGCGCCGCGCCCAGCTGCACCGGCACGCCGGCAGCCTGCACCGCCCGGGCCAGCAGGTCCAGCAGGTCGGCGCGGTGAATGCCCACATAGGGCGCGCCGTACTGCGCCAGCACCGCCTCGCCCAGGGCACGCGTGGCCAGCACCCGGCCGCTGGCGGCATCGCGCGCCTGCAGCTGCTGGGGCCGACAGGCCACTGCGTCCAGCGCCGGCCCCAGGCCCCAGGCCTGCAGCAGCCGGGTCACATTGGGGCCCAGCTGCACGCCCGCGCCCACCTCGGTCAGCGCACTGGCGCGCTCGATCACGCGCACCGGCTGGCCGCTGCGCGCCAGCGCCAGGGCGGCCGCCATGCCGCCAATGCCGCCGCCCACCACCAAAAGCCCGTGCTCGCTTGTCATGCCCGCATTGTGCCCGCAGCCGCGGGCAGACCTTGCGCGACCGCGGGGGCGCCAAACATTGGACAATAGGGGCATGACCCAGATCAAAACCCCCGAGCTGCTGCTGCCCGCCGGCTCGCTTGACAAGATGCGCGCCGCCTTTGCCTTTGGCGCCGACGCCATCTACGCCGGCCAGCCGCGCTACTCCCTGCGCGCGCGCAACAACGAGTTCCGCCTGGAGCAACTGGCGCAAGGCATTGAAGAGGCCCACGCGCTGGGCCGCAAGTTTTTTGTGACGAGCAACCTGATCGCGCACAACGACAAGGTGCGCACCTACCTGCGCGACATCGAGCCCGTGATCGCGCTCAAACCCGACGCGCTCATCATGGCCGACCCAGGCCTGATGATGATGGTCCACGAGAAGTGGCCCGAGGTGCCCATCCACCTGTCGGTGCAGGCCAACACGACCAACTGGGCCACGGTGAAGTTCTGGCAGCGCGCGGGCGTCTCGCGCATCATCCTCTCGCGCGAGCTGAGCCTCGATGAGATCGAGAAAATCCGCCAGGAATGCCCCGACATGGAGTTGGAGGTGTTTGTGCATGGCGCGCTGTGCATTGCCTACTCGGGCCGCTGCCTGCTGTCGGGCTACTTCAACCGCCGCGACCCCAACCAGGGCACCTGCACCAATGCCTGCCGCTGGAACTACACCACCCATGCGGCCAGCGACCAGACCGACAGCGGCGAGGTGCGCCCGCTCAAGCTCGAGGGCGACTTCAGCTTTGCGGCCGAGCAAGAGAGCGCGGACAAGCAGTTCGCCTCGTGTGGCGACGGCCAACGCCATCCGGCGGCCGACCAGGTCTACCTGATCGAAGAGGCCAACCGCCCCGGCGAGCTCATGCCCATCATGGAGGACGAGCACGGCACCTACATCATGAACAGCAAGGACCTGCGGGCCGTCGAGCTGATCGAGAAGCTGGTCAAGATCGGTGTGGACTCGTTCAAGATCGAGGGCCGCACGAAAAGCCTGTACTACGTCAGCCGCACCGCGCAGGTCTACCGCCGCGCCATCGACGACGCGATGGCGGGTCGCCCCTTCAACCCCGAGCTGATCAGCCAGCTCGATGGCCTGGCGCACCGCGGCTACACCAGCGGTTTTCTGGAGCGCCGCCCAGCGCAGAGCTACCAGAACTACGAGACCGGTCATTCGGTGGGCCACCGCAGCCAGTTTGTGGGCGAGGTGCGGCGGGTCGAACCCGGCTGGGCCGAGGTCGAGACCAAGAACCGCTTTGCGGTGGGCGACACCCTGGAGATCATCCACCCAAGCGGCAACCGCAAGCTGGAACTGCGCGAGATGAAGAACCTGGAGGGTCAGTCCATCGACGTGGCCCCAGGCAGCCCCCTGCGCGTGCTCATCCCCCTGGACGGCCCCGCCGAAGGCGCCCTGATCGCGCGCATGTTCTGAGGTCCATGATGGCGCACTGAACGCGGATTTCAGCGAGCTTTGCGCAGCGCCAGCCAAGCCTCGGCCAGCAGCACAGGCACGGCGCTGACGGCCAGGACGGGCATGGCCAGACCCATCAGCAGGGCCGCGATCAGCGCGCCGGGGCGCAGGCTGCGCCAGGCGCCGGGCGGCACCGGCGGCAGCACCGGCACGCCGCGGGCGATGCGCTGAAAGGCCATCGCCCAACCCGACACCAGCGAGAAGAGAATGCCCGCGCCAAACAGGAACAGCAGGACCTGGTTCCAAAGGCCAAACTCGCCACGGTGGAACGGAATGCCGATGGCAGTGGCCTTGCCAAACCAGGGCTGATCGGCCCAGCCGCTCAGGTATAGGCGCTCGCCGCTGTACGCATCGAGCAAGAGATCAAAGCGCTTGCCTGGATTGCCCCGGTCCAGCTGATTGGCACGCCACACCCCGGCCTCGCCTTGCGGCGGCATGATCATCATGGCCACCTTGGGGGCCTGACGCGCGATGGCCTCATGGGCCTGCGCCCAATTGAGCGCGGCCTGCCCAGGCTGGGGGGTCGAGCGCAAATGCCCCGGGATGCGTGGCGGGGTCTGCCCTGCGGCGTCGCGCGCCCACTTGACCTGTTGGCCCGCGTACTGGCTCCAGGTCAGGCCCGTGGTGATCATGACCAGGCTGATGCCGGCCAGGGCCACGCCCACGCCGGCATGCCAGCGCCGCCAGACCCGACGCCTGTCGAGCGTGGCCGTGGGGCGGGCCGCAGCGCGCGGCCACCACAAGAACAGGCCACTGACCAGCATCACCAAGGTCCAGCTGGCGGCCAGCTCGATCATCCAGCGCCAGCCATCGCCCTGCCCCAGGCTCGAATGCAGCTTGCGGGCCCAGTTGGCAAAGCGCTCAGACTCGGGCAGCTGGCCCAGCACCTGCCCGGTGTAGGGGTTCAGGTAGACCACCACGGCCCGCGTTGGAATGCCAAAGTTGGGGCGCAAGAATGCAGGGGGGCGATCCCCCGAGGCGGCCGCAGGGCCATGGCCGCCATGGCCACCGTGACCGCCGTGACCGCCGTGACCCGCGCTGGCGCCGGCCGGCGGCACATAGGCCACGCGCACGCTGTCATCGGGCTCGAAGGCTGGCGCCACCGAATGCAGGCGCCAGCCGGTCGGGGCCACCGCATGCGCGCGATCGACCAGCGCGTCCAGGGGCTGACGGGTCTGCTGGGGCAGCACCGTGTCAAGATGACCATGCAGGGCACGCTCGATCTGCGGCGTGAACACATAAAGCAGGCCAGTCAGGCACGCCAGCACCACAAATGGGCTGGCCAGCAAGGCCGCCCAGACATGCAGGCGCCAGAGCATGGCGCGGCGGCGGGCGGGATGGTTGCCAACAGATGAAGAGGACATGGGCAATGTTTCCTGGTCTTAGCGATCGCCAAAGGTTTTGCTCAGGCCCAGCATCAGGCTGCGCGGGGCACCGGGCGAGTAGGTGTTTTGGGTGTTGGGGCTGTACGCGCCGCCCTTGTAAGTACTCGACGCGACATCGGCATAGCGCGCATTGCCCAGGTTGCGCACCTGTGCCCAGCCCTCCCAGCCGCCCCCGAAGCGACGGCTGGCCGTGAGGTTCCACAAGGTATGGCCCTCGTAACGAACCGTGTTGAGGTTGTTCATCCAGTACGCGCCCTGGCGCACCATGCCCAGGGCCACCCGGGCACCAGGCATGAAGGCCCAGCCCACCTGCGCCTGCAGGATGTGCGAGGGGGCTTGCGGCATCTCCTTGCCCGAATAGTCCTCGCTGCCCGAGACCTGGTAGACCAGGTACTGGTGGCGTGCCCAACTGCCGCTCAGGCGCCAGTCCCATTGGGCCACCTGCTGCGCCAAGGCCAACTCCAGGCCGCTGCTGCGCGTCTTGCCAGCATTGCGGTTCTCGCTGTTGCCGGGCGACGTGGTGTACGACACGATGGTGTCGCGCCCCTGGAGCCGGTACAGCGCCGAATCGAGTTGCAAACCATTGCGCCAGCGGGCCCGCCAGCCGATCTCCTGGTTGTCGTACACCGACGGCTTGAGATCGGGGATGACGGACTTGCTGTAGAGCTGGCTGACCTCGGGTGGGGTGAAGCCCTGGCTCAGGTTGGCGTACAGGCTTTGCGACGGCGACAAGGCCAGGGTGCCGCCCAGCTTGGGACTCAAGCGAGCAAAGCGCCGGTCCTCGTCGGCGGCACCAAATTGGGCCCCCGGGGTGAGGTGGTTGCGAAAGTCGTAGGCCATGCGGTCGTAGCGGCCACCGGCCGTGATGCGCACGGCGTCGGCGGGGCTGAACTCCAGCTGCGCAAAGGCCGCGTGGTTGCGAATCGCTGCGCCGTAGTCACGCACGCCGGTGGGATTGGCCAGGTTGTTCAGCGCATACGACCGGTACACGCCCAGGTCATCGCGCGTGATGCGCAGGTTGTCCGAGACATAGTCGTTCTGGCTGTGGTCAATGAGCAAGCCCGTGACCAGGCGCGTGCGCCAGGCCGCAAAGGCCTGCACATGCTTGACATCAAGCCCCAGCGATTGAACATGGTTGTTGTTGATCGTGCCCTTGCAGGTGAGGCCGCTGCAAGCGGTGATGGTGTAGGCCGGCAACTGGCCGTGGTCGTTCTGGCGCGTGAACAAGGTGACGGTGGTCAGCCCTTGGGCCACGGTCTCGCCCTCCCAGGCCAGGTTGGCGCGGGTGGCGATGTCACGTCGCCAGGTGAAGGTGTTGATGCTTTTGGACGGGTTGCGGCGGTAATCGTTTTCGAACAGGCTGCCGGTCATGTCCGCGTCCAGGCGCGTGTGCACCAGCGATGCCCTCAACCACGATGCGCCCCCCAGGTCGTAGAAGCCCGATACGGTGTAGGCGTCCTTCTGGCCACCGCTGTAAGCCTGCCAGTTGTTCTGCTCGCGCCGCGAGCTGTAGTGCGAAAAGCGCAGACCCAGATCCCCCCAGGTGTTGCTGGCGCCGCTGTCGATCCGGGCAAAGCCATCGGTGGCATCGGCGCGCATCCCCAAGGTCGCCGTGGGGGTGCGCGAAGGCTTTTGCGTGAGGAAGTTCACCGCCCCACCCACCGCGTTGCTGCCATACAGCGATGACGCGGCGCCTTTGACCACCTCGACCCCTGCGGCCGCGTTCATATTGGTTTCGTTCAAGGCGTTGTGGTTGAACACCCCCATGGGTCGGATCGGGATCCCGTCCTCCAGATACTGGTACACCGCGTTGGTGCTGATGGGCTGGCGTATGCCCATGCTGTGCTGCTCGTTGCCCAGATCGTTCCAGAACACGCCGGGAATGCGGTTGATGATCTCCCCCACCGATTTGGCCTTGTCGGCCTCCCAAGCCGCACGCTTGACGGCGCCAATGGAGACCGGGGTTTCGGACAAGCGGGTGTCGGCGCGCGAACCACTCACCACCACGGTGAAGTCGGGCTCGGCGGAAGGGGTTTGGGCCCCAGCGGGCAAGACACAGACAAGGCTGGCCGTGGCCAAGGACATGCCGTTCAATACAAATTTCATGATGCTGACCTGATGCGCGCGTGCCGCCAAGGCACGCGCAAACAACCACCGCCCTTGGCTTCAAGGGCGGCACAAGGGGTTGCGCCTGACGGCGCTCAGCTCAGGTCTGGGGGCCCTCGGGAGGGCAAGGGGGGCGAGGTGCGCGACAGCAGCACGGCTGCCGGCAATTTCTGCACGATGTGGCCCCGTGCGTCGGGCTGGTGCACCTGTTGTGCGATGCTGGGCGGGGGCAAGGAAGGGGCGCTGTGGGCGCACAAGGGGCAGTCCATGCCGACCTTGGGGGTGGGCGCCGCGTCGTCGCTGCCATCGACCCACATGACCATGCCCGCGCTGGTACACACCATCTCCATGCTGCGCGGCGACAGGGTGGCCGCCAGCACCGAAGCGCCCAGAAACAGCACATACCAGGCCAGCACAAGGCGGGCCAGGCGTTGCAGAACAGAGCGCTGGAACATGGGCATGCCCGATTATCGCAAAGCGCAGGACGGGCCCATGGCCACCATGGGCTTGGGCTTAACCGTCGACGAACACACGCGCCTTGCGCGGCGTGAGCACCAGCCACTCGCCCTCGCGAAACGCCTCCTGGCGAAATTGCGCGGCCGACAGCTGGGCCTCGATGATGGCGTCCTTGCCAAAGCCCTGGTCCTCTTGGGCTTGCAGCTCCAGGCGCGCCACGGGGCCGACCACCATCGCGCGGGTCAGGCGGGCCACGATGCCGCCTTGATGACCTGGGCTGTAGCGGGCCACGTCCAGGTCGTGCGGGCGCACATAGGCAAAGGCCTTGGCGTCCTGCGCATCCCCGTGCTCGGGCGTTTGCAGGCGCACGGCATGGTGGTCGGTGCCGATCAGCATCTCGCCCTCGTGGGCACGGCCATGGAAGAGGTTGACGTCGCCCAGAAAGCCGTACACAAAGGGACTGGCCGGGTGATCCCAGACGTCTTGTGGCGAGCCGATCTGCTCGATGTTGCCCTTGTTCATCAGCACCACGCGGTCGGACACCTCCAGGGCCTCCTCCTGGTCGTGCGTGACAAAAATGCTGGTGACATGCAACTCGTCGTGCAAACGGCGCAGCCAACGGCGCAGCTCTTTGCGCACCTTGGCGTCGAGCGCGCCAAAGGGTTCATCGAGCAGCAAGACCTTGGGCTCCACGGCCAAGGCACGCGCCAGGGCAATTCGCTGGCGCTGTCCGCCCGAGAGTTGCGAGGGGTAGCGATCGGCCAGCCAGTCCAGCTGCACCAGACCCAGCAGCTCGTGGACCTTGCGCGAGATCTCGGCGTTGCTCGGTCGGGTGGCCCGCGGGCGCACGCGCAGCCCAAAGGCCACGTTCTCAAACACGGTCATGTGGCGAAACAGGGCGTAGTGCTGAAACACAAAGCCCACCTGGCGCTCGCGCACATGCACATGGGTGGTGTCCTCGCCGCCAAACGCAATGCTGCCGGTGTCGGCCGTCTCCAGCCCGGCAATGATGCGCAGCAAGGTGGTCTTGCCGCAGCCCGATGGACCCAGCAAGGCCACCAGCTCGCCCGACTCAATGTCCAGGCTGACGTCGTTCAGTGCGGTGAAGTCACCAAACTGCTTGTGAATGTTGCGGATTTCGATGCTCATGGCGTCTCTCAGGAATTCGGGTTTTCGGGTGGGGTGTCGGCCGCAGCACGCATTTCGCGTTCGTGCAGCCACTCGACCACCGACTTGATGACCAGGGTCACCAGCGCCAGCAAGGCCAGCAAGGAGGCCACGGCAAAAGCAGCCACCGATTGGTATTCGTTGTAGAGAATTTCGACGTGCAGGGGCATGGTGTTGGTTTGCCCGCGGATGTGGCCCGACACCACAGAGACCGCACCAAACTCGCCCATGGCCCGGGCATTGCAGAGGATCACGCCATAAATCAGGCCCCACTTGATGTTGGGCAGGGTCACACGCCAGAAGGTCTGCCAGCCGGTCGCGCCCAGCACAATGGCCGCCTGCTCTTCTTCGGTGCCTTGTGCCTGCATCAGCGGGATCAGCTCGCGGGCAATGAACGGGAAGGTGACAAACATGGTCGCCAGCACAATGCCCGGCACCGCAAAAATGATCTTGATGTCATGGGCTGCCAGCCAAGGGCCGAACCAGCCGTGGGCCCCAAACACCAGGACGTAGATCAGGCCGGCCACCACCGGTGAGACCGAAAAGGGCAGGTCCACCAGGGTGGTCAGAAAGGCCTTGCCACGGAACTCGTATTTGGCAATCGCCCATGCGGCGGCCACCCCAAAGACCAGGTTGAGCGGCACCGCAATGGCCGCGGTGATCAGGGTCAGGCGAATCGCCGACCAGGCGTCGGGCTCTTTGAACGCATCCAGGTAGGCGGATGCGCCTTTGCGCAGTGCTTCGGCAAACACCGCCGCCAAGGGCAAGACCAGGAACAGGAACATAAAGCCCAGCGCCACGGCCAGCAACAACCAGCGCACCCAACGGGGCTCGGTCGTTCCGGTGTGGGCCAGGCGGGCGGGGCGTTGGCCCAGAGAGGAAGCGGAGGCGCTCATGCCGGGGCTCCAGAACGTTGACGCTGCCAGGCCTGCAGGGCATTGATGATCAGCAGCAAGATGAACGAGAACACCAGCATCACCACCGCCACGGCGGTGGCACCGGCATAGTCGTATTGCTCGAGCTTGCCGATGATGATGAGCGGGGTGATCTCGGAGACCATGGGCATGTTGCCGGCAATGAAGATGACCGAGCCGTATTCGCCCACGGCCCGGGCAAATGCCATGGCAAAGCCTGTCAGCAAGGCGGGCATGATGGACGGAAAAATCACCCGGACAAAGGTCTGCAGACGCGTCGCGCCCAGACAGGTGGCGGCCTCCTCCAGCTCCTTCTCGGCGTCTTCCAGCACGGGCTGCACGGTTCGGACCACAAAGGGCAGGCCAATGAAGATCAGGGCAATCACCACGCCGTTGGGGTTGAAGGCCAGCTGAATGCCCAAGGGCTCCAGGTACTGGCCAATCCAGCCATTGCCCGCGAGCAAGGCGGTCAAGGAAATGCCGGCCACCGCGGTGGGCAAGGCAAACGGCAGATCAACCAGGGCGTCGACCACCTTCTTGCCAAAAAAGTCATAGCGCACCAGCACCCAGGCCACCAGCAAGCCAAACACCACGTTGACCAGCGCCGCGATCAAGGAGGCGCCAAAGGTCAAGCGGTAGGAGGCCAGCACACGCGGCCCCGTGACCGCCGCCCAGAACTGCTCCCAGGTCAGGGTGAAGGTCTTGAAGAGCAAGGCCGACAGCGGGATCAGCACGATCAGGCTGAGGTACAGCACGGTGTACCCCAGGGTGAGGTTGAAGCCGGGCAGGACCCGGCTGGGCTTGCGGCGTGAACCGCGAGCCGAGAAAACGGCGGCATTCATGGAAAAGCGGATTTACCGGACGGTATAAATCTTGTCGAACAGGCCACCATCGTTGAAATGGATCTTCTGTGCCTGGTCCAGCGAGCCAAACACCTCTTGCACGGTGAACAAGGTGATGGGCTTGAAGGTGTTGCTGTACTTGCGCAGGATGTTGGCACTGCGCGGGCGCAGGGCGTGCTTGGCCGCGATCTCTTGCGCCTCTTCCGAGTACAGGTACTCCAGATAGGCCTTGGCCAGTTCCTGGGTGCCCTTTTTGTTGACGGTGCGCTCGACCACCGCCACCGGGTTTTCTGCCACGATGCTGATGGACGGGTGCACCGCGTCGACCTTGCCCGTGCCAAATTCACGATCGACCGACACGACCTCGGACTCAAAGGTCACCAGCACGTCGCCGATATTGCGTTGCAAAAAGATGGTGGTGGCGTCGCGCCCCCCTTTGGCCAGCACCGGCACGTTTTTGTAGATCTTGCCCACAAACTCGGCGGCTTGCGCATCGCTGGCGCCCTTCTTCTTGGCATAGCCCCAGGCGGCCAGATAGGCCATGCGGCCGTTGCCACCGGTCTTGGGGTTGACCACGATCACCTGCACCCCCGGACGGGTCAGGTCGTCCCAGTCCTTGATGTTTTTGGGGTTGCCGTTGCGGGTGAGGAACAGCATGGTCGAGGTGGTGGGCGAAGCGTTGTGTGCAAAGCGCTTGTTCCAGTCCTTGGCCACCACACCGGTGCCGGCCAGAAAGTCCACATCGGTGGTGGTGTTCATGGTCACCACATCGGCATCCAGACCGTCGTTGACGGCCCGGGCCTGGGCGCTCGAGCCGCCATGGGCCTGGTCGATCTTGACGTCCTTGCCGGTGGTTTTTTTGTAATGGGCCACAAACGCGGCGTTGTAATCCTTGTAGAACTCGCGCGCGACGTCGTACGAGGCATTCAACAGGGTCTGGGCTTGGCTGGCCAGGCTGGCCAGGGACAGGGCGGCCACCAGGGCCATGCGGACAGAGGATTTCATACAGACTCCAATTCAGATGAGGACGGCGCATCCCAGGCGTGCGCCGACATGAGGGAATGCAGCAGCGCCAGGCCCAGCGGCCATTCGCCGTGACCCGACTCGACGTTGACATGGCCTGCGTTTTGCAAGCGAACCACCTCGCTGCCCCAGGAGCGGGCATACGCGCTCGCGGTGCGGATGGGGCAGAAGGGGTCGTTGGCACTGGCCACCATCACGCTGCGATAGGGCAAGGGCTGGTAGGGCACCGGGGCAAAGTCCGAGAGCACCCCACGGCGCTCCGGGTCAGCGGGCGCGACCAGCAGCGCACCGCTGATGCGCTGAGCCACCGCCGGCGGCAAATGCACCGTGGCAATACAGCCCAGGCTGTGCGCGGCCACCACCACCGGGCCCGGCTGGGCCAGGATGGTGCGGGCGATCGCCTCCACCCAAACCGAACGCCGTGGGCGCAGCCAATCGTCCTCGGACATGGCCACCCGCGCGGTGCGCGGCAAGCGCTGCGCCCACAGGCTCTGCCAATGGCCGGGCCCGGAGTCGCGCCAACCCGGCACGATCACGATGGTGGATGAGGAGGACATGCCGGCCATTGTGAAAGCCCTCCTTCAAAACTCAAACGACTTTATTCTTGTTTGCTCATGCAAAAAAAAGATAAGGGCTGCCCTCTGCGAGGGGGCAGCCCTTGGGGCCCGATCGGCCGCCGACATGCGACACACGCGCGCGCTGGCTTGCGGCTTCTCGCCAATCGATCCGACGGCTTATTGGCTGGTGTAGATCTGATCGAAGGTGCCGCCATCGGCAAAGTGCACCTTCTTGGCCTGCGCCCAACCACCAAAGGCCTGGTCGATCGTGAAGAGCTTGATCTTGGGGAACTGCTTGGCGTACTTGGCCTGGGCCTTGGGCGAGATCGGGCGATAGAAATGCTTGCCGGCAATGTCCTGGCCCTCGTCGCTGTAGAGGTACTCCAGATAGGCCTGGGCGACCGCACGGGTGCCCTTCTTGTCCACGTTCTTGTCGACCACCGTCACAGCCGGCTCGGCCAGGATCGACAGCGAGGGCACCACCACATCAAAGCGGGTGCCGAACTCCTTGTCCAGCAGATAGGCCTCGTTTTCCCAGCTGATGAACACATCGCCCTGGGCGCGCTGGGCAAAGGTGATGGACGAGCCACGCGCCCCCGTGTCGAGCACCGGCACGTTCTCGTAGAGCTTTTTGACAAACTCTTTGGCCTTGGCGTCGCTGCCGAATTTGCGCTTGGCAAATTCCCAGGCCGCCAGGTAATTCCATTGCGCCCCCCCCGAGGTTTTGGGATTGGGCGTGATCACCTTGATGCCTGGCTTGATCAGATCGTCCCAGTCCTTGATGCCCTTGGGATTGCCCTCGCGCACCACCAGCACGATGGTGGAGGTGTAGGGCGAGCTGTTGTGCTTGAGGCGCGTTTGCCAGTCCTGTGGGATCAGCTTGCCGTTCTGGTGCAGGGCGTCGGTGTCGCCCGCCAAGGCCAGCGTGGCCACATCGGCGTCGAGACCATCGATGATGGCGCGGGTCTGCTTGCCCGAGCCGCCGTGCGACTGCTTGACCACCACGTCCTGGCCGGTCTTGGCCTTCCAGTGGCGGGCAAAGGCCTGGTTGAATTCCACGTAGAGCTCGCGCGTGGGGTCGTAGGACACATTCAGGAGGGTGACGGTGGCCGGGGCTGGGGCCTGGGCGCCCGCCTGGCTGAACGCCAGGGGCAGCAGGGCCAGGGACAAAAGACGATGCAGGTGACGACGGTTGATCATGATGCGCTCCAAACAATGGCTGCCAACATTGGCAATGGACGCATTCTGGGAGGCCCGTCTTCTTTCTCAAACGACTGATTCTTGATTTTCAAATGCGCAAATCATCTATGGCAATTGCCCAATGGTGACAAGCGCCGAGGCACCAGCGCGGCCCCATCGATGCGGCAAGATCGCCACAAAAGAAACGCCCCGCCTCCCGGTGGGGGGGCGGGGCGCTCGGGGCCTGAACCCGCTCGCACGACAGGCCCAGCAGGCCTGCACAGCGAGGGGCCGCAGGCCTGGCAAGCCAGGCCTGGGGGCTTAGACGCTCACGCTTTTGGCGGCTTCGGCGTATTCCTCGATCTGGTCGAAGTTGAGGTACTTGTACACGTTGGCAGCATCCTTGTTGATGATGCCCACGGCGGCGTGGTATTCCTCCACCGTCGGGATGCGGCCCAGCTTGGAGCACACCGCGGCCAGTTCGGCACTGGTCAGGTACACATTGGTGTTCTTGCCCAGGCGGTTGGGGAAGTTGCGGGTGGAGGTGGAGACCACGGTCGCGCCCTCGCGCACCTGCGCCTGGTTGCCCATGCACAGCGAGCAGCCGGGCATTTCGGTGCGGGCACCGGCGGCGCCAAAGTTGGCGTAATGGCCTTCCTTGATCAGCTCGGTCTCGTCCATCTTGGTCGGCGGGGCCACCCACAGCTTGACCGGGATGTCGCGCGCACCGCCGAGCACCTTCGAGGCCGCACGGAAGTGACCGATATTGGTCATGCACGAACCGATGAAGGCTTCGTCGATCTTGGTGCCGGCCACTTCGCTCAGGAACTTGGCGTCGTCCGGATCGTTCGGGCAGCAGACGATCGGCTCCTTGATGTCGGCCAGATCGATCTCGATGACGGCGGCGTACTCGGCGTCCTGGTCGGCCTCGAGCAGCTGCGGCTTGGCCAGCCAGGCCTCGACGGCCTTGATGCGGCGCTCAAGGGCGCGCTTGTCCTGGTAGCCGTCGGCGATCATGTTCTTCATGAGCACCACGTTCGAGCGCAGGTACTCGGCCACCGGGTCCTGGTTGAGCTTGATGGTGCAACCGGCGGCAGAACGCTCGGCCGAGGCGTCCGACAGCTCGAAGGCCTGCTCGACCTTGAGGTCCGGCAGCCCTTCGATTTCGAGGATGCGGCCCGAGAAGATGTTCTTCTTGCCGGCCTTGGCCACGGTCAGAAGCCCTGCCTTGATGGCGTACAGCGGGATGGCGTGCACCAGGTCGCGCAGGGTCACGCCCGGCTGCATCTGGCCCTTGAAGCGCACCAGCACCGACTCGGGCATGTCCAGGGGCATCACGCCGGTGGCGGCGCCGAAGGCGACCAGGCCAGAGCCAGCGGGGAAGGAGATGCCGATCGGGAAGCGCGTGTGGCTGTCGCCGCCGGTGCCGACGGTGTCGGGCAGCAGCAGGCGGTTGAGCCAGCTGTGGATCACGCCATCACCCGGGCGCAGCGAGACGCCGCCACGGTTGCTGATGAAGGCCGGCAGCTCGCGGTGCGTCTTGACGTCCACGGGCTTGGGATAGGCCGCCGTGTGGCAGAAGGACTGCATCACCATGTCGGCCGAGAAGCCCAGGCAAGCCAGGTCCTTGAGCTCGTCGCGGGTCATCGGGCCGGTGGTGTCCTGGCTGCCGACGGTGGTCATCTTGGGCTCGCAATAGGTGCCCGGACGAATGCCCTTGCCTTCGGGCATGCCGCAGGCACGGCCGACCATCTTTTGCGCCAGGGTGTAGCCCTTGCCGGTATCGGCCGGGGCTTGCGGCAGGCGGAACAGGGTCGAGGCGGGCAGGCCCAGGAACTCGCGGGCCTTGCCGGTCAGCGAGCGGCCGATGATCAGGTTGATGCGGCCGCCGGCGCGCACTTCGTCGAGCAGCACATCGCTCTTGAGCGCGAACTCGGCAACGGTCTGGCCGTCGCGGGTGATCTTGCCAGCGTAGGGCTGGATCACGATCACGTCGCCCATCTCCAGACGGGTCACGTCAACCTCGATCGGCAGGGCGCCCGAGTCTTCTTGCGTGTTGAAGAAGATGGGGGCGATCTTGCCGCCCAGGGTCACGCCGCCAAAACGCTTGTTGGGGGTGAAGGGGATGTCCTGGCCCGTGGCCCAGATCACGCTGTTGGTGGCCGACTTGCGCGAGGAACCGGTGCCGACCACGTCGCCCACATAGGCCACCAGGTGGCCCTTCTTCTTGAGGTCTTCAATGAACTGCATCGGGCCGCGCACGCCGTCCTGCTCGGGCTTGAACGCCGCGTCGGGACGGGTGTTCTTGAGCATGGCCAGGGTGTGCAGGGGAATGTCCGGGCGGCTCCAGGCGTCGGGCGCGGGCGACAGGTCGTCGGTGTTGGTCTCGCCAGGCACCTTGAAGACGGTGACGGTGATTTCCTGCGGCACTTCGGGGCGGCTGGTGAACCACTCGGCATCGGCCCAGCTTTGCATGACCTCGCGCGCCTTGGCGTTGCCGGCGCTGACCTTCTCGGCCACGTCGTGGAAGGCGTCGAACATCAGCAGGGTCTTCTTGAGGCCGTCGGCGGCCACATCGGCCACCTCGGCATCGTCGAGCAGGTCGATCAGGGGCTTGACGTTGTAGCCGCCCACCATGGTGCCCAGCAGCTCGGTGGCCTTGGCCTTGGAGACCAGGCCCACCTGGATGTCGCCGTGCGCGACCGCGGCCAGGAAGGAGGCCTTGACCTTGGCGGCATCGTCCACGCCCGGGGGCACGCGATGCGTGAGCAGGTCCATCAGAAACGCGTCTTCACCGGCCGGCGGGTTCTTGATCAGCTCGATCAGATCGGCCACCTGCTGGGCCGTCAGGGGCAGCGGGGGGATACCGAGGGCGGCACGTTCGGCGACGTGGTCACGGTAGGCTTTCAACATCGTGGGTTCTCCAGTGAAAAAAATCAGGGCCGGATCAGCGCGCTGGTCCGGGTTCTAACAGGGATGGCGGCGGGTTGGCCTGCATTTGCTGGGCCACCACCGCCTGCTCGGGATGCACACAGACGTCGGCCAGGCGTCGCCCGGCCTTTTGGTCCATGAGCATGGATTTGTTGGACAGCTGCAGCCAGACCGCACCCGCCTTCTCGTCTTCCAATCGGATCGCGCCGGTGCGCGAGATCACCGGCCGCATGCGAAAGTGCCGCTGCTGGTGCCGCAAATGAAACAGCCCCGCCTCCTTGGCGTCGGGCCGCAGTTGCACCGTCTGCCCGAGCTCGCAGGGCAAATCGCCCAGATGCACCTGGCGCACCAACATGGCCAGTTCGGGACTCAGCCCCATGTCGGCGGGCAAGGCCGTGGACAGGGGCTCGGCCAGCGCGGGCACGGTCGTGGGTGCAGGCGTCGTGGGTGCAGCCGTCGCGGCACTGGGCGCCAGCGCGGGCGCGGCCACTGCCGCCACGGCCGCACTGCTGCCCAGCGCTGCGGAGCTCTTGCGCACCAGCTTGGGCTTGATTTTTTGCGGTGTCGGCTTTTTGGGCGCGGCATCCGAGGCGGCTTGCACCAGCGGACTGGCCAGCAACAGGGTGCTCAGCACCCACACAGCGGAACGAACCATGGCGTACCTCTTTCAAGGTCATGCTCCCTGCTTGGCCGGTTCGTCTGTGCGCCGTGCCATCCACGAGTGTAGCGAGGACGGCAAAGGACGGCCAGTCTGCCAGGCGCGCTCGAGCACCTGCCAGAAAAAGCGGTAGCTGGCCCGGTCGTGCAACTGGCCCGCGTGGCTGATGGGGGCCCACTGGGCGGCCATGGCCGCGTCGATGATCTCGGCCGCACGGCCGATCTCGTCGTCGCTGGGGGCCATCGCCGCCAGAATGGGGCGGATCTGCGCGGGGTGGATGCTCCACATGCGGGTGTAGCCCAGCTCGCGGCTGGCGCGCTCGGCAGCGGCCTGCATGGCCTGCGGGTCCGAGAACTCGGTCACCACACAGTGCGAGGGGACTTTGCCGTGCGCATGGCAGGCGCTGGCCAGCTCCATCTTGGCGCGCAGCACCAGGGGATGGCTGAACTGGCCCGCCGAGCCCATGCCCGACGAGGGAATCGCGCCACCGTGCGCCGAGACAAAGTCCATCAGGCCAAAGCTCAGCGACTGGATGCGGGGATGCGCGGCGATGTCAAAGGCGCGGTGAATGGCCGCTGGCGATTCGATCAGGGCCTGCAGCGGCAGCTGCGGCGCGCCGGCCCGGTTCAGGGCTTGCGCGGCACGCTCGATGTCGGCCACCGACTCGGCCTTGGGCAGCATGACGTGCACCAGGCGGTGCCCTGCCCGGCCCACAATGGTCTGGATATCGGCCTCGAACGCCGGGTGATCGACCGGGTGCACGCGCACCGCCACCCGCGCCTGCGCCGACGCGCCCAGCGCCAGCTCGGTCACCAGGGCGGCGTGCTCGGCCTCGCCGCCCACCGGGGCACCGTCCTCGCAATCGAGGGTCACGTCAAAGACGCAGGTGCCAAATTCCTCGTGCATCTCGGCCTGCAGCTGCAGGCTCTTGCGCATCCGCACTTCCACCCCACTGTAGTGGTCGCAGACCGGCAGGCGCACCGCGCCTGCCTGCGCCCCCAGAAGGATGTCGCGCGGATGCATGGCCACGCCTTACAGCAGGTGGGCCACGCCGGCTTGCTCGTCGGTCAGTTCCTTGAGCGTCTTGTCGATGCACTGCTGGCTGAAGGCGTCGATCGGCAGGCCTTCGACGACCTTGTACTCACCGTTTTCGCAGGTGACCGGGAAGCCGAACATGACGTCCTTGGGGATGCCATACCAGCCTTGCGAGGCGATGCCCATGGTGACCCAGGCGCCGTTGGTGCCCAGGGCCCAGTCGCGCATGTGGTCGATGGCGGCGTTGGCGGCCGAAGCAGCCGACGACAGGCCACGGGCCTCGATGATGGCGGCGCCGCGCTTGCCCACGGTGGGCAGGAACACGGTCTCGTTCCAGACCTGGTCGTTGATCATGTCCTTGACCGACTCGCCGTTGATGGTGGCGAAGCGGTAGTCGGCGTACATGGTGGGCGAGTGGTTGCCCCACACGCACAGCTTCTGGATGTCCTTGACGGCCTTGCCGGTCTTGGCCGCGATCTGGCTGGCCGCACGGTTGTGGTCCAGGCGCAGCATGGCGGTGAAGTTCTTGGCCGGCAGATCGGGGGCCGACTTCATGGCGATGTAGGCGTTGGTGTTGGCGGGGTTGCCCACCACCAGCACCTTGACATTGCGGCTGGCCACGGCGTTCAGGGCCTTGCCCTGGGCGGTGAAGATCTGGGCGTTGGCGGCCAGCAGGTCGGCGCGCTCCATGCCCGGGCCACGCGGACGGGCACCCACCAGCAGGGCGTAGTCGGTGTCCTTGAAGGCGCTCATGGCGTCGGAATGGGCTTCCATGCCGGCCAGCAGCGGGAAGGCGCAGTCTTCGAGCTCCATCATCACGCCCTTGAGTGCCTTCTGGGCCTTCTCGTCGGGGATTTCGAGCAGTTGCAGGGTGACGGGCTGGTCCTTGCCCAGCATTTCGCCGGAGGCAATGCGGAACAGCAGGGCGTAACCAATCTGACCGGCGGCACCCGTGACGGCCACGCGAACAGGCTTCTTGCTCATGAGAAATCTCCAATGGGGGTTGAAAAAGGCGAATCCGGGTAGTTTACTCTGGAAAACCCGCAGCCGCCGTGTCTTATGTCTTATAGAAGATTATGATCGGGACTTGACAAACGGCTGACGCCGGCCCTGTTGGCCGGCTCACGCCCGTTGGCTTTTCCTGCCATGACCACCCAAACCAGTCCCCAGCCTGGCGCCGGCCTTGCCGATGCAGGCAGCCCCACACCGGCCTTCAGCCCGCTGTACCAGCAGATCAAGGCCTTGATCCTGCAGAGCCTGCAGGCGGGCGAATGGAAGCCCGGCGAGGTGATCCCCTCCGAGATGGAGTTGGCGGCGCGCTACCGCGTGAGCCAGGGCACGGTGCGCAAGGCGATTGACGAGCTGTCGGCCGAGAACCTGCTGGTGCGCCGCCAGGGCAAGGGCACCTTTGTGGCCACCCATACCGAGCAGCAGGTGCAGTACCGCTTTCTGCGCCTGATGCCCGACAGCGGCAACCCCGCCGCCGAGGGGCGCGACGACCGCCAGATCCTGGACTTTCGGCGCCTGCGCGCCAGTGCCGAGGTGGCGCGTGCGCTGGCGCTGCGCTCGGGCGACCCCGTGCTGCAGGTGCGCCGGGTGCTCTCGTTTGGCGGCGAGCCCACCATTCTGGAAGACTTCTGGTTGCCGGGCGCGCCCTTCAAGGGCCTGAATGCCGAGCAGCTGGCCAGCTACCCTGGGGCCACCTATGCGCTCTACGAGACCGAGTTTGGCGTGCGGATGGTGCGGGCCGAAGAAAAAATCCGTGCGGTGCTGGCCGATGCCCAGCAAGCGGCCTTGCTGCAGGTCGATGCGGGCACGCCGCTCTTGAGCGTCGAGCGCGTGGCCTACACCTACAACGACACGCCGATGGAGTGGCGGCGCGGTTTGTACCGCACGCACAACCGCCACTATCACAACCGGCTCAGTTGAGTGAGGACCCTGGTTTTCAAAAATGGGCCACACTGGCTTGCAATCCTCATGTCAGATTGTTGCGTTGCAATAGAATTGAACGGTTTGCGTTTTCCCTGCCCTTTTTTCTGCAGTCCACAAGAAGGTAATCCCCATGACAGAGCTCACCCGGAAACGGCCTGAATTCAGAAACATCAACGCCTTGCGCGATTTGCCCACATACCGCCTGCCGGCGGCCGGCTGGGTCTCGATCCTGCACCGCGTCAGCGGCGCGCTGATGTTCGTGCTGCTGCCCTTCATCATCTGGCTGCTCGACGCCTCGCTCACCAGCGAGTATTCTTTTGCCGCCTTCACCGCCGCTTTCGGCGTGGGCATTGGGTTTGTGCCGGGCTGGTTCGTCAAGCTGGTGGTGCTGGCCCTGATCTGGGCCTACCTGCACCACTTCATTGCCGGTGTGCGCCACCTGTACATGGACGCCACGCACAGCGTGAGCAAGGAATTCGGCAAGTCCTCTGCCGTCGTGACCCTGGTGCTGAGCCTGGCGCTGACCGCGCTGCTGGGTGCCAAGCTGTTTGGCCTCTACTGATTCCCGCAGGAGCAACCCCCATGTCCGTCAATTACGGCTCCAAGCGCACCGTCGTCGGTGCTTCTTATGGCTTTCGCGACTGGCTGAGCCAGCGCATCACCGCCGGCCTGATGGCCGTCTTCACCATCGTCCTGCTGGCGCAGGTCCTGCTGATCTCGGGCCCCATCGGCTACGAGCAATGGGCCGGCATCTTTGCCTCGCAGTGGATGAAATTCATCACCTTCGCCGTGATCGTTGCCCTCACCTGGCACGTCTGGGTGGGTGTGCGCGACATCTGGATGGACTACGTCAAGCCCGTCGCCGTGCGCCTGCTGCTGCAGGTCTTGACCATCGTCTGGCTGGTCGGCTGCGCCGGCTGGGCCGTCCAGGTGCTGTGGCGTCTTTAAGCCAGGGCCCGACCGACTCGACACAAAGCATTCACCATGAGTTACACCCAAGATCAAATCACCACCCGCAAGTTTGACGTCGTGATCGTCGGCGCCGGTGGCTCCGGCATGCGCGCCTCCTTGCAACTGGCCCGCGCGGGCCTGAACGTGGCCGTGCTCTCCAAGGTCTTCCCGACCCGCTCGCACACCGTCGCGGCGCAAGGCGGCATTGGCGCCTCGCTGGGCAATATGTCCGACGACAACTGGCACTACCACTTCTACGACACCGTCAAGGGCTCCGACTGGCTCGGCGACCAGGACGCCATCGAGTTCATGTGCCGCGAAGCGCCCAAGGTCGTGTACGACCTCGAGCACATGGGCATGCCCTTTGACCGCAACCCCGACGGCACGATTTACCAGCGCCCCTTCGGCGGCCACACCGCCAACTACGGCGAGAAGCCGGTGCAGCGCGCCTGCGCCGCGGCCGACCGCACCGGTCACGCCATGCTGCACACCCTGTACCAGCAGAACGTGGCCGCCCGCACCAGCTTCTTTGTGGAGTGGATGGCGCTTGACCTGATCCGCGACGCCGACGGCGACGTGGTGGGCGTGACCGCGCTCGAGATGGAAACCGGCGACCT